>Ga0272445_1000975_pt1 | contig 23990 bp, 23 predicted proteins | sample YNPCB0031_FD_194404 | JGI IMG/M metagenome (GOLD analysis project Ga0272445, IMG submission 194404) | Hot spring sediment microbial communities from Yellowstone National Park, WY, United States - YNP-CB-003-1 | ecosystem: Environmental > Aquatic > Thermal springs > Hot (42-90C) > Sediment... | reverse complement strand
ATTAGATATCTATCATGTATTGTTGAGAATCTCACATTTTTAAATATTGAACAGAGGGTTGGCCATTTTTTATTGATGGTTTCCCATGAGACCTCAGCTGATGATGAGGTCGAACTTTCCCTTACCCATCAGGAGATAGCAGGAATGGTCGGCACTGTTAGAGAGGTTGTCTCAAGGGTGATGTCAAAGTTAAAAAAAGAAGGTGTAATCCTCCAGAGTACAGTTAAGGGGTTCAGGATAAGTAAAAGAAGACTTTATAAATATCTGAGCGAAGAATCTGCTGTATGATTTAAATCATAGTTATTCCCTCTCATTATTCGTAGAATTACCCTCTAAGGAGAGGTTAGCCTGAGGAGAAGACCATGAAGTGGATAGAGGACGAGGATATAAGGGCAGCATTAAAGGAGATGAGGACCTATATTGATATTACCGAGGAGGACCTCAAGAAGATCTTCGACCTTGCCATGGAACATGCAAGGAGAAGACTGAAGAAGAGGATCCCTGTGAGCCTGGTCATGACCAGGGATGTTATAACTGTTAAAAGGGATATGAGCCTTAAAGATTTAGCAAGGCTTCTTACAGAAAAGGGGATTAGCGGAGTGCCTGTTGTGGATGACCTTAACAGGGTTATTGGCATTGTTACAGAGGCAGATATTATCTTTCAGACAGGGCAAAAAAGAAGCAGGGGATTGAGGGAATTTCTGAGAGAGCTTATTGGAGAGCCTCATCCAAAGGATACCAGAGGTCCCCTTTCAGAGCTCAGGGTTGAGGATATAATGAGCACTCCTGTTATTACAGCCACTCCTGATATGGATATAAGGGATGTGGCTATCATACTTGCAGAAAAGAGGATAAAGAGGATGCCTGTTGTGGACTCTGATGGCAGGCTCATCGGCATAATATCAAGACAGGATATTGTAAGGGCAGTAAGCCATGAGTCTTAGGGAATATCTTTCAAAATTTAAAGGAGGAGCCAAGTCTCCTCCTGGTGTCCCTCCTGTTGAGGTCTTCTGGTCCTTTATTGGTTCATTTATAGGCGTCTCTGCCTGTGGATACCTCTCTTCATTCTATTTTGAGCCAAGGGAGATGAATTTGTTTATAGGTTCCTTTGGTGCATCAGCAGTGCTTGTGTATGGTGCAATAAAGAGTCCCTTTGCCCAGCCGAGGAATCTTATCGGAGGCCATGTCTTTTCAGGTATCATGGGTGTCCTCAGTTATCAAATTATAGGAGAACCTTTGTGGTTTTCTGGAGCAATAGCTGTATCAGGCGCAATTGCTGTTATGCTTATTACAAAGACCCTTCATCCACCAGGAGGCGCCACTGCCCTTATAGCTGTTATTGGTGGAGAGAAGATTCACAGGCTCGGCCTTCTCTATCCTTTTATACCAGCAGGTCTTGGAGCCCTGATTCTCTTAATTGTTGCCCTTTTTGTGAATAACCTTTCAAGACAGAGGAGATATCCAGAATACTGGCTATGAAGTATGAAGGACTCAAGATTTATGGAATGTGTCTTGAGAGGCTCCAGCACCAGATCAGGCTTGCAAAGGAGCGTATAAAGACCATGAACCCCTCACCAGAGAGGATAGTCCTTGAGTGCTATTATACCAGTGATGTGGAGGATATTATTGATATCCTTGAACTTTATGATGTAGAACACAGGGATATGGATACAGTAAAACAGAAGCTCTCTGACCTTGCTGATGATATCTCCATCATGATGCGAGAGAGACTTGAGTTCTGCTTTAATGAGGATGGTGACCTCTGCCTCTACCTTGTCCTTAAGAAGTAGTGATTTTTGTCACTGATATTCCTTCTTTATCTGAAATAAAAATATTATATGATACCTGTTGTGCTGTATATCCTTATCTCTGTGATCCCGGCATCATCGGATACACTAAATCCTCCTCGTGTATTATCCTCTTCTTTTTATCCCTGTTCAGACTGCCACCAGGGACTTAAGACAAACCTTCAAGTGAGAAAACTCTCTTTCCACGATGATATCCTTATTGAGCATGATAAACTCTGGTGTCTTGACTGTCATAGCCCTTCTGATAGAAACAGGTTAAGACTCCCGATGGGAAGGACTGTTGCCTTTGAGAACCTTCCAAGATTATGTGCTACCTGTCACGGTCATATTTATATCCAGTGGTCTAAAGGGATTCATGGGAAGAGGACAGGTTACTGGAATGGTAAAAAGAACTACTTCATCTGTACAGAATGCCACAATCCCCATTCGCCTTCCTTCAGACCCCTTAGACCGGAGCCTCCACCACTAAGGCCAGAGAGAACCATCAGGAGGGATTGATGCTTACGCGGAGAGAATTATTAAAAAATAGTGTCACCCTTCTTGGCTCTCTGAGCCTTGGTGCCTGCCTCAAGCAGGACATTTTTAAAGAGAAGTTCAGGGAGCTTTCAGAGGAAGAAAAAAGGAGATTTTTAAAGAGGCTTGAGGAGAGATATGAAAAGAGATATGGTATTAAGTTCAGTGTGAGAGATACACCTCCTCAGAAAGGTGTTGTCTTCGGCTATGCCCTTGATCTATCAAGATGTATTGGTTGTAGAAGATGTGTTTATGCCTGTGTGATGGAGAATAATCAATCAAGGGATATCCCTATCCAGTGGATAAGGGTATTGAGGATAAAAAAAGGGCATTTTGCTCCTTCAGATTTTGAGTCAGCAGAACACTACTATAATCCCGAGAAGGTTCCAGAAGATGGATATATCTATATTCCTGTCCAGTGCCAGCAGTGTGAAAACCCACCCTGTGTTAAGGTTTGCCCTACAAAGGCTACATGGAAGGAACCTGATGGTATCGTTGTTATTGATTATGAGTGGTGTATTGGATGCAGGTGCTGTATGGCTGCCTGTCCATACTGGGCAAGGAGGTTCAACTGGAAGGAGCCTTACATCCCTGAAAAAGAGATAAATCCTGATACCCATTATTATGGAAACAGACCGAGGATGAGGGGGGTTGTTGAGAAATGCACCTTCTGCATCCAGAGGACAAGGAATGGTAGATATCCTGCCTGTGTAGAGGCCTGCCCTGTTGGTGCGAGGAAATTCGGCAATCTCCTTGATCCTGAAAGTGAGGTCCGATACATCCTCGACAACTTCAGCATCTTCAGGTTAAAGGCAGAGCTTAATACAGAACCAAAGTTCTTTTATTTCTTTTCCCTTGGTAGATGAGGCTATTGAAGGAGTTATCAGTTTTTTTTAAAGGGTTCACTGATGTGACCTTCAGGGGTGGAAGGGTCTTTTATGTCTGGATGAGTATCCTAACCCTTTTTATTCTGGCAGGAATACTCGCCTATATACACCAGCTAAGGCACGGTATGATTATTACCCACATGAGGGATCAGGTCTCCTGGGGGTTTTATGTATCTAACTTTACCTTTCTTGTTGGTATTGCTGCAGCAGCAGTCCTGCTGATTATACCAGCCTATCTCTATAGTTTTAAGCCAATAAAGAGGATTGTTATATATGGAGAGCTCCTTGCCATTTCTGCTGTCATTACAGCCCTTTTGTTTATATTTGTTGATTTCGGAAGACCCGAGAGGTTCTGGCATGCTATACCATTTATAGGAACTGCAAACTTTCCCTATTCAATCCTCACATGGGATATGCTCGTCCTTAATTCCTATCTATTCCTTAATCTATTAATTGTCCTTTATGTTGGTTGTAATACCTATTTTGGAAGGGAACCTGATAAACATATATTGATGCCCCTTATCATTATCTCCATCCCTCTCGCAGTAGCAGTTCACACTGTAACTGCCTTTGTTTATAATGGCCTTTCTGCCAGGCCCTTCTGGAATGCCTCTATACTTGCACCGAGATTCCTTGCCTCTGCCTTCTGCTCAGGTCCTTCATTACTCATAATCATTTTCCAGGTCCTCAAGAGATTTACTGGATTCAGGATAGAGGACAGGGCTATGGAGAAGCTTGCTGAGATTGCTGCCTATGCAATGGCAATAAACATATTTCTTATGCTTGCAGAACTTTATAAGGAATACTATTCAAAAACTATTCATCTCACATCCCTCAGATATCTCTATGAAGGTCTCGGCTCCTACAAGAGGTTTGTCTTACCCATGAGGGTCTCCCTTCTGCTGAATATCTTAGGCCTCCTTTTCTTTCTTATCCCAGAGACACGAAAGAAGGCCCCTGCACTTATTGCTGGAGCAGTGAGCATGTTTATAGGGATATGGATTGAAAAGGGTATGGGACTTGTGGTTCCTGGCTTTATTCCTTCGCCCCTTGGAGAAGTCTATGAATACAGCCCTTCAGTATATGAGATACTTATAGCCCTCGGTGTATTCTCCTCAGGAGCAATGCTTTACACCCTCAGTCTGAGGGCTGCTATCAGTCTTGAAACTGGAAAGCTGAGACATCCCTTTGCACCTCCTCCAGTAATTGAAAAGGAGGGGCTTACAGCAGGCGACATAATGACAAAGGAAGTTATTGCTGTTTTACCCGAGACATCTGTTGATGAGATAGCAGGGCTCCTTATCAAACACAGGATAAGCGGGATTCCTGTTGTTGATAACGAAAGAAGGGTTCTTGGAATCGTCTCTGAATCAGACATCATTTACAGGGAAATCCACAGGGACCCGGAGATTCTCGAAAGGCTTGGTGGTATAGTCCTTCCAGCCTATAGACAGACCATAAAGAAGGGTCTTACTGCTGGTGAGATAATGACCTCTCCTCCTGTGACAGCCCGTGTTGATACTACCCTCAGAGAGCTCGTTGAATTAATAGTCGACAAACGGATAAAGAGGGTCATAATAATAGATAGTAGCGAGAAGCTCTGTGGCATAGTCTCAAGGATAGATATAGTGAAGGCTATAGAAAGGCTCCATTCTTGACAGAGACTTCGAACCTTGATATGTGACTAAAGTCACTGAGGGAGACTGTGTTTATCTTTAAAATATCTTTATGGAAAGAAGAAGATTTCTTGGTGTCCTTCTCTCATTATCAGGCCTTTCTGCACTGGGCTCTCTGATATATCCTGTCTTTAGATTCATCCTGCCCCCAGGAGAGATGTCCTCAGGTACTGTTTTAAGGATTAAGAGAGGTGATGTCCCTCAGGGTAGTTTTAAGGAATTAGTTCTTGATAATAAACCCGTTATTGTAATTGAGGTGCCTCAGAAGGGATATGTTGCCTTTTCAAGGATTTGCACCCACCTCGGATGCCTTGTTAGATTTGACAGTGACAAAAAGGTCTTCATCTGCCCATGCCATGGTGGCACCTTTGACATGAACGGTAATGTCCTGAGTGGCCCTCCTCCGAGGCCCCTTGAGAGGATAAACCTTAATATAGAGGGTGAGGAGATTGTTATAGGATGAAGATAAGGGAATTCATAGATGAGAGGATTGCTTTTAGCGAGCTAATAAGGTCTCAGTTCAGTGAATACAGGGTATCGGAGAGACTCAATATCTTTTATACCCTCGGCTTTGTTGCCCTTGCTGGATTTATTGTCCAGTTCATCACAGGCTTATTTCTCCTTATTTATTACATACCCCATCCTCAGTATGCCTTTCAGAGTGTCCAGAGGATAATGAACGAGATTCCCTATGGCTGGCTCATAAGGCAGGTCCATGTAGTTGGAAGTAATCTGATGGTTGCTGTTGTATTTCTCCATATGTTCTCTGTCTTTTTTATGGGAAGTTATAAAAAGCCAAGGGAATTTACATGGTTTATCGGCGCAACAATGCTCTTTCTCACCCTTACATTCTGCCTGAGTGGATACCTCCTACCATGGAGCCAGTTAAGCTACTGGGCAACAACGATTGTTTCAAACCTTCCAACAGCCTTTCCAGTGGTTGGAGATTGTCTTGCTGATACCTTAAGGGGTGGAAAGTCTGTAACAGGCTTTACCCTGAGCAGGTTCTTTGGCCTTCATGTGGCATTACTCCCACCACTTCTTTCATTTCTTATTGCCCTCCATATATTCCTCATCAGAAGGACAGGCATATCCCTTCCACCATGGAATGCCTCTGAGGGGATGAAGGGTTCTGGTCAAGATATAGAAGGCATGCCCTTTTATAGATTTATGGTAAAAGAACTCTCCATGGTAATGCTCTATCTGGCAGTCCTCTTTTTTATTATTGCCTTTATGCCAACCCTCTTTCTACCTGAGGATGCAAACACTCCAGCTGATCCATCAAAGACACCAGAGCATATAAGGCCAGAATGGTATTTCCTGGCCCCATATGAGATGCTTAAGTTAATCCCCTCTAAATTTCTTGGTATAACAGCCCAGCTCATTTTTGTCATTATATTCCTTTTCTGGCCCTTTATTGATAAATCACCTGAGAGGAATATTCTTAAAAGACCAGTTCTCCTCTGGACCTTTATTGGTGTTACAGGCCTGTGGTTATTACTGACAGTCCTTGGAGGTTATTGATGCAAAGACTATATCTTGCCCTGATTCTCCTTTTTCTTCTTTCTTCACCCCTTTACGGAAAAGAGGAGTGGAAGAGGGCCTTTGAGGAAGAGTATCTGAAGATATTTCCTGTTGATGAAGCACCAAAGAGGAATGTCTGTGTGAGCTGTCATATGAGTGAGATAATGCGGCCTGAATTAAGGACAATTCCTTCTCAATGGAGCAAGAGCTGGCATGCAAGAAACAATATATCCTGCCATGACTGTCATGGTGGTGATCCAGAGGATGAAAAGAATGCCATGTCACCAGAGAGGGGATTTATTGGTAAGCCCTCCTTCAAGGATATTCCCCAATTCTGTGGCAGGTGTCATATAGGGATCCTTGAGCATTATATGAAAAGTGGTCATGGAAGGAGCCTCAGGCTAACAGGCCATGCCCCGACCTGCGTTACCTGTCATGGAGCCCATGAGATTCAGAAGGCGAGTATAGAGATTATAAATGAAAAGCTCTGTAGTAAATGCCATTCTTATGAAAGGGCAAAGACGATGAAACAAGCACTATCAGTTACAGAAAGGCTCATAGTCGATACAGACAGGGCCCTTTCGACTTTAAAAAAGAAGGGGATGATTTTAGAGAAAGAGAATGAGGAGTTTTTCAGAACCCATGCAGAGTTTCGTGCCCTCTTTCATACAACAGATGTAAAACTTGTAAAGGAAAGGACAGAGGAATTCACAAAGAGGCTTGGAGTTATTGAGACAAGGCTCAGCCATTATTTTAAAGAACTCAACTTCAGAAGGAATTATTCCATATTTCTGACTCTCCTTTTTGCTGGAATGGCTTTCCTGTTTTATCTTTTCTACAAAGAGAGGATGTGACAGAAGTTACTGCTTTTATAAAAGAGATTTTATAGAATCAAACTAAATGGTGACGAGGGTGCGGGCAAATCTCTATAGTCTCCTCTCAAGGGTCTATCTAAAAGAGGTGGATAAGGAATTCCTGTTTGCCCTGAAAAAGGCAGACCTTTTTCCTGATGTCCTGAATAAGCCCGATGAAATGCTCCTTGAAGAACTCGCTGAGGAATATGCAGCCCTCTTCATCGTCTCAGGAGGACTTCCTCCCTATGAATCTGTGAGGCTCAAGGGTCTACTCTGTCAGGAGCCTGCCACTGAGGTGGAGGAATTCTATAATAGATGTGGCCTTGTCCTGAAGGAAGAATGGAAAAAGGTCTTTCCCGACCACCTTGGCATCGAGCTCGCCTTTATGGCCTATCTCTGCGAGAGAGAAGAAGCCTCACAGGATAATTCATGGCGCCTATACCAGAAGGAGTTCTTTGAGAGGCATCTCTCTAATTGGGTCTTTGATTACCTGAGAGACCTTGAAAGATGCACCTTTCACCCCTTTTACAGGGAGATGGTCAATCTCACGAGGGATTTTCTTGAATCAGAGAGAGAGCATCTTGAGGATTTAAAGATAGGTGATAGGTCTCTGGAGTTGATGGTAAGACAATGAATTTTTCTATGATACAGGGGCAGTAGCCCTGTAGAAAGGAGGTCTGTATGAGCGAGGAAAAGAAGGGTATAAGTAGAAAGGAATTTCTTAAGCTCTCTGCTACTGCTGTAGCAGGTGCGGTAGTGGCTTCAGCCTCAGAACTCAGGGCATCCACTTCAAAGGGTCATCTCTGGACAATGGTAATCGATGTGAGAAGATGTATTGGTTGCCATGCCTGCACAGTGGCATGCAAGGCAGAAAATGAGGTTCCCCTTGGTGTCTGGCGAACCCATATAAGGACCCATGAAAAAGGAAAATATCCCCATGTCAGGCGATACTTCTTCCCCTGGATATGTAACCACTGCGGTTACTGTGCCGCTGCATCCCAGTCAGGTGGTCTTGGAAGTTTCTACAAAAGGGATGATGGCATTGTCCTCTTTGACTACAGCAAGCTTAAGGGAAGGTCAAAAGAGGAGATAAGGAAGGAGGCAGAACTTGTTATCTCAGCCTGTCCCCTTGAGGCGATATTTGTGAATCCCAACACAGGCTTACCAGAGAAATGCACCTTCTGTGTCCACAGGGTTGATAGGGGCCTTGTGCCTGCCTGTGTCCAGACATGCATTGGAAAGGCAAGGGTCTTTGGTGACCTTAATGATCCCAAGAGTGTGGTCTCGAGACTTATTGCAGAAAATCCAACAAAGACCCTCTGTCCTGACGGAAGGGTCTATTACATCGGAGTAGAGGGATTCCAGATAGACTCGATTAAGGGAAATAGACAGATCGATCCAAGAGACTTTGACAGGGGAATCCTGTCACAGTATATTTAAGGAGGTGTAAGATGGGAGTAACGAGAAGGGATTTTATAAAGCTCGGAATAGCTGCAGGTACTGTCCTTGCATCAGGTTCAATCGAGAGCCCCTTTGCAGAGGCTAAGGAACTCGAAAGAGGCGGAAGAGGCGTCCATGTTAAAGACGACAAGGTGACTGGCGAGGAATGGGACAGGATAGTCCCTTATACCTGCCTCGTCTGTAATATTGAGGATGGAGGACTTGCCTTTATAAAGGATGGAAAGGTGAAGAAGCTTGAAGGCAATCCTAAACATCCCTCCACAAGGGGAAGGCTCTGTGCAAAGGGTAATGCTGGTATGTGGCATATATACGACCCTGATAGGATCCTCTATCCTTTGAGAAGGGTTGGCAAAAGGGGTGAAGGAAGATGGAAGAGGATCTCCTGGGACGAGGCCATATCTGAGGTTGCAGAAAGGATTAAGGAAGTCCTTGATAGGGGCAAGCCGAATGAGATCATGATCAAATGGGGAAGAAACAGGGCTGGTGGTGCTGCAGAGAGGTTCATGTATACCCTTGGTTCAAACACCATAGTCAATCATACCTCTATCTGTGAATCCAGTAAGAAGATAGGGATGGAGCCCACATGGGGCCCTGATATAGAGACACCTGACTTTGCAAACACAAAGTACATACTTAACTTTGGAAGCAACATCTTAGAGGCTGCATATTTCCACAATCCCTATGCCCAGAGGATAATGGAGGGTGTAGTAGATGGAGGTGCTAAACTCGTCACCTTTGATGTGAGGCTCTCAAATACTGCAGCAAAGAGCACAGAGTGGTTCCCCATATTCCCTGGCACAGACGGGATAATTGCCCTTGCCATGGCTAATGTGATAATGCAGGAAGGTCTTGCAGACATAGACTTCATAAACACATGGACAAACTATCCTGCTGATAAACTTGCAGAATATCTAAGACAATACACCCCTGAAATGGCAGAGAGGTATTCAGGTGTACCTGCAAAGGATATAAAGAGGATAGCCATCGAGTTTGCCAGTGTAAGACCTGCTACAACTTATACATACAGGGGTCCCTGCAAGCACCTCTATGGTTCATATAATGAGCGGTGCATAATGCTTCTGCCAATTATTACTGGAAATATAGACACAAAGGGAGGTTACTGTCTGCCCAGAGGAATGGGTTATCTCCAGCCCAAGCCCGAGCCACCAAAGCCGAAGGAACCGAGTTATCTCTCAACACCACCCCACTATCCCCTTGCAAAGCACAAGGTGAGCCATCTCGTCCCCTTCTGGATAAAGGAGGGAAGGCAGAAGGTGAGTGTCTATCTCAATTATATGTCCTGTGAGGCCTTCACAAATCCTGCAGCAAGTGTCTGGAGAGAGGTATTGATGGATGAAAGGCTCATACCCTTCAGTGTTACCTTCTCCAATCAGATGAACGAGACGACGGTCCTTATGGATATAGTCCTTCCAGATTGCAGTTACCTCGAAAGGCATGACCCTGAGAGTATGCCATCGAGCCTCTGGCCATGGCTTGGGATAAGACAGCCTGTTATAGAACCTATTGGAGGCATGGAGTTCAGGGAGGTTCTTAAGAGGATAATCTGGAAGATTGACCCTGATGGAAGAAGGGGGATGAGGAAATACTGGGAATTCAAGGATGGAGAGGACTATGTGAGGAGACAGTTCGATGATATCCCTGGACTCAAGGAGGCAGGAGGCTATGATTTCCTCAAGAAGAATGGCGTATGGCCCATCTATGGAAGGCTTGACCCTGCCACTGGAAAGATCGTTGATGAGAAGGGTGATGAGATAAAACCAGAGTACGGAATTTTCAAAAAAGAAGATCCAAATGGAAAGGTTGTAATAGGTGGAAAGAGGTACAAGGGGTTTGGTACTCCTGACGGAAAGATCAATATCTATGTCAAGGAATATGAAAAATACGGATTCAATCCCCTGCCGACCTTCAAACCCCATCCATGGCACTGGAATAAGGACGGTACCTCAAAGTTAAAGGACGATGACCTCGTCCTGACGACCTTTAAGTGGAATGTCCATGTCCAGTCAAGGACCTCAAATGTGAAGTGGCTCACAGAGATCGTTCACAGTAACCCTGCTTGGATAAATACCGAGACTGCCCAGAAACTTGGCATCAAGGATGGTGACCTCATAAGGGTAATAAGCCCTGTAGGTTATCTTGTAACAAAGGCAAAGGTGACAGAGGGGATTCATCCAAAGGTCGTGGCAATTTCAAACACCCTGGGGACGAGGTTTGGAAGATATGCTACAGCAATGAAAAATGGTGAAAAGCCCATGTGGGGAGGAGTTGACGACCCTGACCTCAAGAATATATGGTGGACTTCAGAGGCAGTAAATCCCAATTACATCATCCCTGTCTCAGCAGACCCGATAGGTGGTTCTCAGGGCTGGTTCGATACAGTCGTTAAGGTCACAAAGGCAGAGCCGGGTGATAAACTCGGAGACATAAAGGTCGACAATTCTAAGCACTTCGAACTCTTCAAGGAGACAGAGAGATATGCCTATACAGGCGACAAACACAGGGAGATGCATCCAGAGGTGAAGGTGGATAAACTGCCTGAGCCTGAGCTTAAGGTCGGCCACTGACACTTCAAGGGGGGAACCTCCCCCCTCTTTTTTAATGATATGAAAAGATATCTCATATTTTTATTTTCAGTTTTTATATTTTTCTCTTTAGTGAGTCCTTCTTCAGGCGAAGAGGAAATCCAAAAAGACTACCCTTCTTCAATCATTAAAGAAGAGCCTGTGTATAATGAATCCACCATAGATAAATCCAGCAGGAGTCCTGAATCACAGGAAAGGCAGTATGAATATTATCATCCCTATCCTGAAAATTTTATGATTCCAAAAGGGGTATGTGAAAAGAGCGAACCTGTAATGGTTATTACAAAATAATTTTGAGAAAACCTGAACCTATTCTGTGACAAAAGTTACTGCTTTCATAAAATGAATTTTAATAGGATAATCCCAGAGGGAATTGAATGAGAGAGGAACTTAGAAAGATTATCCTCTGCTTTGACAACAGTGATTCATCCGTAATAGCTACTGAGGCCACGATTAATATTGCCCTTGCCTTCAATTCAGAGGTTGTTGGTGTTCATGGTTATAATGCAACCATGCATGAAGGAGCCTTCAGGATAATGGAACCGACCCTTCCAGAGAGGTATCGAAGAGAGGAGATCCTTCAGAGACAGAGGGAAGTCCATAATAAGCTCATAAACATTGGAATGGAAAAGATTTCCCTCTCATATCTTAAACCCCTGAGGGATAGATTTAGTGAGAGGAATGTCCCATTCAGGGAAAGGGTCAGGGAGGGCAAGAACTTCATGGCTGTAAGAGGGCTTATAGAAGAGGAAGGGGGAGACCTTGTTGTCATGGGCTCCCATGGTTTTAACAGTAATGGTAATGGTTTTATAGGCAGTGTCTGTTTGAGGATAGTGAGGTCAGTGGATACAAACCTTCTTATTGTGAAGTCTAAGGTGAATTTCAGTTCTCCAAGATATGTTGTCTGCCTTGATGGAAGTTCTTCAGCCATTTCAGCCCTGAGGGTTGCAGCCCTCTTTGCTGATAAATTCAATGGAGAATTACACCTCATTTATGTCTTTGATTCAAGCCTTCATAAGGAACTCTTTGGAAGGCTCAAGGAATCAGTGATCAATAAGGAGGGTTTCTCCTTTAATTCAAGGGAGCAGGAAAGGATCCATGATGAATTCATAGATAAGGGACTTCAGAGGGTTGGCCATCTGATCCTTGAGAGGGCAGAAAGGGAGGTCTTTCAAAAGACCCATGGTGTAGCAGTTGCTGATGGATGGGGATTGGTTGAAGAAGGGAAGACGATGATTATAAGAAAGGTCATGGAAGGACCTATCTACAAGAGGATCTGCGATTATGCCTCTGAGATTAATGCAGACCTCATATTCCTTGGCAGGACAGGAAGGCATTATGTAGAGGGTATGGATATCGGCTCTGTTACAGAGAATGTCCTGAGGTTTTCACCTTCAAGTGTCTTTATATCAAGGTCAGAGAGATTCAAAGGATGGGAGTTATGACGGAATTTAGGCCCTATATAGTCTCCTGGAATCTCACAAAGAGGTGCAACCTCTCCTGTCCCCATTGTTATATCAGCTCTGTAGCAAGACCCGAAGCTCCTCAGTCAGAACTTTCCACTGATGAGGCAAAGCTTGTGATCGATGAACTCTCCTATATTAATGATAGATTAATCCTTGTCCTTAGCGGTGGTGAACCCCTCTTGAGAAGGGATATATACGAGATAATCGAATACGCTTCTCAGGGTGGATTTATCCCTGTCCTTGGTACAAATGGTGTTCTTTTGACCAGGGAGAATGTGGGGCTCCTTAAAGAGGCAGGCTTGAGGGGTATTGGTGTGAGTATTGACTCTGTTGACCCTCAGGAACATGACAGTTTCAGGGGCCTTAAGGGTGCCTGGGAACTCTCTGTGAGTGGATTGAGATATGCAAAAGAGGCAGGCATAGAGACACAGATAGATGTCACCCTTACAGATAGAAACTGGCAGGAGATTGATCGCTTCATTGAATTCGGTGCCGGGCTTGGGGTAAAGGCAGTAAACTTCTTCTTTCTTGTATGCACAGGAAGGGCAATGAAGACAGATATATCCACAGATAATTATGAGCTTTGCCTTCAGCACCTTTCAAAGAAGGTATTCAGTGAGAAGAGGCTTATGGTAAGGGCAAGGTGTGCTCCTCATATCTACAGGGTTCTTTATGATGATGGATATTCCATTCCACCTGGCACGAGGGGATGTCTTGCTGGAAGGTCCTATATGAGGATAGACCCTGAGGGTAATGTTACACCATGTCCTTACATGTCAGTTAATGTGGGAAATATCAGGGAATCCTCATTGTCAGACCTCTGGGAAGGGTCTGAGGTCTTCAGGATTATGAGGGAGGGGAGATACAAAGGAAGATGTGGCCTCTGTGAATATACAGAGATATGTGGTGGCTGCAGGGCAAGGGCCGTTATTGATAAGGGAGATATCATGGAGGAGGATAGCCTCTGCAAATACATCCCTTCTGGAAGAGAAAAGGTCTCTATTGAACAAAAGGTCTCCTCTGACCTTCAGTGGGATGAAGAGGCAAAGGAGAGGATAAAGAATGTCCCCCATTTTATGCAGGGAATGATAGTGAGGCTCATAGAGACAAAGGCTAAGGAGAAGGGGGTCTTAAAGATAACCTCTGAGTTTATAGATGAACTCAAGAGGCTTGGATATTCTCATGGATATAAAAAGAATCACATTCGAGGAGGAAGAAAATGAAAGGATTGATTAAGAAACAGCTATCACTCTTTGCAGGTATAATCATTGCCGTCATTGGCCTTTATATTGGCGCACGGCAGGGCTTTGATTATGGGGAATTCCCTTTGATAGGTGCGAGGAATGCTGTCTGGATCCTTGCCCAGACAATGCTCCTATTTGCTGCCTTTATCCTTGCAGTGCCTGTCTTTGTCCTCATTATAGAGATAGCAGGACATATCAGAAAGGACGATAGACTTGACAGACTTGCCAGGGACTTTGCAAGACTCCTTCCCCTCTCTTATTCCATAACAGCGATCCTCGGCGGTCTCTTCACCCTTACCAGTTATGCCCTTTTCCCGAAGTTCATGAACTACATGACCCATAATTTTAAGACCACCTATATATGGTTTGCGATACTTATTATTGCTGAAACAACAGCCCTTTATTTCTACTGGACTTCCTGGGATAAATTACAGGGGGCAAGAAAGACCCAGCATATAGCCCTTGGAGTTCTTTTAAATATCCTTGGCACCCTTGTCATGATGGTCGGTAATGTCTGGGGCTCCTTTCATCTCAGCCCTCAGGGAGTTGATGCTGCTGGAAAGGTCATAAATCTTAAGGATGCTATCTTTAACCTCACATTCATACCCATAAATATCCACAGATTCATAGCTAATGTCACATTTGGTGGTTTTATCTGTGCTGCCTATGCTGCCTATAAGTTTCTCTCAGCAGAGACACCAGAGGAGCGAGCCCATTATGACTGGATGGGCTATACAGGGACATTCATTGGGGTTGTCACCATGATCCTTCTTCCCTTTGCAGGTTATTACTTTGGTATGGAGATATACAGGTTCAATGCCCAGATGGGTATAACATTTATGGGTGGTGCCCTCTCAAAGATATGGCTTCTTCAGGCAATAGTCATAGCTGTTATCTGGCTCAGTGTCTGTTATTACCTCTGGATAGGCTTAAGAAGGATACCTGGTGCAGAGAAATACAAGAGGTTTGTGCCCTATCTTAGCTGGGGACTTATTATTACCTTTGCTGTTTGGGCAGTTCCAAGGGCCTGGGTTGCCTCCCTTGAGGACATAGCAGGAGGGACCCACTGGATCTATGGAACCCTCGGGATCATGGCACCAAAGATAGCTGCTGTCAATATCGCGATACTCGGCGTTATTCTCACCTTCCTCCTTAACAGGAGGGCAGGGAGGATAATACCTGAGGGAAGAAAGGGTTTCATTTATCTTGAGTGGCTCGTGATCCTCTTGATTATTGCTGTTAACCTTGTTGTCCTATATTACAGTTATAAGGTCCCTTCAGCAACGAGGATAAAACTATCCATCTATACATTCCTCTTCATGGTTCCTGCAGTAGGATTTCTGTATCTCTTTGATGGTCTTCTTCTCAAAGGTGCCCAGAGGATAGGAGAGATAAGGTGGGGAGAGATGCCCCCGAGGTCTCAGTATGCCCTGATTATTGCTGCTGTCTCCAATGTATGGGCAATGGCACTCCTTGGTTATGGTCGTGCAGCAGCAAGACTTAACTGGCATATATATGGAGTGCTTGAAGATACCTCAAGATATGCAGGACTCCCACCCATGGGGCAGGCAACACTCGTAATATCAGGTATTACGATACTATTTCTTGTCCTTATAGGCCTTGTCTTTAGATTTACAGGTGTTGAAGGAGGTAAGAGATGAAGGCAGGATTGAGACTTGCCATAGTTGCCATTATTATAACAGGCTTTTATGCCTGGTTTGGAAATTCTATACCCCAGTCAGCCTGGGAGGCTCCTAAGAAGAAGGTCCTTACACCTGACATGACACCGAGACAGCTTGCTGAGGCAGGTAAAGAGATATTTAAAAAGGCAGGTTGTGGTGTCTGCCATAGTGTAACAGGTGAGAAGCTCCGTGGTCCTGACCTCTCAAGGATTGGTGCTGAGAGGGATGCAGAGACTATGGCAGCTATTCTTTATAGTGGCACACAGGTTATGCCACCGGCAAATAAACCGCCTGCAAACCTGAATGATGCAGAGATCACAGCTGTTGTTGCCTATCTCCAGAGCCTCGGTGGAAGACCGAAGGTCAGAATCGGAGACATAAAGAATCCCTTTGAGGAGGTAAAGAGATGAGGATACCTTCAGCAATCATTAGTATTCTAATCATAATAGGTGCCTATATCTTTATGAGGTTTATTATCCACCCACCTCTGCCATCAAATCTCACAAACTTCTTCATGATGTTCATAATAGCAGGGGTTATCATCTATATAACACTTGAAGACGAAAGGATAGATGAGTTCCTTGATTTCATCTCCCTAAGGTCAAAACTGCCTTTTCTCTGGGACATCTTCAGAAAGGCAGTCCTCGTGATAATACCGATCTTCGTTGCTTACAATGTCTATTCAAAGGAGAGGGTCACCTATGCCCCACCAGCAGAACTATTCCAGCCCCATGTAACACCTCCTGAATGGGTCGTCAGCCTCAAGATACCTGATTGGGCAGCAGACCCTGATAAGTGGAGGCCTGAAGACCTTGAAGAAGGGAAGCGAATTTACAATGACAACTGCGCACCCTGTCATGGAGAGAATGCCGATGGTAAAGGTCCCCTTGCAAACTCTATAAGATATCCTGCAGCACCAACGAATTTCAAGGAACCAGGAACCCTTGCCCAGCTCCCCCTTGGATATGTCTACTGGAGGGTAAGGGATGGAGGTATTAAGGATAAACAGTTCCGTTCAGCCATGCCAGGCTGGGGAGACGAACTCGAGGAGGAAGAGATATGGAAGGTCATAATCTATGCCTATCACAAGGCAGGAGTGAGGCCAAGGACATGGGAATAACCTACAGGGATGAAATTAAGATGGCAGAAGTCGCCCTTAAGAGGTCAATAGTATATGAGCTCCTTGCTCATGCCTTTGGAGAACCAGAAAGGGAGTTCTTTGAGTTTCTTAAGGATGGAGAGTTTTCTCTCCATATAATTGATGCATTGACCTTCCATCCCTGTTTAAAGGAAGGAGTAATACCTCTTATTAGAGAGATAGATTTAAAGATGAGAGATTTGAAGATAGAGGATCTGAGGGAGAATTATGAACTGATAGCCTCACGAGAAAAGAACCTCCTTTATGAAGGTAATTATCACCCCCTTTTTAATGTATTCGAAGAAATGGCAGATATAGCAGGTTTTTACAGGGCCTTTGGAGCTAATTTCTCAGGAGAGAGGCCTGACCATATCTGTTTTGAACTGGAATTTATGAGGCTTTTATGTCTTCTGGAATCAAAGGCCCTTCTTCAGGCTGAACATGAAAAGGCAGAGATATGTATATCATCACAAAAGAAGTTTCTTTCAGAACATCTTGGAAGATGGACAGAGGACCTTATGGAAAAAACTGCAGGGATTCCATTTTATGGAAGGCTTTGCGAGATCCTTGAAAGATGGATCGAGATGGAGCTTGAGCTCCTTTCTGTTAAAAGAACCCGACTGATTTATTCTCAAAATATTTATGTTGAAAACTCTTACCAGTGCATAAAGGAGGTAGGTTATGAAGGGATTCAGTAGAAGGGAATTTCTAAAATGGTCCCTTGCTGGTATTGCAGGGCTTGCAGTAAGTTCGCCAAGACTTGCATTCCTTCAGCCTGTTAGCATCGATAATCCCCTTGGCGAGTATCCAAACAGGGACTGGGAGAAGCTTTACAGGGACAAATTCAGGTATGATAGTGTTTTTCATTTTACCTGTGCACCTAATGACACCCATAACTGCCTCTTGAGGGCCTATGTGAGGAATGGTGTCATTGTGAGGGTAGGGCCGACCTATGCCTTTGGTAATGCTACAGATGCCTACGGCAACAAGGCCACCCATCGCTGGGAGCCGAGGTGCTGTCAGAAGGGCCTTGTACTTCCGAGGAGGTTTTATGGTGACAGGCGTGTTAAGGCAACGATGGTGAGAAAAGGATTCTATGAATGGATAAAGGCAGGATTTCCAAGAGACCCTGAGACAGGAAAACCACCTGAAAAGTATTTCCAGAGGGGAAAGGATAAGTGGCTAAAGGTGAGGCATGAGGAGGCCTATGAGCTCGTTGCAAAGGCCATAATGAATATAGCCGAGACCTATAGTGGAGAAAAGGGTGCAGAGTATCTGAAGAGGCAGGGATATGACCCTGCATCAATTGAGGCGATGCAGGGTGCAGGCACACAGGTCCTGAAGTTCAGGGGAGGCATGCCCTTACTCGGGGCAACGAGGCTCATGGGATTCGTGAGGATGGCTAACATGATGGCCCTTCTGGACAATCATATAAGGAACACAGGACCTGATAAGGCTATTGGTGCAAGGCACCTTGATAATTACTCATGGCATACTGACCTTCCTCCTGGACATCCCATGGTTACAGGACAGCAGACTGTTGATTGTGACCTCTCAATGGCTGAAAAGTCTAAGCTCATAACCCTCTGGGGTATGAACTGGATAAGCACTAAGATGCCTGATGGCCACTGGCTTACAGAGGCGAGGCAGAGGGGCTCAAAGGTCATAAATATAACAATAGAGTATCAGTCAACAGCTAACAAATCAGACGAGGTGATTATCATAAGGCCTGGCACAGACCATGCCCTTATGCTTGGTATTGCCCACATATTGATGAAGGAAAAGATCTATGACGATGAATTCGTGAAGTCCTTTACTGATTTACCCCTCCTTGTGAGGACAGACACAATGCAACTCCTCAGGGCATCAGATATTATAAAGGACTATAAACCCTCAGAACTCAAGAACTATATATCTGTTGTGGAGCAGGGAAAGGCAGCACCACCACCCTTTAAGCATGAAAGGCAGTATCTGCCTGAGAAGATGAGGCTTGAGTGGGGTGATTTCGTTGTCTGGGATAATAAGTCAGGTAAACCTGCAGTTGTCAACAGGGACCAGGTGGGTTCCCATTTCCTCTCCACTGGAATAGATCCTGCCCTTGAGGGTAGATTCAATCTAAAGACAGTAGATGGAAAGGATATAGAGGTAAGACCTGTCTATGATATCCTCTGGGAATATATATCCCAGTTTACTCCAGAGGTCGTCTCTGAGATAACATGGGCACCTGTAGAGGCGGTAAAGGCCCTTGCTCATGAGATTGCAAGGAATAAGGGTTCCACATTCTTTGTTGTTGGGATGGGGCCAAACCAATTCTTTAACGCAAGTCTCAAGGACAGGGGAATATTCCTGATAGCAGCTCTTACAAATAATATAGGCCGCATTGGTGGCTCTCCTGGAAGCTATGCTGGAAACTATCGTGTCGCCCTCTACAATGGTCTACCACAATATATTATCGAGAATCCCTTTGATATAGAGCTTGACCCTTCAAAGCTTGCGAGGGTAAAGCCCTATCTTAAGTTCGAATCAGCCCATTACTTTGCCCATGACAGTAAACCCTTAAGGATTGGTAACAGACTCTTCACAGGAAAGACCCATATACCAACACCTACCAAACTCGTCTGGTTCGCAAACAGTAACTCCCTTATTGGGAATTGTAAGGGAAGCTATGAGGTAGTTGTTAATGCCCTTCCAAAGGTTGAGGCAGTCATAATGGCAGAGTGGTGGTGGACTATGTCCTGTGAATACTCTGATGTTGTCTTTGCCGTTGACTCCTGGGCAGAGTTCAAGCATCCTGACCTCTGCGGTTCAGTAACTAACCCCTTCAATCAGGTATATCCAAGGACGCCTATAAAGAGGATCTTCGATACAGTTGGAGATATAGATACCCTTGCTGGAGTGGCAAAGAGGCTTGCAGAACTTACAGGTGATAAGAGGTTTGAGGATTACTGGAGATTTGTCTATGAGAATAAGGTGGATGTCTATCTCGAAAGGATCACAAAGACGAGCACATCACTAAAGGGATATACCTTCAAGGAGCTTCATGAAAGGGCCCTCAAGGGTGTCCCTTCTCTCAAGAATCTGAGGACCTATCCAAAGGTTGTAGGCTGGGAACAGACGAATGAGAACAAGCCCTGGTATACAAAGTCAGGAAGGCTCGAGTTTTACAGGGAAGAACCTGAATTCATTGAACATGGTGAGAACCTTCCTGTTTATCGGGAGCCCATTGATGCCACATTCTATGAACCGAATGTGATAGTTGCAAAGGGAAGCGTCTTGCTCAAGCCTGTACAGCCTGAAGACTTTGGCATAAAAAGGGATGAATTGAACACAGAGGTGAGACAGGTAAGGAATATTGTGAAGCCCTGGGATGAACTGAAGAAGACAAGACATCCCCTTATGAAGGAGAAAGGTTATAAGTTCCTCTTTATCACGCCAAAATATCGTCATGGTGCCCATTCAACACCAATAGACCTCGATGTTATAACTGTCTGGTATGGACCCTTTGGGGATATCTACAGAAGGGATAAGAGGAAACCATGGGTTGGAGAGGCCTATGTGAATATGAATCCCCATGATGCTAAGGAACTCGGCATAAATGATGGTGACTATGTATGGATAGATGCAGACCCTGAAGACAGGCCGTTCCATGGATGGCAGAAGAAGCCTGCTGATTATAAGGTTGCGAGGATGATGTGCAGGGTTAGATATTACAGTGCCATCCCCAGAGGTGTCCTTATCATGTGGCATAACATGTACCAGGCAACCCATGGCTCAGTAAAGGGACACGAGACGAATCCTGATGGACTTGCAAGGAATCCTGAGACGAATTATCAGTCCATATTCAGGTATGGTGGACACCAGTCCTGCACAAGGACATGGCTTGGACCAACCCTTATGACCGATTCCCTTGTGAGAAAAGAGGTCTTTGGTCAACAGATAGGAAAGGGTTTTCTCCCTGATGTTCACTGTCCTGTGGGAGCTCCGAGGGAGGCCTTTGTGAAGGTGACAAAGGCAGAGGATGGTGCAATAGGTGGAAAGGGACTCTGGAGACCTGCAGCCCTCGGCTACAGGGCAGGATATGAGAATGAGGCAATGAAGAGATATCTCAAAGGAGCATACATAGTTTAAGGAGGAAACAATGGCAAGGATTAAGGTAAGAAACTGGCAGATTGGAAGGGATATGTATTATCCCTATGAAGAGGTGAGGCCTGAAAGGCAGTTTGCTGCGATCTTTGATATCAATAAGTGTATTGCCTGTCAGACCTGCACAATGGCATGCAAGCAGACCTGGACAACAGGTAAGGGACAGGAATTCATGTTCTGGAATAATGTGGAGTCAAAGCCCTATGGCTTTTATCCCCTTGCATGGGATGTGAAGCTCCTCGAACTTCTTGGTCCACAGAAGTGGGAAGGGAAAAAATACGCAGGAAAGACCATATTTGAGGCAGCACCGAAGGGCTCTGTCACACAGGGTTATCTGCCAGAGGAAGAGGATTATTCCTATCCTAATGTAGGAGAGGATGAGCCCTATGGTGAGGTCAAGAATGGAGACTATATAACCCTTCCCCACAGGGTATGGCATTTCTATCTTCCAAGGATATGCAATCACTGCACCTATCCTGCCTGTCTTGCTGCCTGTCCGAGAAAGGCCATATACAAGAGACCAGAAGACGGGATCGTCCTTGTGGACCAGTCAAGGTGCAGGGGGTATAAGGAGTGCATAAGGGCATGTCCTTATAAAAAGGTCTTCTTTAACAGAACGACAAAGATCTCGGAAAAGTGCATAGGATGTTATCCCCTTGTTGAAAAGGGAGAGCAGACCCAGTGCATAAGGACTTGTATTGGAAGGATTAGACTCAATGGATGGATTCATACACCTGATAAGGCAGACCCGTCAAATCCCATTGACTATCTTGTACATATTAAGAAAGTTGCCCTTCCATTATTCCCTCAATTTGGTCTTGAACCGAATGTCTATTACATTCCACCAATACATGTGCCAATTCCCTATCTAAAACAGCTCTTTGGTCCAGGAGTAGAAGATGCTATAAAGGTATACAGAAATGCCCATAATGATGTAACCCTTCTTGGAGTGCTTACACTTTTTGGTTCAACAGAATTCTGGGTCTCGAGGTTTTCTGTAAAGAACGGTGTTGCAACAGGTTATGATGCAAAGGGAAAGAGCCTCGTTTCTGTTCCGATAAAAGAGCCTGTTTATATAAGACCATTTTATGATGAAAAACTCGATGTCTATCGTCATAACATTACATAGGAGGTGGGGATGAAAGGGAGAAGTTGCAGGTCAGGACTCAGTCAAAATTTTAATAAGATCGTCACTTCTTTAATCTTATCTATTATGCTCTCTCTTTTAGCTAATTATGCCTCAGCTCAGGGGCTTGTTGTTATGGCAAAAAAGATAAGTGGTGAAGTACCGTCAGACCCGGGAGACAGTATGTGGCGGAACGCTCCTGCCCTTAGTATCCCCCTTGCTCCTCAGGTTATGGCAAAGCCGAGGATATATGACTCAAAGATAAAGGAGTTAAAGGTTAGGGCTATCCATAATACGAGGGATATAGCCTTCCTTGTTGAGTGGGAAGACCCGACAGAGGATGCCTCTATTGATATTGATAAATTCTCTGATGCAGTTGCCCTTGAGTTTCCTTCCCAGGCCTCAAAGGAGAAACCCCACTTTGCCATGGGAGACAGGGAAAACCCAATAAATATCTGGTTCTGGAGGGCTTCCTGGCAAAGGACTGATGAGAGGGAGAGGCTCTATGCCATGGTAGATGAATTTGCAGGGGGACTTCAGGTTGGTAATCCTGTATCTGTTAAAAGAACATATCCTGTTGAAAACCTTATCGCAGAGGGATTCGGAAGCGCCACAGATATTAAAAAAGCTGATAATCAAGATATCATGGCAAAGGGTATAAGAGATGGAAAGAAGTGGTTTGTTGTCTTTAAGAGGTCTTTAAGCTCTTCTGATAAATTTGAAGTCTCCTTTAAAGAAGGAGGGGTAATCCCTGTAGCCTTTGCAGTATGGGATGGTTCTGAAGGTCACAGAGGTGGAAGAAAGGTTGTTTCTACCTGGTATTATGTTGGTCTTGAGACAGAGGAGAGGACAGGAACATATGTCTATCCTGTAATTGCCTTTTTGGTAACAGGAGTGATTATGGCAGTAGTTGTCATTGCGATAAGGAAAAGGAGAGGTGCATGAGGGTATATCAGGGAATAATTCCTGAAAGGTTTCTCCAATGGCTTGCCTCTTCGAGGATAAGATTCCTTGAAGATATGAAGGCTGGAAGGCCCATGAGGTATTTTTCAGCCCACCTGCCTGTTGTGGCTACATGGAGTAATAATTCAGAAGAACCCTTCCAGGTTAATCTTACTGTAAAGGGCATAGGCCTTGTTCCGAGAAAGGAACTCCTTATGGAATATATTGACCTCTTTGAAGCCACTATAGCAGAGGCAAGGGCCGTGCCATGGAGTGAGAGCCTTTCTCAAAGGATTGAGGTCATGGAAAGGCTTTATTCTGATATAGAGAACTTTGATGCCTCCCTTTTAGGAGGTCTTGAGATATTTGAAGGCACTGCCTTTAAAAATATGAGAGATAATCCTTGTGTGAGTCTTTTATACATGGGTGTATATTTTGAGTCTGAAAAGGACAGAGTGAGTCCAGAAAGACCTGTGGCAGTCCAGTATATAAGCTTTCAGGTGAATGGAAAGGTCGAGATCCTCGAAAAGGAGAATCTCTACTACAGATACCTCCTTTCTGCAAGAAGACTCTTCGAATTCGATAGATTCCACCTCTACCAGCCTGACTACCCCTACGGCTATCTCATAAATGTTGTCGAGGTGAGGGATAAATCACCATGGCCAAGGGGACAGATTAAAAGATAAAGGGTCTTGTAGATGAGGCCCTCAGGGATCATCAGAAGATAAAAAGGATAATATCACTCCTTTATGATCAGGACATGGAGAAGAGGCTTCTTGGAGCAAAGGCCCTTGGAGAGATTGCAAGGATTGAACCAGAGGTCATAAAGAAACGGTGGAACAGGATTTTCTATGCCTTTGATGATACTATGAGCTGCTGGGGTGCTGCAGAGGCCCTTGGAGAGATCGGAAGGAATCTTCCTG
>Ga0272445_1000974_pt1 | contig 24000 bp, 22 predicted proteins | sample YNPCB0031_FD_194404 | JGI IMG/M metagenome (GOLD analysis project Ga0272445, IMG submission 194404) | Hot spring sediment microbial communities from Yellowstone National Park, WY, United States - YNP-CB-003-1 | ecosystem: Environmental > Aquatic > Thermal springs > Hot (42-90C) > Sediment... | reverse complement strand
CTGCGACCTTTACCTCCAAGCCCATAGCCTTTGCCAGCTCTTCCACCGCCTTTATGTCTTCTTTGACGCTCTGAGGAGAACCATCCACCTCCACCAAAAGCAACGCAGAAACATCCTTTGGCAAACCCACGGGTTTAAACTCCTCCACCGCCCTTATGGCATCCCTGTCCATAAACTCTAAAGCAGATGGGAATATACCCGAGGTCATGATCTTTGTTACCACTCTTCCAACATCCTCCAAGTTCTTAAAAAGGATCAGCGCAGTCCCCCTTGCCTTCGGCTTTGGTATGAGCTTTAGCACTGCGGAGGTTATAAGCCCAAGGGTTCCCTCCGACCCCACAAAAAGCTTGGTTATATCGTACCCTGCCACATCCTTAATAACCGGGTTGCCCGTTTTTATAACCTCTCCCTCTTTTATAACTGCGATCAAGCCCAAGACATACTCCCTCGTAACGCCGTACTTTAGACACCTTGGACCCCCTGCGTTCTCCGCAATGTTTCCCCCTATGGTGGAATACTTAAAAGAAGATGGGTCCGGTGGATAAAATAGACCAAACCTTTCCACCTCCTGCTGAAACTCGTAAGTTATAACACCCGGCTCCACCACTGCAGTAGCATTATCCACGTCTATCTGAAAGCGGTTCATTCTCTCAAAGGAGACCACCACACCCCTTTCCAAGGTAGGCACCGCTCCACCCGTCAAACCAGAGCCCGCACCCCTGGGAAATATGGGTATATCTTCTTCGTAGCACACCTTTACCAACTTTTGCACATCCTCCTGAGAGGTAGGAAAAACCACCGCCGAGGGCAATGCCCTTTCTATCGGTATAGGTGTGGCGTCGTAGGAGTAGAGTTTTCTCTCCACTAAGGAGGTGGAGACCTTTTCCCTTCCAAGCACCTCTACCAACTTATCCACCGGTTTTTTGCTCAACAAACCAAACATGAGTTAAATTTTACTTCCTAATGGTCCTTGCGTGTATGATGTGGGGCAGGCAGGAAAGGGAAGGCTTTTCTCCGGAGAAAATTCTGTGGCTTGTGGATAGCCCACATCCCCACTGGATAGAGACCCAAAAGGACAACCTAAAACTTGACTTCAAGGAAAGCGGTTTTAGACAGTTTGTGTCTTTGAGTTCAAGGCATTTGATCACCGATGCTATGCTCATGTTCGGGCTAAACTATGCCAACTCCAAAGCTAAACTCGTAGATGCCCTAAACCCTCTCCGTCTAACCGTTAGGGTAAATCCCGGCAGTTATCTGGGCATAAGCCACCATTTTTTGGGCGCACCCTTTGAATTGGAGCAGGACGAAGTTCTAAGGGAATTTCTCAACTCCGCAAGGAAAACCTTAGAAGAGGAAGGCTTTGGTTTGAGTGTAGTTTTAATATCCCACAGTCCCTACTTGGAGGACCTTTTGCTCTCCAACTTAGAACGGATAAACGGCTTGAGCTACAGATTTTACGGAGACACGCCATGAAAAACTACAGGGGTATCTTCAGTAAAATGGGAGAGCAGTTGGTGGAAAAATACATTGAAGACCTAAAAAAGGAGCTCCAAGAAAAGGGAGAAGATCCCGAGCTTTTGTTCAAACTGGGCGTCTGCTATGTGAGGGCCAAGCAAACAGAAAAAGCGAGGGAGGTATACAAAAGGCTAAAGGAGATAGATCCCACCAAGGCAAAGGAGCTTTTGGATATGATCTATGAGGTTTAGGGAATAAGTTCTGTATTCATCATACCTTTCAGGTAATGGAATATAAACCTTAGATTGAAAAGCTATAGTATAATTAAAAGGTGCCTTTCTTTGTTAGTTCACCAGTGAGAGGGATGATGTGTAAAAACTAAGGAGGTTGAAAACATGGCTTACGCCTTTAGTGGAGATTTAAAGTGCTTTGAGATCCTGATAAAGCATGAAATAGGTGAGCTAAAGAGAGTAAAGAGGGAGCTAAAGCTTACAGAGTATATACCATCCGTAGAGAATTTCTCCATAGCTCTAATAGAATTGCCCTATCTCAAACCCGAGCATCACCAGTCCATCTTATCCTCTATGAGGGCATGCGATATTTTGAGTTTTAAAGACAAGTTCATTGTAGCCTTTCTGCCGGGAACAACCAAGGAAGGCGCCATACATCTTTTGGAAGGACTAAAGGACTTTTTCAGTGAAGAAGGGAATTACGCCATAGCTACCTACCCGGAGGATGGAGAAGATTACGAAAGCTTGATTGAATCTTTAAGACTCTACGCAAAGGACAGAGGGTTGAGCTTTGATTTTTAGATGGTTTAAAATCTTTTCATGCCCTTCTTTTTAATTTCCCTTTTTGGTAAAGACAGACCGGGTATCGTGGCGGAGGTCAGCAAAGTCCTCTACCAGCTCAATCTCAACATAGAAGACTCTTCCATGACAAGGCTCAAGGGAGAATTTACCATAATGCTTATCGTCAGCTCTCCCACGGAGAGAAATGAGGAAGATATTCTATCCGCCTTAGAGGAGGTTAAAGATAAACTAGGGCTTTGGGTAGCCTGCAAGAGACTGCCGGAGGATTGGCAGGAGGAATACGAAAGAAGAGAGATATACAGGATCGTAGTCTCCGGGGCAGATAAGCCGGGGATCGTGTATAATGTGTCCAAGCTACTCTCCGAAAAGGGAATAAACATCTCAGACCTAAGAACAGAGAAGAGGGGAGGTCTGTATTTGATGTTTATTGAGGGCGAGTCTGAAGAGGACCTTTTTGAGGAGCTAAGGCAAGATTTAGAAAGTCTAAGACATCAGCTAAGCATAGACATTTCAGTGGAGAGGGACGAGGAAGCCATCCTATGAAAAAGTTTGAGATCCTCACCTATCCAGACGAGAGGTTAAAAATTCCATCCTCTGAAGTTCTGGACTTTGGTAAAGAACTGCAGGAGTTTATTGAAAGGCTAAGGTTAGTTATGGCTAACTCTCCCGCTTGCGTGGGCATCGCTGCGCCTCAGGTCAATGTGCATAAGCGTATAATCCTTGTGGATACCTCCAACTCTAAGCACAAGGAGAACAAACTGAGCCATGGCTTTGTGGTTCTGATAAACCCAACAATAAAAAGGTTTGAGGGAGAGCTAATCGTAAGGGAAGGCTGCCTCAGCGTGCCGGATTACACGGGAAATGTAAAAAGACACTACTGGATAGAGGTTGAGGCTATGGACCCAAAGGGAAACCCGTTTGTTTTTGATACAGAGGGCTTTGAGGCGGTTGTAATCCAACACGAAATAGACCACTTGGAGGGCAAGCTCTTCATTGAAAGAGTTCTCTCACCCAAGGACTTATTCAAAAGGAAAGTTTATAGATAGCCCGTGCTAAACTATATAACGTGCAAAAGCTCATTCTTTTAACCACCCTCTTTATGCTCCTGTCCATATCCCTGTTTGAAGGGCTAATTATAATTCTGACCGCATACACCTTTTACTCCATCGCAAGAGGTGGGCTAAAGCCTTACGGAAGATTGTTCTTCCCTCTGCTCCTTTATGCCATCCCCACCTTGTTATCAACCATTTTATACACTACCTCCCACTTGGGAAAGGGTATAGAAAGGTCTCTGTTTTTGCTTGTGTATCCTTTGGGTGGCAAAGAAAAGCTCGGCTATGAGTTTTTTAAAAAGTTCAACCTCTTTTTGATAATGGCGGGCGTTCTTTTGATCCCTGTGGTTATCTATAAGTTTCTCAAAACAGGACAGCCAGCTCCCCTTTGGGGTGGTTGGTTTGAAGTGGGCTTACTCTATTCCTTTTTTTCCCTAAGTGCTTTAGCTATGTTTTTATACACCAAGAGAGTCTATTACCTTTTACTCTTCTTGCTCTTTGTGGGCTTTGTGTTTTTTAGCATGAGAAGGTCTGCCATGCTTGGTTTGATCATCACGCTGACCTTCCTTCTTTACCTACTTAGAGGTGTTATCTCTAAAAAGGTCTTAGCCTTCGTTCTGCTCTCCTTGACCTTTGCGGGTTCTTTGACCTTTGCCATCTTGGTGGAAAAAGACCACCGCTTTGCCACTGCTTGGGAGCTAATAACGGGCAAAAGAGCCTTAGACGACCAAGCCCTCAACTCCATCTCAAGCTTGAGGTGGGAGATCTTCAAAAAGGGTTTAGAGGTGTTACAAAAGGACATAAAAGAAGGGAACTACTTGGAGCTTTTGATAGGGCACGGCCTAAACTCCGGCTACTATCTGGAGCCCAAATCCCCCGTGGGTGGCACCTATGAATCTGTGTTTTTACTTTCCGAGCTCATAGAAAAGGGCGTTTTTGGTCTTGCTGGCATTCTGTGGCTTTGGTTTGCCTACTACTCCTTCTTTTTCAGCTTCAAAATAAGGCAAAGGGAGGACCTTCTGCTCTTACCTTCCTTATCTTTCTTGTCAGTTTTGCTAATTGGTAGCATATTTACCGGTTTTTGGGATGCTATGCTTCCTTGGATCCTTATTATGTTTAGGGTAGTGGAAAGACATGGAGAAGGACATTAAAAAAATACTTCTCATTATGGTGCATTCCGCGGGTGTGGGCGATATGCTAAGGGCTTCTGCAAGCTGGAGGGCTTTAAAGAACAAATTTCCAACCGCAGACTTGCATCTTCTTTTCCTTACCAAGGACCCCGGCTATGTGTCCGAAACATTAATATCAAAACACCACCTTTTAGCTTCCTTTCATACCTTAGACAAAAGGCTAAAGGGTCTAAAGGATTGGATAGAGTTTTTCAAGGGCTTTGCTAAGCTCGTGAGAGAGCTAAATCCCGACCTGATCGTAGATATGGAGCCACACGGCTTGGAAAGTTCCATGCTCTGTCTGTATGCAAGGCTAAAATACAAAATTCCATCCGTAGGCATCGCAGAATTCCCGGGCAGAGGTCTTTTTTACACCCACAAGGCTCCCTCCAGCAGAACCGTGTTAAAAAGCAAAGACTATACCGACAGATATTTTATAGTTCTAAAGGCTTTTGGCATTGAAAGGAAAGGACTACCAATAGAGCTGGAGGAAACCCAAGAGGGCAGGCAATTTAGGGAAACCATGAGAAGCAGATTTTCCATACCGGAGAATGTCCCCCTTTTGGGCTTGAACATAGGCTGTGGAACCCCCGACGCCCTCTGGCGAAGACCCAATTTAGAACTGCTTAGAGAAGCCATCCAAAAAGTCCAAAAAGCCACTTCTTCCTTTTTAGTCCTAAGCGGAGCGGACTTTGAAACAGATGTAAACGAAAGATTTTTGGAAGGCTACCACTTGCCCGCCCTAAACTTGGCAGGAAAAACCAACATATTAGAGCTTGCGGGTCTTATAAAGGCATGCAGGCTTTTTATATCCTCCGACAGCGGACCCTATCATATGAGCGTAGCCCTCAAAGTTCCTACATTGGGCGTTTTCGTCAAAGACTTTCCCTACGCCTATCACAACCACCCTTGGGTGAGGAATGTGGTTCTACAAAGCCACCAAGATATAGAGAAATTTATCTCCTCTGCCCTTGAGCTGTGGAAATACCCTTCAGGATAAAATACATAAAACTCCCATGCTTAAACTAAAACCCGAATCAATAAGGCATGCCATAATTAAAACCTCCACCATAAACCTATTTGCAAGAGGATTTGGATACCTAAAGAACTTAGCTATAGCGATACTCCTAGGATTTAGCTATCAAACGGACGCCTTTTTTATGGCTATTTCTCTTCTTGGCGTCTTCCTGATCTTTGTGGATGTCTTTGACTCCATCGGAGTTCCTCAGCTTGTTTTTGCAAGAATGAAAAGCGAAGAAGAATTTAAAAAACTTGCGGGACTTCTCCTCACATTTACCAGCATATTAGCCTTTTCTTTAACCTTTATAGCCTTAGTAAGCATCCCTCCACTTTCTAAAATAGCGGTCGGCTTTGATCATAGAACAAAAGAAGCCACAGAACTTCACCTTTTATTACTCCTTCCCTATCTTTTTTTTAACTTCTTCTTCCATCACTTTGGTGCAGTCTTAAGAAGCTTAAGGTATTTTACTCCATACTTTATTGGAGAGTTTATTCTTTCTTTCTTCTCTTTTCTTTTTATTGTGCTTGGGCTTTACCTTTTCCACAGTCCCCTGGTTCTCCCGATAAGCCTTAGCCTTTCCCAGCTTATGGCAACCCTATACATAATCTTCGTTGGCAAGGAGTTCTTACACTTTAGCTTTTTTATAGACAAAAGGGTAAAGGAAATACTAAAGCACTTTGTTTTTCTTTCTGCCCTGTATGGAGTTTCCCACCTTTTCATCTTGGTAGATAGGGCTTTTGCCTCTTTGCTCGGAGAAAAGGGCGTGTCCGCATTAACTTATGGTTCAATGGTGGCTTTTGTTTTAGGGAGTGTTTTAAAAATTGGGCATATGGCTATTACACCTCTTTCTGAAACAAAGGCAGACATTCAAACTTTGAACAAGTTTTTAAAGTTTTCTCTGCTCGCCTCTCTACCCGTTATGCTTTTTCTGTTCTTTTTCCCAGAGATTCCCGTAAAACTCCTCTTTGGACATGGAAAATTTACACAAACTGATGTAGAACTAACTGCAACCGCTACTAAATACTATGCAATTTCTCTGTTTTTAGGTTTTGCTTGGACAATCCTATATAGAGCCTTTCAGATTATAAACTGGCTTTTGCCTGTTTTCTTTATTGCTTTGATTGGTATATTAATTAACGGATTTTTTAACTACCTGTTCGTAGTGGTTTATAAGTTTGGAATAGCTGGGATATGCTTGGGGACTTTTTTTGCTTATGCTTTTCTTTGCGGAGTATCTTACGTTGTTTTGAAACAGAAGCTAAAAGTGGATTAAAATAAGGAACAATGGATAAGGTCAAATGTCCCATATGCTACACAGAGGTTGAAGAACGGAATTTTAAAGAAACTTATGTTTCTCCATACAACAACCAAGAATACAAACGCTATGAGTGCCCAAACTGCGATGTCCATTGGTGGGAGCCGTTGAAGATTATTCCAGAGTTTTATGAAAGTGAAGTTTTTGAAGATTATGTTGCGTTTCACGAGGGTGTAGGGACCAGGCTTGGCGAATACCACAAAGCTTTTTTTAAATACTTTCCTTCCAATGTAAAAGGTAAGCTTTTGGATGTGGGCTGTGGAGACGGAAGATTTTTAAGACATGCTAAAGAACAAGGCTTTGAAATATGGGGAATAGACTTTGACAAAAAATCTGTAGAGAATGTAAAAAGAAACCTTGGTATTGACACCGTTTTTGCCATGAGCTTGGAAGAGTTCTACGAATACGCTAAGGAGAAAAACTTAAAGTTTGATGTAATCACCTTTTTTGAGGTTTTGGAACATCAGGACAAACCAAGGGAATTTCTGGAAGTGGCAAAAGGACTTTTGAAGGAAGGAGGATACATAGCGGGAAGCGTGCCAAATAGGGAAAGATTTTTGAGAGAAATATACTGGAAAATTTCACATGCTGACCATCCACCGCATCATTTTTTAAGATTTTCTCGGAGATCTCTTGAAAATACTTTAAAGCTAAGTGGTTTTGAAGATGCACATGTTTATATTATGGATTTTACTTTTGATGAAATATATCCATATGTTGAAATGAAATTACTTGGCAGGTTTTATAATCTACGAAATTCATTAAAGTCTATGGTGCTTGGAGATAGAAAAAAAGCAGGTGCTTACGTGGATGATATTATAGTAGGTGAAGTTTCTAATTCGGTTAAGATTAGGGCATATGGCTTAAAAATTATTAAGCTAATTAGGAATACTCTTTTGTATCCAGTTGCGTTTGTTTATATAAATAGTTCACATCAAAGAGGTCCTAATCTGTATTTTCAAGCGCGGAGGTTAAGAATTGAAGGGAAATAAAGTACAGAAACTCATCAAATTTTTGAAATTTCCGTTTAAGTATTACAAGTCCCATCCCCTAGAAAAACAGAGATACAATAAAAGAATTCTACAGATTTTAGGTTCAAGGTTGAGCTTAGAGATATTATTTTTTACAGATGTCCCGAAGAAGAGTTTTTTAGAAGATCCGCTTGTAAAAGCACTTATAAACAATTTTAGTTTAGAAGAATTGTCTTCCTCGTTAGATAGAAAATTTGTTCTTAGTCAGTTATTAAAATATACAGTGGGTGTAGATGGAGATTACATAGAGTTTGGTGTATATAAAGGAGCTTCTGCTTTTCTAATGAGTGTATTTGTTGAAACGCACAAATTAAATAAACATATTCATTTGGTAGATAGTTTTGAAGGTCTATCAGAGCCAGATCCTAAGATTGATGGGACATACTGGAAACCTGGAGATTTGAAAGCTTCATTTGTTAGTCCTGCTCTTAGTAAGTATGATTTTGTAAAAGTATACAAAGGCTGGATACCAAACGTATTTAAACATTTACCGTCTGATTTGAGAATAAGCTTTGCCCACATAGACGTTGATTTATATGAGCCAACAAAGGAGTCATTGATTTATACTTTAGATAGATTATCGCATGGAGGAATAATACTTTTTGATGATTACTATTTTGAAACATGCCCTGGAGCTAAAAAAGCTGTTGATGAAACTCTTGGAGAAGACAATGTGATTATACTACCAACAGGTCAAGCGTTTTTTTATAACATAATTAAGAGGTATCAATATTAAAGTAAAGAAGGAGGTCTTGAGATGAAAATAACCTTTTCTTTTGGAAGGAACTGGAAAAATTATGTAAAAAATGTTGTAGATGAAAGAGTTATACAAGAAGCTAAGGAAAGCTTACTAAAATATCTCCCTGAGGGCGGGTTTAAAGATAAGGTTTTTATTGATGTGGGATGTGGTTCTGGGCTTTTCTCTTTATCAGGAATCTTATTAGGCTGTAAGCATGTTATAAGCTTTGATATAGACCCTGCAAGCATAGAGGCAACTCTGTTGTTAAAGGAAAAATTTTCCCATATTTTACCTTCAAACTACTCGTGGGACATATTTCAGGGCAACATTCTTGACAGCAATTTAGTTGAGAGCCTTAAAGAAAAAGGTGATATTGTATATTCGTGGGGAGTGCTACATCATACGGGAAAGATGTGGGATGCTATAAAAAACACAGCAAGCTTGGTAAAAGATGGCGGGTATTTAATTTTAGCGATTTATAATCATGCTCCGTCATCCGAGTTTTGGTTGAAAATCAAGAAATTCTATAATGAACATCCTTTACTTCAACCATTACTTATCGCACTTTATGGTAGCTATGCAACTTTTGGTTTTATGATCCGAAGAAAGACTCTCAAATTGAGAAGGGAAAGAGGAATGCATGTCTTTTATGATGCTATTGATTGGTTAGGAGGTTTGCCTTATGAGTTTGCTTGTTTTGATGAAGTAAAAGAATATGTAGAAAATCTGGGTTTTAATCTAATCAATGCTCCAACTAAAATACCTTGTGGGGAGGGAGTTAAAAGTAATATCTTTGACATAATAAGAAGCAGAAATACAGGATGCAATGAATTTCTTTTTCAAAAGAAAAAACTTGATTAACCATGTGCCGAATAGTAGGCTTTATTGACTTTAATTTCAATAATTTTTACTCCCTTGAAGAAACAATTACACTTATGCGTGATACTCTTATTCATGGCGGACCCGATGATGCGGGAATTTTTATAGATAAAGACTTCCCCGTAGCTTTGGGACACAGGAGGCTTTCCATCCTTGACCTTTCTCCGCTTGGGCATCAGCCCATGGCGTTTGAAAATTTAGTGATAACCTACAACGGAGAGGTATATAACTTCAAAGAAATAAAAAGAGAGCTTGAAAAAGAAGGTTATAAATTTATCTCAAACTCAGACACGGAGGTTATTCTAAAGGCTTTCCACCGGTGGGGCTTTTCTGCAGTCCATAAGTTCCGTGGCATGTTTGCCTTTGCCCTATGGGACAAAAAAGACAAAAAGCTTATCCTTTGCAGGGATAGGATAGGTGTAAAGCCTCTGTATTATTACTATAAAGATGGGCTTTTTATGTTTGCATCGGAGCTAAAGGCTTTTCACAAGCACCCAAAGTTTGAAAAAAAGCTAAACATCACTGGGCTTTCTCTATACCTAAAATACGGCTACATACCCGCCCCCTATTCTATCTTTGAAAATGTCTATAAGCTAAAGCCGGGGCACTTTTTAGTCTTAGACCAAAAGGGGAACATTGAAGAATTCCCTTATTGGAAGGTAGAAGATTATTTCCTGAAAGGAAAAGAAGAAAAGAAAAGATGGCTAAAAAGGTCAGAGGAGGAACTGGCACAGGAGCTTGAGGAGATTTTAACGGAGAGCTTCAAGCTTAGGCTTGTCTCTGATGTGCCAGTAGGAATGTTTTTGAGCGGTGGAATAGACTCTTCCATAGTGTGCGCTTTGCTTTCAAAAGAGGGAATTAAGCTAAAGACCTTTACCATAGGCTTTTACGAAAAGGAATACAACGAGGCGGAGTATGCCAAAAAAGTGGCAGAGTATTTGGGAACAGAACATACAGAGCTTTACTGCACTCCAAAAGAAGCCTTTGAAATAATCCCAAAGCTACCAGAAATTTACGACGAACCCTTTGGAGACTCCTCTGCCATTCCTACTTACTTGGTTTCAAGGCTTGCCAAGTCTCAGGTAAAGGTCTCTCTATCCGCGGACGGTGGAGATGAGCAGTTCTGCGGATACACAAGGTATTGGTTAATTACAGACAGAATAGCCAAGCTGTCAAAATTTCCCTTTTCCAATCTGCTTGCCAACACCCTTGACTTCATCCATCCAGACCTTGTTTTGAAGCTTTACAACGCATTTAAACCAATTCTGCCAAAATACACCAACTTTAGGGACAAATACATAAAGCTTAGGAATGTCTTGAAGGCTAAAGATACTATGGAACAGTATGATTTATCCGTTAGCTACTTTTTGGAGGAAGACCTAAAGCTTTTGGGAATAGAGCCGTCGGAAAAGAAAGACTTAAAAGATTGGGCTTTGGTTAATAGGCTTAACCCAATTGCCTCAATGATGCTACTTGATTTGAAAACTTATCTTCCTGATGATATACTCGTTAAGGTGGACAGGGCAACCATGAGCGTAGCCCTTGAGGGAAGGGAGCCTTTTTTAGATCATGGAATAGTAGAATGGACTTCTCAACTCCCGGTGGAGTTCAAGTATAAAAACGGTGTCAGCAAGCATTTGCTAAGAAAGGTTTTGTATAAATACATCCCGAAAGAGCTTGTAGAAAGACCAAAGCAAGGTTTTGGGGTGCCAATCTATGAGTGGTTCAAAAAAGAGTTGAGGGAGCTTTATATGGAGTATTTGAATGTAGAAAGAATAAAAAAGGAAAGATTGTTTAACCATTTGGAGGTAAAAAGGCTTTTAGAGGATTTTCTCTCTGACAGAGGAGTAAATCATAACAAGCTTTGGCTATTGTTTGTGTTTGAAATGTGGAAGGATAAATGGATGTAAAGCTGTACTTTCTCGTAAATTCCCTTGCAGGAGGAGGGGCGGAAAAGGTAGCAATAAGGTTATCTGAACATTCACCAATATCTGCCTTTATTTTGCTTGAGCGTGATGTTAAATACAAGACAGATAAACCGATCTTTTTTCTTAGCAATCATTCAACAAAAACGAGCCCAATAATAAAAACTTTAAGCATTCCAATATATGCGTATAAGCTTTCAAAGTTCTTGGAAACAACCTCGCCTGTAGTATCATTTTTGGAAAGAGCTAATTTTGTAAATATAATTTCTAAGCTTTTTAAGAAGCATAAAGCCATAATATCCGTGCGTATGGACCAGCAAACAGGTCATGTTGGTTTAAGAAAACTGAACAAGCTTTTGGTAAGAATTCTTTATCCAAAGGCAGATTTAATTATAGCAGTTAGCTATGGAGTGAAGCAAAGCTTAATTAATCTTGGCATAGAGGAAGAAAAAATAAAGGTGATCTACAATCCCTATCCTATAGATGAAATAAGAGAGTTAGCAAAGGAGCCATTAGGAAGCTATGAAGAAATTTTTAAGCATCCTGTTTTAATCACCGCAGGAAGGCTAACAAAACAAAAGGGGCAATGGTATTTGCTAAGAGTCTTTAAAGCTTTAAAAGAAAAACACAAAGATTTAAAGCTTGTGATTTTAGGAGAGGGAGAGCTAAAGGACTATTTGGTAAAACTTTCTGAAGAGCTTGGACTAAAAACTTATGTTTGGGACAGAGATGCGCTTTCAGAAAGCTTTGATGTTTACTTCTTGGGCTTTCAGAAAAATCCTTTCAAATTTATTGCAAGGTCTAAGCTTTTTGTTTTTCCTTCTTTGTGGGAAGGTTTTCCAAACGCCTTGGTTGAATCTATGGCTTGCAGTGTTTGTGTAGTATCTTCCGACTGCAGAAGCGGTCCAAGGGAGATCTTGGCACCAAACACGGATTTTAACTATCAACCCCAAAAGCCAGAGTTTGCGGAATATGGAATTTTGATGCCTGTTTTTGAGGTAAAATATAAGAGTGCAAATGAGCCCTTAGAGGAAAGGGAAATAATGTGGGTCGAGACAATAGATAAACTACTTGAAGATGAAAGCTTGCGAAAAAACTACTCGGAAAAAGCTAAGCAAAGGGCTGAGGATTTTAGAATTGAAAAGATATTAATAGAGTGGAGGAATATAATTAATGACGCATAAAAAGATATTTTTTTACATTAAATCCAATTACAGAGAGCGCCAGTGGGATACAGTTGAGGCCATAAAGAACGAATGCGAGGTGCTTGTGCCACAAGGTCAGTATAAGATCTCTTCCGTTAGTATTGCCAAAGGATATCAAAAACCTATTTCAAAAATAAAGACATTTATAGCAGGTAAATTACCTTTAATTAATTTCAAAATATTGCCTCCAGAGCATAAAGAAGCGGACTTAGTTTATATGTGGGGTGCCATACCTTTAAATTCAAAGAAACCGTTTATCATAGAGTTTGATAACCCTTTTGTTTCTACCTTTTATAATTATCTGGCTTTTACAAAATACAAAAAAATTCTTAGCAAATTTTATGACAAGGCTCATAAACTGACTTTTATGTCAGAGACTGCTAAGAATCATTTTCTTAGTGAATTCGGTAAAGCATATGAACATAAATGTTTTGTAAACTATCCATTCGCCAAAAGGAATTACACAAATCGTAAGAGTAATAAAGAAGAAATACGCTTTGTCTTTGCTGGATTTGATTTTAAGGGAAAAGGTGGTTATGAGCTTTTGGAGGCTTTCCAAAGAGTTAAAAACGAAAGAATAAGGCTTTATGTCTTTTCTTATGTGCCAGAAGAAATTAAAGACAAGATCAGAGATGAAAGGATAATTATTTCGGAGCCGATTCCAAGAAAAAAACTCTTAGATATTTTACCTTCTATGGATGTGTTTGTATTACCAACATTTTATGAATCTTTTGGGGTAGTTTTATTAGAAGCTTTGTCTTCGGGTTGTGGATTGATTGCAACGAATGTGTATGCTATTCCGGAGATGGTAAGGGATAACAAAAACGGGGTTTTACTAAAGCATCCATTTTTAAAGCCTGAAAACCTAAACGGATCTGAAGTCATAAACAATGTAAAATATAGAGGAAACGATTTTATTAATAGGTTTATCTTAGAAGAGTTCTTTTTCTATTCGCTGTATATGCAATTGAAAGAGGCTATTGAAAGAGCTATTGATGAATACGAAGATTGGCAGAAGGAAAGTATTGCTTTGTATGAAGAAAAGTTTTCTGAAGAGTTATGGCTGAATAATTTCAGGAGAATAATTGAATAAAGGTGATTATTATGATGATGAATAATAAGCTTAAAGAAAGTTTTGCAGAACTAATACCGAGTGTGGAAACTGTGTTTGTTATCAGAAATTATTTAGAAAGGATATTGCCAAAGGGTTCCAAGATTTTAGAAATAGGGGTTGGGAATGGAGAGGTTTCAAATTATTTAGCGAAAAAATATGAAGTTCATTGTGTTGACTATTCAGAACACTGCTTAGCAAAATTGAGCGAACAAGTAGCAAACAAAATCCTATTAAATTTGGAAGTAGGAAAAATACCTTATTCAGATGGTTTTTTTGATGCAATTTTGGTTTTTGAAGTGCTTGAGCATATTAAAAACATAGATCATATAATGAGAGAGATTGAGAGAGTTTTAAAGCCCAATGGCTATGTATTTGCTTCTACTCCCAACATAAATTGGTTTCCGTTTAGGATTAAATTTCTTTTTGGTATGTGTCCAGAGGATTTCCATACAACAGACCATGTCCATTTTTGGAATCTGAGATGGTTTAGGAAACTTTTTACCAATTATGGGTTTGAAATAATAAAACAAGGAACTTCTTTCGGCTTGCCAAATGTTTTCTATCCTTTCGTAAAAAGATATAGGAAAGGGTTCTTAGAAGTATACGATAAGTATATTTTTATTGCTTCCGAAAAAGCATCTACTATCCTGGGTTATAATCAATTTATTGTTGCTAAAAAAGTAAACCATGAAGATATTGGGAATACAGTTAGGACATAACTCTACTGTTGCTTTATTAGAAGAAGGGAAAATCACATGTGCAGTTAGTGAGGAAAAATTTGACAACATAAAAAACAGCTCTAATTTTCCAAGCAGATCAATAAGGTGGATATTAGAGTCCAGAAGCCTTAATCCGACGGACATTAGTTATATTGCTGTAAGCGGAATATTAATTTACCCAAGGCAGTTGGAGCTTGTGGAAAGCAGAAGCGAAATTTATTCCAAAGGCTCTTCTACTAGGGATTATATTAAATACATTTTGGCAAAAAGGTTCCCAGAGTTATATTGGAAATATATTCTATTTAAGAGCAGCTCAATAAAAGATATTGGTAAGCAAAGGCTGATAGAGACCTTATCAAAGGTGCTTAGATTAAGCAAAAAAGAATTGGAAGAAAAGGTAATTCTTGTGCCCCATCATACATGTCACGCTTACAGTTCTTTATACACATTTGGAGTTTTCGACGGACCAGCTCTTATACTAACCTTAGATGGAAGTGGGGATTATTCTTGTAGCACGGTGAATGTTTATAATCCAAAGGATGGGGATGTTAAAAGGATAGCTCAAACAAAATGGATACACTCTCCCGGTTATGTTTATTCTAGAGTTACTGAGTATTTAGGAATGAAGCCATTAGAACATGAGTATAAAGTAATGGGATTAGCCCCTTATGCTAAAGTAGAACACGCAGAGAGGATTAAAGAAAAAGTTTTTAAACCACTTCTATGGATACACCCACACAAACCCTTTGAATTCTATTCCAGAATTCCAACTAATATGATTGACTATTACTTGAAAGACAAGCTGTTTAAAGAGAGATTTGATAATATAGCGGGGGGGCTCCAGCTTTGGCTTGAGGAGCTTGTTACAGAATGGATAAAGAAGATTATCAACGCTACTAATATTAGGCGAGTATTTTTTGGAGGAGGGGTTTTCATGAATGTAAAGATGAATAAGAAGATTATGGAGATGGATGAAATAGAAGAATGTTATTTCATGCCTTCCTGTGGAGACGAGTCTAATCCATTTGGAGCCTGCTTTTATGTTTATAAGAAACTAACAGGAGAGCGCTCCCGGCCATTAGAAGATTTATACTTAGGACCTAGCTATACATTGGGGGAGGTAGAGCAATTTTTGAAAGATAAGGGGATTTTTGAAAAATACAAGGTGGAATTTCACGAAGATATAGAAAAAAAAGTAGCGGAGCTGTTGGCAAATTTTAAGGTCGTGGCAAGGTTCAAAGGTAGGGCAGAGTGGGGGCAAAGAGCATTGGGAAACAGGTCTATCTTAGCAAACCCAAGCGATATGAGGAGTTTTTATGAAGTTAATGATGCAATTAAACAAAGGGATTTTTGGATGCCTTTTGCTCCATCCATATTGGATGAGGATGAAGACAAGTATATTGTTAATCCGAAGAAAGTCAAAGCTCCCTACATGATCCTTTCCTTTGATACCACGGAATTGGCAAGGGATCATTTAAAGGCAGCTATGCACCATAGGGATAAAACAGTAAGACCACAGATCGTATATAAATGGCAAAACCCAGATTATTGGAGATTGATAAATTATTTCAAGCAACTTACTGGTATAGGGGGCGTTTTAAACACATCTTTGAATTTACATGGCTATCCTTTGGTAGCTACGCTTGAACAGGCAATTTTCACATTTGAAAATAGTGGCTTGAAGTATTTAGCACTAGAGAATTTCCTTATTTCCAAAGAATAAAATGTGTGGGATTTTTGTTGTTTCTTCAAGGGAAGAACTAACAGAAGAGGAGATCAACGAGTTTAAAAAAGCCAGTCAGTTATTATCCCATAGGGGACCTGATGCAGATGGATTTTATATATCACCTAATAAAAAAGTTTTCATGGCTCATAAAAGATTATCCATTATAGACTTAAGCGATAAATCCAACCAACCGATGAAAAGGAATAATCTTGTAATTGTCTTCAATGGGGAAATCTACAACTTTAAAGAAATTAGAGAAATCCTTGAAAAGAAAGGTCATCAGTTTGCAACAAATTCTGATACGGAAGTGATATTGTCTGCTTACCAGGAATTTGGTATAGACTGTCTTAGCTTACTCAAAGGAATGTTTGCTTTTTGCATATATGATGAAAAAGAGAATATTTTATTCTCTGCCAGAGATAGGGTTGGTGAAAAACCAATTGTATATTATAAAGATGAGAGATATATAATCCTTTCATCTGAAATAAAACCTATTGTAGAACTGAGTTTTTTCAAAAAGTCAATTAACAAAGAATCCTTATTCCTGTATTTTCTTGGAAATTATAGGCACATTCCTGAACCATTTTCCATTTGGCAGGGTGTGAGGAAATTAAAGCCTGCCTCATTTATAATCATTAAAGATGGAGATATTCTGAAGGAGGATTTCTATTATCAACCAAAAATAAACTACGAAATTAAAAATTATCCAAAAGAGCAAATTAAGAAGATAGTGAAAGAAAAAGTGATAGAGGCAATTGAACTTACAAGCGTTTCTGATGTTCCCATTTCTATATTATTATCAGGTGGTGTCGATTCTTCTATAATAGCTTATGTGTTAAAAACTATTTTGAAAAAAGATGTAGTTGCTTTTACATATGGTGCTTCACCAGATGACGAGGAAGTAAAACGAGCAAAGTATGTTGCAGAACGGTTGAAGATACCGCATAAAATTTTTTATTTTGATCATATTGATGTGGAAAAAAGAATAAAAAATATAATTAAAATTTATGCTGAACCATTATCTCTTTTACAATTCGCTTATTCGGATGTACTTTATGAAGCAATTAAGAGAGAGGGATTTAAAGTGGTGATTACAGGTAATGGTAGTGATGAATTGTTTTACGGATACATCTCGCACCCAAAAACGCTTTTATTTTCTTATATGTTTAAAATACTCGATAATCTTAAAATCATAGATAATATCAAATTGAAGATTTTGAAGTATTGGCTAACAAGCAAAAAGAACAGAAGTCCTTTTGATCTGTCAATCACTCTTTCTCTGTTTAAAGAATACGAAAAGTTTATCAAATCTTTTGTTGATGGTTATCTTATAGATTTTTCAAACTTTTGGGGCTTAATAAGCGAAAATGCTCATAGTATTACATTGGTGGGTGATGTTTCTGGCATGAAAAACTCGGTTGAAGTGCGTAATCCTTTTTTGAATCATGAGTTAATTGGGTTGGCTTACTCTTTAAATCCAAGATTAAAGATAAAAAAACTTTTGGACAAGAGAGGGGAATACACTAAGTGGATTTTAAAGGAAATATTTAGGGATTCACCTATAGAAGAAGTTTTCTATTTACCTAAAATGGGCTTCGGGTTTAACATACCGTTGGATTACAGATTTAAAAATCTAAATGAATTTAGAAAATGGAGCTTAAGAGTATTTTCTAAGGAGTTTGGTGTGGACTTAAACATGTTTTCCTTTGTATAGTATAATAAAGAAAGAAATGAAGACCATTTCTATGTTGAGCCCAAAAGTCTCAGTCATCATACCAACTATTGGTAGAGAAAGCTTAATAAGAACATTAGAAAGCGTTCTAAATCAAACATACCAGAATTTGGAGATAATCATAACCGATGATACAGAGGAAGGCAAAGCTAAACCATTGATAGAAAGATATTTGACAGACACAAGGATTAAATATGTAATTAACACGAAATATAAACACGGACCAAATGGAAATAGAAATAATGGATTAGATAACATCACAGGTGAATACTTTACTATGGTAGATGACGATGATATTATAATGCCAAATGCTATTGAAGACCTTTTGAATATTGCTACTAAAGGAAACTATAGTATAGTTTGTGCCAATTGTGTAGATAATATAGAAGGAAAATTTACTGGATTACATTACGGAAAGGATGAAGAAGTTTCTTGGGTTGATTGGTTATGTAGTAGATACGAAGGAGAATATCTTGGTATTACAAAAACCTCTATTCTGGAAAATGGTAGATATTGCGATGAATGTTGGGGAGGTGAGGGAATATTATGGCTTAGACTCTGGAAAAAGGTGGGTGTTGGCTTTTATTTACACAAAGCATTAAAAGTATATTCAATCGATAATCAAGATAGAGTTACTTATCAGTATGTTGAAAAAGCAAAAAGAACGTATTTAAACTATGTCTTATTCTTACAAGAATTTGGAGATGATATTAAACATTGTTGTCCTAAGAATTTCATAAGATTCTCACTGCCAGGGATTTACTACTCAGTATTGGCTAGAGAATACAAACAAGCTTTTAAGATGTGCATAGCTTCAGTGAAAATGTATCCAAAATTATTTTTTGTTCCTATCCTGTGGATGCTTTTTTGTATGCTTTTCCCAGATTCATTCGTTGTCCAGTTTTATGAAAAATATTCAAAGAGATTTAAGAAGTTTTTTAAAATATTGTCTGCTCGGAGGGCGTTTTAAATGAATAAATTTTTGGAGGACCTGAAAGTCGGCAAAGAAAAAATCTGCGTTGTGGGGCTTGGATATGTGGGATTGCCCTTGGCGGTTAGTCTTGCGGAGCACTTTAAAGTGGTTGGCTTTGACAAGAATTCAAAGAGGGTGGAAGCTTTAAGGCAGGGAATAGACTATACGGGCGAGGTGGAAAACAGGGAAAAGCTTTTAAACCCTAATCTTTCTTTTACTGACAACCCTTCCGCAATAAGAGAGTGTAAGTTCATAATCGTGGCGGTGCCTACGCCCGTGGATAAGCTAAAGAACCCAGACCTGTCCTTCTTAAAGTCTGCCTCGGAGGTGGTGGGTAAAAATCTAACAAAGGGTAGCGTGGTGGTTTATGAATCTACCGTCTATCCGGGGGCAACAGAAGAGGTCTGCGTGCCAATATTAGAAAAGGAAAGCGGTCTTAAGTGGAAACGGGACTTTTTTGTGGGATACTCTCCAGAAAGGGTAAATCCGGGAGACAGGGAGCATACCATTGAAAGAGTGATAAAAGTAGTTGCGGGTGATACTCCGGAGACTTTAGGGTTAATTGCGGAGGTTTACGGAACTGTGGTTAAAGCGGGAGTTTATAAAGCACCAGATATTAAGACAGCGGAAGCGGCAAAGGTGATAGAAAACATTCAAAGGGACATAAACATAGCCCTTATAAACGAGTTAGCCCTTATATTCCATAGACTTGGACTTGACACAAAAGAGGTTTTAAAAGCTGCAGGAACCAAGTGGAACTTCTTGAGGTTTGAGCCGGGGCTTGTGGGAGGGCATTGTATTCCGGTGGACCCATATTACCTTGCCCATAAATCTTTAGAAGTTGGTTATGTGCCTGAACTCATCTTGGCAGGAAGGAGAATAAACGAAGAAATTCCCATTTATGTAGCCCATGAGCTTGTAAAAACGCTTATCAAGGCAGGAAAGCAAGTAAAGGGTGCAAAAGTTTTAGTGCTTGGGATAACCTTTAAGGAGAATGTGCCAGATGTTAGAAACAGCAAAGTTTTTGAAGTTATAAAAGAACTTAGAGAGTTTGGAATTGAACCCGTGGTCTATGACCCAATAGCAATAGAGAAAGAAGTAAAGGAAGAGTTTGATATAGAGCTTGAAAAGGATTACAAAACAAAGGCTCCCTACGATGCTATTTTGTATGCGGTAAGGCATAGGGTATTCTTTGAAACATTTACCTTAGAAGAGTTTAAAAGGTTATCTTGTGAGCCATCAATACTTTTTGACATAAAGGGAGTTTTTGATAGAAAAGATGCGGAAGAGCTTGGATTCATCTATTGGAGGTTGTAGAAAAAATATAAATTTTAAAGTATGGAAAAGAAAAAACAGAAAAGAATAGTTTTATCTTCAAACACTGCCTTCAGCCTATACAACTTTAGGCTTCCTTTGATGAGGGCTTTAAAAGAGAAAGGTTATGAAGTTATAGCAGTCTCTCCGGAGGATGGGAAGTATTCAGAGTTGTTGAAAAAGGAATTTAGTTTTTTTGCAGTGAAAAGCTTAGACAGAAAAGGGACAAATCCCATTAAAGACCTTAAGCTGTTTTTTGAGTATTTTTTGCTTTTTAGAAAGCTAAAACCAGACCTTGTTATTAACTTTACCATAAAGCCAAACATCTATGGCTCCATATCCGCGGGCTTGCTTGGTATACCATCAATAAGTGTAATAACCGGGCTTGGGTATGTGTTTATAAGAGAAACCTGGCTCACCAAGTTGGTAAAACTTTTATACTGGCTTGCTTTCAGATTTAACAGGGCGGTTGTGTTTCAGAACTCAGAGGATATGAAAACTCTTGAAAAGTTATGTGAAGGAAGATGTCTTCTTATTGAAAGCTCAGGGGTGGATTTAAAGCACTTTGACCTTGAATTATACAAAGAAACAAAAAAAGATGAATTTACTTTCCTTTTTGTGGGAAGGCTTTTAAAAGACAAAGGAATTTATGAACTGATAAGAGCCTATGAAAAGCTGAAAAAAGAAAAGCCAAAGGTAAAGCTTATTATCGTTGGAAGTCCAGATGAGGGAAATCCCAATTCAATTAGTAAAGGAGAGCTTGAAAAGTGGGTAAAAGAAGGGTTAATTGAATGGCATGGCTTCCAAGAGGATGTCCAACCCTTTTATTGCATGGCAAATTGTGTAGTTCTGCCCTCATACAGGGAAGGCATTCCGAGGGTTTTGCTCGAAGCCATGGCTATGGAAAAGCCCATAATAACCACCGATGCACCCGGTTGCAAAAATGTATGCGTTGATGGGCTTAATGGATTTTTGGTAAAGCCAAAAGATGTGGAGAGTTTGTATTTGGCAATGAAGAGAATGGTTGAGTTGGGAGATAAAAAGCTCAGAGAGTTTGGTAAAGCAGGTAGAAGGTTGGCGGAAGAAAAATACAGCGTAGAGAAAATAGTGGGAGAATATATCAATCTAATCGAAGCCGTTCTTTCAAAATCTTAAGGGGCACTGTCAGAAATTCTGGCGTTCTAAATCTGATGATCCTAAAGTAAAGCCAAGTGTAAAACAGCATAAAAATTATGCTAAAAAGCATTAAAAGAATGGTCCTATTCCAAAAGAGCACCGCAGGTATAACGCAGATAAAAGTCATAAACCAGAGGTAGGGAGAAGTGAGGGAGTTAATTAGGAATGTTGGCAATAGGCTACCAATGTGTTTCATAACTACTCTTTTGTAGATTAGGGTATGTAAGTGTATGGCGTCAGGTTGGAATGGAGAAAAACCACGCATAAGTTTTCGTCTCAGGATTGAAAATACTATCTCATAAATGGGATAGAGCAAGAGCAAGAGGGGAAACCACGGGGAGACTTCTGGATGCCTTTCTACTACTAAAACTCCCAAAAGCCCAGCCAAAAAGCCTAAAAGGTATGCTCCGCCATCTCCCAAGAATATGTAGCCAAATGGGAAGTTCCAGAAGAAAAAGCCAATTAGGGCAAAGGTGATGGTTAGGCTAAGGTAGAGCAAAAAGAAATCTCCCAGAAGATAGGAAACATAAGCGTATGCAAGAAAGCTTATCATTAGCACACCGCTGGCAAGTCCATTAAAGCCATCTATTATATTCACAGCGTTAGACACGCCCGCAAGGGCAAAGGATGTAAAAAGGACAGAAAATATCAGATAGTTGGAAAGTACAAAGTCCAAAATGGGAACATCGGTGCGCGTTAGATGGGTGCCCAAAAGCAAAAAGGCTAATATTCCGGAGATAAAAGCCGTAAAGAGCCTTGATTTTGGTCCCACTTTTTTTGTTAAATCCTCCGCAAGACCGCCCAAGAAAACAGGCAAAGAGGAAAGGATCACCAAGATGTATTCCTTTGTGAAGTCTTTGCCCGAAAGGTAAAAGGCTATCCCGGAGGTTATAAGAGAAATCATCAAAGCAACTCCACCGAGCCTTACTGCCCTCCAGCTGTGGAACTTTTGAACTCCCTCCGTATGGTCCAAAGCCCTCTGTGTAGAAAGCTTTATAAGAAAGTAGCAAGCAAGAAAGGAGCTAAGAAAGGCTAAAAGCAGGTAAAACAACTTAGTCGGCCTCCTCAAAAGGAGCTTCTGTCTCTATGTTTGCCAAGTAATCTATTACCATGTTTGTTATTGTTTTTTCCGGCTGGTTAAAGAAGGTTTTTATGGAAATGTCTAACCAGTAAAGCTTTTCTAAAAGCCTTTCTAAATCCTGTTCCGTGAAATTGGAAAGATACCTTTTGTGGTTATGAACCGCAAAGGGGTGTTTTACTCCCAGCTCGCCCAGTATATCCTCTGTTTTTCCTTGGCTCTTTTTGACCGTCAAAAGCCTTAGGGTGTAATTGACTAAGGTTGAAAGGATGACAAGGGGGTGGATGCCCGTTCTGAAGAGGGAAGAAAGGGTCAAAAGGGACTTTTCTAAATCTTTGCTAAAAAAGGCATCCAAAAAGTCAAATAGGTCGCTTTCCTTTTGGGTGATGCATACCTTTTTAACATCTTCAAGGGTGATCTCTCTTTCTGCGTACAGGATTAACTTTTCCACTTCTCCCCTCAAAAATAGAAGGTCGTCGCCTGCTATTTCAAGAAGATAATCAAGGGCTTTTTCTTCTATCTTCTTCCCAGCCTTTTCCACCTTGCTTTTTACCATATCCCTTACCTTTCTTCTGTCTAACCTTTTTGCCTCCAAGAAATCTCCCAGTTCCAACAGGCTTTTGTAGGGTTCCTTCTGAAGGGTGGATTTATCCAGCTTTTCCTTAAGGACTATAAAAACCGCCTTTGTTTTCATCCGGTTGGCTAAGCCCTTGATAAGCTTTGGGTCCTTTAACTTTTTTAAGAGCAGTTCTCCCTCTTTTACTAATATCAGCTCCCTTTGGCTTTTGGTAAAGAGACCGCTTTCACCCAAAAGATTAAGAAAGCCCTGAAGGTCCAGCTCAGACCCCCAAAGGACCCTTAAGGGTGCCAATTCGGACAGCTTTTCCACAAAAACTGAGAGCAGGTAATCCTCTTCACAGTATATTAGGTTAAAGGGTTTGATCTTTTCCAACTTTAGCCCTTTTTGATATTCCAAAATGTTCATGATGGTTTCCAGATTCCTTTTTCTGTGATTATGGCGGTGATGTTCTCCGCGGGAGTTATGTCAAAGGCTAAGTGGAGGGCAGGAGACTCCTTTGGTGCAAACTGGCAGTTTTTGAAGGCTTTCACCTCCTCCTCGGAGCGTTCCTCTATGGGTATGTCCTCTCCTCTTTCTAAGCTTGGGTCTATGGTAGAGCTGGGTGCTACCACATAAAAGGGTATGCCATGGACTTTTGCCAATACGGAGAGGGCATACGTGCCTATTTTGTTTGCCACGTCTCCCCTTTTTGTGATCCTGTCCGCACCTACGATCACACAATCCACGAGCCCTTTCTTCATCAAAAAGCCGGCGGTGGAGTCGGTAATTATCTTGTGAGGGATGTTTTCTTTGCTGAGTTCCCACGCGGTGAGTCTTGAACCCTGAAGGTAAGGTCTTGTTTCATCCACCCAGACAAAGATGGATTTTTTAGAATAGTGGGCTTCTCTTATGACTCCAAGGGCGGTGCCATAGCCGGCGGTAGCCAAGGCTCCCGTGTTGCAGTGGGTAAGAATTCTGGCGTTTTTTGGAATAAGTTCGTTTCCAA
>Ga0272445_1000972_pt1 | contig 24018 bp, 20 predicted proteins | sample YNPCB0031_FD_194404 | JGI IMG/M metagenome (GOLD analysis project Ga0272445, IMG submission 194404) | Hot spring sediment microbial communities from Yellowstone National Park, WY, United States - YNP-CB-003-1 | ecosystem: Environmental > Aquatic > Thermal springs > Hot (42-90C) > Sediment... | reverse complement strand
TCCTCAATGGTTTTCTGGTCTTTTTGCACGCGGCCGATGCGGATCGCATAGCCCTCTATCCAGCGGTTGAAGAAGCCGGGCTTGAGGGCTAAGGCGGGCTTAGCCCGCTCCATATCGTAGAGGAGCGTATAGAGGCGAAGGTTGGCGCGGGGGATGAGGTACCAGCTGAGCGCCGCACTAAAAAGCATGGCCAGCAGCCCAAAGTACAACAGCGGTGCTAAGGCCCGGCTAAAAGAAACCCCCGCACTTTGAAGGGCCGTCAGCTCCAGCCTCTCCCCTAAGTTTCCCATAGTCATCAGCCCCGCCATCAAAAGCCCCATCGGCAGCGCCAAAAGCATCAGCGACGCCGACGCATAAAAAAATAGCTCCGCTAACACCCCCGCCGAAAAACCCTTGCCCAAAATATCCTCTTGATAACGAGAAAGAAACTGGATTACCAGCACGACCAACGTCGTAGTAAAGCTCGCTAAAAAAGGCCCAATAAAATTTTGTAAGATGTAGCTATCCAGACGTTTCATACCCAGGCGTGGGGCAAAGCCGCATAAGTGGAGTAAAAACCGGTGAGCTTATCTTTCCGAACTAAGTAAAGCAGGGGGAATCGCTGGCAGAGTTCTCCGGCCTTGGCATGACGGAAGTAGAGGGGTTCGCCGGGCCGCAGAAAAGCTGGGGGATTAGGAATGTAGACGGGGGTTTGGACTTCGCCGGCGCCCTCGTGGGGCAGCAGGCGGGCTGTGGGCGGTAGCCATGGACGGGGTAGTTTATCCGGGCCCGGGGCGCCCGACGCTACATAACCGCCTCCCTGACAGGTAAAGATGTTTTCAGCTGGCCGTCGAGTAATCTCCAGGCTAAAACCAGCCGCCGGCCGAAATCGCACCGCCTCATACCCATCAAAGAGCGCCGGCGCAAAAAACGCCGAGCCTGCTGTTACTTCCGTTACACTGGGGTCCGCCGCCGATAACGGCAGACTCCCCGTTCCACCCCCATTCACAAACTCCAACTCAAACCCCGCATCCCGCAATGCCTGCACAATAGCCTGCCGCTTCCTCTGCACTTCTCGCCACGAGCGCCGCTTAAGAAACCGCACTATAGGCGTCTTTAGACCCAAACCTCGGTCCGGTAAGCCGGCGATTTGAGCCTCATAAGCCATGACCCCCACAATCCGGATATTTTCTAAGCGGCGGATACTTTGTGCAAGCGCCAGCACCTGCTCCTCCCAACGCAGAGGAGAGCGCCGCACCCCAAAATACAACCAACCCCAGTCCGACGACATATCCACATCCAGACACACCAGCCCCTCTACCTTCGTACCTCGCAACCCATAATGAATAGCCTCCGCCTGCTCTATGCTATCTACCATGGCTATGGCCCGCTTTCCTTGCTGACGAAGCTCCACATAAGCCTCCACCTCCCCCTTCTGCATAAACGGATATCCAATCAGAAAGTCATTCAACCCCTGCCGACTTAGGTAAAGGCTCTCCCGAGCACTAAAAGTCATAAAGCCTATGAACCGACTATGAGAAGCCTGAATGTCTTTTAGAAGCGGCAAACATCGGATAGACTTAGTAGCAATGCGGATAGGGCGATCCCCGCTGTAGGAGAGCACCTTCTGGATGTTTTCTTCCAGAGCGTCTAAGTCGGCAAACGCCGTGGGGCGGGGTACTTCTCGCAGGGCGGCACTATATGCCAAGTAGGTCTCTTCCCAGGCCATGCTTCAAAGGTATGAGCGAAGGGCTTCAGCGATTTTTTGGACAGTGCTTTCCCAGCTAAAGCGCTGAACATGCGCTAAACCCTTCTGAATCCGTACGGCGCGGGCCTCCGCAGGCTCCGTCAGCGCCTCATACAGGGCTCGGGCAATATCTTCCTCATCGTAAGGGTCTGCATAAAATGCTGCCTCTCCCCCTACTTCTGGTAAAGAGCTCACCCGACTAGTAACCACTACCGTCCCACACGCCAGCGCTTCCCCCACAGGAGAACCAAACCCCTCATACAACGATGGATAGGCTACTACGGCGGCGCTATTGTACAGGCGAACCAATTCCTCATCCGGAACAATCCCCCGCCATAACACCTCTTCTTTAAAGCGAAAGCGCTCATAAACCTCCGAAACTTCTCGACGCCCCCTCCTAAATAGATAGCGTCCCACTACCACCAGCCGCAGCGGATCCCGATAAACCTCCCGCAAATGCTCGTAGGCCTTCAGCAGCCGAGGAAAATTTTTCCGCGGGTGAATACTCCCCACATAAAGAATATAGGGAATACCGCCACTCACCTGCTCCCGCATCGCAGAACGTTCGTCAGACGCCAAAGGACGAAATAGAGTAGTATCTATACCGCTGTATGCCACGATTACTCTTTCCGCCGCAGGACTATAAATCTCCTCTAAGTCTGCCCGCACACTCTCACTATTCGCTATAATGCAGGAAGCTAATCGGATGCTCTCTCTGAAAGTGCGCCTATAATATGCCGCCCAACCTTTGGGTAAAAACTCTGGATGCCGCTCAAAGGCAGCATCGTGAATAAAGAGTACGCTGGGCACTCGTTGGCTTATGGGGGCTGGGGCTATGCCGTAGGTCCCGAAAAAAACCTTCGGCTGATAACGCCTCAGTGCCCAAGGCACGCTTAGCCGATACCATATCTCGTATAAAGTCCAGTGACGAGCTGGGGGCGGGACTACTACACTTCTTTGATTAGCTCCGTAAGAAAACTCTGAGCGGGGGCGCCGATCAAAAAGCATGTACATCTCTACCCCCTTTAGCATGGATAATAGCCGCCGACTCACTTCATGGGTAAAGCGCCCTAAGCCCTCCAAAGGCGGTAATAACATCCGCGCATCAAACGCGACTGACACGCCGCCAAAGGTGCAAAGTCCCCGTCATGTACAATCCCCCCGCAAATAATGCCACCGCCACGCCTCCCCATACCCCCTTCGGCACGTATGGCAGAGAGGACTGAAGCCACCGCATAAAGCCCCCAACCCCCACCCATATTCCCAGCAGCATCCAAGGCAAAGACCCCACCGGCCTCGCAAGCCCCACCCACCGCTGAAAAAATACATAATACCCCACCGAAAAAGTCGCATAAGAGACCAGCAACGCTAAACTCCCTCCTATCGCCCCATACCGAGGAACCCACCACCAGCACCCAGCCATATTGACTACCGTAGCAAAAGAGATGATCATCAGCGAAGCTCTCTCTTGGCCATTAGCTGTGAGGTGCGTGCTGTAAATGTTAAACAAGGCATTGAGGGTGCCTGCTATGGCTAATATCTGCAAGTTTTGCGCCATTACCCTAAGCTCTTCCTCCGTGCTATGCCGAAAAAGTATCAAAAAAAGCTCAGGTTCCACCAACATCACTAAGGTAACCGCCATAAGAGGGATAGCCGCCGAAAGCTGCCCCATAAGAAAGGTACGCCACAAAGTCGGCGTGGGCCGATGTCCCAACATCGCAAAACGCGCATAAAAAATCGGCAGCACCACCCATAAGTACATCATACTGGCTCCAAACCACCGGTAAGCACCTAAGTACAGCCCATTCTCATAAGGTCCCGCTAACCGCTCTATCAGCACTTGATTGAGCCGCTCATTGAGACCACTGACCAGAACTAAAACCGCATAAGGGGTCAGCCGACGGAAAAGCGACCATAGTTCCTTTCTGCTGAGTTCCACAGACCACGGTCCAAACTGCTTCCATGCCCACAGGCCTATCCCACCTAATGCTATCCCGCTTCCAGCTACCAGTATAAGGATGTAAAGGTGCCCAGACATGTGTCCCCAAAAAGCCAGCAGAAGTACAATAATCACCGCTTTCTCTGCATTTCCTAAAAGAGCATCCGCGCGAAAAAGCTGGGCACCCTGAAAAAAGCTCCGAAAATATTGAATCCAGCTCAGTAGAATCTGGTAGCCCAGAAGCCCCGATAGCCACCACAAACTTTCTTTTGCATAGCCTACGAGGTATCCCAGAAGTAAGAATAACCCCCCCGTAAAAAGAGAAAGGAAGAGCTTAGGAAGCAGGGTTTGTGCGGCGATGGGACGAATAAGGTGGGAGGCTTGGGCGATCTGGCGGGCAATATGGTAGGAAAGACTCCAGTCGGCTATCACATTAGCCCAGGTGGCATAGCTATGGAGGGCCCCAATCAGACCGTAGGTTTCATGACCCAAGCGATCCTGGATGAGGTTATCTGCAATGAGCCACACAGGCTTTGTCAGAAGGTGGGAAAAGACCGTAAGGGCTAAATCGCTGCGCAGGCTTTTCATGCGGGGTTTAGTCGGGGGTGGCCGCCCAGCCCTCTATGCCGGAGGATGGCCCATCCGCTTTCTAAAACCGCCCCTATCCCAAAGTGCTGGTACAAAATAGAAGTCCGTTCCCATACATACTCTCGTAGTCGTCTGGCTGATATTCCTCCGGCCAGGTAGCGAATTAGGATTTGTCCGCTATCGTAGGTGCGGGGGTTTTGGCTTAGTAGCCGAAGGGTCCAGTCCAAGTCGGCCGCCAGTCGGTATTTTAGGTTGTAGGGGGGGGCGATTTGTCGCCGCACGATCAGCGCCTGGTGGCATATGCGCATCCCGGTGCGAAAGTGCGCCTTCCGTAGCTCCCCCCCTGGATAGGGCCGATGCCGAGGCGTAGAGAGAATCTGCCCTTCGGAATTGACCTCTACATGCTCGCCATACAATACATCGGCCTCCGGAGGAGCCGTCGCAAAAAGCCGTTCCAACGTATCCTCCGCCCAGAAACTATCCCCCGCATTCAAAAAGCACACATATTCTCCCTGCGCTAAAAGGAGTCCCTTATTCATCGCATCATAGAGTCCTCGGTCAGGTTCGCTGAGATACCGCACTCGCTCCTGCGAGCGCGCATACGTCTCAATCTGCGCCAAAGTCTCATCCGGCGAACCCCCATCCACAAAAATATGCTCCCAGTCTTTCCAAGATTGGCTCGCCACGCTGCGAAGGGTGATCGGAAGTACCTCCGCCGCCCGATAAGTTACCGTAATAATAGATAGGCGCGGCACCACCGCAAACTTACCCAATCCTTATCTTTGCCCAGCTATGTTTGAGGCTATTACAGAGCGCCTCACAGAAACTTTTCGGGTGCTCTCAGGCAAAGCCCGCCTGACCGAAGCCAATATCGCCGACGCCGTCAAAGAAGTGCGCCGAGCCCTCCTAGAAGCCGATGTCAACTACAAGGTCGCTAAGGAATTCACCGATCGCGTCAAAGAATTAGCCATCGGCCAAGAGGTCATTAAGTCCGTTACTCCCACCCAGCTCTTCGTCAAGATCCTCTATGATGAGCTGGTGTGCCTCTTAGGGGAAAAGCAAGAGCCCCTTCGCTTTGCACCTTTACCTCCTACCATCTATATGATTGTAGGGCTAAATGGGGCTGGGAAAACGACCTTTTCAGCTAAACTGGCGCTTTATCTCAAAAATCAGGGTAAAGCCCCTTACCTTATTGCCGCCGATGTATATCGGCCGGCGGCAGCTGAACAGCTTGCCGTCCTCGCCGAAAAAATAGGCGTCCCCCTCTACCGCGAAGACACTTCCGACGTAGAAGGCCTGGTACGTCGGGGCATAGAAACCGCCAAAAAGCAAGCCCGCGAAGTGATCATTATTGACACGGCGGGGCGCCAAACCCCCGATACAGACCTAATGGAAGAGCTGGCGCGCCTCTGTAAGGCTCTACAGCCCACCGAAGTGCTTTTAGTGCTGGATGCGATGACGGGCCAGGACGCTGTTACTACAGCTCAGGCTTTTAGCCAGACGGTCCCGGTTACAGGCGTCATCCTCTCCAAGCTGGATGGGGATGCGCGGGGCGGCGCTGCCCTCTCCTTGCGGGCATCCACTGGCCTCCCTATCAAGTTCATAGGCACCGGTGAAAAGCCCGAAGACCTCTCTCCCTTCTATCCTGACCGAATTGCCAGCCGTATCCTCGGCATGGGCGATATCATCTCCTTCGTAGAAAAAGCCCAGGCCCAGTTTGATGCCGAAAAAGCCGCCAAACTCCAGAAAAAACTGGAAAAAAATAAGTTTGACCTGGAAGACATGCTGGAGCAGCTGCGCACCATCCGCAAAATGGGCAATATCAAAGACCTTTTGGCTATGATTCCCGGTTTTGCCCACCTCAAAGACGCGGACATTGACGAAAAAACCTTCAAGCACATTGAGGCCATTATCCTGTCCATGACGCCAGAGGAGCGCCGCAATCCCGCTATTATCAACGGTTCGCGTCGTCGGCGCATTGCTATGGGCAGCGGCACTTCCGTCCAGCAGGTCAATCAGCTTTTGCGCGAGTTTGAGCAAATGAAAAAGCTCCTGCGCAGCTTTCAAAAGTTTCAGGCCCAAGGCCGAGACCCCCGACAGGCACACCCCCTCTTCCGTAAAAAATAATGATGACTCGTCCCATTCGTCGTCTGCTTGTAGCCAATCGCGGCGAGATTGCGGTGCGTATTCAGCGCACGGCGCAGCGCATGGGCATCACCACTATCGCCATTTACAGTGAAGTAGATCGGTACGCCCCTCATGTGGAAATGGCCCATGAGCGCTACTTTCTGGGTGGGAATACCCCTGCGGAAACCTACCTCCACATAGAGAAAATTCTGGCTATTGCCCGAGAAGCGAGAGCCGACGCGATACATCCCGGCTATGGTTTTTTATCGGAGAATCCGGCTTTTGCGAAGGCGGTTACGGAAGCGGGGATGATTTTTATTGGGCCGTCGGCGGAAGCCATGGCCCGGCTCGGTAATAAGGTCGCTGCTAAACAGTTGGCGCAGTCGGTGGGTGTGCCCTTGGTGCCGGGTACGGCCTCGGCCGTCTCTGGGCAAGCGGCTCTCCAAGCGGCCGAAACAATAGGCTTTCCCTTACTTATCAAGGCTGCCGCGGGCGGCGGCGGCAAAGGCATGCGAAAAGTCTTCAACCCTGCCGACTTCCCCGAGGCCCTCCAACGAGCCCAAAGCGAAGCCCAATCCGCCTTCGGCGACCCCAGCGTCTTCTTAGAAAAATACATAGAAAAACCCCGCCATGTAGAGGTGCAGATTTTAGCCGACCTCCATGGCAATGCCGTGTATCTCTTTGAGCGCGACTGCTCTATTCAGCGTCGCCACCAGAAAGTCATAGAGGAAGCCCCTGCCCCCAACCTCAGCCCCCAAACCCGCACGGCTATGGGCGAAGCCGCCCTCCGCCTCATTCAGGCCGCCGGCTACACCCAGGCCGGCACCGTAGAATTCATCGTAGATGCCAACGAGCACTTCTACTTCCTGGAAGTCAATACCCGCCTCCAAGTAGAGCACCCCGTTACCGAAATGATTACAGGATTAGACCTGGTAGAATGGCAGATTCGCATCGCCCAAGGCGAACCCTTAGAATTTTCCCAGGCTGATCTCCAACCCCATGGCCACGCCATAGAAGCCCGCATTTATGCCGAAGACCCCCGCCATGATTTCCTCCCCAGCACCGGCCTCCTCTATAAGTACCAGCCCCCCACTTATCCCCATCTGCGCGTTGACAATGGCTACGAAGAAGGGTCAATCGTCCCCCTCTATTACGATCCCCTCCTCGCCAAAGTCATCGCCTGGGGCGAAACCCGCTCCGAAGCCATCGCCCGCCTCCAAACCGCCCTCCAAAACTTCATTATCGTCGGCGTAGAACACAACATAGACTTCATCCAGTTTGTCCTAAGGCATCCCGCCTTCGTCCAAGGTCAAATGCATACGCATTTTGTGGAGGACTACTTTGATCCCCGGCTTTTAGACCAAACCCCGCTTACCCCCGAAGAACAGGAAGTGGCTCGGGCTTTGGCCCACTGGTTAGTCGCTACCTGGTACGGCAAATCCTGAACTGCCCGCCCTCGCCCCCCCAAAAGCACCGCACCCCCTCATCCCATTGAGCGAAAATAACTAACTTGCTCTTATGCAGGAAAAGTTAGAGGCCCTTCGCCGTAAATACAGCCTCTTAGGGCAGGACTTAGAAACTTACTTAGAAGGCCTTCTCTATAGCCGATCGCTTACCTATTGGGACTACATTCACTTGGATACCCTCCTTACTCTGCAAAAACCCCGAACCGATTTCCCCGATGAACATATCTTCATCATTTACCACCAGATAACCGAACTCTACTTCAAACTCGTCAAGATAGAGCTGGAGCTGCTATCCCGAGAAAGCTGGGAAAATGAAGCCCCTATCATCAAGCGCTTGCGTCGTATTCAAAGCTATTTTCGGCATCTCACGCACAGCTTTGAGATCATGATGTATGGCATGGAGTCAGAGAATTTTCTTCGCTTTCGCACGGCGCTGCTGCCCGCCAGCGGCTTCCAGTCTGTGCAGTTCCGAGAAATAGAGCTCATGAGCACGAGCCTCCGAAACCTCGTTGCGCACGATAAGCCCGTTTCCTCCGATGACATAGACTCCCTTTATGCGCACATATATTGGAAATACGGCAACTTGGATGCCCGCACAGGAGAAAAAACCCTTACGCTCCGACTTTTTGAAGAAAAATATGATGCGCATCTTTTGGCATTAGCTAAGGAGTGGCATCGTAAAAATCTCAATACACGCCTGGAAACTTACTTAGCTACGGGGCGGGGTAGTCCAGAGCTTATTCAGGCTTTCCGTGAGGTGGATGTGGAAATCAACATTCACTGGCGGTATGTGCATTTGAAAACGGCCGCTCACTACCTCAAACGCGGCGAAAATGCTATTCCATCCACGGGCGGCACGAATTGGCCAAGCTATTTGCCCCCAGCCCGACAAAAAATCCTCTTCTTCCCCGCTCTGTGGAGCGAAGAAGAAAAAGCCGAATGGGGTAAAGGCTCTTTTATAGAACGCTTTCGCCAAGAGGTAGAGGCTCACTGGCGGCTCTCGCCTCCTGCTAATAGTACCACCACCTGAGCCGCTATACCCTCTCCCGCACCCAGCGCTCCTAATCCCTCCGGCGTCGTCGCCTTAACACTCACTACCTCCGCGGACACCTCCACTAACTCCGCTATCCGCTCCCGCATAACCCCATAATAGGGACTTAGCTTCGGAGCTTGGGCGATTATAATGCTGTCTATATTGACGACCTTCCAGCCGAGTGCCTTTATCTTGGAATAGACTTTTTTGACAAACTCTCGGGAATCGTAATCTTTCCATTGAGGGTCGGAAGGGGGAAAGTACTGCCCGATATCCCCTAATCCTGCGGCCCCTAAGAGGGCATCACAGAGGGCATGCAGGAGCACATCGGCATCGGAATGTCCCTCTAAACCTTTTTCCCAGGGGATTTCTACGCCGCCCAGCACTAGCCGACGCCCCGCCCTAACTTTGTGGATATCATAACCCACCCCAATGCGATACATACTCCTTTTCCTGCAAATGTATCACACGTGGGGGCAAGAGCCGCTCTGGCCCCTTCCCGTCGCACCTGCTTTGCCGGTTTCGGATACGGCTTATCGGGTCATTGCAGAACTGAGTGGCGCCTGGGAGGGAGGGACCGTCCCCGGCCTCTATGCTAAGCCAAACTGGCAGCTCTCCCGAGAAATCCCCATACCAGACTCCGCCTGGCTTTACTTACCCTATCTCGTAGGAGAGGTAACGATTTATGTGGGAGAGCGGCTATGGAGTGTGGGAGAAGAAAAGGCGTGGATACCGCTTCTGGGCCCCGGGGTAGTTCGGATCACGCTCAAAGGCCGCAGCCAAGGCGGTATCTTGGGCGGGGCTTATCTCATAGCCCGAAAAGGAGCCGTAGCCTGGCCGCTAAGGCCCCCGTCAAACAAGGACCAGCTCCCCTCCCTAAGCGCCATAAAATCAACCTTCCCACCCGCAGAAACAGAACCCCCATTTTGGCGCAGACTCATAGCCCCTTCTGCTTGGCCGAAGTGGCTCTGGGCGGTGGGAATGCTTTGGTGGGGTGTCGTGACCTTTGGGAGTTATCCCATCCGAGAAGCCCACTGGCGCGGCCCCTGGGCAATTACCCCCCCACACCCCCTGGAAAATGTAATGGGATTTAGCTTAGTGCTGCTTTTTATCTTTATGATAGGCGGTGGGGACTTACCTGCATTTTTTCTCATTGCGAGTCTTTTGATTGAGGGTCTATCCTGTTTAGGGTTGAGATGTCCCATTGAGAAAATCTGGCAAAGTTGGGTTCCTGTGCTGGTTGTGGCGTGGGTTTTATCGCATGAGCTCCCTTCGCAGTGGGTGTGGTGGGGGGCTTGGGGGGCTCGTACTCTGGTGATTACGTTTTATATGCCGCGCTTGGTGTACCTTTGCACGGGGAGCCTATTTGTATATCTACTTATTTTCTCATGAAGCGAATTCGGAGTATATTTGTGGCTACTGCACCGCCGCCGCCCGATTCGCCTTACTATGAGTTAGCCCGTCAATGGAAGGTGGAGATTGTTTTTGCTAACCTTATAGAAACGCAGGGCTATACCCTTCCAGAATTTAGGGAGCAGGGGCTAAGTCCGTTAGATTTTAAGGGGTTTATTTTTTCCAGTAAGCAGGCGGTAGATCATTTTTTTCGTCTGATGGCTGAGATGCGGTTGGAGTTACCTGCTGAGAGCCGGTTCCTTTGTACGGGTGAGATTGTTGGTCAGCAGGTGTATCAGTACGTTCAGGGGCCTATGCGGCGTCGTATTTATGCCCAAGCGACTTCTCTCTTAGGGCTAATCCCGTATATGCGTAAATACCCAGATGTAAAATACTTATACGTGGGGGGTGGGGCTGCACCCTTGCAATTTTTTGAGGAAGCGCAGCGCTATAAGCTTAATCTCTCCACTGTGAAGGTTTATCATGTGCATTATGTGACTCTTCCCCCTGCCTTGAAGCGGCGTCGATTTTCGGTGCTCTGCTTTCCTACCCCCACCAGTGTCATGGGCTGGTTTTATAATCATCCGAAGTTTCAACAGAAAGATTCCCTTGTTCTGGTTTATGGGGAAGATACGCAGCGGGTAGCGGAAAGTTATGGGCTAAAGATTCACGATTATGCGCCCCGACCCGAAGTCCCTTCTTTGCTGGCGCTTTTGCGTCATATTCTTCGTTCGCAGGAGTGAAAGTCTTGCAATTGCGATAAAAGCATTATGTTTGCACTCGTGCGCCGTTACTTGCTTTTCTGGGGGATAAGCTGGCTGGGGTCAGTGGGGTTATGGGCCCAGCAAGACCCGCAGTTTACGCAGTATATGTATAATCGCTTTGGCCTCAATCCAGCTGCGGCGGGATATGCGGGGGCTTGGCAGATTACGGGTTTGGGACGTTTGCAGTGGGTTGGTATTGACGGTCATCCTACGACTTTCGTCCTGAATGTACATACGCCGGTTACCTTTTTGCGAGGCGGGGTTGGTTTATCTCTTGTGGGAGACCAGATAGGGCCTTTCCGCACTACGGATGTCAAGGCAGCGTATGCGTTTCGTATTCCTTTTGGGGAGTCGGGGGCGGCCCTCCAAATGGGAATTGCGGGAGGCGTTCTCAATAAGTCTCTGGATGCAGCCTCCCTGCGCCCAGAAAATATCCCTGACCCTACTTTATTTAGGAATGCTTCCTCTATTCTACTGCCCGATGTGGGGGCGGGACTTTACTTTACATTACCCGAAGATAAGTTCTACATAGGAGTAGCAGGTATGCACCTGACCGAGCCTAAGCTGAAAGAATTTACCGCCACAGGTCGCTCTAAGCTGGTCAGGCATATTTATGCCACCGCTGGATATACGGCCCGCCTATCAGAAAATGTATTTTTACAGCCCTCCGCCTTCTTCAAGATAGCGCAAGCGCAGTATATGCTGGATCTCAATCTTTCCCTTCGGGTGGAGCCCGTGGTTTTAGGAGCTTCTTATCGCTTAGGAGATGCTGTATGTGCCCTTTTAGGGCTTCAGGCTTCAGAGGCGCTTTTTGTAGGGTATTCGTATGATTATACGCTTTCTCGGCTGGGGGCTGTAACTACGGGTTCTCACGAGCTGGTGATCGTTTATACCTTTGCTCCAGCTCTACGTCTCATCCCACCTGATTATGGAGTCCGAGATCGTAAAGACTTCCGCTAATATGACGGCACTTGCGAATATGAAAAACGCCGTATATTTGTCCCGGCTAATGTGTATGCGTATGAAAGGGAAGCTGCTTCCGGCGCTAGTTGTGCTTGTGATGAGTGGGCTATTTGTGGCCTGCGGAGGTGGTGCTACGGGGGCCCGCGGGGAGCTTACAGGTGTCAAGAACCGCCCCAAATGGGACAATCCCCTGCCTTACGGTATGGTGACTATTCCTGCGGGAACCTTCCATATGGGTAATAACGAGCAAGATGTGAACTATTCCCAGAATGCCCGTATTCGTCAAATTACTATTAGCTCCTTCCATATTGATGATACGGAGATATCCAACAACGAGTATCGTCAGTTTGTAGATGAGGTGGTGGCTGGTTCGGAAAACGCTTTCATGGATAGTGTTTTCTCTTTCATGGAGCGCTATTACGGGAAGAAGATAAATAATCAGGAGGAGTATTTGAGGCTTGTTTATCCTGATACGCAGGTTTGGAATCGGGATTTTGGGAATTTTGTGTATAATGAGCCATTAGTTGAGAACTATTATTGGCATCCTGCGTTTGATGATTATCCTGTGGTGGGGGTGAATTGGTATGCGGCGCAGGCCTTTTGTTATTGGCGGACGTTATTTTATAATGCGTACCGAGCTTCTCGGGAGCTTCCGCCTATTCCGCGCATGCGGTTGCCGACTGAGGCTGAGTGGGAGTATGCAGCACGTGGGGGATACGAGCACAAGATATATCCGTGGTTAGGGCCATACACTCGTAATTCTAAGGGGTGTCCTTTGGCTAACTTCAAACCTGGGCGGGGGGATTATATTGCGGATGGTTTTGAGTATACGGCTCCGGTGAAGTCGTATTTTCCGAATGACTATGGACTTTATCACATGGTGGGGAATGTGGCGGAGTGGTGTGAGGATGATTTTGAGGAGACGGGTCCCATAGCGTATGCGCACGATTTGAATCCTGTTTATCGTGATCCTCGTAGGCAGAATCGGCGTCGGGTGGTTCGGGGAGGTGGTTGGAATGATGTGGCGTATTTTTTGTCGGTGGGGACACGGGATTACGAGTATGCGGATACGACCAAGTCGCACATTGGTTTTCGGTGTGCGTTGTCGGTTATTGGCCGTTCGGGGGCTATGTAAAGTAAGCTTGTCATGAACTGAAAAATTTTGTAAATACTATGTCGAGCAAGAAGAAGCAAGGTGGCTTTTCTGCCTTTCTGCGTTCCAGGCTAACTTATCGGGGCGCAATGCAGATTTTGTATTCTTGGGGGGCTAGTATAGTTATCCTCGGAGCTCTCTTTAAGATTTTGCACTTGTCAGGTGCTAACGAGATGCTTATCGTTGGGATGGGCACTGAGGTGGCTGTATTCTTTGTGTCGGGTTTAGAGCCTCCCCCCAAAGAGGAAAAGCATTGGGATTGGTCAAAAGTGTTCCCCCAATTGGGTGAAGAAGAAGAGGAGACAGATCTCAATAATTTGGTTGCAGCGACGGGAGTGGGAGGGGCTGGTATGCTTCCCGGAATAGGCCAGGGCATAAAATCTCTGCAAGAAACTAGCCTCACCCCTGACCTTTTGGAGGGTTTGGCTACAGCTATAGAAGGCCTTCGGGTGAATGTGGACAATCTCACAGGCATAACAGATGCTGCTTTGGTGACGCGGGATTTTGCGAATAAAGTCCAAGAAGCCTCTGCTCAAGTAGAGCGTCTTGCTAATAGTTATGCTGTAACTGCTGATGCTATGACTAAAATTGCTTCGTCCTTTGCCGATATTCAAAGTTATCAGGTTCAACTTAAGCAACTCTCACACACCATCGCCCAGCTCAATAGCGTGTATGAGAATGAACTCCAAGAAGTTCAAAAGCATATTGCAGCTATTAGCCGCTTCTATGGCGGATTAGGTAAAGTCGTGTCTACCTTGGAAAATGCCTCCCAAGATGCTGACCAACTGCGTCAAGAGCTGGTCTCCCTCAATTCTAACCTGCGTGGATTGAATGCCATTTATGGCGGGATGCTCTCTGGAATATCGTCCGCTTTTCAGCGCTAAATCTTGAGGATTTATGGCAAGCGGCAAGCTTACTCCGAGGCAAAAAATGATCAACCTGATGTACCTGGTACTTACGGCGCTCCTTGCGCTGAATGTAAGTGCCGAGGTGCTTCAGGCCTTTCAGAACTTGGCCGACTCTTTGCAGAATACGGCCAATAAGTTTGAGCAGAATAACACCGACTTGGCTGCGGCCATTAAAGCCGCTATAGATAAAGAGATTGAGCAAGGTTCTCGTAAAAATGAACCTCTCAAAGCTGAAGTTGATCGGGTCCGGGCTAAGGTAGATTCGGTCGTCAATACTTTGAAGAGCTACGCTGATGCGCTTTTTGAAGATAGGATAGCGGGGAGGGACCCTGAAACTGGGCGCTTGAAGAGGCCGGATGAACGAGAACGCAACTACCGCTTCTGGATGGGGGATCATGATGCTGCTAATAAAGGTAGAGGGGAAGGCAAGGCATTGGAAATGCACCGCATGCTGGACTCATTTGTTGACTGGGCTAACCGTTTTTATGCGTCCTACAACAATGGCGTTTTGCCTAATAATGGTCGTGGGTTTGACAAGTTAGCCGTAGACCCGAAAGATAATCCTTATGTGAAGGAGAGAGAATCGAAGGATAAGACTTGGGAGTATTTTACCTTTCACATGACTCCCGCCGTAGCTAATCTTGCGGTGATTTATAAGTACATCAATGATGTTCGAGTCATTGAGACAGATCTTCTGAACCTCCTAAAGTCTAAGTTGGGGGCGGTTACCTTCAAGATAGACTCTCTGGTGCTGGTAGATGCGCCTCGCAGTGAGATTGTAGTAGCGGGGATGAAGTTTGAGACGAGGGTGTTTGTAGCTGCCACAAGCTCTCAGGCTAAGCCAATCTTCTCTGGCACTGGGACTATGAAGCTGGAGGGTGGGGGTTACACAGCTGTTTTTTCTATTCCGGCTTCGGCCGCAGTTATTCCTGCGGGTCAGCGAAAGGGCAAGCAACAGTATTCTGTCGTGGCTAAGGTTCCGAAGGCGGATGGTGGTTTCCAAGAGCTTAGGCTCACAAAGACATTTGAGGTCGTGAAGCCTGAGATTGTTGTTACCTCGGCAGCCGTTCAGCTCCTTTATGCGGAGTGTGGGAATGACCTGAATATAGATGTGCCTGCTTTGGGTGAGCTGTACGATCCTGTGGTGACGGCCGATAATGCGCAGGTTATTCAGTCTAAGCAGAGCAAGAAAAAGTTTCGCATAGTGCCGAAAGGGGGTGCCAAAACTTGTCGTCTGAATGTGAAGACCCGCTTGGGCGGGCAGCTGGTGGATTTGGGAGACCTCAGCTATAAGGTAGTGCCACCACCCCGTCCAGCGATTAGAGTTTATGTAGGCAATGAGCCATATAATGGTACTAGCCCTGTACCCCGTTCGGCAACCGTGCGCGTGCGCGTAGAACCTGATAAAGACTTTGCAGCCTCCCTCCCTGAAGATGCGCGTTATGTGATCTCAAAACCGGAGGTCAAAGTGGTCAAAGGTTTGGCTGGCGCTCAATCCATAGGCTCTCTCCCAGATAGTAAAATAGCCACGAGTCCTGTGATTGCCGTAGATCTTACTGACTACGGACGGGGTCTGCAACCTGGGAATGTGGTCTACATTCAGTTTGGAGATGTTTATCGGGTTAACTTTCAAAACAAGCAAGTCAAAGAGAGCTTTGCAGTCAGCGAGCTCGTATTTCCTATTACTATTGGGAAGTAAAACCACTTAAGCTATGCGATACTTCTTCGTCTTAGCGGGGGTGTCCGTAATGTACGCCCAGTTTCCGCCTCGGACAGATGATCACTTTTGGCGGAAGAAAGTCGTGATTACGTTAGATCTCCGCGAAAAGGTTAATGTCCCCTTAGAAAGCGGGCAAGCAGACAAGAAGCTTTACACGAACTACAGTACTGACCCCATTACAGATAAATCGCCTTACTCTAATCGGGAAGGCTTTATCGTGGCTTTGATTAAGGGCTTTAAGGAGGGGAAATTTGTGGGGTATGACCCCAACAATCTTAGCCGCCAGGTCAGCTTTGAGGAGTTTGACACTAAATCGCGACGGATAGAACAAGGAGGGGGGGCTTCCGGTGAAGGAGGAGAAGATATGGGTGGAGGTGCCGATGAGTTTGGAGGAGACGAGTTTGGAGGCGATGATATAGGAGGAGATGAAATTGGGGCAGACGACATCGGCTCCGCCCCTACGGAGCAGCCCGTTCTAACCCCCTCCGCTAAACAGGCTTTTCCTTACATTAAGTATTACCGAACCCTGGCGCGCATCATTGAGGATCGTATTTTTGATAAGAATAAGTCGGACATGTACTATGATATTCAGTACTTGTGTTTAGTTCGGGTGGATCCGAAGGGAGCCCTACCAGACGAAGACTACATCTGTTTTCGGTATAAGGATGTGATGGATGTTATGGATGATACGCAATGGCGTAATCGTGCCAACGATGCTGAAGACCGCTCGGTGCGGGAGATCATTGAGCTGAGACGGTTTTCCTCATATGTTACTATTGTTTCTGGGGATGTGTCTAACACGCTGAACGAAGCGGAACTACGGCGCCAGCAAATGATAGAATTTGAGCATCATCTTTGGACCTTCTGAGAGTCTGATACTATCCTTCTTCAGTCTGCCTCTACCTTCGGGTAGAGGCTTTCTTTTTACCTTTGTTTTCGTGGACCTCGGCCTCTGGCTGGCCTTAGCGGCCACGGTAGTAATTATTCTCACTCTTACTGCCTACACTACCCTTTTAGAGCGGAAGGTTTCTGCTTATATTCAGGATCGTGTAGGTCCTAATCGGGCAGGACCTTGGGGCTTGCTGCAACCCTTAGCAGATGTGCTCAAGCTAGTCTTCAAAGAAGGCTTCCAGCCGGCAAGGTCTTACAAGTTATTGCAGTACTTGGCGCCTATTCTGATGGTTGCGATTGCTGTGGCGGCGATTGCGATGGTGCCCATTTCACCGCACATTCAATTTTTTTCGGGTTCGGTGGGTTTGCTTTATCTTTTGGGGCTGCTTTCTATGAGTGTGTACGGGGTGACGCTTGGAGGATGGGCTTCTGCGAGCAAGTATTCTTTATTAGGGGGGCTACGGAGTGGGGCTCAGATGATCTCGTATGAGCTGGCGATGGGGGGGGCTCTGCTTAGTGTGCTGCTCCTGACGGCATTTAGAGGGGGGGGCGAAGATTTTTTGCAGCCCCGCGCTATTGTAGAAGCGCAGCGCACGGGATGGTTTGTTCTTCTCAATCCCGTTGGTTTTTTTATTTACCTTGTGGCGGCCTTTGCAGAGACAAACCGAGCGCCCTTTGATTTGGTGGAAGCGGAGCAGGAACTGGTAGGGGGTTACCATACCGAATACTCTGCCATTCGGTTTGGGGCCTTTTATGTAGCGGAGTATCTGAATGTCATTCTGTCATCGGCCTTCATTGCGACTTTCTTTTTAGGGGGGTATTTGGGGCCATTTGAGGAGGTGCTGAGGGTGAGCGGGTGGCCCACGTGGGCCCAGAACCTCTGGGGTGCCGGGTGGCTTCTAATCAAGACCCTCTTTTTTGTGTTTTTATACTTGTGGGTACGATGGACTTTGCCGCGCTTTCGGTACGACCACTTGATGCGCATAGGTTGGAAAGTCCTCTTGCCCTTGGCAATAGGAAACGTACTTGCTTTGGCAGGAATCTTGCTACTAATATCATAGACTATGGACGCTAACTTTTCTCAGCGTACTCGGGAGCTGCTAAGTTTTAGCCGAGAGGAGGCTACTCGGTTGGGCAACGATTACATAGGAGTGGAGCATTTGATGTTGGCGCTTTTACGGGATGAGGAAGCCCCTGTTGCGAGGATTTTACAGGAGCATGGGATATCTCTTAAGGCTTTTCGGCGGGAGCTTGAGGATAGGGTTCGTGCGGCGGTGAAGCGGCCGATAGAGAATGGGCGGTTGATTCCTACTCGGCAGGTAGAGCAGATATTTCGTCGGGCGGGTATTGAGGCGTCTCGGATGGAGTCGCCTGAGGTTCAACCGGAGCATGTATTTTTGGCGTTGCTTCGGGATGAAGCGTCGCCGATTACGCAGGCTTTGGAGCAGTATGGTATTCGGTATGCTAATGTGTTAGAGGCATTTCGGGGGGAGCCGCCAACGGCCATGTCGTCGTCGGAGCCGTTTGAGCCATCGGAGCCCTCCCCCCGCCGCAGCGCTGGGTCTTCGTATCGGGCCTCCCAGCGGTCGCGCACACCTATACTGGACAATTTTGGACGGGACCTTACCCAAATGGCAGCCGAAGGGAAATTAGACCCTGTGATTGGTCGGGAACGAGAAATAGAGCGGGTAGCCCAAGTATTGAGCCGGCGAAAAAAGAATAATCCTGTATTGATAGGTGAGCCCGGGGTAGGGAAGACGGCTATTGTGGAGGGCTTGGCCTTGCGCATCGTCCAACGCAAGGTGAGCCGAGTCCTCATGGGAAAGCGGATTGTGGCGCTGGACCTGACCGCGCTGGTAGCTGGGACGAAGTATCGTGGGCAGTTTGAGGAGCGCATGAAGAGTGTACTGGCCGAGCTGGAAAAATCCCCAGAGGTGATTATTTTTATTGATGAGCTTCACACGATTATTGGGGCTGGGGGAGCATCGGGTTCTCTGGATGCCTCTAATATCTTCAAACCTGCGCTGGCCCGGGGAGAAATTCAGGTCATAGGCGCGACGACTTTGGATGAGTATCGGAAGTACATAGAGAAAGATGGAGCATTAGAGCGACGATTTCAGAAGATCATGGTAGATCCGCCTACGGAAGAGGAGACGATACAGATTCTGCGGCAGCTCAAAGACCGATACGAAGAGCATCACCATGTGTATTATACGGACGAAGCGATAGAGGCTTGTGTGCGGCTCAGTGGGCGTTATATTACGGATCGGCAGTTTCCCGATAAGGCTTTAGATGTACTGGATGAGGCGGGGGCCCGAGTTTATATGGCCAACTTGCAGCTGCCGGCGGAGATACTGGATTTAGAGAAGCGGATTGAGGAGGTGCGCGAGCGCAAGAATCAGGTGGTGCGCACCCAGCGGTTTGAGGAGGCGGCGAGTTTGCGCGATTTAGAGAAGCGCCTACAGGACCAGCTTGAAGCGGCGAAAGCCCGCTGGGAAGAAGAACTCAAAACCAAGCGCTTCAAGGTGGATGCGGATGACATAGCGGAAGTAGTGGCTTCAATGACCGGCATACCCGTTCAGAAGATCGGGGAAGGGGATATTCAGCGCTTGGCTCGGATGGCGGACTACTTGCGCAGTCGGATCGTGGGACAAGATGAAGCCATAGAGCGGGTAACCCGAGCGATTCGGCGGGCGCGGGCAGGCCTGAAAAATCCCCGTAAGCCCATTGCCTCGTTTATCTTTTTGGGGCCTACGGGTGTAGGAAAGACAGAGCTGGCGCGGGCCTTAGCAGAGTATCTCTTTGAGGGACAGGAAGCCCTTATTCGGATTGACATGTCGGAGTACATGGAGAAGTTTTCCGTCTCTCGTCTGATAGGGGCTCCACCAGGCTATGTGGGCTACGATGAGGGTGGCCAGCTCACTGAGGCCGTACGCCGCAAACCTTATAGCGTGGTACTCTTTGATGAGATTGAGAAAGCCCACCCGGATGTGTTTAACCTGCTACTCCAGGTTCTGGATGACGGGACGCTCACGGATCGGCTGGGACGACGGGTGGATTTTCGGAATACGATCATTATTATGACATCTAATGTTGGGGCCAAGGAGCTAAAAGAGTTTGGTACAGGTGTGGGTTTTGTTACCAAGGCGCGTCAGGATAAGCAGCAAGAGGCGATGCGGGAGGTGCTGGACCGAGCGTTGCGGCGGGTATTTCGGCCAGAGTTTCTCAACCGGATAGATGATATCATTGTCTTCAATCCATTGACGAAAGACTTAGCGCTGACGATATTGGAAATACAGTTGGATGAGCTTCGGAAGCGTTTGGCGGAGAAGCACTGGGAGATTGAGGTGACGCAGGAAGCGAAGCAGTTTATGGTAGAGAAGGGGTATGATGAGCAGTTTGGTGCGCGGCCGTTGCAGCGGGTGATTCAACGTTATTTAGAGGAGCGTCTGGCAGACTTGGTGATAGAGCATAGGATTGAGGGGCCTGCCCACTTCGTGGCGGATGTGTCGGCAGATAGGACGACTATAGAGGTGAAGCTCAAGGAACCCGTGGCCGCCTCATGAGGTGCGGATGGATACTGCTAGTAGGAGGTTTGGCCTGGACTCAGATAGAAGCACCAGACTCTTTAGCCCGACTCTTTGAGCGAGATATAAATTTTGACATTGTAGTGGGGCGTACTTTCCCGGTGGTGACTGTTTTGACGGATACTTTTCCGTTGTCGCCGCTTCTCTCTGGTAGTGCGCGGGTGGGGTTGTCGTGGCGGTGGGGCGTAGGCGGGGAAAAAGATAAGAAGTGGCTATTAGTGCTGTCGCCATTGCTTCTTTTGGAGAAGGCAACTTTTCGGGCGACGGGGGCTAGTGTGGTGCCCGGCGTAGAGTTAGTGCAGCAGGAGAAGTACTTTTGGTTCAAGTACCGGAGTGGGGCTTTGATGCTGGCGGGGGGGATACGGTTTCAGCGATGGGAATCTCAAGCTCTATTTCCGAGGTGGTGGGTAGAGATGGGCTGTTGGGGGGCGTACCGCTTTGGTCGGAGTATGAAGTATGTGGCAGAGCGGGAGGGTCGGATGGAGCGGGTAAGAATAGAGGGGAATCCGCATTTAGCCCCCGCTCAAGGAGGGGGGTATATACGTATAGGTCGGCAATGGGCGTTTGTGGAGGCGTACTATCATCTTCTGCCGTACTTTCGAGCGGGGACATATGGGGAGGCGCCCGCTCGAAGCTACCCGGCAATGCCGAAGTGGGAGGTAGGGATCGGCGTGGCCCTATGAAATTGATTGTTGCTATCACTGGGGCAAGCGGGAGCTTGTATGCGGACCGGCTTTTGCATTACTTGGCAGAAGCGCGTCGGCACTTCCCTTTGGAGGTAGGGGTGGTCCTCTCGGAGAATGCGCTGACGGTGTGGGAGTGGGAGCTTCAGAAACCGTTTCCGGAGACCTTTGCCCGGTATCATCACAAGGACTATTTTGCGCCCTTTGCATCGGGTTCGGCTGGGTATAAGCAAATGGTGATTGTACCGTGTTCTATGGGGACGGTGGGGCGTTTAGCGGCGGGTTTATCGGATGACTTGATTACTCGGGCGGCGGATGTGGTGCTCAAGGAAGGGGGGAAGTTGATAGTGGTGCCGCGGGAGACGCCCTTGGGTGTGCTTCATTTGGAGAACTTGGCGAAGCTGGCTCGGTTGGGGGTGGTGGTGATGCCGGCGATGCCATCTTTTTATCATCGGCCGCAGACGGTGGAGGAGCTGGTGGATACGGTGGTTTTACGGGTGTTGGATCATTTGGGGATAGAGGTGGAGCAGCGGCGGTGGGGTGGAGGGGGGGGTTAGGTACCCCAGGTGGCTCTATCCAGGGTGCGATAGGTGACGGCTTCGGCAAGGTGGTGGGCTTTGATGGTTTCGGAGCCGTCTAAGTCGGCGATGGTGCGGGCGACACGCAAGATGCGGTGATAAGCTCGGGCGGAGAGTTGGAGTCGGTTGGCGGCGTTTTCCAGTAGGCGGCGACTGGGTTCATCCAGACGGCAGATTTCTTCCACAAGCTTGGGGGGCATTTGGCTATTGGTGTGGATGTTGGGGATGGTGCCAAAGCGGTGGGCTTGGATTTCGCGGGCTTTTCGGACACGATCTCGGATAGTGGCGCTATCTTCACCGGTGCTGGTCTCACTAAGGGCAGCGGTTTCCACCGGGGTAACCGCAATATGGATGTCTATGCGGTCTAAGAGGGGGCCGGATATACGGGCTGTATAACGTTGGACGGCACCTGGGGCACAGGTGCAAGGCCGCGTAGGATGCGTATAATATCCACAAGGACAGGGGTTCATCGCCGCAATCAGCATGAATCGGGCGGGATATTCTATGCGGAAGCGAGCACGCGCAATAGTGATTTTGCCTTCTTCTAAGGGTTGGCGGAGGACTTCCAGGACCTGGCGCTTGAATTCGGGTAGCTCATCTAAGAAGAGGACGCCGTTATGGGCGAGGCTGATTTCGCCGGGCATGGGGTAGTTGCCACCGCCGACGAGGGCTACATCGCTGATGGTGTGGTGGGGGGCTCGGAAGGGACGACGATTGAGGAGGCCTGTTTCTTCTTTGAGGAGGCCAGCGACGGAGTATATGCGGGAGGTTTCCAAGGCCTCTTCCAGGGTAAGGGGGGGCAGGATAGTGGGGAGGCGCTGAGCAATCATCGTTTTGCCAGCACCCGGGGGGCCGATCATGAGCAGGTTATGTCCGCCTGCGGCGGCGACTTCCATGGCGCGCTTGAGATGAAGCTGACCCTTGACCTCGCGCATATCTACAGGATAGGTATTGGAGGCTTCTTGAAAGAGAGCCCGAGCATCCACAAAGACTGGCTGGAGGGATTTTCGGCCAGAGAGGAATTCTACGGCTTCTTTGAGATTTTGAGGGGCATAAACGGAAATGTCTTTGACGATACCGGCTTCTTGGGCGTTGGCGGGTGATAGGAGGAGGAGACGAGTCTGGTTTTTTCGGGCTAAAATGGCAATAGGAAGCGCCCCCCGAATCGGCATAAGGGTGCCATCCAGAGACAATTCCGCCATGAGCAGGCAATCGTCAAAGCTATCCCGATCTATCTGGCCCGAAGCAGCTAAAATACCGACAGCAATAGGAAGGTCATAAGCCGTGCCTTCTTTGCGCAGGTCCGCAGGAGAGAGGTTGATGATGATCTTTCCTCGGGGAAAGGCGAAGCCGCTATTGCGAATGGCGGTTTCTACGCGCTCTCGGCTTTCTTTGACGGCACTGTCAGGTAGGCCAACGATAGCATAGCCCAGCCCAGGCGAAAGGTTTACCTCTACGGTAACGGGATAAGCATAAATCCCGTAGAGAGCCGCCGCAGGGATTTTGACGAGCATGAGGGAAAGTTAGAGAAAACTCAGCGGATGAGATGTTGAGCCCGCCCGCGTACCTTAGAGGGGTGATCTCGCTCCATCCAGAGAGAGAGCTTTTGGGCTTTTTGCTATTGGGAGCCTGGGCAGGATACATAGCGTATCGGTTAGAGTATCAGCGCGCTCCTCTATGGGTATATGGGTATCTGGTGGTGAAGGTATTAGCAGCATGGGCTTTCGGATGGGTGTATAGTTCCTATTACTGCCACGGCGATACGCTCAAACTTTACTCTACGGCGGGGAGGCTCTGGTATTACCTTACGCATGAGCCTAGCACGGGGATAGCTTTGCTTTTTCGTGAGCTGTCTAAGGATTTTGAGGAAGTAGGCTGGCGGGTGTATTATCGGGATGTAGGTTTTTATGAGTATGACTACGACTACTCGCCGCCCGTGAACTACAGGTTTGCGCGGCTCATGATGCTGGTATATGCGGCGGTGGGTGGGGGATATTACGGGATGCAGGGGTTAGTGGGGCTTTTGTCGGGGCTTTTGTGGTATGGGGCGTATAGGCGATGGTCACGAGTAATCCCGATGAGGGGGATTTGGGGAGTGGGATTTTTATTTTTGCCCAGTGGGTTGTTTTGGGGTTCTGGGTTGCTGCGGGACAGTTTAGGGTTGCCGCTTATGCTGTATGTGGCAGGCTGGGTGGCGAGCATGCGGAGTTGGCCTTCTTGGAGGGAGGGGCTGGGCCTAATGGCAGGTGCGGTGGCCTTAGGCCTAATACGGGCGGAGGCCCTCCTTTTGGGGGTAAGCGTGGGCATGGGGTATCGGTTGCCCTGGCGACGTTGGTGGGTATGGGGGGGGGCCGTGGTACTGGTGTGGGGGGCATTATGGTGGGGCGCCGAGCAGATTTGTGCTTATAGGGCTTCTTGGCTTTCGCCGAGGGAGCATCCGGAGCTTTTGGAGGGAGCTCATGTTTTTTTGATGGATTGTGTAGGGGGGCCTTTGGGGAGT
>Ga0272445_1000964_pt1 | contig 24091 bp, 28 predicted proteins | sample YNPCB0031_FD_194404 | JGI IMG/M metagenome (GOLD analysis project Ga0272445, IMG submission 194404) | Hot spring sediment microbial communities from Yellowstone National Park, WY, United States - YNP-CB-003-1 | ecosystem: Environmental > Aquatic > Thermal springs > Hot (42-90C) > Sediment... | reverse complement strand
TATTACATTGAAGTAATCATAAATAGCTCCGGTAGTATACATAAGCCTCTTAGGCTTTGGCAGAAAGTCCGGTCAAGTATAGGGGCCTCTCGAGCCCCAGACCCGGGTTCAAATCCCGGCCGGAGCATCAATTTTACATAAATCTGATGAGGGCTCCCCATGATCCGTTTCTTTTGCTATCGTTTCTGCATATCAGCCTGCATATGCATTTATAAGGAGGAGTTTGCATATTAATCTGTGGATCCAACTCATGTAAACTTGAAGAACATTAGGGATGATGTCCGCTATAGGATATTTGAATATCTATGGGGTAGGGGTGTTCGGTCTAGGGAGCTTGAATATGACTCAACAGTTTTAAATAGGGTTAAGAATAGGAGGGTTAGGGTTTCAGATCATCTACTTGAGAAACTCCTTAAACACTTAACTTTGGAGGAGTTTGCTAAGCTCGTAAGTGGTTGGGAGGTTAAGCCCCCATCTAGTGAGCCAAGCGACTTATCCAATGCAATTCTGCAGGTTAAATCTTCAATTAATGTTTTAAGAAGTGTTGTAACGCAGTTTCCCCAGCTTTCATCATTAATCTATCAGGAAATCGCGGATTTTACTAAGAGCCTTAAAAACTACTCGGTTAAAGTATCTGAAGACCATATTTTAAAGTTTGAAAAACTTCTTAGGGATCGATCAAGGGAAACATCTAGGAAGCATATACAGTATCTTCGAAAAGCTTTGAAGGATCTAGGCTTTGAGCTGAATGCTGAAAAGCTTCAAGAATACGTTTTAGAGCTTATGGAGGAAAGCATGCATGTTGCCCGCCATACTTCAAAATCTTTAAAGCTATTTATAAAGCTTGTATTGAAGGATCCAAACCTTTACTCATCGTTTAGAATACCAAGGGTTGAGTCTCCACTTAAGGATCTACCATCACTTGATGATGTTAAGGCAATAGCTAAAGCAGTTACCTGGCCTCCCGCTAAGGCATACTATGCACTTCTCGTAGAGACAGGTTTAAGGCCCGGTGAGGTTTTCAGCCTTAAGGTAGATGATGTAGATTTTGAAAAAAGAATGGTGAAGCCTAAAAGAATAACAAACACTAAGAGAGCCTACATATCATTCTTCTCCGAACCCCTTAGGAAATACCTTACTGAAGAGTATTTACCGTATAGGAGTAGATTTATAGATGAGCATGAGGTACGGCTTAGAAACCTGCTGAGAAATAGTGTGGAAAGCTGGAAAACACTTCTATTCCCATTTAAGGACTCAGCAATTAGGTCATCAATATATGATGCAATGGATAAAACACTAGGTAGAAGATTTAAGCTATATGATTTCCGGGCATTCTACGCATCATACATGTCCCTGAGGGGAGTTCCTGGACAGGTAATCGATATACTGCAGGGCAGAATGCCTCCAAGCGAGTTCCGAATACTAACACAGCACTACCTAGCATTCCAAGTAGAGGACTTGAAGAAAATATATGACCAGGCAGGATTAAGCATACTATAGCGCGCGTAAACTACCAAGTAGTAAGTTCCCCCTCCAGAGCTCTCCATTCAAATGCTGAGCTGTAAACACCTATTGGTGATGGCTTTATGTAGTAAGAGAATGATGGTCCTCTTTCAAACCGTTGGAGGTTGGCTTCATCTAGGATGTAGAAGTTAACTGGGATTTTTGACTCTATGTTGCCGTTTATCTGCCCCTGCGCGCGAATACCAGAGAAATCCCATGAAAGACATAAGCTTATATAGGAGAACCCTTCATATTCATAGTAAGTGCTATGGATGGCAAAAAGAAGAAATTTGATGAAAGAAGTTTTTATGAGCCAATAAAGTTTTGGCTTGAGTCAAAAGGATATAAGGCAGTGATAACAGGAGGGAAGAAGCAGATTGTCCTTCCAACCGGGGCCCTTCTTGGCGTCGCTTTTCTCGAGCCCGATGTAATTGGATACAGGAAGGGGAACTATGGAGACTGTTTGACAATAGTTGAGGCCAAGACTGACCCTATGTTCTTCTTTGATGGTCTTGGGAGGTGCTTTGTCTATAAAACAGTCGCCAATTACGTCTATTTATCACTTCCAAGGGAAGTTGCTGGGAAGATAGGGATAAACTCTCTTTTTGAGGAGAGATCGGGTGTTGGTCTTGGTGTGGGGGTTCTCGCTGTAGATCCGGAGACCAAGAAAGTGGAGGAGAGAGTTGAGGCGAAGGAAGTAAACTCGTATTCATGGCACAACGATCTCCGCAAAACCCTAATTGGAATGGTGAAATCCACCCTTGGGATCAGGGAGTGAGAGGGAGTGGAAGGGGATAGACCAAAGGAAAAATTTGAATTGGATGAGCATCTCATAGACAATATCATTCAAGGGGACTGGCTAGAGTACCTCAAAAAGATAAAAAATGTTCACGCAGACTTAACAGCCAAGATAATTAAATTGCTTGAGAATGATCCTAGACAGGCTGTTAAAGATCTTGCCAAGAAGTTAGGCATAAGCAGAACCTTTCTTGCAGGCTACCTTAAAGCTTTAGAAAACCAAGGATGTGTTAAGTCAAAAAGAATAGGACCTGCAAGAGCATATTTCATTGATAGATTACCAGAAAGGTGATGCGATGGCTCTTGAAGAATATGAGATAAATTTTATGGATAAGCTTTGGGAAGCTGCGAACAGACTTAGAGGTAAAATGGAGGCATCTCAATATAAACACATAGTCTTGCCTCTAATTTTCCTCAAATACATTTCAGATATGTTTGAATCAAGGAGAAAATGGCTGGAGAATGCTCTAAGAGATCCAAAAAATGAAGATTATTATCTTCCAAATGCAACGGAAGAAGACATTAAAAGCATTCTAGAAGATCGTGATGCGCGCGCTAGCTTCAGGATTAACGAGGGATTTGAGCTTTTTATAGGTATCTATACTCGGAAAACATAAAGTTTCTCATTGGTTCAGCACCACATTTTTGTGGTGTAAAGGAATTACGCACACGTTCTTAAGACAGTAATTGTTTTACTCTTCGCCTAACAGTTTTGTTTTTAGTTTATGGAATGGCTGTGCAGCCTCGAATAGGGAGGCCAATTCATCATATGAAATGAATCTGTATCTATTGCGCATTCTTCTGTATGGATATTTTTGCATTTCAATCTCAAACTTTGATCTTCTCTCCTCTGGAGCAATGATGAAGAACTTCGCGTAGGTATGTTGTAGTTGGGCAAGTCTGTTTAAGCTACGTAGAATGTCCGTAGTATGCTCTACTTCAAAACAGTATTTTGGATTTTCATCCTTATCAAACCAGATGACATCTATCTCCCTAGCGGAATTCAAGTCTCTTTCTCCCGCAAATGGTGGGATCTCTTTAAGAAGTGCGATATCTCCGAGCCTTCTTCCATTGAAGATTTTGGCTTGGTCTCTTGAGGCAACATAAGTGAGAAAACCAAGCATTCTGCCCAGCTCGAGTAAGTAAAATTCAGCTCCGTCATGGTCTGAAATCCTGGTTTTCATCGGTTTAGCTACCGGAACAGCTTTAACTTCCCCTTCAGCCTCCCTTTTTGCCTGCATGACGTTGCTATAGATGTACCAGAAGAAGACGTCTAAATCTATGAAGTCTATTATACCGTAATTCCTTAGCGTATTCTTAATAGCTTTGAGAACGTTGATGCATTGTAAGTATTCGCTTCCGCTCGTGATCTGGTATTTGAAGAATCTATCCGGTAGCAAAGTTAATCCTAGGAAGGGGAGTACGCTCTTAGGCTTCTCATTCCATAAACAATATTTTTCTGGGAAGATGAAGTGTAGGATCTCGCTTATTGAGGATGGGCCGAAGCCCTTCACCTTTCTGCGGAACTCATCGTATTTTTCATCTATCTCCCCAGGTCCATACAATAGCTTCTTTAATTCCCGCTTTATCGTTTCAAATCCGTTAGGCTTGAGAAGTTTGTTATCAATATACCAATCCTTATTCCCCCACATGTTGCTAGCCCATAAAGCTTTATAAACCTCCCTAAATTCGTCGGAAGTCATTTTTTCCAGATTTTGGGGGCTAAGTTTTTCCTTAAGGTATTTTTCATGGTCTCTATGCTCCCTTACATCGGCTTTTCCTTCAGGTGTCTTCAACCATTCCTTAAACTCCTCAGCATAACGTCTGAGGTTTTCTATTTGCTCCATGCTTAACTCGGATAAAGCCATCATCCCACTTTTCCGATATGCGTGTGGCGGGGCGATCTTTTGTTTGTTTATGTTTGGATGATTGAAGTGTTCTAGTGGAGATTTATGGGCTTAAGATCTTCTTTAAGAATCCTAGGGATGCAACGATGTCCTCTATTTTGATTGAGCTTAGTGTAAGAGCTGTCTGTATTATTAGTCTAGCCTGTTGGGGATTTGATTCTATAAGAATCAACGCAAGATCTATTTTATCTAGAAGGTCGTCTATGGGGAGGTTTACCTTTTTCCCGATTTTTGCAAGCATGATATCGAAGAGGGATACTCTTACTTTGCTTAGGTATTCCTTTAGGGAGTGGAGGCAGCCTCGAACCTCAACGATGCTGAGCTCAGCTCCCACTAGGTAGTCTTTGAGGATTCTGTAATATTTCTCCACTTCGGATATTTCATTCCTCAATTCATCTATGCTTCTATCCATAAGTTGTTTTGTCTATGCTCTTATAAATTTTCCGATCATGTTGAGATTAGATCTCATGCTTGGAAAATGATGTGGAGGATATGTTATATATTTGTAACCCATATATCCTGCTATAATTCTTATGCCTATTTAAGCTGTAGGAGCGTTATTATCGGCTGGGCAGCATGTTTATTATGGTTACTTCAGGAACTGTTTGAGCTATTGGAATAATGGAAAGCTTTATTAGCTAGCAGTACTATACTTACTGATCTGTATGAGCATTAAGGCAACTATTGAGGGTAGTAGGATCGTTAAGGTATCCGTTAACGGTTATGAGTTTCCCTGCGATGTCGTTCTTGAGGGTTGGGATGAGGTTAAGTCCCTGCTGGAGAGGCTTATATCCCTTGGAGTATTTAGGAGGCCGAAGACACCATCAACATCAGATATTGAGAAGCTCATCTCCTCCCTTGGACGTAACGAGAGGAGGGCTATAGGGATCCTATCCATAGATCAATATACTCCTATGGAGAAGTTGAGGAGTGAGTTGGGGATGGGGGGGAGGCAGGTTGCAGGTGTTTTAGCAAACATAACTAGGAAGGCTAGGAAGCTGAGGCTTGTTGGGGAGGGGGAGAGAATATATGAGAGTAGATGGGAGAAGGGCCAGTACCACTACAGGTTGAGGGAGGAATTCAGCATCCTTCTAAAACATGTTAGGGGTGGAGGCAATGGTTAAGTGTCCGAGATGCGGCTTTGAGGGTGAGTTTAAACAGTTGAAGACTTGGAGGTTTAGGTTCTACGATGTTAGAATGCTTGAATGTCCTAATTGCAATAGCGTATTTAACCATTACTACGGCGTTAGCTCTGCAGGTAGGGCGTCGAGCTTTACTATAAGGATTAGGCCTAAGGGCTCCAGTAGTGGGGGTTCATGTAGATGCTGAATGAAGGATCGATAGTGTTTGCTGATGTATGAAGGGCTCTAATTATGGCTGGCCATATTGGTCTAAATCAGAATGAAATGAATAAGCTTAAAGAGGTAATTGAGGATTTAAACTATATCTTCACGTTAGATGAGATAGATGTAGTGGATGTGGACAATGTAATTGGTAAGCTGAGGAGTTTGGAGGTTAAATCCTACATACAGAACCTATGCGCTGGCTCAAGACCTGAGACGGCATTAAGGGAGGCTTTATTCGCCGTCAACTCCATCCTTGGAAAATATCTCTACGGCTATGCCTCCGCCCCTCCAGAAGTTATGGAGGATGGTTTTGTCGACTACTTGATCAAGGACAGATTTGGACATATCATAATATTGGAGCTGAAATCGCCCTTCGACTCCGTGAAGGAGAGGGATAGAGCTGGCAGAATTATGGTGAGGAGGCTTAAGCAGCAACGTTTGAATTGGGAAGCTCATAGAGAACAGATAAAGAAGTACATTATGAAGGGGGAGTATGTAGTATTGACAAACTTGAAGGAGTGGGTATTCTTCAGTAGAAGCCTTAACCCCATAGATCCTAAGCCCTTCTACTCAACTACTCTGGCTGAGTTTATCAAGGAATATGAAGTAATCGGGAATTTAAAGGATTATGCAGATAGGAGGGAGTACCAATCTGTAAGGTATGAATTGGATAGGAAGTTCCTGGAGAGCCTAAAGAAATGGGTTATGAAGCTATCTGAGGCTAAATTCAATGTGGATGATGAGAGGAAGATTGAGCTAATAATCGGCTTAATAAACAAATTCATATTTATCCAGACCCTTGACGATTATGGAGTAATAGATTTTAAGTGGATTCTAAGGAATTGGGAGCATTACAATAATGCATGGATAAGCAAGGGGAAGCTGAAGGTTCTTGAAGAGTTCTTCAAGATGGTTAATGAGTGGTTCTACTCATACTACGATACTGAGCTATTCAGGGAGAACGTAATGGATTACATAGAGAAAAGCGAAGAGAACATAGATTTATTCTACAATAGCTTTAGGATGGTCTTAGGTTTAACCTATCTCCAGACCCCAATAGAGTTCAAGGGGATAATGCAGTATAACTTCAGGCTTATAGATGAAGATGTATTGGGTAAGGCATATGAAATATTCCTAGCTGAGCGGAGGAGGGAGAAGGGAGCATACTACACTCCAAAATACATAACTGAATACATAGTTGAGAATACTGTTGGCAAAATCTATGATGAATTGTTGAAGGAGATAAGGACGAGCTTGGAATCTGAAGAATTCGATAAATCCTCAGAATTGATAAAGAAGTTTACTTCCATCAAGGTTTTAGATCCTGCCTGCGGCTCAGGGTCCTTCCTGATCAAGGCATTAAGGAAGATTAAGAGTAAATATGATGAGCTAAACGAAATCGTTAAGGGATTGAAGGGGAAGTATATGAAGTACTACTCATCGTTTGAGCTTCTACAGAAGGTTCAAGATAAGCTAAACAGAATCAGTAAAATTGAGAACATGATAGGACCTGGAGGAGGCAGGGAGCTAATATCACGGCTCATACTAAGACATATTCACGGCGTCGACCTTGATAGAAGAGCGTTGGAGGTTGCTAAGGTAAACATATGGCTTGAAGCAATAAAACTTTCCCCTTCAGAATTCAGATTTGACAGATTGCCAAGCAGGGCTGAGCATATACTACCAGATCTACAGATGAATTTCGGGAATGGAGACTCCCTCATCGGATTACCTGAGGATTTAACGGTTGAAATGCTGAGTAAAAAACATAAAGACGATGTCGTTAAACTCTTTAGGTTAAGACAGAAATACCTGGAGGACCCTACAAATCCGGAATTTGTCGAGGAAATAGAGGAGATAAAGAACAAGCTGAGAAAAGAGCTTAATGAGGAATTCAATAAATACTTGAGGGAGAAGAATTTACCTCTAGAGATTTTTGATAGGACAAGGCCATTTCATTGGGCATTAGAGTTTTGGCATGTATTCTTTAATGAAAGTGGGATACCTCTACCAGAAGAGTGGCGAGGTTTTGAAGTTGTGATAGGAAACCCGCCGTATGTCGAGAATAAGCGATTAAATCTTGAGATAAAGAAGTATCTTCAGACGTGTGGGAGATATAAATCCGCTTATAAGTTATTTGATTATGCCGTACCTTTTATTGAGAGAGCACTTCAACTATTAAATATAGGCGGGCTTTTTGGGTACATTATTACAAACAAGTTTACAGTAACAGATTATGGAATTAGGATACGGGAGATTCTAGCTAAGAACACGAAGATCGATCAAATGTTAGATGTATCATACTTACCTGTCTTTAAGGGAACAGCGATATACCCAATGATCTTAATCTTTACAAAGATTAAACCTCCTGACGACCATGAGGTCATAATTGCACCTAAGGTAAGCTCAGAGAATGACATAATCGAAAACAAGTATAAATTTATTAAAACTAAGCAAAAAGCGATCTTACAAACTCCAGGCTACATATTTGATATATCAGGAAACATTGCGCTCCGTGAGAAAATACTTTCATTAGCGACTGTAAGTCTAAAGGAAATAGTAAGCATTGGCTATAGGGTTCTGAGATTTACTGATTGGGATGAATTGTTGGATTACGTCGTCGATCAGAAACCTCATACTCCCCATGTTAAGTTCATAGGATGCGGAAACATAGAACCTTACTTCATTAATTGGGATTCTAAGCTAAGGTTAGCGGGAAGAACCTTTAAAAGTTCATATCTAGTAAAAACAAGCCAAGTAGATGAGAATAAATGGCGTATTCTTGAGATGCCTAAGATACTAATCAGAGAGGTTGGTACCAGGTTAACTGCTGCATTCGATCAAAACGGGGAATATGGAAACCTTACAGGCATGTATGCATTGTATGACTTAGATCAAAAATATGAGCCTAGATACTTGCTAGCTTTATTAAATTCCTCTCTACTTGACTTTTACTACAAGTCGCTATACGGAAGCACACATATGGCTGGAGGATACTTAAACTTTCATGGTAGCTACATAGAAAATCTTCCAATCATCCCCGCAACGGCTAGCCAACAAAAATTTATTGCGGAACTCGTCAGTAAAATTGAAGTTCTTAAAAACGCTCATCATAAATTACGTGCGATCTGGATGGAATGGTGTACTCGACTTAAAAACGGTGAATGTTCCTTATATGCAATACTCTCCGAGGATGCTAGATTGATAAGAGAAGGAGAGTTTAATAAGGCTTGGACTTCTAAAGTAACCTCCTATCCAACAGAATCCATGCCGAACACGATTTTCAATAGCTTCAAGGTTGTAGGGGAGGTAGGTAGACATGTTATAAGAATCTATGGATTAGATGAAGACAATAGAGAGAGGCTTGTTTATGAAATGGAATTTAATAACAGGGAATTGATGCTTCACATATACTACTCCCTACTTCAAGCTTTAGAGTCAAGAGCAAAAATCAAAAACCTTCCTCAACTCTTCACTAAAACCACGATACCGATCATAAAGGAGGTAAATAGAAGCCCAAATGAGTTAACGCCAAACATAGTGAGGAAGGCTACGGATGAGTTTAAGAGGTGGCTTAATGAAGAGAAGATAGGATTTGCGGAGACCGATATCGTTAAGATCGATAATGAGATTGAGGATGTGGAGGCGGAGATAGATGCCTTAGTTTTCAAACTCTACGGGCTAGAAGAGAATGAGGTAAAGGTCGTTTTCGATTCGTTGAAGACGCCGACCATTTATCAGCGGAAGGTCATAGATTACTTCAGGAGGCTGGAACTATGAGTATACAACTAATCCTATATTACGTAGGCTCAGCATCATATCTCATGATGAACCCAAACAATATGCAGTAATAACTTATCAAGGGATTTTCCATGGTGAAATGCCCGAATTGCGGCAGGAATAATTTAACCCCTAGAAAGGAGTGGTATTATGGTCCTAAGCGTGACCCTAAGAGAATGCTTGTTCAGAACTACCTCTGCTCCTGCGGGGCCTCATATAATGCATGGAAACGCCCGAACTCAGTAACAGTAAAGGCTATTAGGGGGAGACCACGTAAATCAGGAAAACGACTTTAGCTCTTAACTTCTTCAACATAGGGGATTAAATGCCTGAAAAGAGATGTGGGCCAAGCGATAAGCTTGAAGTTAGAGGCTATCAAGTAGAGATAGCGAGCGAGATCCTTAACAATTTTAAGGACGGTAGGAGGAATATATTCATATCTCTACAGCAGGGAAGCGGTAAGACGATCATAGCTCTCCTAGCCTTATCCAGCCTTGTGAATGAGGGTAGTGTAAGTAGTGTTTTAGTGTTAATACCGAGGAGGGTATTGGTTGATCAATGGGTTGATAAGGCTCAAGAGATGTTTTATGGCTTAGGTTTGCTTAGGAATCCCACACTATCTAGGATGGGTATAGAGAGGGTAAGGGGCTGGTTGAAGCATACTCAAGCGTTAGGAATAGTTATGACTGACCAATCATATCAAAGATATGTGAGGAAGGCTTACTTCTCAGAATCGGATTTTGACCTAGTCATTATCGATGAGGCTGCGGACTCCGTTGTTGCAAGAGACTTCATAGAGGGATTCAGGATGTCCGAATACTTGTCCGGACTTGAGAAGTGGAAGACACGGAAGATATTTCTGCTGCCCTACCATGTTAGCGAGAAGAAGATAAGAGCCATCATGGACAAGTTCGGTAGGGACTCCGTTCTCATCAGGAGGATTATCGAGGACCTACCCGTATTCCAGTACACAGTCAATGACCCCATAGTTATAGATGATCCAATAATAAACACATTCATCGAGGCTTTAGAGGATTACTATAAGAGGATAAGGACCAACGTTAACAGAATTCTAACAAAATACGGTATTGAAGGCTATAGGGAAAACCTTGAGACTCTGCTTAACCCAAAGGTTATTGAGAAGTTGAAGAAGATCTACGGCATGGATGATGAAACGTTGGAGCAAATGAGGACGTTAATAACGAAATATATTTTAGTTCAGCATTTAAAGAAGTGGTTTCTATACTCGAATAGGGAGGAGCTGTCTAGAAGCATCTTAGCCTCACAGTTCGAAGTTAATAAATGGCTCAGCCATGAAGATAGGAAGTTAAATAAGCTCGTTGAGGTCGTCAATAACTATCTTAGCAGGAATTATAAGATCTACATATTCTCCCAATACGTATCAACAGCGGAGCTTATTGAAGGCTACCTAAAGGAGAGGCTGAATCTTAAAGATCGTGAAATAGTCCTAATAACAGGACTTGTTGAAGACCAGTGGATGAGGCTTGATGCCTTTAAGAGAGCTGGAAGAATTTTAGTTACAACACCTGTGCTTGATAGGGGTGCAGATATACCTCTTACCAGGGGCGTAGCAATAATCTTCACACCTCCTTTAAGCATGGAGAGGCTCTTCCAGGTATTGGGGAGAATAAGAGGTGGGGAAGTTGTATTTCTAGCATATAGTGGTCTGGAGGAGGAGTTGATGAATCAAGTTGCTGAAGCATTAAGAAGAGCCTTAGCTGAAGCTAGAGGTGAAAAGTTTGGACTTAATAGCTTTTTCTGATGTTTACGGCGATTTTGATGTTTTAAAGGAGCTTACCGTAAGGCTGGGAGGGGATGAAAGGATATTTATTGTAGCAGGAGATATTGGCGTAACGCTAAATCATCAACAATACTTCAAAATCTTTTCACTATTATCCAATAGCTCCAAACACGTCCTCTATGTTCCCGGGGATACGGACATTAAGGATCTAAACATAAACCTGCCGAATGTAATCAACCTGGATAGAAACAGTCTCCTCCTCGAAATAGATGGTGTTAAGCTGGGCTTTCTAGGCTTAGGAGGGGCACCGAAGCATAGCGTTAGGGAGAGTGAATCTCTGCCCAACATATATGATGAGTCAATACAAATGGTGAGGGATGATGTATTGATAAGCTTAAAGACAAATCTCGAGAAGGTAATGCTCAACAGACCGGACTATTTAATTTTAGTTACTCACTCACCCCCATACGGCATAACTGATAGGTCCACTCCTGTAACATTAAGGGAGATCATTATATTGGAGGAAATCCTATACGATACCATCGGCTATGGAGGGGGAGGGAAGACTATGATGAATCCTAGGAGGCTGGGCTCAAGAGCAATAAAAGAATTTGTAGAATACTGCAAGCCGGATATCCACATTTTCGGACATATTCATAAGCAGGGGGGAAGAGTTCTACGTGAAGGCGATACATACTTCTTCAACGTAAGCCATCTCTCACCCATACCCTATAAGCTTACAGGCAGGAAGTTCCTAACGGTTAGGATTGATGGAAAGAGAGGATTTAGATATTTCTTCGATAGCCTAGTCGTAAAGGAGCTTTATTTTAGGGATTTCCTTGAGAAATACCTATGACGAAGCGGATAAGAGCGTTCACTACGTTAATAATAGTTTACATGCACGTTCTTAAGCTACATAGTGTAAGTTCTACTCTTCTGCGTAGCTCAGGTGAAAGAAATATGTGCTCAATGCCTAATTTTTCAAAGGAAGCCGTCTTAATAGCATCAACTGCTTTACAGTCCTGGCATCGCGCGCGTAATAGAGCATGTTAACCATAAGCTCTTAATCCACATACATTTCAGCATCTTCCATCCATAGAAAAAAGTATAGAAGTTCATCAAAGCTAAATTTGGGGAGGATATTTGAGGATGATAGGATCTCATAAGTTTAATATAATCAGGGATGGTGGCAGATGGTTTAAAAGCAGAATTATTGAACTTATTTTGAATTATAAACCTGAGATAATTCAATCGCTTCTCCCAGATTTCCAAATCGTTAGTTTAGGCGCTTCAGATTCATATATACGTAGCATTATTGGTTATAATGGTTATATTGGCATTTTTCCTAGGGGGAGACATCTTGCTTCACCGTCCGAGGCAATAAGACATTTTCAGGGAATAAGATATCAGGGAATGGGAAAGGGAGCTTTGGCCGGTTACGAGATTCCTGTCCCCTTCGCCAAATTCCTTAGCGAAGTTGAAATAGGTATGCTTGATAAGCTCTATCCGATATTCGGTCATCCAGTATTTGACTTCATAGGATTTAAAGCCATACCTGAGGAAAGCTACAATCATACGGTAGACTTAAGTAAGTGTTATCAATACATTAATAAGCCGATCTGGCAAATCGGGGAAGACGTTATATCCTTTACGGAGAAGAGGCATGAATTTGGTGGACAATACAGAAACGCCATAAAAATGCTTATTAAAGAAGTGGAGGAGAGGTTAGGCATTAAAGTAGCATTATTGGAAAAAGCAGTTATTGAGCTAAAATCATCATCAAAAGGAATAATTGCTTTATCAAGCAAGCAGAAGAAACTTATTCGGGAACTCATAATCAATGGCTTTAAATTTTATATAATATTAGCTCAATTCAAGTCCGATTGGGTTGTGGAATTCACTCTATACAGATCGTCGTAAACCAAGATCTTTAACAATGAGCTTCAGCATACATATCATCATTTTAACCCTCCTTAAGCTTCTTGTTGAAAGTAAATTTTCCCTGTAATAATTCGTTTGAGAGAAGCTCCACCTCCCTATCCGATGGGTAGAAGTCGTACTCCGCCTCAATTATGGGGGAGTATAGCGGCTGCCCTTGGTAAAGGTAGACATCAATAGAAATATAGTTCCCGATAATTCTTTTCAACAGCTCCTTCCTATTCCGAAGCCATTCCCTAAATTCATCGATTAGCTTATCATCAGGAACGCCTTCATGGAAGCCTAAAACAAGAAATGCACGGTGAACCCCATTCTTCAAGTATAGGAGTGCTTGACCTATCCCATTGTAGAAGCTGTTCCAGCTTAGCCCTCCGCCTTTCCTACTGAATTTTACCAGCTTTATTTCGTAGCCTATTAATCGGAAACGATTTTGGCTCCTCACAATCTGTAGTATATCAATGTCGGGACTTATCTTCCTCCCACCTATTGCTGAAACCTTAGGATAAACATCATAGGCTAATGAATGCAGAACAGTCTTCAACAACTCCTCCTCAGTTTTGAATCGGGCATACATGATTTCGACACTAAACTCTACACATGAAACTATAAATATTTTAGGGAAAGCCTCGAGAGCTATTGGATACGCGCGCTCGTTCTCATTTTTTGCACCATAAACTTGTGGTGTAACAATATAGAAATCTTCAATGCAGAAGCTTACTTATGTTAGAAGTTAACGTTAAGCTCTCCATATTTCCCAACATCGATTATTTCTCTTCCACCATCAGCTTCAACAATTATTTTATCCCTCCTCTTCATTATCTTAACTTTTCTATATCCTAGGCTTTCAAGCTTTCTTCCAGGCTTTGAATAGTTCCTTTTAATAACCATCCTAACTATGTACGCGCGTGTATCCTATTAGGAATGTTGTGTATGTATCGTGGAATAGTTCCCTATGTCTTCTTCCGAGCAGTCTATATGGTAAATCCATGAGCCTATACACTCTATTGTGCTTTCCTCCAAGTACTAGCATGTCGATGGCTTGATGGACTTTACGTTCAAACAACTAACCACCCATCCCTTTAGAATGCTCGCGCGCCGCGTTCTTCCAACTTACAATCTTAGTTACGGGAAGATATGAATTGTGGATGGGTGAAGCACTCATTCCCATCGCAACTGTATACTGTATACCATTATGTAGGCTTATATATAGGTGGTGGAAATATAGCAAACAATCAAGTAGAATCAGACTATAGTGAATTTCGCATGAAATAATGTCAAACAATTAAATCGGGATAATCTATCCTGGTTTAAGGTTTATCAAGATATAGAATGGTAACATCATAGTTTAATCTTCAATCTGTAATTTGTGGATCGTAATTTAAGCTTGCAATGAAGATCAAGGAGAAAGAATTAGGAAGAGAATTGAGCAAAGATGAGGAGCTTGAGCTCTTTGAGGATGAGCTTAAGAAGCTGGAAAAGAAAACATAATCCACAGAGAATAGTAGGAGAGGATGAATTAGAGAGCTATATTAAAGTTTATCGGTGTGCTACCTTTATAGAGAATATTGATAAAAGGTGAATTGAAATGATAGACATCTCTTCGTTAAAGGATATAATATTGCTACTATCTATTATAATAAACGTATTGCTAACCAAACCTTATGGATATTTACGCAAACGCTATGAAGGTGCGCAGAAAAGAAGAATGGATTTTTATAAGCCTTTAATAGAAGATATCAGAAATGCTCGAAAAGATTTAGAAGAAATGGTTCATTTAAGGATTAGAGGTTTAGAGGAAGTTCATCTCTCATTGTTATTATCAAATAAAACTAAACTGCACCTAACAAGATTAATGATGTTGCTTGATGACTTTAATCGAGCACTGCATGATCTTGAATTTTATATTTATCCCGAAGTAGTTGATAAAGTCAGAGATGAGATAGGCGAGGTTGAAAGAGAGTTCTTCACAGTGTTAAGCATACCAAGATCTAGTGAAACTTCTGAGTTTATTCTAAGACTAGAGAGGTCGGATGCTTATAGATGCTTTTTGATAGCTGGGATGATGGATAGAGAAATAAATCTCTCCAGTTTTCCTCTCTTTGTAGACATGCTCGAAAGACTGGAAAGGGCCCATGTCAACTATAGATTAAAAAAGATTCTTGACCACATGCTTACACATATAAGTTCTACTTATGTATTCAAAGAGTTGATCACGTTGCGGAAAAACATACTAGAATTGCTTGAGAGGATACAGCAGGAGCTGGAAAAGGAATCTTATAAGCTTTCATCTAGATTTTACGGTGCAATATATGGCGCTGGAGAAATAGAACTTATCAATGATTATAAAGAGAAGAGAGAAAAGGAGGCGCATCAGTTTGCTCTAAAATGAGTAGGCCTAAAAGATCTATACTTGCATTAGTTATAGTGTGCTTACTTGGAAGTTTGCAGAAATAGAGGCATGGCGCATCAGCAAGCTACTTGGAGGCTACGCTAATTTCTGGAACCTATTCTAAAACTCAGCTAGGATTAACTGGTTCTATAAACCTAAGCTTTACCTAGAAGGAGGTGGCATAATATAAGTTTACCGCACTGCGGTACGCTTCTAAGCTTAAGCTTTATCTGAGTTTTCCCCTCTTCTTTACCTATGGTGATTACATGTGCGTTAAATTTACAGAGCCTAACTTTAAGGGAGAATGGTTTAGGTGAGTATTTTGAGACAAATAAACCTCTTCAACCTCCAGCTAAGAATACAGGGATGCATGGAATGCGGTTTTGCAAGGTCCTTTAATGGGGAGAGTTTGCCTGAGCATAACATCAATCCTCATTGGTCCTGGTGGTTTAAGAATAAGTGGCCTATTAAGCGTGAACTCTACTACATGCTTTTTAAGTGGGATGAATCCAGTGATATCGTTTTTACGGCTTTGAGGCCGAGTACATCATGGATTCCAGATACAGCAGACATATTCCTCGCCGATGCTTTAAGGGCTAATGGCTTAGTTAGGGAGAGATTTAAGCTTGAGGATGATACCTTCATATTCTATGAGGGTGTGCTAATTACAGATTTAATTAAATGTAGGGGTAAAGCTAAGGAAGCCGTGAAAAGCATTCCAAAGAATTGCTTAGAATTTCTTAAGAGTGAGCTAGCAATCGTTAGGAAATGTTCTGGGAGGGAGCCTAGAATAATAGCTATTGGACGTGAAGCTCAAAGACTTCTGTATAAGTATAGGAGGGAGATCGGAATTGAAGCTTACAAGAGACTTGATGAAATACCATGGATATATCTCCACAACTATGCTGAGTGGCAGGGGAAAGCAAATGTGAAGAAGGGTGAAATATTTCAAGAATACGTGAAGCAGATAAGAGAGGCAATAGCTAAAGCTAAGCCAATAAGAACAGAACACTCCCCTACCTACAACCATAACAGATTCCTATTATGATATATTTAATTCCTGAAAAATCCTCAAAAACATAAATACAATACGTCAAGAAGTGGACTCAATGAGAAACTATATGTTTCCGAATTATACAACCTAGGTTTCAGAGCTCGAAACTATAGCGTGTAGAAAAACCTTCAATTTCGCCGAGTAGTTAAAACTTTAACTATTTAGTTTCCGAGTCTCTCCTCAACAAGCCTCCTAATCCATTCAAGCTCCTCCTTAGAAAGCATATCTATAAGCCTCTTAACATATCTCTTAAACCTCCCCCTGTCTGCAAGTCCTGCAAGCTCCAGGTTTTGAAACTTCTCAACATTAACGTATTTCTCAGCTCCAAGATAACACTTACTAATAAACCTCTTAATCCTACCATTAACCTTACTGTAACCATCGTAGTGGACAGCGTAGTAATATGCTCTACCTCCTCTCTCCCTCCTCTCGATCCAGCTTATATTTCTAAAGCATCTTGGACATATGTTTTCCTTTTTCAATTCTGTACTTGTTTCTTTTTTTAATTTCTCCATTCTTTCACCACATATTTGTGTTGCAAAGAACCTTATAAATTTCCCCTTATTTGAAGAAGGATAAACTCATAAAGAACCTATATTTGCTACAATAAACTTACTTAGTAGTTGTTGTGTGTAAATAAATGGAAAAGTGTTTAACTGAAATACTGTTAATCGTACTCTCCTGTTTTAAGCTTTTCAAGGAACCACTTCAAGCCCTCATCAAACCTCTCCTTTTCAAGCCTCATCGCAGCCATAACTGTTACTGCTGTTAGGAATCCTTCAAGCCATCTACTCCACCACTCAACAATACCCTTCTCCAAACATATCCTGCTGGAAAACCTATCGAGCAAGTCATGTATTTCTTTAAGCCTATCTTGGGGAGCTGTTAAAGCAACATATATGAATATGTTTTTAAGCCATGAACTGTATCCAGTCATATCTCCAAGCTTCCCCTCATCAATCATCCTCCATCCCTCCAGCTTCTCCTCATTAGTTTGAAAACTGAAAACCCTCCTACCAGCAACAACAATCCTACTATACACATACTTCAAAAACTCCTCACTATATATGTCCACCCCACCATCCATCCTCTCACCCCTAAAAATTAGGTGGGTTTAACTGCCTTTAAGAATTCTTGTATAGTACCATCCTCCTGCTCTAATGTTTTGAACCCTTCTCTCCTCCATCAACCTGAACAGCTAAACTAGTTTCCAAACTCTGCAGGCTTGAGGAGTCCGAAACACCATCAATATAGAAACAAGAATTTAGCAGTATGCGATATCTTCCCTTACCGATATGTTACCTGAATAGGCTAAGGTATCTATAATGATTGTATTTGAAGCTCCTCCTTACATGTTCAAAATCCACCCCCCTCCTCCAGCCAGTATAGCTGGAATTGATGAATTTCCTAAGCTCCCTCCACTGATCCCTAACCCATTTCTCAATTCTATTCTCTATTCCGAACTTAATCAGGTAAGCCCATGAATTAAGGAGGTCGTTGCTGCCTAGGCTGGCTTTATGTTCTTCAATTGCCTTCCTAGCAAACTCAACAGCCTCCTTATGGAAGAGGTGGTGGGCTATTTCATGTAGTAGCGTTTTCAGCCTTGATAGATTCGGATTCCTATATCCATTCATCAACACATCTTTAGCTATTAAGATTCCCAGCGGCCTACATGTTTCAGCATCAATCCAGTAGTAGCCGACAGCATCCTCATCCGTGAAATGCAGTAGAGCCCATCGTGGAACTAAATATATGGGTAAATCCACGCCGTAAAGCATCATTATCTCCTTAAAGAATTTGGGAACTGGATCACTAAGCTCCGAGAGATAATGTTTAGCACGGTATTCGTAGTTCATCATAATCACCTGTATTTGCTACTATGCCTTCAACAACTACCTCACATCCTTTACTCCAGCTCTATATAAACACCGCATAGAAATATGTACTGTTGGGTTTGAAGATGTTGAATATTAGCTATATCCATAGTGGCTATTCGCCAACTAAACATCTAGATTTAAACCTCTCCAACTCCACCAGCAGATCTCCTAAAGCCCTCCTCGAGAGGCTTTCAGCCTCAGCCCTAGCCTCGCATGCCTCAACATCTCCGTGAGCTCTACATTCATGACCGTAGAGTGATTCCTCGGCTTTTAGAATGCTGTAATCAATTATTGAGGAGAATATCTTCTCAAACATTCTCTTACAGTCAGCCATAGATAAATTTTTTAAGCCCTCTATTTAAGGTTTCCTCATGTTGACTTAGGTAAACAGCTTGTTAGGATGTTCCTCAATGAGTTTTAAGGTCTCACATACTTCCCTTCAATACTCCAGATATCAATAATTCACAGTTGCAAGAATCCTTCAAGATAATATCCTAATGTTATGCGCGCGTTTCTTTAACAATTCAATAAATCTTTACTAAGAAATTTCTTTAAACTTAGAGAAGTCTTTATTTAATTGGAATTATGTGAGCTCTCCTGTAGGGTTAATTTCATACTTAATCATTTTTAGAAGGCATCACAATTGGACTAGGCAAGAAAGAAACTACTGAGAGTATAGTGGAAAAATATGTAAAATAGATGACCTATATGTAACGAGAGGAGGGTTGGAAAATCTTTAAAAGCCCTCTTCGTTCTATTACAAATAGAATAACATGACAAGAGGGTTAAGCGATTCAGTATGATGAGATCTGATATCTTCGATTGGTTCTTAAAGAGACGTTCAGAAGTGCTCCGAGTGATCTTAATTGCTATCCTTTTAGGCTTTTTGGTTAATTTAGCTAGTGGATTAATTTCTCACTACATTATTGCTGGCTACCTACACATACATTATCTAGCTTTAACCATAATCTCAATAGCTTTATTAATAATGTGGCTAATTTTTTCCTACATTCCACAACAGCTAAGTGAAATATTCTCACTTAAGATATTCTATAATGAAGAAACTGGCGATGTTAGATTCTTTCCTCTTCTCATCATACCTCCATATCAACCTGCAATTGAGGCTGAAATATGTTGCAGGGAGCTATTCGAAACAAGTCCGAATGAGAGAAACTTTATTAAGGAGGGAAAACTTGATTCTAAAATATTCACGGATTTAGCTGAAGTCTTAGCACTTTCTTGGCTATCTCAAACTGCAATGCTTCGGACGACACCTTTAGGAGAAGTTATAAGAAGACCAATATTATTGTTAAAAGTACCTATAAGAAGAATTGAAAACGAAGAGTTATGCAAGATATTTGCTGATAACATATTCTTCAAAGGGAAATGTCCATCAATAGTTTCAGGTTTAGTGATCCCAAAAGGTTTTAGTCTTATGCCCAAGAAGGAAAATGAAGTAAAAGGACTGTTGGTATCGAGCAAAATCGATGATGTCACCATGTATACCAGGTATGTTGGGGGAAGAGGGCCTGCAGGAGGGATAACGATTATATCTAAAACTCATCTTACCCCTATAGTTAACCTCTCAATAAAATTCTATGTAGACAGTATTGCAAATGCTGCTACAACACTACTATACCTGCTTGGTTATACTCCATTGATCGTAAGCGCTGAAGAAATAATATGTACTGGAAAGGTTATTAAAGACAATGAGTTAAAAGAGTTGCAAAAATGGAGAGAGCTACGATATGTTGGTCTAATTGAGGTTAAATTTCGACCTCTAATTTCTCTCTTCCATCCACGCTTCAGCTCCTATTATAGATGGGTTATCGGCCTGTTTGATGATGCCAAGAGCCACTTTGACTTTCCGCTTTACATTGAAAACTTAAGAAAGATGCGATGAAACAAAAAAGCAAAATATCCGATAAATGAACTCATACTTAATCCACGATTTTTAATTCTTAGAGAAGGCTAGAATTACCAGCTATAGTTGGGTAGCAATAGCTCTCATAGAATTCTGGTCCAGGTTATATGTGAATTGATGGTTCTTTTACTCCTAGTATTTTTACTCTTTTGATTAACAGGGATCCTGGATTTCTTAAGCTGTGCAAGTTTTTATTTGAGAAAGGCAATTACAATAAAGGTAGCTTAGTATGCGCTTTAAGAGCTATTTTGTTAGGTCATTAAAGAGGTACGACTCTTATTTGCTGTAGTTTAGCAGGATATACCGCAAAACTGCAAGCTATCAAGACCAGAATGGAAATATCTACTTAGAGTTTGAGAGAGCAAGGTCTTGGCCTTTCAAGGAGAGAATTGGCTTAAGGGAAGATTGGTTGAAGAAGATAAGGCAGCCACTCATACAAGAAGATGATTACCGAGAAATTTGTGTTTCAAGGTTTAAGCAAAGATGAGCTTACTCCTTGGAGCTACCTCTTTTAATAGCTGACATGTTTTGCTAGCATAGCTTGAAATAAGACTTCCAGGTTTTAAGCTCAATATCTGGATTTAGATTGTAGATGAATGTTGGGTTACTTCAGAGCTTAAAGATGTTTCTGGGAGCTGTTGATAGCTTGATTCTAACGGTTTTTATCAACTATTTTCTCAACTATCCTCCTAGACATGTATCCCCTTATCTCCTCATCAAACATTAAGTCTCCATACTTAGCCATCTCCATTAATAGATGTGTTAGGCTTACACCAGCCCTCTCAGCAGTCTTAATTAGGGATTTTAGAAGCCACCCCCACATCTTAACGTTTACGTATCCGCCGCCTGAATCGTAAACCTCAACCCCTTCATCAACATATATCCTCATAGAAACCACTATTAGAGGCTTCTGGAGGGTTTAAGCTGCTCTATTTCACCCCTCCACCCACAAGATGGGCATACTACTTCTATAGGGTAGATATTTAATATTTCATTAGCTATATTCCATGCAACCCTCCTCTCAACCCCCCTCCCCCTAGCTATTTCAAGAGCTTCACATATGTATTCCAATCCCTTATCAACAAGCCCATCAATACCTTCACAGCCCCAAACCCCTGAGGTATAAGCATACCTATCAATACTAGTCCTCACCGCTGAGGAAAACCTCAACAATTCATCCCCAGGAATGTAGTAGCGCCCACCCCTCCTGCAACATTTTAGAGCCCCACTCCTACACCATCTTGAAACAGTCCTCCTACTAACACCAAGAATTCTAGCTGCTTCACCAGTCCTGTATAGACATCTACCTCCAACCTCATTAATCATAAGCAAAATATATAGGAAACTTAAAAAACTTACGTAAAAACAGTTCAGTTCTGTAAACTTAGACATATCCATCATAGTGGAGGCTCTAAATAAATCTTAAGTTTACATAGATAGCTGCTTTATCGAAATCTTTAAATTTCATCTCATACAAATATTTTGGTATCTGTATGGTTGAATCTATATCTTCTAGGCTTTCCGAGTTTGCCTATGGCTTAAGGTTGAGGGATGTTCCCGGGGATGTTGTTGATAAAGCGAAGCTTCATGTTCTCGATGCTTTAGGAATAATGATGGCTACATACGATCTCGATGATGTTAAAAAAGTTGTTAATGTAGTTAGGATTCTTGGAGGATCTCCTGAAAGCACGGTTATTGGGCATAGCTTCAAAACATCAGCTCCGAACGCTGCATTAGCCAATGCCACTATGGCTCACAGCGTAGACTACGATGATACACATCTAGGCTCAATAATACATTTAAGCTGTACAGCTGTACCTACAGCATTAGCTGTAGGTGAGATGGTTAATGCATCAGGCAGGGATTTTATGGAGGCTGTAATAGCTGCCTACGAGGTGGATGCTAGACTTGGGCTAGCTGCTCCATGGCTCTTCCATCTAAGGGGGATACATCCAACATCAGCTATAGGAGTATTCGGATCCGCATTAATAGCAGGAAAGCTAATGGGTTTATCCGTTGAGAAGCTGGAGTGGGCTTTAGGAATAGCTGGAAGCCTATCATCAGGAATACTTCAATGCATACCTGAAGGTGTATGGGTTAAGCCAATGCATCCAGGATTTGCCTCACATTCAGGAATAATAGCATCCCTACTAGCCAGGGAGGGATGTAGAGGTCCACTACAAGTATTTGAGGGGAGGCAGGGACTATTCAACGCATACCTTAAAGGTGATAGATTCAACCTCGAGGAGGCTACAAAAGGGCTTGGGGAGAGGTGGGAAACCCTAAACATATCCATTAAGCCCTACCCAACATGCCATGCAACACACTCCTCAATAGATGTTGCATTAGCATTCAGAAGAAAATACAACATTAAGCCTGAAGATGTTGAGGAATGTACATACTACGTGCCTAGGATTGCGTTAAACCTTGTTGTTGAGCCATACGATGAGAAGATAAAGCCAAAAACACCATACGGCGCAAAGTTCAGCCTCCCATACGTTGTAGTTGTTGCATTAAGAAGAGGATTTGTTGGACTATGGGACTTCACTGAGGAATCAATAAGAGATCCTGAAACGTTAAAGTATACCCCTAAGATTAAGGCTTTAGTTGATGAGGAATACGATAAATATGGAGGAAGTGAAATAATTCCGGCTAGAGCCAGGATCAAGCTGAGGAGCGGTGAAGTATACGTGGAGGAAGCTATAAACCATAAGGGAACACCTAAAAATCCACTAACAAGAGATGATGTAATAGCGAAATTCATGGATAACATAAAGAAATCAAAATACAAAGATGTAGGAAAGGAGGTGGTAGATAAAGTATTAAACATAGAGAAATACAGCATTAAAGAAATAATGGAGATCCTCCAATTTTAAAAATAAATATTATTATTTCTAATATTCTTCTCGTTTTATGCATTCATAAAATTATCAGTAACCATAGCTACAGTCATAGAGCTAACAACAGTTGTCTGGAGAGCAAGCTCCTATACCTTCTAAAAGTTATATACTGTATTTCTAACAATAGAATTCTTGAACACTAAATCCCGTCTCATAAACTCCATCATCAATATGAAGACAATAAGCGAAATTACCTTATCCATCATGCTGAACGCTCCAGCTCTATACAGTATGGGTACATAAGATATATGAGGCATACGGTAAAGAAAAAAATTGATATTGTTTTACTTACTTTGCTATCCACTGATCCCATTTAGGATCCCACATTCCCTTCTCCCTAAGATACTTAGCCAATCCTGGATGTATCTTAATTCCAACACCATAGCCAACAGTAGCCTTCACACCCTCCCTCTGAAATTCAGCAAATCCAAAGCTCCTCATATAGTCGTATCCAGGATCTTTAAGCTCATTAACGTTCTCCTCAAGAATCTTAAGCATTTTATATACATCATCCTCAGGTATATCTAGCCCAGTCCAATAACCCCTTGGATCGTTTATACCGTAAATCTTATCCATGCCAACATCCTGAGTAAATAGCTTTTTAGCATCTACAACACCAACAGTAAATCCAGCATTCTCAATCATCTTCATTTCCTCGGGAGTGGGATTTATAGCTACAACATCTATAGCTATATCAAGTTCTTTACCCCATGTAGGTAGTGAAGTACTGCCGTACATGTAGCAAACATCAATAGTTCCCTTCCTGAGGGCTTCAGCAGCCATACTTGTACTCATCTCAATATGGTTTACCTTAATACCCATCTTCTCCAACGCATACTTAATTGTTTGATGAGTAATATATCCTGATGGCCCTAGGAAAACATTCCTCCCATCCAGATCCCTCCATGAACGT
>Ga0272445_1000960_pt1 | contig 24194 bp, 25 predicted proteins | sample YNPCB0031_FD_194404 | JGI IMG/M metagenome (GOLD analysis project Ga0272445, IMG submission 194404) | Hot spring sediment microbial communities from Yellowstone National Park, WY, United States - YNP-CB-003-1 | ecosystem: Environmental > Aquatic > Thermal springs > Hot (42-90C) > Sediment... | reverse complement strand
AACTAAGGAGCAGGAGGAGCTTAAGGCTGTGGCTAGGGAGTTTGTTGAAAAGCATGTTATGCCTAAGTGGAAAGATATTGTTGAGAAAGATGTAATACCACCTGAAATTGTTAAAGAAATGGCTAGACTAGGACTCTTCGGAGTCTCCATACCAGATAAATACGGCGGACTAGGACTTGACTTCCTCACAATTGGGTTAATAATGGAGGAGCTGGCTCGAGACCCATCAGGTGCCATACCCAGCCTCTTCCTACTTCAATCAGTCAATGCCTACATAATTGCTAAGCATGGTAGTGAAGAGCTTAAGCAAGAACTGCTTCCAAAAGCTGCAAAAGGTGATTTGTGGGTAGGCGTGGGTGAGACGGAGCCTGGTGCAGGCTCTGATGTAAAGGCCATTGCATCTACTGCTAGAAAAGAAGGGAATGAGTATGTTTTAAATGGTGAGAAGCTGTTCATTACAGGTGTTAGGGAGGCTAAGGAGAAGGGTGTCTGGTTCAAGGAAGGAGGAGGCCACGTTACAGTAGTATACACAGATAAGACCAAAGGCCACAGAGGAATATCCCTAATCTTCGTACCCCTAACAGACCCGAGAATTACCATAAGACTTGAGAAGCCTATTGGTGTTAGAGGAGTTTCATGGGGAGGCTTCACAATGAATGATGTAAGAGTGCCAGAGTACTACAGAGTTGGAGCAGAAGGCGAAGGATTTATCATACTAATGACAGACTTTGATAAGGCTAGGGCCATCATAGCGCTTCAAATTGCTGCTGCAACTAAGTATGCTTTAGAAGCAGCTCTTGATTATGCTAAGCAGAGAAGAGCCTTTGGATTCCCCATAGCGTTCTTCCAGGGCATTCAGTTCCAGTTAGCTGATCACTGGATGGATCTTGAAGCAGCTCACTCACTTGCCCTCAAAGCTTTGTGGGCCATTAAGCTAGAGGAAGAGGGCAAGATGGGCAGATTCGAAGTTACTAAGCTAGCAGCAGCCGCAAAAGGATTTGCACTAAGAGTAGCTAAAGCTGCTTTAGATGATGCAACAAGGTGGATGGGTGCTTACGGATATACAACAGAAAATCCTGTTGCATATGCATGGGCATCTATCAAGTCCTTTGACTGGGCTGAGGGATCACTAGACATAATGAGGGTTATAGTGGCAAGAGAAGTCATTGGAAGAGAATGGCTAAAGAAGGTCATGCCCTTCCTGTAAGGTGAGGCTCTAAAACAATTCACTCTTTTTCAAACAAATTCTCTTTACAGGTGTTAAACATGGGATTCAATATAGTTGTCTTAATGAAACCTGTTCCAGACCCAAAGGAACCGCCAAAGTTCAAACCTGATGGAACTCTGGACAGAGTGTCAATGAAGCTTGTCATGAATCCCTATGATAAGCCTGCTGTTGAAGCTGCTGTACAGTTAAAGGAAACCTACGGAGGTAATATTGTTGGAATCTCAATGGCTCCGCCACATGCTGTTGATGCTATCAGAGAGGCTCTTGCCATGGGTGTTGACGAGTTTGTTTTACTTACAGATAGGAGGTTAGCAGGGTCAGACACCCTAGCAACCTCTTACGCCATAGCCATGGCTATTAAGAAGCTTTGGAATAAGCTTGGAAAGATAGACATGATCATGTGTGGTATAGAGTCGTCAGACAGTAATACAGCTCACATAGGGCCTGAAACAGCTGAGTGGCTTGGGCTTCCAAGTGTGTCATACATTGACAAGATTCTGGAGGTCACTAATGAATATGTCAAAGTCAAGAGAATAATTGAGGGAGGGTACATGACCCTCAAGGTCAAGTTACCAGCAGTACTAACCATAGCTGGCACAACCTATACACCTCGCATACCAACACTACGCGATGTAATTAAAGCTAGAAGTAAGCCTATAACCACATGGAGCCTAGACGATGTTAATGGAGATCCTTCAAAAGTGGGGCTTCAAGGCTCTCCAACAAAGCTCCTCAGAATGTGGCAAGCTGAGATGAAGAGGAAAGGCAAGATAATAACGGATCCAGATCCTGATAAGGCTGTGGATAAGCTACTTGAAGAGCTTAAAAAAGATGGCATAAGCCTTTTTGTTAGATAAGTCCATGGGGTGAGAGCGCAATGCCCAAGATATTTGTGTATACTGAGCTGACTCCTGACGGCATTATAAAAGACGCGTCGCTAGAGCTCATAGGGAGGGCTAGAGAATTAGGAGAACAGCACGGATTTTCAGTGGGAGCTGTACTAACGGGTTACAATGTTAAGAAGCTAGCAGAGGAGCTAATATATAGAGGAGCTGATGAGGTTCACGTAGTTGACGACCCTATGCTTGCAAAATATCACATTCTACACCACACAAGAGCTGTTACAGAGGTTATCAAGGCTACAAATCCTGATATACTGCTGTTCCCTGCTACAGTCCTTGGAAGAGAGTTGGGGCCTAGGGTAGCAGCAAGGCTAGGCGCTGGAATAACAGCAGACTGTACAGCTGTTGATATAGGTGACTGGGTAGACCCTGTTACTGGCAAGAAGTTTGAGAAGCTTCTTTACCAAATACGACCCACCTTCGGAGGAACAGTAATGGTTGCTATAGTAACACCGTATCACAGGCCCCAAATGGCTACTGTAAGACCAGGTGTATACCCAGTTCCACCAAGAAATACTAGCAGAGCAGGTACTGTTAAGGAGTATACAGTGACATTCTCAAAGGAGGATAGCGAAGCTGTTGAAATTCTTGAAGTTGTAAGTGAGAAGAGAAAGGTGGATCTGAAGTCAGCCAAAGTCATAGTCTCTGGAGGCTATGGCACTAAAGGCAACTTTAAGCCTATATGGGAGCTAGCTGAAGTTATAGGAGCTGCTGTAGGGGCTTCACGTAAAGCAGTTGACTCCGGCTGGATATCATATGATCACCAAGTTGGCTTAACAGGGCAAACAGTCAAGCCAGACATATACATAGCCATAGGGATTTCAGGAGCAATACAACACTTAGTCGGAATGAAGGACTCTAAGATAATTATAGCAATAAACAGGGATCCCGAAGCCCCGATATTCCAGGTAGCAGACTATGGTGTAGTAGGAGACCTCTTCCAAATTGTGCCAAGGCTCGTAGACAGGCTAAAGAAGATTAAACAAAGCCAAGGATAGACAAGTTAAAGAGTTTCCCCATAAAATACTTTAACATAGCTAAAAACATTGAAAGTTTTTAAAACTCAAAATGCTTTTTTGCACCATTCTTAGGCTCTGAACCCCATAGAGCTAAACTACCATACTCCACCACAGGGGTATGATATGGGTCTCTACAGGAAACTGAATAACGATTTCTATGTGATATACACAGGACCTGAACCCGTTAAAGACCATATAAATACCTACTTACTTTTGTCTTCTAAGAGAAAAGCTCTGATAATAGACCCTGGTCCTCGAAACTCAGCTGAAAGAATTTATGGTGTGCTTAGAGAGTTGGGCCTAGAGAAAGCTCTAGAGTTCATAATTGTTACACATGTTCATTTAGATCATGCAGGTGCAGCAACAAAATTATCTAAGCTAACAGGAGCTGCAATAGTTGTTCATCCAAAGGGAGTGCCACATATTAGGGACCCTACAAATATCTGGGAAGCTGCTAGAAGGCTTCAGGGAGAGGTTGCAGAAATATATGGAAAGCCTGATAATGGTGAAGATGTAGAGATTTTGGAGGCTCAAGACTTGCAAAACCTATCGCTTGACGATATAGAGCTCAGATTTCTTCATACACCAGGGCATGCTTCGCATCATATAGTTATTAACTGGCTCTCAAGATCAATACTGTTCACAGGTGATGCAGCAGGTACGTACATTCCTGAACTGGACGTTATATTGCCTGGCACTCCGCCTCCGTTTAGGTATGAGCCCTACATGGAATCACTAAAGAAGATGATTGAAGAAAGCCCAAAGATAATTGCATACGCCCACAGGGGAGTCAGAAGCAACGGTGTAGAAGCCCTGGTGCTACACTATAGGCAAATGGAGACGTGGTTTAAAACCCTTGTCCCTCTCGATGAAAAGAGCTTAAGTGATGAAGAGGCTTTGCTTAGGAGAATTGCAGAAAAAGACCACTTTTTAAAGCTATTTTTAGAAAAGTGTAGTGGAATAGACTGCCTATCATACAAAGCTATACTCACACTAAGCATAATGGGTATCATAGATGAAGTTAAAAGAGTAAAAGCCTTGCAATGAGAATTGCAATAAAAACATTGCATCCTTTTGCTATAGAAGAAAACTTTATATACTGCTCATAATGCAGTGTATTAAGGTGTATTTTTATATGAGCATGCGCGAAGCTGAGGTAATAGCTAGGGCTCTTGTGGAGGCTAAGGGAAAGTCAGTTGTTTTTACAGGTGCTGGTATAAGTACTGAAAGTGGTATTCCAGACTTTAGGGGACCTCAAGGACTTTGGAATATGATATCACCTCAAGTAGTAACCCTAGAATACTTTCTTAAACGCCCAGATGAGTCTTGGTGGATGTACACAGAAATGTTTTATCCAACGCTAGCTAATGCTAAGCCTAATCCTGCTCACTATGCTATTGCTGAATTAGAGGCTTTGGGCTTGGTAGAAGCTGTTATAACTCAGAATGTTGATTGTCTTCATCAAAAAGCTGGGAGTAAGAGGGTTATTGAACTTCACGGCAGATTCGACCAGGTGCAGTGCCTCAAATGCGGCTTTAGAGATGATATTGAGAAGTATGTCTCAGAATTTATGAGAACAAAAATTGCTCCAAAATGTCCAAACTGCGGCTTTGTTCTTAAGCCAGCTGTAGTCTACTTTGGAGAGCGTTTACCAGAGGATGAACTTGAAGAGGCATTTGCCTTAGCACACTCCTGCAGAGTTGTACTAGTTGTCGGGTCAAGCCTAGTTGTTTACCCAGCAGCGTGGATACCTGAAATAGCTATTCAAAGAGGTGCAAAGCTATTCATAGTCAATATAACACCAACCCGCCTAGACTCTTACGCAGAGCTTGTCGTAAGGGAAAGAGCCGGGGTGTTCCTCCCTACAGTAGTTGAGCACGTTAAGCAAATACTAAAGTTGAAATAATACATGGAGAGGGCATCTACTTAACAATGCATTCCCTTAATTTTGCCACGCCCCCTCAATCCCACCTCAAGTATTTCCCTAGAGCCGTAGCTGGGTCTGCATTAACTGTGAATATCTGTAAATACTTGGCTCTTAGAGTAATGTTTAAATACCTCTATGCTTCATAATTTCTTGGATGACCCGCACTGCGGTGACATAGGGAATCAGATGGGAGCCTTGTGGCGTTGGGCTCGACAGGCGCCCATGATGTGTGGGTGATGCTGGTGAACCCACACAGAGGTACAGCTCCTCTAACGGAAACACAAATATTTACAAATACCATCAAGTACCGTTAGAGGGGAAAAGCTCCCACTTAAATCTCCATATACCTTTACTGAAGGATTTAACGGCAATCTCAAGTTCGTCTATAAGCATGTCGTTTATCAGAGCTTCTCTAACTGTTGGTATTACTATAATATCTACTAATACCTCTTTCAACTCAGCATCTCCTGTAACAACCTTTACAAATGCTTTTCTTGGGTAGAACCATGCCTTAGCAGGTTCACCAGTAGTCTCTAGCTCAACTACAATAGCTTCTTCAGATTTTAAACCAAGTTTTCAGCAATGTCCACAGGTATTTTAGTTGTGGTGTTGGAGTGGCAAAACCACTATATAAGAATAGCCGCACACTCTGTTGATCTTCCATTAACTGTTCTTATTCTCAGCTTCACCCTCACAACCAGTCATAACCACCTTAACATAGCCAACCTTTGCAACGTACCTAAGCTTAGCAAAACCGACAAATACTCTATGGCTGTTGCGTTCCTTCATATATTAAAACCTCGTATAACTGTAGCATTGACATCAAGGCCTCCTTCATTAAAATCCCTCTCAGCTCTAGCAAGAAATTAATAGAGATAAAGCTCTACCTGAGTTCATAGGCTGTGATTAGCGCTCTTTCTTTGCAGATTGTTCTTGACTATGGCCCTGCTTTGCTTTAGGCAATAGTGATTCAATTCTCTTAGTGAGTTCCTCAAGAGTACCTGTCTTTAAGTCCTTTAAGATTGATGCTAGTAAGTCTAGTAGCTGGTCTTCAGCCAGACCCTCTCTGAGAATAACCCAGAGCGCTTTGAACGCCTTTGCATACTCATTTAATGTATACTTGCGGATAATGCTAACGTCATAAACGTGCTTGAGGTCTGATGGAAGCATGTACTCTACTCTAACACATGGAGATCCAAATTCTTTTTGACTCCAGTAATCTGACTCAATGATTATTCTGCCTTCAAGAGAAACCCCCTTAACAATGTTAAAGAGGCTTGAAACGTATGGAAATGGGCCATAGTGCATGCGTTCGCCAGAAGAGTTAGTACTGCTGGCTCTAGTAATATCACCTTGGTTATTAGGCTGACTAGGGCTTGGATCCTGCGCTATACCACTCCTAGCAGCCTTGAACATATTCAGCAACTTGCGTAAATAATTTAAAACCACACTTTACACCCTGCAACATCTCACAAATCTTTCTACCTCCTTTTGGAAGTTTCTAACTCGTGTACCGCTTAAGATTTTCTCAGATTTTTCTTTAAAAATGTTTATAGAGATGAGATAGTTGGAAAGTGTGTAACTAGTGTTGAGGAGATTAAGGTTAGCGATCTCACTGAGCTTAAATCCCCAAATCCATAAGCTTAGAATTCATAGCATATTTGATTGAAAATAGGGTTAATGAGTAGAGTTTAGTAGTGATAGAGTTCTTTGTTAATGAAGGGCACTAGAGCCATGGCAACAGCTGTGTATACAAGGTCTTCTCTTGTTATAGTGCCTTTTGTGAGAAGCTTTATGAAGCCTCCTTTCTCACCTATTTTAACAGTTCCGTAGTAGTGATCCACAGCTTCTTCAAGTTCTCTATACATGCCAGAGAGTATTTGTTCAGCAAATTTTCTTGGTATGAGAAAAGCTGGTGAGAATCCGTATGAATGCAGACCCTCTCTATTCACAACATAAGCTACCTGTACATCGTAGTAATCCTCACCAATTTTTACAAACCCCGCCTCTACACCAACACCAAACACACATCCACTGTAGCACTGCAGAGCCTTTTCCCCTCTAACCCTGGCACCAAGCATCACTAATTCGAGTCCTATTGGCTGTGGCGGTAGACCTGTTTCTACCCTACAGCCCCTGACCTCTGTAGTGGGAAAGAAGGCTTTGAAAGCCCTCTTCACACCCTCTAGCTTGGTTGGGTTTAGACTACCAACACAGACAACTATCATGAGGTGTTGTCACCACAAACTCTTTGTGTATAGTTCTTGTGCTGAGGTATTTTGCTTTAGCAGAGCCCTCTCATGTGGTGCTAGTCTTTGGATTCCTTAAGCACTAGAGCCACGCGTTTCCCCGCTTTCAATATTTGTGAATAGCTGTAGATAGTTTTAAACAGGTTTGCGGGGTTGGGCTTCGGTGTGGAATCACTAGCTTCATCTGCACCTCATGAGCCCCTGTCGAGCCCAACGCCATGGGGCTCCCATTTGTGTTTAGGTACTTTAACCCAATGTTTATAGCCCCTACAACATCTCTCTCAAGGACTCTTCCACTTACCTTTGCTACTCTAAGAACTATTTTCATTACCTTTACTCTCCTGACCCCCTTCACCGCAGAGCGGATCACCAGGGGCTCAAACCTCCTAATCCTCCTACCTGTGAATGGGTCTCTAGATGATGTTCCCTTTTCAGAAACTTTAACAACGTGTATGGGCTTCTCATCGAGAAGCTCAATTAGCTTCTTAGCACTCCACTGGTGAATCCTATGCCTCAATTTACTGCTAGCATCCTCCTCCATCCTCTTCTTAGCCTTCTCACCAATATTGCCAACAACTACAACAGCTCTATTTTCAACAACAAGTTTTTCTATGAACTTAGCTGTCTTCCTCAATACATCTAGCTTCCTCTCCCTCTCTCTAAGCTTCTTGAGCTTTTTCTTGACTTCCCTAACTTTTGTTGACTTGTCTAATGTTATTCTCTTCCTCCTCTCTGAGTAGGCAACAACGATTTTACCAAGACTTGTTTCAACTCTGTAGACATCTGTAAGAGAGTTGCTCTTAAATACTGTAACAGTAACGTTGTTTTCGTTAACATCTACAGCAACAACGTTCTTAGGGTTGTAGCTAACCTCAAACTCTCTAGTGAATGACAGGTACACAATCACCTTCTTACCCAACATCTTGAACCTCAGTTCACTAGCTAATCTCCAGCCACCGTAGAGATACCTATGCAACTGCTTATGGTTTCTGTAGTGGAGTTCAGCCCAGCTCCTGTGAGTCCTCAACTTAATGACTCCACTCTCTAGTCTCCAGTCTTGTGAATCTGAGTATGTTATTGTTACTCTCTTAACCTCTGGCTTATCCTTGTACGCCCTACCCTTCTTCATACGCTCTCTAAATGACTTTGCTCTTCTAACAGCATCTCTATAAGCACCTTTAATCACCCTGGTTGGGAGCCATGGATACCTCTCCCTAAACTTATCGTAGAAGACTCTGTGCAGAGTCTCTTGCGATGCCTTATACTTAACTGCGTATTCAACCATCTCTACAAGCATCTCCCTATAAGCACTCTCAATCTCCCTAAGAACCCTCCTAGCAAATTTGTTAGTGTGGCACTCTAGAACAACTGTTCTAGTTATGGTCTTTGACAGCTTCTCCAATGCAGCCCACCACCTCTTTATACCTCTTAGACCTCTTACCATAGATTCTAGATGCAAATGATGTTACTATCTCTATGAGGTCCTTAACGAGCTCCTGAACATAGTCTTTCGGCTCCTCTTGAAAAGCCACATAAACATCTACACCAAGGGTATTGAATAGGGTCTTGAGGTACTCGAACCCAAACCTGGTTAACCTGTCTCTATATGCAATTACTACTGCTTGTATCTCCCGCCTTTTAGCCATTTCGATGAGCTTTCTAAGACCCTCCCTATTCTCATTCAACCCACTAGCAACATCTGTAACAACAATGTATTCAGCATTTGGAAAGTTCTTGGAGATCCAGAGCTTCAAGGATTCAACCTGCTTCTCCAAATAACTTCTCTGTGTATTTGAGGAGACTCTAGCGTATATAGCTACACGCCTAACCCTCTGAACACCCCTAAGAACCCTCTCAACCTCACTATAAGGAATTCTCCACTTACCATGAACACTATAAGCAACAATCTTACCACTCTTAATCCAGCTAATCACAGTACTCCTAGAAACACCAATAATTTCGGCAAACTCATTAGTCGTTAAATACCGCTCACCCAACACATTAACCAAGTATTTACAGCTGATTACAGCTATTTAAACTTATCGCCAGGTAACAGCCTGTAATAGCCATGGCTAACGCCGCGACTTCTACAAGCCCAGTTCTCTCGTTTAGAATGATGGATGCGAGAATGCTTGCCACTACAGGCTCTGCTAGTGCTATTGACGTTACAGTAGAGCTTTTGTAAAACCTCAATAGGTAGTTCATAACTGTGTGCCCACCAAGCATAGGTACTACTGCTAGTGCTAAAAGCCAAGGCCATGACGCTGGGAGGTAGCTGAACACATTATCTCCTATAGCTAGGCTGTAAGCAAGTGTTATAAGAGATGCTGTAAAGTATGTTGTTGTAGCGTATTCAGCTGTAGCCATGCTTCTTCTAGAGGCCCTTCCAATGAAGAAGTATAGCGCTGCTGCAAGAGAAGCTATAAAGGCTTCCACAATACCCAAAACCTCTGCCATGGATTTTACAACTAGGGATTTGCTGAACAAAAGGACTACAGCTGCAAAAGCTATTAGTAGCCCTGCTACAGCACTGTAACCAACCTTCTCTCCCCTAAGCACCTCTACCAACATCAAGTGCGCAGGGTAAAGCACTACAACAGTTGTACTCACAGCTACAGAAACCCTGAAGAGAGAGTCCATCCAGAGCACAAAATGCAATGAAAGAGCAAAACCCGCTATCAAAGGGTACACCAGAGCCTTCCGATGCAGTACATGCCTACACCCAACACTACTCACCATCATCAACATTAGCGAGGCTATGAAAAGCCTCCAAAAAGCACAAGCAACAGAGGAAGCTCCAGAAACCCTCACCAAGATAGAGGCAATGCCTATACTTAGTGAAGCTAAGATAAATAGAGGAGCATGCTTCTTCCTAACCATAAACCCAGCCCCCTTTTACAAAGCCTGCGAGCACCCTGCTACCTCACAGACATGGCCATAACCTAACCTTCTCAGCTTATAAGACTTGTTAAAGATGTTAACAAGTTTTTGCAATAAGTTTTTAACTAGTACATGCCTTAACACACCTACGCTAACAAAAAGGCTAAGTTTAAGGCTTAGAGCTACTCATTGGAGTATCACCATGTATGCAATAGAGCCTAGTACAATATTGTTGCTAGCTGTGCAAATATTTGCTATAATGGATCCCCTAGCAGCTATACCAACACTTCTCGATGTAATTTCATCTCTTTCAGAAGCTGAGATTAAGAGGTGTGTGAATAGAGCTGCTCTCGCCATATTTATTCTACTCAACATCTTCACGGCTGCAGGTGGCTACATACTCATGCTCTTTGGCATTAGCATGTCTTCATTTAAAATGGCTGCAGGAGCAATACTAATGGCTACAGCCATAGACACTTTGATAACGGGTCACAAGCCTGCTAAGATAGAGGTTGGCACATATATAATAGTTCCAATAGCAACACCTCTAATTGTTGGTCCTGGGACAATGACACTTCTAATAACTTCAGCTAGGCTCTATGGAATACTCAACACATTAATAGCTGCGTACATTGCTTTTGCCTTTACATACCTAGTCCTTAGAACAGCTAGAGGGTTTACCAGGCTTGCCGGGGAAACATTTATTCACGGGCTCGGCAGGTTCATGTCAATAATAATAGCGTCCTTCGCTATAGAAATGATAACCTCTGGTGTTAGAGAATATATAGAGAGTTTAGGGATAAAGTAAGGTCAATGTAATGGCAGTGTATTGCCAAAGCGTTGCAGCTTTGCTGCTTAGGCATTGTGTAAAGCTTTTATGGCTTAAAACATGTAAATAGCTTGTGTAGTGTGCTCCCCAATGGCTGAGAAGAGACTTGTGCTAGTGTTATCAGATAGCCATATTAGGGAGAGGGCTGAGTGGTTTCCAGAGGAGTTTCTAGAAATTTTTAGAAGCAAGGCTTATGATATTGCTGTTCATGCTGGGGACTTGGTAGACCCAGAGGTTCTCGACTTTGTTAAGAGCTTGGGTAAGAAGGTTTACGTTGTGCAGGGCAACATGGACTACCTCGACTTGCCAGAGCAAGAGGTTTTCGAGGTGCTTGGCTTTAGAATTGGTGTTGTTCATGGAGACCAGGTGAGGCCCAGGGGCAATGTACAGGCTTTGACCATGCTTGCAAAGAGTATGAATGTAGCGATTCTCATATCTGGGCACACCCACGCCCCCTTCATAACTACTTACTCAGGAGTTCTTCATATAAATCCAGGCTCTGTGACAGGTGTTTGGGGTGGCGGCGGAGGATCATTTACACCCTCCTTTGCAGAGCTTGCGATTAGTAGCACAGGAGATATTGCTGTCACGCTTTACGAGCTTAAGCGAGGAAGAGTTACCACATCTACACAAAGGATTTTACTCTACCCACAGCCCTAGGCAATGCAAAGCACTTTTTTGTGTGACTCATGCTTTACAGAGTTAAAGAGGCTGTGAAAAGTGCTGTTAATAGTTATAACAGCTGCTATAACTATTGCAGCAACTCTGCTTTCTATACACTTAGAGCAAAGGTTCAATGTTTTATGTGTAGATGTGCACAAAGTTAGTAAGCCTAGAATCCCGTGCAACGGGGGCTTTGCCGTATTCTCAGGGCTTGTAGGAGGCACTCTAGCACTACTCTTATCTGGTGGTATAGAGAGTAGTGTTGGTACAGCTGTACTGTTTTCACTAGGAATCTCCTTCTGCATAGGGCTTGCAGATGATATTCTCGACCTGAAGTCCAGGTGGAAGATACTACTAGGATTTCTCCCAGCTCTCCCAATTCTCCTAATGCACCTCTACACCCCTAGGCCCTGGATACCCTTTGCAGGTTTTGTGAGAATCTCCAGGCTATACCCACTACTCCTCCTAGCAGCATTCACAGTGTATCAAAATGGTGCAAATATGATTGATACACACAACGGTGTTCTTCCAGTATTTACACTCTCTCTTCACATCTTTGCACTAATACTCAAGATTTTGACAGGTGAAGTACTTAAGGATTCAGAGGCATTGCTCCTCCTAGTCTTCACCATAGCCCTTCTTCTCTACATGCCATTCAATCTCTACCCAGCAAGGATATTCAATGGCAATTCAGGTGCTTTTGTAATGGGGGTAACAGTACCCCTTATGCTTGTTTTAAATAGGTTAGAGTTTTACTATATCCTAGCCTCAGCCCCTATGTACATAAACGGCTTTTACTACATATCCTCAGTAAGGGGGTTTTTGCAAAAGGAAAGCGTTAAGAGGCCTACATATGTTGATGAAGTGGGCTGCATACACGCATCAAGAGATTCTTCAGCACCCATAACCCTGGTAAGGCTTATCACAAGATTTTCAGGCTCTAGCTTAAGTGAGAAAGAGCTTGTGGTAGTGCTGTACACTCTCTTCATTCTTTCCTCAGCACTAGCCGTAGCAATAACCCTTCTCCTCGGGTACCCAACGTAAGCCCTTAGCTATTTATGTAGCAAACGCTTAAACAGCTTCTTAGCAAAAGCTGTACAGCTGTGGGATGAGATGGGCAAGGCCATTGTCATGTTCTTGGGCCCTGCAGGCTCTGGAAAATCAACACTAGTCTATGCATACTCTAAGTGGCTTTCAGAAGAGTTTGGATTAAGAGTTTACAAGGTTAACTTAGATACAGCTGCTGAGTACATACCGTATCAGCCAGACTTTGACATAAGAATGTACATAGATGCTCATAGAATTGCCAAAGAGCTTGGGCTTGGGCCTAACGGTGCTCTTGTTAAGTCCATGGAGATGCTGAGTGAAAATGTTGATATTGTGACAAAGGCTATTGACAACGCTGACGCTGACTTTATACTTATTGACACCCCCGGGCAGATGGAGGTATTCATATTTAGAGATGTTGCGCTTAAGCTTAGCCAAAGCCTTGGCAAGTATGGTAGAGAGTTTGTAGCTGTTTTTGTACTAGATGGTGAGGTTGTTAAGCGTTATGAGGATTACGCATTTGTAGCAATAATGTGTGTAGCTCTTCAAGCACGCCTAGGAATAGACGTTGTGCCAGTTATAAATAAAATTGATGTTGCTGAAGACCTAAGCCTAGTAGGAGATGTTGTTAGCGATGTTGAGGGGGTTGTAGAGAAGCTCAGAAACAAAGGCACCTATGGGGAAATGCTTGCAAATATTGTGAACACGATATGGCTTTACGCAAAGGCAACCAGGGTTCCAAGGGTATCAGCAAAAAACATGCTTGGTTTAGAAGAGCTACACAGAGTTGTACATGAGCTTACCTGTAGCTGTGGAGACCTAACATAAAAAGTGATTAGCTTAGATACCTCCTTGCAATGCTTAAAAGGTTTTCCGCACTAATATGCCCAACTATAACCACACCCTTATTCCGCTCTCTACTCCATATGAGAAGCCCTGGGGTGCCTGTGACTCTATAGCTAAGCCCCTCTTCAAAATCCTCCTCAATCACCTTATCAATAACCTCTCTAGTAACATTGAAATAGCTATAACCTGTCACATTCCTCACCAAACTTGCAACGTAATCTGCTGGGGGAGGGATCCCGAGGTTCATAAGCCTGTAAATAGACTTCATAACCTCGAATACTGCAGTAGCATTTCTAGTCACTAAGTACATTGCAGTAATGTTTCTGTGCATAGGCAAAACCTCTTCATGCACAATGAAGTTTTTCAACACTATTGCAAAGGTGTTGTTCTCAACAAGCCTCTCTATAACTGGTAGTGACTCTGCGTAGAACCGTGCACAAGCTGGGCAGTGAGCATCTTCATATATCACCAGATAGTACTTGGAGTTGAGAGAGCCTATTACGGGAGTCTCGTTAATGAAGACCTTCGGTGCTTTAGCAATCTCTGCAACAATGCCTCCCTCCTTAAAAATAGTGTAGCCATAGTACGGCAGTATTGCAGATATACGCCATGCAAAGCCCTCTTTCACTACATAGTAATTGCCATAGAAATCAAAAAGCTGTTGAGCTACTGCAACTTTTGATAAGTCTTTAGAAGTGTGCACACCCATAATTGGAAATGTTGTGTAGTTTTTAAGTAGTGTTTGAAGTTCTTTCTCTAACTCGCTGTACTTAATGCTACATACAGAAAATGTTATGTTTATAGTATTGCTGGAGTTCACCGCAATGACATAGCTTATTGCATCAGCAACCTGCTTAAACGCCTCCTCATTTGGGGGGATATCGAGGTATACCACGAAGAATGAGTTGTCCTTAGCAGGGCATGGGGGAGGTGTGTATGGCTTTGGCAACACTAGAAGTGCTACAGCAATGCCAATGGCTATGGCGAGTACAGCAATAATTATTACTATTGTTTTCTCCAAAATAGCACCTCTAGGTCATGTAGGGAGAAACTTTATATAAGCTTATGTGAAGCGGCGTTTAGAGATATGAATTAGTGTAGCCATATTGGGTAGAGCTGAGGTGTGTGAACAGGGTTTATCTCATTAACGTAATTTGTAAGCATCATCTTCCTCACTTCCTTCAAGTCCCTTGTCTGTGCCAAAACCCAGCTTAGCTTCACATAGGCAACCTCTGGTAGCATGTCTTCCCCAGGTATTACACCTATTGAGAGAAGCTTTCGCCCTGTTGTATACACGTTCATGTTTACCCTTCCGAAGAGGGTTTGTGTTGTCATGACAACAGCTATTCCCTCCTCTACAGCCCTCTTTATGGACTCTATTGCGTAGCTCCCTATGTGCCCAAGCCCAGTACCCTCTATAACGATTCCGTGGAACTTCTTATCAACGAAAAAGTCTATTATTTCGCTTTGGAACCCTGGGTAAGCCTTTACAAGCGCCACCCTATTGTCAAAGCCTATAACAGCCTTAACATCTTCAACACCCTTAGACCTAGGAATCACCCTGCTGTTAATTACCACAAGCTCCCTCTTGCCCAGATCTACTTTAGCAAGCGGTAAGTCGTTTATGCTTTGAAAAGCATCTCTCCTGCTACTATGCATCTTCCTTACCTTGACCCCCCTGTGCACCAAGACCTCTGCATCCGAGGGTGTGGAGTGCATTGCTACTACGACTTCTCCGAAGGGCGCTTTCAACGCAGTTATTACAGCTCCTACTAGATTTGTTGCAGCATCTGTAGAAGGCCTATCGCTACTTCTCTGCGCACCTACGAGAACTACTGGCATTGGCAGGTTTTGCAGTGCAAAGGCTAGGGCTGCTGCTGTATAGCTCATGGTATCTGTTCCGTGTGTAAGCACAACACCGTCTACACCACTCAGCATAGACTTGTAAACCTTTTCAGCAATAGCCTTCCAATGCCAGGGAGTCATGTCCTCGCTAAGAATATTGAACAGCACTTCAACATCGTAACTCGCAAGCCCCTTTAGCTCAGGTATTATCTCCATAAGGTCAGCAGGGCTCATAGCAGGCTTAACAGCCCCTGTTTCATACTCAACTCTACTAGCTATAGTACCTCCACACCCAACTATCTTAACTAAAGGCCTTTCAGAACCGAGAACCTCCTCAGCCTTATGCGCATGCCTTTCAGCACACTCAACAAGCTCAGCCTTTGCAACCCTGTGTATAGACACCCCAATGTTGTAGCCATTATCAAGCTTAACCACAATAATATCATCAGCACTAAACTCGTGGCGAGGCATTAAAAGCCCCTCCAACACAACATTACCTGTAGTAGTCAGCCTAACCCTACACCCAACCCTAGCCCCCAGCTTCTCAAGCAAATCCCTTGCAACACCGCTATAGCCAGGCAATGCCTCACTCATAGAGACACCAAACGGAGCTCTGCAACAAAGGGAAATAAATACTTTAAACATTGAAATAAAGAACTTGCTACGCCTAACTAATCAATAGCCGTTAGAAAGCGCATAGGCAAGCAGTTTATTCAACTCATAGAGAACCCACTTGATCAAAAACAGCTCAGCAAATACCCTTAATTCCTCACATCGGCTAGTCCAAGCCCGCCATTCATCTCCTTAAGCTCTCTAGAAATGCACTACACTCCCTGCAGTAATCAGGGCTTTTGCACTTCTTTTTATTCTAAGTCAAAGCCCTGCTAATTCATTTATACCTCTTCTGCCTTCGGCTCTGCTTTCTCTATTTTCTTAAGCTTTCTGAGGTACATTTCGAAGAGCTCTTTCGATGTTGTTGCTTCCGTTGGTGATTTATCTTCTCTCCACCTTATGAACCTGGGGAATCTTATTGATATTCCTGTTTCTGGCTTTGCCCAGCTCCAGCAGCATGTGTGTACTGGTGAAAGTGTTATTTCTGCTCCTGCAACTTCCATTACTAGTGCTGGCTCGAACCACACATCAGCTTCAATTTCGCTATCGACTCTCTGGTGCTTGTGTGGTAGTTTGTAGGGCTCTAGCTTCTTGGGTAGCTGGGCTAGCTCTTCATCTGTAAACCCTGTTCCAACTTTACAAACTGTTACAAACCTATCTGTATCTGGGTCGTATGCCGCTAGCAAGAGTGCTCCGTAGGTGCCTGCCCTCTTACCCCTCCCATGGAAAGCCCCTACAACAACAAGGTCTACTGTATCTGAGAGCTCGCTCTTGTAGTCCCTCTTGTACTTTATCCACAGCCACCCCCTTACACCGGCCTGGTACACAGAGTCTATGCCAAGAGACTTGACCACAAGGCCTTCACAGCCGCTTTCAATTGCCTTTAAGAAGAACTGCTCTAGCTCTTTAGTGTCTTTCACAAGAGTGTGTTCAGCAATTTTAAACCCCTCGCTTTCTTCAACAATTTTCTTAAGCCACTCCCTTCTCTCTGGCAGTGGCCTCTTAGTCAAGTCAACACCATTGACATAGAGGCAGTCGAAAAGCCTGACTACCACAGGGTACTCCTTTGCGGCTTCGTGTATATCCTTCTTCCTCTTTCTGTGCATAAGCTCTTGAAACGGCTTAAACTCTCCTGTTTCAGGATCTACAGCAACCATCTCCCCCTCAATTATAGCCTCATCAGCTTTCACATGCTTTAAAACCATTTCAACCACATCTGGATACTGATGAGTTATGTCTTCTAGCCTTCTTGAAAATATCCACACCTTCTCACCCTTCTTGTGTATCTGCCCTCTCTCACCATCATACTTAAACTCTGCTAAAGCTGGGACCCCGGCCTTGTTCATAATTTCAACAGGGTCACTAGCTCTTTCTGCAAGCATTGGCCTCAGGGGTATGCCTGGAGCGGGCTTTATATCCCTAATAGCAGAGCCTCCTTTTTCAGCTATGAGCTTTGCTATTGCCCCCAGGTCTGGGTACACGTTGTATGCCCTTTCAATGAGATCTCTTGACACTCCAAATGCTGAGGCAAGCCCATCCATTACTGTGGCCTCCCCAACGCCAAGCCTCAGCCTCCCCTCTACAAACCTCACAATGTACTTAGCCTCCTTAGGCTCTGCATCCATTAGCAATGCCGTTAGCAGCCTTAGCTTCATGTCCCTGCTCCCCTCGCCCTGGAGCATGGCTATTTTGGCAAGGGCGTTGTAAACAGTCTCTACATCTAGCTTCTTCCCCTGCACACCCTTAGCACTCTTTATAAAGGCTGTCAACCCCGCTGCCTTTCCCTGCTTACTCATTTTAAGCCTTTCAACAGCCGCCCCATAGTCACCAAGAGACTTGTAAAGCTTCTCAACCTCAGCTTCAGTAGTGTTTGTCGCCAGTGCTATACACTTTTGAATACCTTTTTCAGCTATGCCAAGCTCAGGCATGCCCTTCCAATCGGGCCACAGAGTCCCAAGGATTAAGTAAACAACCTTGTCTATAACACTAGGAGGAGTCTTTTTAAATAGCATGGCAAGTGTAGCTGCTTGCTGAATTTTACTAGTAGTCTTCTCCAAGATCTCTAGCGTTTGTGCTATAACTGCAAACTCCATGCCTAAAGCACCTCAAGAAAAGAGTTCTCTCTAAACACATTTATAACCAGATACACTTTTCTAAAACTATAGTGATGAGAACCCGGCAAAAATGAGAAGATGATTAGTCAGAGTTAAGCTGACTAAGTGTAGAAGTGCAAAAAGCCTTTTCTAAAAGCTGTTCTCTACACAACAATCTCTACATGTGATCCTATTAGCTGCCCGGGTATGTTAGGCCTAAACCTTATCACCACAATACAGTTCTTAAAGCTATGCACTTTAACAACTCTACCTCTATACACATTACCGTGGGCATCTCTTGCAATAACCTTTGCACCAACAAGTCCTCCAACAGCCTTTGAATCTGTAAACACCTGTACAAGTACCTGGTTGTTGTACTGCCTGGCCCCGCCCCTCCTATACCCCTTCACAACCCCCACAAACTTACTCACAGTACTCATAGGTAAAGCCACCTGCGCTCCTCAGAACACTACTCTCTAGTACTTATGGTTAGAGAAGTGCTATGGTTTAAAAAGCTTATGTGTTAAAAAGCTTGGAAAAGAAGTGAATAGGTGTTATGCTGTGCCTGTTGCTGGAGCTGTGCTCTTCTGAGCAGCTGCTGTGACAAGTGAGGGTAGCTCTGGGAACTTCTCCTTCATTCTCTGCTCTGCTACTACCTTAGCCTCCTCAAGGATTTTCCTAGCCTCTGGAGTTGTGTAGATGTCTCCTGCTGGCATTCCAAGGGCTTCTCCAGCTGATATCACAACGTCTCTCAGGCCCTCTTCTATTTCTGAAAGCTCTAGAGAAAGCTCTGGCATTATGCCTTTAACAACGCTCTTAAGCTCCTTTATCACTCCAACAGCAGGTATGAGCCCAGCCATGACATCGCCCATTGTTATCACAGTGTCTAGCCTTAGGGAAACTTGCTCTAGAGCAACTTGGGTTACTGTGAGTTGCTTAACCATTTTCCTAATTTCAGCAATTTCATTAGCATACATAGCAGCCCTAATCTCATCGCCTTGAGTAAGAGCATCTACAACTCTCTCAAACAGCGTCCTGTCCCTCTCCCTAAGCCTCTCTATAAACACCTCTAGCCTGCTAACCATAGACCTTATCTTATAGCTCGCCATTACGAGCTTCTGCTTTATAGGCTCCTTCTTCTTAAACAACTCCTTAAACTTCTCTCCAACAGTTGGGCCTCCAGCCCATCTCTTTTCAAAGTCCGGTAAGGAGACCATGGATTTTCCCAAAAACCTCTATACTATTGCCAATACTATATAAGGAGCCGAGCCTCTGCATAAATGCTTGAAGCATATCATTAGAATAAAAATTTCTTAAGGAAAACTCATATGCCTAAACCCTTATTAACACGCAGCACAGCACACCTAGCAAAGCCAAGCCCATGCAAGCCACAGGGCTTTTCATAGGCAAGGCACATTCTTAAAACCATAAAAGCCTCTTAGCCGCATGCATAATAAGATGTTGTGTTTTGGGTTAAGGCAATGAAGTCTCTCGGCATTTCAGGTGTTCCTGGTGTTGGAAAAAGTGCTTTAGCTTCTAAACTCTCTAGAGAACTGGGTTTAGCTGTTGTGGAGTTGAGCGAGTTTGCCATAAGTAAAGGCTATGTCATAGCTTATGACAGTGATAGGGGGAGCTATATAGTTGATGAGAATAGGCTTGGCAAAGCCATTGCAGAGCTAGCCGAGGTTCAGGGCCCTCTAATAATAGTTGGTCACTATGTTGAAATAGTGCCTAGGGATGTGCTAGAGCTTGTAATTGTGCTTAGGAAAAGCCCTGTAGAGCTTATACACATACTTGAGAAGAGGGGCTGGAACTCAAAAAAAGTTGCTGAAAATGTTGAAGCGGAGTTGCTTGCTATTTGCACTGTTAATGCTGTGGAGGAGCTGGGTGAAGACATGGTGATAGAGGTAGATACAACAGCTAAAACAACTGAAGAATTAGCACTAGAGGTTTTAGACATAGTCTTTGGAGAAAAGCCTGCATACTACGGAAACACAATTGACTGGCTGGAGAAGTTAGACAAAGAGAAGCTAGCTTATGTGCTAAGCTACATAGAGAAGAACCTGGCCCAATACTGATAAACATATTTATAAACTCATCCCTAGCTATACACTGACATCTAAGAAAAGTATAAGCTTCTATAAACGTGTATCACAAAGACTTATATAAACTGGTGCTGGAATTAATAAACCCAGGCGATGTACATGCGCAAAATAGTTGTAGCAGTGGCTCTAGCTGTACTCATTATAGCAATCACTGCTGCCTACAGCGTGCTTCAAATCTATAGAGAAGGTAGAGAGACCACCACTACTACAAGCACCAGTATTGATTTGCAGGGAGTGGTTTTGCAGGGCGCTGGCGCAACCTTTGTCTATCCTCAGCTCTCTGAGTGGGCGAGGATATTCCAGGAGAAGTACGGAGTTCAAGTAAATTACCAGTCTGTTGGTAGTGGAGCTGGGCAGTCAATGTTCTTCCAAAAGGTTGTCGATTTTGGCTGTAGCGACCCGCCTCTATCTAGAGACAAATGGCAACAGTACAAGGGCTCAGTGCTCCAAGTCCCATGGCTCTTCGGCCCTGTTGTCGTGGTTTACAACATTCCTGAGCTACCGAGAAGCGCGGTGCTGAGGCTTGACGGTGTTGCAATAGCTAAGATTTACAAGGGTGAGATTATGTACTGGGACGATGACTACATAAAGAATTTGAATCCTGACGTAGCTCACCTCTTACCACATAAAGAGATTATAGCTGTGTATAGGTCAGATTCTAGTGGAACAACAGAGCTATTTACAACATTTCTCTACAAGGCCTCTGGAGGGGTGTGGCCAAGGGAGCTTGTTGGGAAGAGCATTAGCTGGCCTGTTGAGGCTGTTGGAAGAGGTGTTGGTGGTAAGGGGAACGAGGGTGTTACTCAGAGTGTTATGCAGACACCCTACAGCGTGGGCTATGTTGAGTGGAGCTACGCCATTAAGAACAACCTCAGCATAGCTGCTATAAAGAATGCTGCAGGAAACTTTGTGCTTCCAACAAGAGAAACACTTGAAGAAGCTTTGAAAAACGCAAAGATACCCACAACACCTCTTGACGACTTTAGCGAAATTCTAGACAGCGTTATTTACGCACCTGGTGAAAAAAGCTACCCAATACTAGGGCCAACACATATACTGCTGTGGAAGAAATACGATGATCCGAAGAAAGCAGAGGCTCTTAAGCTATTCTTAAAGTGGGTTGCAGAAGAAGGCTATAACCACGTTATAGAAGGCTACGTCGCGCCTCCTCAAGCTGTGAGAGAGCTTCTGATTAAGGCAGCTGGCGAAATTGTGTCTCAGTGATTTACGCCATGTTATGGTGGGCACTATAGTGTTTTCCAAAAGAGATAAGCTCTTCTTTCTATCGCTACTACCACTCTCCATATCACTACTAGCAGTACTAGTAGTATCGGTTACAACAATAGCCCTGCACTCTCTGGATGCATTTCAGCATTTCGGGCTTGCACTATTTGCTTCAAGTATTTGGAATCCTGAGAGAGAAGTGTATGGTCTTCTCGCCCCAGTAATAGGCTCGCTAACAACTTCAGCTATAGCCTTGCTCACAGCACTCATTCTCTCCATTCCACTGGCAATTACAATAGCTGAGTACTTGCAGGGTGCTTTAAAAAGTGTTGTATCTTCTATTGTGGAGCTCATGGGGGGCATGCCAACAATTGTATATGCTGTGTGGGCTTCTCAATACCTAGTGCCCTTCTTAAAGCAGTTCGCTATGGAGCCCTTGCACAGCGCTTTACCATTCATACCACTCTTCTCCTGCAAACCCGTAACAGGCTTTTCCGTGTTTGCAGCAGGAGTTGCTATAGGGATTTCGATAGTTCCCTACGTCACTACTCTTATTCTCGAGGCTTACCAGAGCATTCCAGTGATGTATAGAGAGGCTTGCTATGGTATTGGCGCAACTAGGTATGAGTCTATAAAGATTTTGCTGTCTTTAGCAAGGCCCGCAATTATAGCGGCACTAGTGCTGGGGTTTGCAAGAGCTCTTGGTGAAACAACAATTGCTGTTACAACAGTTGGTAACTCTATGTATTTGAGTAGCTGCTTGTTTGCCCCAGGCTATACAGTATCTGCGTTAATAGCTTCTCAGTTTGCCAATGCCTATCTCTATCAGTATGCTGAAACAGTTCTCTACTCTTCTATACTAGTAGTTGTGTTGATAGCCATTGCGCTCAGTTTCTATGGCTCAACAACTATAGTTAGGTGGAGGCTGAGGGTAGTTGTATAGCTGGAGAAAGCTAAGGGAAAAGCTCTTCACGTGCCTAATAATAGCCCTCTCAGTACTGGCAATAGCACCAGTTCTACACATAATACTCACAGTTTTTGCAAACGGGTTTGCAGTTATTGCCAAAGCTGGCACAAGCTTCTTCACAGACCTACCACCAACACCACTTTCAAAAGAAGTTGGAGGTATAGCGCCTTCAATTGCGGGAACCCTGCTCATGACAGCCATATCGCTTCCAATAGCAGTTACTCTAGGCCTGTTTGCAGCAATTCTCACTGCAGAGCTTCCAAGTAACCCACTTTCACTAGCTGTTGACGCTATTGCAAAGTCTCTTGCAAGTATTCCAACAATAGCTGTATCAATGATTGTTTACACACTTGTTGTTGTGCCTATGAAGAGCTTTTCTGCTTTAGCAGGAGCAGTTGCACTGGCTGTAATTGCCCTGCCCTATACCTACACATACTTTTCTACAGCACTACGCTCAGTACCATCAGTATACAGAGAAGCTGCTTTTGCAATAGCTATGAGCAGGTGGGGTGCTGTGGTAAGAGTGCTCATACCTGTAGCTAGAAAAGCTCTCACCACTGGGGTGCTTATGACAGTGGCTAGGGTGATGGGGGAAACAGCTGCTCTTCTCTTCACAGCTGGAAGGTTTAGAACAGGAGTATCTTTTTCACCAACAGCACCCGCAGATGCCATACCCCTTCTAATATTTGACTACATTCTCTCTCCCTATGCAGTGTGGCACCAAGTTGCGTGGGGAGCTACAGCACTCCTCCTCTTAGCCTACCTAATGGTGTTTTTAGCAACTAAGCTTATTGTTAAAGAGGTGAGGCTATAGATGTTTGCAGTTGAAATGAATAATGTGAGTGTTTATATTGGTGATAGGCAGATACTGAAGGAGGTAACACTGAGAATACCTTACAACACCGTGTTTGTAATAATGGGCCCATCAGGATCTGGCAAAACAACTCTGCTTAGGGTTATAAACAGGCTTATAGACCTTGTTGAGGGGGCTAGGGTAGAGGGCTTTGTAAAGGTTCTAAACTTTGATGCTCTGCGCTCAGACCCCTATGAGCTGAGAAAATACATTGGTATGGTGTTTCAAGTGCCTAACCCATTTCCACACCTGACCATATATGAGAATGTTGCTGTGGCTGCGAAGATAAATGGCGTTGCTAAGAGCAAGAGGGAGCTTGATGAAGTGGTTAAGTGGGCTTTGGAAAAGACTATGCTGTGGGACGAGGTTAAGGACAGGCTCTATGACCATCCACACCAGCTTAGCGGCGGGCAGAGGCAGAGGCTGTGCTTGGCAAGGGCTCTGGCCATGAAGCCAAGGCTTCTGCTTCTCGACGAGCCCACCGCCAATATCGACCCTGTTAATGCTAGAAAGCTTGAAGAGGCAATAGTTTCGCTAAAAGACGAGGTCACGGTGGTTATGGTTACACACTATCCACACCAAGCAGCAAGGGTTGCTGATTACGTGGCTGTGCTTTATGATGGGAGGGTTGTTGAGCAGGGACCTGCACAGCAACTGTTTTTACGCCCCTCTACAGAAATTGCTCAAAAGCTGTTGCGAGGCGAGATTTAGTGTCCTTGACTGTTGCTGAGCTTGAGAAGCTAAAGGGCATACTAATCCGCATGGCTCAGAACATCAAGGGGATTCTGCAGGTAACTGAAAAGCTCATGTCTGTAAGTGATGTTGAGCAGAGGAAGATGTTTTGGAGAGAGATAGAGAACACGGCAGCGATTTTGGATAGAATTCGGAGGGAGTTTGTAAACGAG
>Ga0272445_1000954_pt1 | contig 24259 bp, 28 predicted proteins | sample YNPCB0031_FD_194404 | JGI IMG/M metagenome (GOLD analysis project Ga0272445, IMG submission 194404) | Hot spring sediment microbial communities from Yellowstone National Park, WY, United States - YNP-CB-003-1 | ecosystem: Environmental > Aquatic > Thermal springs > Hot (42-90C) > Sediment... | reverse complement strand
CTATTCCAATGGGGTAGTCGTCTAGCTTGGTCTAGGATACCAGCCTGGGGCGCTGGCGATCCTGGGTTCAAATCCCAGCTACCCCACCATCTTTGGATAAAACAGTATCCATCCTTTTGTTGCTTGCTGCGTTTCTTGAAAAACCTTGAATTCTTTTAATCGCACACCAAGTTTTAATGTTAATTTCTGATTTGTTGGTTTTCAAGCATTAAGCTTAGATGTGTATCCAAAATATAGATTTGCGATTCATAAGTTAGTTAAATATGCTCAGCATATTTTGTTGTGTGAGCTGGAGGAAACCCTTTGAGTAAGGATTTAACTCCTAAGCAAAGAAGGGAAATAAAAGCGAAAATGGCTGAGGCTCTCAAGGAGAACATCAAGGGTCTTTCGACAGATTTTCAAAAAATATTGATAGATGACTTGGTTACGGCGTTTCAAAATAGAATAAACGTGTTAATGCGAGTGCAAACGAAAAGCGCTCCTAACGGAGACTAAATAAGAAAAAGACTTAGTTTAAATCCATAAAAGCTTTATATAAAATTTGGGAAAATATGGCAAAGAGGTTTGGATGATGAGGCGCTCCAAGCTTGAAATGTATATAGACATCCTTAAAGTACTCGCTCACAGAGGCCCACTAAAGCTGACCCACATCATGTATAAGGCTAACGTGAACTGCAGCGTTTTGAAGGAGTATTTGGATTTCTTGATGAAGCAAAACCTTGTTGAGGAGCGAACCATCGGTAAGCGCAGGGTTGTTTATGCCATAACCCAGAGGGGCATAACAGTTCTGAAGCATTTCAAAGAGCTTAAACAAGTTTTGCCAATAGTTGAAGAAGCTAGGAATAAAGCCCCCATACCGTATTAGCCAGTTTCTTTTAGCAAAATTTTCGTATTCTAAATTTTTGCTAGTTTTGATTCTGTTTTTGCCTATTAGATTTTGTAGGTTTGCATCTGTTTGTGAATCATTATGAGTGTTTCGTAAGACTTAATAAACTCTTTCCCCCACTACCATATGTACACACGTAAAACACAATGGGGAAAAACTGTGTCCAACCAAGAAATTCTAGGGAAGAAGCCCCTACAAATCTTGGAGAAGATAAAGGAAAACCTCGAAAAACTAAATGAGAAAATGGAGATAATGATTGAACTCCAAAAGCATGGGAGAAGGGACATACAAACAATCCCACCGGAAGCCCCATTAGACGTTATGACCCTCCTCTCCATGCCAGACCACCTAAGAAAGACGGCTATGACGGTCTGTAGGCTTGGGCGGGCAACAGCCGACGAGGTTGCCCAGCAAACCCGCAGGGCGAGGGCTGTGGAAAGCGCCTACCTAAACCAGCTTGTTATTATGGGATACCTCAAGAAGGAACGTAAGGGGCGGAAAGCCTACTTCTACGTTGATAAAGAGAGCCAGGGGTGAAAGCCTTGGGAAAGATTGTGGCAATCCACTCCTACAAGGGCGGAACTGGGAAAACCCTCCTCTCAATTAATTTGGCTGTCACTTTAGCTAAGCATGGCAAAAAAGTGTGCCTCCTAGACTTGGACTTTAGGGCACCAAGCCTCGCCACACTCTTACATGTGGATAAGGTTGAGTATTGGCTTAACGACTATCTTAACGGAGTCTGCGAAATAGAAAAAGTCCTAATCGATCTAAGCGAGAGAATAGGCAACCAAGGAAAATTTTTTGTAGGCTTGGCTAACCCATCCGTGGAAGCCATTAGGGACATGTCCTCAAAGGATAGGAAATGGGAGATGCGAGCCCTTGGAAGGCTGCTATCGCTTAGAAATTCGCTTTTAAACGCTAGGGGCTTCGACTACATAGTTTTTGACACTAGTCCAGGCTTGCAGTATTCGTCAATAAACGCCATAGTGAGCGCCGACATCGTCATAGTGGCATCAACCCTTGACAACTCAGACGTTGAGGGAACAAGGCGTATGCTTCGGGATCTCTACGACCTGTTTGAAAAGAAAACCGAAATTGTTCTGAATAAAATATTGTACGACGACTCCCTAAGGTCTGGAAAGGAAAAGCTACAAGCTTTAGTTAAGGACACCTACGAAGTACCACTTTTGGGGGTTATTCCATGCTTCTGCGACATTTCAAGGGCTGAGGGAAAAATAATCTTTGTCCATGAAAAGCCCGACCATCCCTTTACAAGAATATTGGACGAGATAGCAACCAAAATAGACAAACTTTAGGACAAAATCTTACCGTGACACAAGCCTATTCACTAATTGGTATACCCTACAGTTTTTGCATTTTTCATATTCCTTCTCGTCGCATTGCCCACATATTATCTTATTCAACTCTTTGATTTCAGAGTTCAACACCAACTCCTCTTGATGATAATTTGGCGAATCGTATGTAAAGCCTATATTCTACTTTCGAAATATTGTGGCGGAAAAAGCTTATAGAAAACTAGGACATCTTCATATGCAGTGAACAAAAAGGAAAGCATTGACCATTGGATAATTCGGCAATAGTGTTAGCTGGAGGCGCTTCTAAAAGATTCGGCAATGATAAAGGGTTAGTTCCGCTGGTTGGCAAACCCTTAATAATGCATGTTTTAGATGCTTTGGACAAAATTGTCGAGGAAAGAATAGTGGTTGCAAGCTCAAGGGAGCAAGCCGAAAAGCTTGAAAAAATCTTAGGGTCAAACGTTAAAATAGTCATCGACCAGAGCCCGCTTCAAAGTCCCCTTGTAGGTGCGTTAACGGGCTTTAAGGAGGCAAGTGGTGAGTATGCGCTTCTTCTGCCATGCGACACTCCGCTGGTTTCAAGGGAAATCCTTGCGCTCATCCTTGAACTATGCATAGGCAAGAATGCAGTTATTCCAAGATGGCCAAACGGATACATAGAGCCTTTACACGCGGCTTACCGTGTTAAGCCAGCCTTGGAGGCTGCTGAAACCGCCGTAAATGAGGGGAGGCTAAACATGCGTTCAATGATTGATAAGCTTCGCGGCATTCGTTATATTTCAACTCTTGTTTTTCAGCAATTTGATCCGCAGCTTAAAATGTTCTTTAATGTTAACACGCCCTTGGATTTGAAAAGGGCTGAAGCTATGCTTAAAGGCTGATTCTAAATTTTCCCAATGGCTTTGGCGTAGTCTTCTGATGCTTGGAAAAGCTTTTCGATGTCAGCATCCGTGTGGGCTGCACTTATTGAGCCGAAGTGTGTGGGGAGGAAGAAGACCCCCATTGCAATTAGGCTTGTGTGGTATTCTGCCAGCCTCTTCCTATCTGCCTCGAAGGTGTCTCTGGCGTTCTTAACCTCCTTATCCGTAAAGTGTGTAGTAAATATTGAACCAGCACCAGTCACTTGAACACTTACTCCCTTCGCCTCAAAGATTTCCCTCAGTGTTTTTCTGACTTTTTCGCCAGCACTATTCAGTTTTGATATAACGCTTCCATCTTCAAGGACTTTTAGTGTTGCCAGTCCGGCTGCCATTGTGATTGGGTTTGCGCAGAATGTTCCGCCATGGAATGAAAAGCGGGGGCGCTCATACACGAGTGGGTTTAGGCGTTCCATTATTTCGCGTCTTCCGCAGAAAGCGCCTATTGGGAAGCCTCCGCCCAATATTTTTCCTAAAACTGTTATGTCTGGCAACACGCCAAAATATTGTTGAGCCCCGCCAGGTGCAAGCCTAAATCCGGTAATCACTTCATCATAGATTAGTAGAATTTCCCTTTCGTTGCAAAGTTCCCGTAAGCCCTTAAGAAATTCTCTTTCAGCTGGGATGCATCCGCCAGCACCCAAAACTGGCTCAACTATTATGGCTGCCACCGACTCTTTCCGTGTTTTCACCTCTACATCTTCAAGGTTGTTGAAAACCGCGAGTATGGTGTCCTGTGTTGCGCCAGCCGTCAGCCCGGCTGATTCTGGAACGTCAAAGGGGTATTTTACGCCCACGTGGAGGGCGTCGTAGCCTCCATGCCATCCCCCCTCAAACTTTATTATTTTACTTTTGCCAGTGTAGGCTCTTGCTAGACGTATAGCGTACATGTTGGCCTCAGTTCCAGAGTTTGCGAACCGCACCATTTCGGCGCTGGGCACCATTTTTACAACTTGTTCGGCTAGCGCCACCTCAAGCTCGTGGGAAGTCCCAAAGTGAGTGCCGTTTTCAACCTGCCTCTTAACAACCTCCACAACCACTGACGGGCTGTGTCCAAGTATGTGAGTGCCGTGCCCCATCCAATAGTCAACATACTCGTTCCCATCAACATCGTAAAGCTTGCTCCCCTTAGCCCTCGCCGTGTAAAATGGGTATGGCTCAAAAAAGCGAATTCCATAAGAAACACCTGCTGGAAGAACTTTTTTAGCGCGTTCATATAAAGCCCTAGACTTCTGAGTTTTTAAGACATAACCTTCCAACATTCCAATACCTTCCATAATGCTTCAATTCTTCAAGCCAGCATTTATTACAGTTTCTGTGGCTGTCCACATTTCGGGTCATATAGCATAGAAAAATTTTTAAATAATCGGTAAAATTTGGTCATTTTTTAATCTTTCATGCCATCTTTCTGTTGCATATTCTTTAAAAGTGACGCAATTATGACAATTTCTAACTCTAAAAACCTTTAGCAAGCCACAATTTAACAAATTTTGTTAATTTTTCAAATATAATAAGATAGAAAATGAACAAAAAGTTTAGAAAAATTTGTCTAGCCAATCAATTCAACACTTGTGCCTAAGGCTTGTCCAGGCAAGCCCTTTCTGAACCTTGCTCGAACCAAGCCCTTTTTGCCGTGCAAAGCCACTATTTTGCCTATAATTTTGTCATTTTTGCTTGTTTTCCACGCCACTTTTCGTCCTATGAGCCTGCTTGCCTCTGCAACGGTTTTTGCGTGGGCGAACTGGATTATGCACTCCTTATTTCTCTGGGATTTGGGTCCAACTCTATAGTTGACAATAACCCCTTTAATAGGGCTTGTCAAGTTTTGACTCCCCCAATCCCGGGCATTTTTGGAAAATATAGCGAAATTTTAAATCTGTTTCGCTTTCTAGCCCTGCAGACTGAAGTTTCCTCTGTCACGTTTTAGTATTCGCACTTTTTCTGGAATTTTGCCTGCCTCCCAATCTGTCCACCTTATTTCTTTAAAAATCCATTTCTTGCCTAGGTGAGCAGCAACAACAGCGTGCTTATACTCCTTTTCCAGTGGTATAAGCTCATCCAAGAATCTGAAGAGCTTCTCTATTTGCTGCTTTGGAAAATAGGCGTAGTAGCCAGCATTTTTAACTTCAAAGGCGTAAACATGCGGGCCCTTTCTGGCTACAACATCTGGCAGAGGGTTTAGGCTTGGGTTGCTGACGGGTATGCGAACGGCATTATAGCCGTTTTTCTGCAAAAGTTTCACTAGAACATTTTCACTGTAAAAGCCCCTCTTGCGCCATCTTCGAATAGCCTCTTTATCGACTTCCCTAACCATCGGCAGCTCCACTACAAACAAGAAAGATAGAGGGCGGTGGAGTTAAAGCTGTTTCTCTAAAGCGAAACTAAAATTTTGGCTTTTTACGAGTTTGAACTGGAACTTTGATTGTTGGCTTCTCAACTAGACATTCTTTCAAGTAATCGTCTAAGGTGGCGGCTGGCACCACTTCGATTTTGTAGTCTCTTATGTCTATGGAATGGTCGAAGTTCTTCTTTGGAATAACCACTTTTTTGAAGCCCCAAGCCTCTGCAGCCTTAATCTTTTCGTAGACGCCTCCAACAGCCGTCACCTGAATAGTGTCGCCAACACCTAGGTTTATTTCGCCTGTTACCGCCACATCCTGCCTTATGGGTTTTCCCTCAATAAGTGAGCATAGCAGTATTGCCATTGTCACGCCTGCTGATGGTCCGTCAACACCGTAGGACTGGGCGAAGTCTATGTGGGTCAGGTAGTCTTGGGCTATGTCTATGCCATACTTTTGGAGGATGACGCTTCTAACCTTGGCTATGCTGTCAGCTATGAAGCTCTGCCCCTTGGCTACACCAGTCACTTTGTAATAACCCTTAATCGGGTAATTCCTCGGTAGTTCACTGCGCTTAACCATGGTTGCCCTCACGCATAACACGCTGCCAGTCATTTCCCCGCTGTATGGGTCTCTGACAACCGCCAAGCCATAAATTTGCCCGAGCTTAACGCCTTCGGGTTTTATTTCTAAGAGTTTACCCCTCTCGTTCATCTCGTGTTCGAGTATCTGCCTCTGTATGGTCTTGCAGTGGTTCTCTATGGCTTCGCGGACATGTCTTCTTTCAACAAGCTTGCATCCCTCGTTCATTGCTAGAGTTGCAGCCGTCTTAATTATGGAAATTAAGGGTCTGAAACGGGTTGTTAAGGCGTCTCTCTTGTTGCTTCGCCTGCGTCCCTCCTCAACTATTTCTTCGCATGCCTCCCTGCTGAAGGGGATTAGGTTGAAACGCTTAACCTCTTGGGCTATGAACTGCACATATTTCCGCCTATTCTCAACAGTGTTCGGCATATCGTTATTCATTCTGACAACTTTGCCATAGCCATAAATCCTATCCATCAAAGCTGGGTGAATCTGGTTTATGCTGTCAAAGTTTCCAGCACCCACAAGGAAGGTTAGGGCTGGGACGGGTTCTGTGGAAACAGCCATGGCTGCAGTGTCTCCGCCGTGCCACCTACCCCTAATTGTTATGGGCAGTTGTCCATCCTCAAGAACCGTTAGAAGAGTTATCGCCTCTTCTGGGTCTAGATTTTTAATCTCGTCAATATATAGTATGCCAAGGGAAGCCCTGTGAACATCTCCTGCTGTAACCCTCTGATGCTCAGGAGTGCCCAAACCACCAGTCTGGTACGGGTCCCAAGCTATTGAACCAAAAAGTTGGGCGCTTCTGTGACCAGTGGCATCAACAAAAGGTGCATGTCCAGAACTGTTGTCAACTATGAGTTTTGGTATGTCACTTTGCTGGGCTCCGCCTATGCCTTTTAAGGCTCCAAGGCCGCCTATCCTAGAGAACCACCATATAAAGACTCCGAAGAATATGAGGCTCCCGCCAGGAATAAATGTCAGCGGGACTATCCCAACTATTTTCCCTATAAAGTAGTCCATAAAATTGTAATTGTAGTATTCCTGTAGGGGTTCGCCCAAATACATGGGGTTCTCATTCCACATCTGCCAAGCCTGATACATGAAGTAGAAGCCTAAACCCATCAGAAACAAGCCCATAAGTATGAGGAATATCTGTAAAGCCTTCAAACCGACCTTAGTGACAAATTTCCTCTTAAGCTCCTTTAACTGCTCCCTCTGAAGTATCTTCTTCCCTTCGCCAGCCGGGTGTATGGAAATTCTAGGCTGGCTTGGCAAAACTGGGTTTTTCCAACATAAAACGTCGAAAAGCTTTATGCCCTTCTCCTTGTAAATCTGGGTTAATTTTTCGGCTAACGCCCTACCGATAAGAGACTTTCCAGTGCCCGGATCTCCCAAAAGCAGCAGGTATGGTCCTGGGCTTATGGCTGTTTTCGCCGAAGGTTTTGGCTTTTCTGGGCTGCTCCAACTCTCATACCATTTTGTCTTCTCAAGCCACTTCAGCTTGTGAACCCACTCGTCTAGGCATAGGAAGCACTCGTTTAAGGCTTGATCTTGCCCAATAACCCAGTTTATTAGGTTGTCGTCGACGGGAAAGCCTTCGGTGCTTTTGAAGTTTCCCCAGTCCCACTTCACCCTAACCTTTCTTCCATTAACAGTCCTCTCAAGTATTTCGACATCATTCCCAAAATAGTCTATTGACAACCATCACACCCCTTTTAGCCTTACAGTCCCTTCCCCAACCCTCAAAAACACCATCCCCACCGGATAATTATAGGGTTATTTCAAAAACGGCAATATGAAAAAACCAATAACATTGAGAGGCCTACTGGCGGAAAATTCGACAACCGAAAACTCTCTTTTCAAAATAAAAGGCTGAAAAAAGCCACATCTGACAACAAGAGGAGAAATTTTTGGTCGAAGACTAATGAATAGGCCAGGGCACGTTAAAGGCGTAATTCCGACGAGCAGAGGCACAAAATGAGAAGCCATTTTTAAGCCTAAAATTGCAAAAGAAGTCCTTTAATCGAATTTCTGTTTTGCCGCCAAGCCAGACTGATGGACTTGACCGTTGCTTCATAAAGAAACCGACGAAAATCTCCATGCCAAGCCAACAGCCGTAACCTTCGATGGGACTTCGAGTTTTCCAAGCACATAATGGGTGACGGTGACGGCTGGATTTGAAAAATGAATGTGCAAACTTGCCTGGCTTTGCTTATAGTTGTTTGAAGCGTTTTGCTGCAAAAGAGGGTTTAGATTGTTCACTTGGTTGATGCTTTTGTATACGTCAAGCCCGAGTTTTCTATAAGGACTAGGTTTTTCACCGAGTTTTCGGCTTGAAAAAGTCGTGTTGAAAAACGGCTTTTTCCGGGCGATTTTTCCATGGATGCGATAAGTTATTTTATCTGGTGTAGGCTAAGTACCTAATGTTTTTGAGAATAATGGATTCGTCTTTTACTTTTAGGTTAATTTAGTTGTACTGGTATTACTTTAATCTTTTATATTTCACCAAACTCTCCTAAGGCTTTGCTGGCTGAAACCCGTATACAAAAGCATCAACGAAAATCACATTTTTAGCCCTTGAAAAAGGTTATGTGGGTCTGTTGGCATCTTAGACTTTATGAAAACTGGGGAAGTTATCAGGGAGTTTGTTGCAAAAGACGGGCGCAAAGTAATTCTTAGGACCCTCAAGTGGGAGGATTTGGACGACTTGCTGGACTTTATCAATTCGCTTGTTGAGGAAGGCGCAAACATCCTTAGAACAGAGAAGGTTTCAAGGGAAGAGGAGATTGAATGGCTTTCAGGCGTTTTCAAGCGTCTGGAGAAGGGTGAAATTTTCTGTGTTGCCGCTGAGGTGGATGGGCATTTAGTGGCTAACTCTGAAATTGTAAGAGGAGTTGGTTATTCAAGGCATGTGGGTTTTATTGGCATAGCTATTAAGAAGGGATTCAGAAGCATTGGTATAGGAACTGAGATGATGAGGGAGCTGGAGGAGCACGCCAGAAAAATCGGCTTAAAAGTTTTGACGCTGTCAGTTTTTGCAAACAATCAGCACGCCATAAACCTCTATAGGAAGATGGGGTTCGTTGAGACTGGGCGGGTTCCGAAAAGGTTTTTCAAAGATGGTGCCTACATAGACGAGATAATAATGACAAAAATGCTTGAATAGCCATAGAGGGGGTGAAAAAGGGGCTTGCCAAACTTTAAAGTTTACAACACCACTTACAGTTTTTCCACAAAAGGCGAAATTGAATTTATAGACTTAACCGACAAGGTTCAGGAGGCGGTTTCCCGTTCTGGCATAAGGAACGGCATAGTGCACGTTTTTGCTCCCCATGCAACTGGAGTGCTAATCCTAACTGAAAACGAGTATGGCTTGCTAAATGACATTAGGGCTTTACTGGAGAGGCTCGTTCCGAAAGGCGCTGGCTATATGCACCCCTCAAATGCCCATTCTCATTTAAGGTCTGTTTTGCTTCCGCCTGACAAAACCTTGCCAGTGGTGGATGGCAGAGTGGAGTTTGGAACATGGCAATCACTGGTCTTTGTTGAGACGGACGTGCACCCGCGAAGGAGAACAGTAATAATTCAAGTTATTGGGGAAACTGGCGAATAACGGGCGCCTCTATTTCTTCTCCTCGATTAGCTTTTTGAGTTCCTCTATGCGCTTTGATAGTTCCGCCAGCTCATTTTCTAGTTCTCTTTTATAGTTCTGTAGGATTTTCAGCTCTTCTGTCGGGTCTGTTGGGTAGTAGTAGGGGGTTCTTGCCCATGCTGGGGGCCATGGGTGTCTTGGGCACCACCATCCTTTTGGCCAGTACCATGCTCTTCGCATTTCGCGTTTTCCTCCCTATTTCGTGATATATCCCAATACCAACAAGTATTTATATTTTGTGATATATTCCATAAAGTATGTTCCAACACCAATGGCGAAAACGCCATAGACACGGCAAAATCGGAAGGCCACCAAAACCAGTAGCCATAACAACAACAAATCTTCCAGAAAAGTTTGAGCCAACCCCTAAGAGGGATGCAGAGCCAATCCTCCTTGAACCAGCGGAGATAGAAGCCCTCAAACTTGTAGAACTGGAGAAGCTAACCTTCGAAGAAGCCGCAGCAAAAATGAAAGTCTCAAGAAACACTGTCTGGAGACTAGCTGAAAAAGCACGAGAAAAACTTGTAAGAGCCATTATTGAAGGCAGAGAAATACGCATACAACAATAACAAAACTTCGCAAATTATTCTAATTTTTAACAATGCCTATTTTAAAGAATTTTGGAAATTCTCCGTGGGCGTTTTTTCTTAGAAATTTTGTTTTTTCATATTTTTGATAAAATTTAACATTTCGCTATTTTACGTGCAATTTTAAAATAAGAACTTCTCAAGAAACTCGTTGAAACTCTAGCAATTTTAAGGGTTTCCTATGTGCAGCTGCTCTGTGCTAAACATCCATTTACATTGCAAGATTCACATGGAAAGTTTAGCCTCCGAAGCTTTTTATTATTGATATTTAAGATTCGTTTGTTTTCGTTTATCCGAAATGTTTTATAGGAGCTTCTACAGCGTTAAAATTACGAGTGCTCGTAAATTGGTGAAAGGCGTTTGACCATAGAGCTTTCCCATGAGGCGGAGGAGTATATAGAAGCCATCTACAAGCTTCAAAAGAGAAGCGGGGTTGCTAGAACAAAGGAGTTAGCTGAGGAACTGAATGTTGTGCCTGGTTCCATAACAAACACTATTGCGCACCTTGAGAAGCATGGGCTTGTGGAACACACGCCCTATAAGGGTGTTAGGCTCACTGCCGAGGGCGAAAGACTAGCCCTAAACATTATTAGGAGGCATAGGCTTGCCGAGAGATTGCTCACGGATATTTTGGAGGCAGACTGGAGCGATGTCCACGAAAGCGCCTGCAGGCTTGAGCACGCCTTAACAGAGGATGTGCTAGCCCTTTTGGAGAAGAGGCTCGGCTACCCAAAATTTTGCCCGCATGGAAACCCCATACCATCGGAAAGCGGCGAGGTCAGCGATGTTGAATGCTATCCACTAACCTCCATCGCCATAAACCAGACGTGCACAGTTGCAAAAATTCTCAATGAAAAGAAGGAGATACTTGCTGCGTTGGCTGTTAAGGGGGTAAAGCCCAACGTTCCGGTTCACATAGTCAAGATGCGACGGAAAGACATTGTTGTGTGTGTGGCTGGGAAGGAGCAGACGATAAGCCGCAAAGAGGCTGAAAGCATCTGGGTTAAAATAGCCGAGGTGAAGACAAAAAATGTTTAGGAATAGAAGAAACGCACAAAGGCAAGGCATAGCGAAAAATGATGGTGAATTGTGCACCTTGACGGATTTGGCTGAAGGCGAAAAAGGCGTGATCGTTAGGGCTGTAGGCGGCTTCGGTCTCGTCAGAAGGCTTGCGGAGATGGGCTTAACTCCAGGAGTTGAAATTAAACTTTTGAGGAAGGGCTCTTTCGGTGGACCCGTTGAAATTGAGGTTAGAGGTGTGGCCCTCGCGCTTGGGCGTGGGGTAGCCTCAAGGGTTCTTGTGAAGCCAGTTAAGGATGAGCCCCATGACTAAGCAGTTGAGGGTGGCTCTTGCTGGAAATGCGAATGTTGGCAAAAGCGCCATATTTAATCAGCTTACCGGCTTAAATCAGGTTGTTGGAAACTGGCCTGGCAAAACCGTGGAGCGGGCGGAAGGAACCCTACATTTTAAGGGTTACACTATACGTGTTATTGATTTGCCTGGCATATACTCGCTTTCAACTTTCTCCATCGAGGAGATTGTTTCAAGGGATTATATAGCCATTGAAAAGCCAGACGTTATAATCAATGTTGTTGATGCCTCGGCTTTGGAACGCAACCTCTATTTTACGCTTCAGCTTTTGGAGCTTGAAGCCCCAATAGTAATGGCTCTAAACCAGGTGGATTTTGCTGCTAAAAAGGGTATTCGCATAAACACTGAAAAGCTTTCAGAGATTCTGGGCATCCCAGTTGTTCCAACGGTGGCAATCACTGGAAGTGGGGTGAACAAGCTTTTAACAACGGTTATTGAGGTGGCAAGCGGCGAAAGGAAGCTTAAGCCTTTAAGGGTTAGGTTTGGGGCAGAAGTCGAAAAAATTGTGCAAGAGCTTCAAAGAATTGTGGAGCGTACGCTTCCACAGCTTTGCGAAGTTTATCCTGCGAGGTGGATTGCCACAAAGCTTTTGGAAAGGGACAGTGACGTTGCTGGAAAACTAAAAAACTACGAGGGCGGAGCAGAAGTTTTAGAGTATGCCGAAAAGCTGGCAGCGGAACTGGAAAAACTGCATGGTGAACCCTCACCCGTCATATTGGCTTCGGAAAGGTATTCAATTGCAAGCAAGATAGCGAAAGAAGTCACCGTTGTGGAGGCTCCTCCAAGGATAAGCCTCGAACAGAAACTTGACGCCATAATAACACATAAAATCCTCGGGTATCCCATTTTGGTAGGAGTTGTTTTGGCAATGTTCTCCCTAATCTTTATTGGCGGAAGCCTCTTTTCCGGGTTTTTAGAGTCCCTTTTCGGCGGCATCACATCATATATCGAAGGAGTTTTGGCTTTTCTGCCCTCAGCCGCCAGAAGCCTCATCACTGACGGAGTTTTGGGTGGCATAGTTGCTGGAATAACCATAGCTTTGCCATACATTGTTCCATTCTACATCATCCTCGCATTGCTTGAGGATAGCGGCTATCTGCCAAGGGCCGCCTTCCTAATGGACAATTTAATGCACAAGATTGGCTTGCACGGGAAAGCTTTCATACCATTAATTTTGGGTTATGGCTGCAGCGTCCCAGCATGCATAGGCTGCAGAATAATGGAGACGCAGCGGGAGCGCCTCTTAGCAGCCTTTGTTGTGACGCTTGTTCCATGCGCTGCCAGAACCGTCGTCATCCTTGGACTTGTCGGAAGGTTTGTTGGTTTACACGCTGCACTAGCCCTATACATATTCGATCTAGTCCTCATCTTTATCCTTGGCAGAATAGCCTTCAAAGTCTTACCAGGAGAACCAGTCGGCTTAATAATGGAGATGCCGCCATACAAAAGGTCCTCATTAAGGAGTGTTTTAACCAAAACATGGAGCAGAACAAAAGACTTTGTCTATATAGCCTTCCCAATAATTGTGGCTGGAAGCCTAACAATAACGGCACTAGACATTACGGGCTTTATCAATTATATAACCGCCGGGGCAAAACCGCTGATAAGCGGCTGGCTTGGACTTCCAGTTGAGGCTGGAATCCCGCTAATCTTCGGCGTTTTGCGCAAAGAGCTAGCCCTAATTCTTCTTTCACAGTTAATTCCCCTAGAATCTCTATCAGCTTTACAGATGATTGTATTCGCTTTAGTCATAATGATTTATATTCCATGCATAGCCACAATTGCCGCATTAGTAAGGGAGTTTGGATGGCGAAAAGCCCTCGCAATAACCATCGCAGACATAGCTCTAGCCCTACTTTTTGGAGGGGTAACCTACAGAATTTTACTGCTGTTCATACCTTCTCCATAGTAGGTAGCTGTTTCTGTTCCCCCTTGTCTGGAGCCGAAAGAATTAGCGCCGCCAAAGCGAAGCTGGCAAGCATAAAGGCTGTGTCCCAGCCGTAATGCGGACCACAAAGCCAGAAATGGACGGAGAGATTGAGCCAACCCGAAGGCTTTAAGGTAAAGAAACTCCACAAGCCTCCCAAATGATTGCGGACTCGTGCAACTGCCCCACCCAAATTAAAGTTAATTACTTATGTAAGGTAAAAGTTAATTGTTGGTGGAGTTATGCCGCGATTTGTGGTTCAACGTCACCACGCAACACATTTACACTACGATTTTAGGCTTGAAATGGACGGCGTTTTAAAAAGCTGGGCTGTACCAAAAGAGCCCCCAACACAGCCGGGAATCAGAAGGTTAGCCGTAATGGTTGAGGACCATCCCCTTAGCTACATAGACTTTGAGGGCACGATCCCGGAGGGGATGTATGGCGCCGGAAAGGTGGAAATCTGGGATAAGGGCACGTACACTTTGAAAAGTAGAAGCGTCACTAAAATAGAGTTCACACTGCATGGCGAGAAACTTAAGGGGGACTATGCCCTAATAATGTTTAAAGGGGATAAAAACTGGCTTTTGATTAAGAAGAAAACGTAGCCGACACTCGACGCCTTTCTTTTCCAGCCTCAAAAAACTTTTACACTAGTCCAACCTCTTATTGGTCTCTCTAAAATGGTGAGTTTAAATGGTGGATCTAAGAATAGAAAAACTTGCAAAAATCTGTGTCTACTATAGCGTTGAGGTAAAACCTGGAGAAAGTGTTCTGATACAAGGAAGCAGCGAGGCTTTTCCGCTGATAAACGAGATTTATAAGGAATGCCTGTTGGTTGGGGCTTATCCGATGGTTTATCCTAGACTGGACTTGCAGTACACCTTCTTTAAATACGCCAATGAGAAGCAGCTTAGCTACGTTTCACCCATTGAAAAGTTCATAGCTGAAAATGTCGACGTGAACATAAACATTTATTGTGATCCAAACCCCAAAAGATTAACAAACATAGATCCTGCGCGTATAAGGCTTCATGCAGCGGCGAGAAGAGAGTTGTCGGAAATTTTCTACAGACGTGTTGCAGAGAAAAAGTTGAGGTGGACTCTTCTACCATACCCAATAAACGCCCAAGCTCAGGAGGCTTCCATGTCGCTTGCAGAGTATGAAGATTTTGTCTACGCCAGCTGTTTCGCTGACAAGGAGGACCCTATTACAGAATGGAAAAGGGTTTACCAAGAACAAGAAAGAATTTGCATGTTTCTAAACGGCGGAAACGAGGTACGCATAGTTGGGGAGGATACAGACTTAACCCTTAATGTTAAGGGAAGGAGATGGATAAACTGCGCTGGAAAGGAGAACATGCCAGACGGAGAAGTGTTCACGGCACCGATTGAGAACTCCGCGAACGGCACGATAAGGTTCACTTTTCCAGGCATAGTCTCCGGAAGAGAAGTTGAGGATATAACGCTTACATTCAAGGATGGGGAAGTTGTTAAGGCTTCTGCCGCAAAAGGAGATGAGTTGCTGCAGGAAATGTTGAAAATTGACGGTGCACGTCGCATTGGGGAAATTGCCATAGGAACAAACTACGCCATATCAAAGTTTACAAAAAACATGCTCTTTGACGAGAAGATGGGTGGGACAATACATTTGGCTCTCGGGAACTCCTACCCAGAATCTGGGGGGCTTAACAAATCGGCAATTCACTGGGACATATTGAAGGATATGAAGAAGGATGGCGAAATCTATATGGACGGTCAGCTAATCTACAAGAACGGAAAATTCCTCATTTAAGCTCTAGGCCCTTTGCAGTAAAAGCGATTTCAAATGAGAAAAGAGGACGGGCAAACCTCAACTCCGATGCTTTTCACGAAAATTTTTGTTAATTTAGGCATTTTCCAGTTTCTAACCTTTCTCCGAAGGGGAATATTCTACACCTTTATGGTTAATTATCTTTATATGCTTATGCATACGGTAACCTCGACAGCGGCCCTCGGAACCTTTGACATGATTGCCTCTGCCTTGGGTCAAAATCTTCTCTGGGGCAGGATATGCGACCGTTTTAAGGTTAGAACAAAACTGATAATAATTGGCGAAAGCATAGCTGGCTTCACCTACATAATCGTGTTTTTCACCCACAGATTTTTGATAGACGCTGGAAGGAGTTTTGACGCCGGCTTAACGATAATTTTTGGGCTGGCGGTTCTAGAGTTCTTCTGGTCCATGTCTGATGTGGGATGGGCTGTGCTTTTGACAGATATAACTACTCCAAGCTCGCGGGGGAAAGTTGTAGGTTCATTAAACTTCATCGCCTCCTTGGGAAGGTTAGTTGGCATAATAATGGCTGGCTTTTTATATGCCGGCGGCGAAGGCTTCAGAAATGGGACAATTTTCTGGACCGTGACTGCACTGTTGTTTATTGGAGCAGCCATAATGGCCTTTGTTTCGAAGAGTATTGGTAGAGGCGGCTTAAAGCTTATAGAAGAGCAACCAACAGTAAAGGGCAGGGTGGAAGAGAAAATCCTTGGTGAGAATGAAAAGGCATACAAGTGGTTTCTGGCATCCCTGATAGTTATTATTTTGGGTGCAGCCTCGATTAACCAGATATTTTTCCTTTTCATAAAACTCCAAGACGGCTTGAATGCAAGCGACCAAGAAATGAGTCTAATAATTGGCGCTTGGACCGTCGGCGGTATGATTGCAAGCGCCATTTCAGGAAGGCTCGCAGACAAGATTGGAAGGGAAAAAGTGATGCTTTTTGGACTGATTTTGGCGGTGGTAACTCCGACGTTGTATGGTTTGGCTGTAAACGTGCCCCTTATGGCTTTCATTTATGGATTGAATGGTGTGGCTTTTTGGAGCATCCAAACTGTTGGCTTTGCACTTGCTGGAGATTTAACCCCAGAACATAGGAGGGGGCGACTGTTGAGCCGTTATAACGCGGTCATAGCCCTAAGCTGGGGACCAGCCGGAATCCTCCTCGGCGGACCTTTCGCGGATGTTCAAACTAAAATTTTGGGCATACGCGAGCATGCAGCCTTCATAAACGCCTTCTACCTATCATCAGCTATAGTGTCGGCTGGCACCATAATTTTCGCCATAAAATTCTTGAAGCCTAAACGTGTAAACCTAAAATGAAAATGGGGGAACCCAGCATGCTCAGGTTTGAAACCGTTAAAATTGAGGTGCCGAAGGACTGCAACGTGATTTTGGGCACAGCCCACTTCATAAAAACCGTTGAAGACCTGTACGAGGCTTTAGTTAACGCTGTTCCCAACATAAAGTTTGGAATAGGCTTCTGCGAAAGCTCAGGACCATGCCTTGTTAGGCATGAGGGAAACGATGAGGAGTTGAGGCAGCTTGCCGCGAAAAAGGCTTTTGAACTTGCCTGCGGCCACAGCTTCATAATCTTTATCAAAAACGCCTACCCAATAAACGTTCTAGACAAGATTAGAAAGGTGCCAGAAGTCTGTACCATTTATGCTGCCACGGCCAATCCATTAGAGGTTGTGGTTGCCGAAACAGAGCAGGGCAGAGGAATCATAGGTGTCATTGACGGTTTTAAGAGTAAGGGGATAGAGGCAGAAAATGACATTAGGGCTAGGAAAGAGTTTCTGCGGAAAATTGGGTATAAGCTTGGCTGAAAAAGGCCGGCAGGGTGGAATGGGAGACGCTGAAGCGAAACAATTCTCAATTATGGGGCTACTAATTCATGCTGAATTTCAAAAGGAACCTTTTCCTTCATCCTTTCAGCGGCGTATGTGGCCAAAATTTTGAACTGTTTTTCTGTTAGAATGTTGCGTGCCCTTGACAGGATGTCTAGGCATATTTCCTTAAAAACTAGGTCGGTGCACCTCATTTTTGCGTCGTCAATTAATTCTTTGCACGCCTGAAGGATTTGGCTGTTCAACGCGATTCCACCCTGCAAACCCATAGTTAACCGAGAAACATTAAAACACTTATGAATTCAGAAGACATATTCAAAATACTGATTGCAAGATCATTTTGGCACTGTGGCATGATTGTTATAAGGAGGGCACGTTAACATACTAACAGTGAATCATAAATGAAAAGTGTGGGTAAGGGCGAAGTCCACTTTATTGGGATTGTTGAAAAAGCCGGTGAAGAGGAAGCAAAAATAAGAATTTTACCAGAGTTTTGCAGTGGACTAAAAGGCGTGGAGGAATTCTCCCACCTAATTATCCTCTACTGGTTCCATTTACGCGATAATGAGGCGGATAGGCGGACGCTGCTGGTTTTTCCTAGAAAGCACGCGGTCAACGTGGAAACTGGCGTTTTTGCTTGCAGAAGCCCATCCAGACCAAACCCGGTAGGCTTTTGTGTTGTAGAACTTGTTAAGAGAGAAAACTGTACTTTAACGGTCAGAGGTTTAGACGCTTTTGAAGGCTCACCAATAGTGGATATAAAACCATACATCCCAAACACGGATGCAGTTCAAAATGTGCGAGTTCCAGAATGGGCACGTTAAAAACAGTGCTCAGTTTTGGAAGCTCTTAAATATTTACAATTTTACAGTCATCTTTCCGTAAGCGGTGCTACAGATGTATCGGAAGCATTCAAAGAAAATTCTCGTCACCGGGGCGACAGGCCAGATTGGCTCTGAACTCACATTGGAACTACGAAAAAAGTATGGTGGGGAAAATGTGGTTGCCGCTGGACACAAAAGAAAGCCCAGTGAGGCCTTACTAAGCTCTGGACCCTTCGAGTTTTTGGACGCCACGCGAAGGGAGGATGTTGAAAAAATCGTTAAGGAATATGACGTTGACACAGTTTATCATTTAGCCGCTGTGCTTTCAGCCGTTGGCGAAGAAAACCCGCAAAACGCATGGAACATAAACATGGGAAGCCTCTACAACGTGCTGGAAATAGCAAGGCAATATGGCTTGAAGGTTTTTTGGCCAAGTTCCATAGCTGTCTTTGGTCCGGAGGCGCCCCGCGTTAAAACACCTCAGAACACGGTCTTGATTCCGAGGACAATGTATGGTGTGACGAAGGTTGCAGGCGAGCTTTTATGCAATTACTATTTCCTCCGTTATGGTGTTGACGTTAGAAGCGTTCGCTATCCCGGAATAATAAGCAGTGAAACCCCTCCGGGCGGGGGTACAACGGACTATGCTGTTGAAATTTTTTATGAGGCTATTAAGCAGAAGCGTTACACATGCTTTTTGAGGGCTGACACCGTTCTGCCAATGATGTATATGCCCGACTGCATAAACGCAGCCATAACCCTAATGGAGGCTGACGCTTCGAGGGTTAAGTGCCGAACAAGCTATAATGTGGCGGCTATGAGCTTTTCGCCAGCCGAACTCGTTGCGGAAATTAAGAAGTATATTCCAGAATTTGTCTGCGAGTATAAGCCGGACTTTAGGCAGAAGATTGCAGACTCTTGGCCCATGTCCATAGATGACAGTGCCGCCCGTGAGGATTGGGGCTGGAACCCAAAATACGATTTGGCCGCCATGACCCGCGACATGATTGAGAAGCTTTCAAAGCGTTTTGCCGAAGGGCGCCTCTAAACATTCCTTTCCGCTGTGATTTTATAGGAAGTGTTAAAAGCTGTCTTAAAATAGTCTTACTGGAGGGTGAAAGGGCATGGTTGAGAGGCATCCCACACGCTATTTGGCTGAGGAATATGAGCGTTTAGTTCGGGAGAACCTAAACTGGGAGCTTAAGGTCTTGGAGTCTGCCAGCGAGCCCATATGCATAGTCAACGGGAAAGAAGTGCTAATGCTATGCGCCAACAACTACCTAAACCTTGCAACCCACCCAAAAGTCGTCAACGCCATGATAGAGGCAACCCGCAAGTACGGCGCTGGAGCTGGAAGCGACAGATCCATTGCTGGAAACATGATACTTCATGAGGAGTTGGACAGACGTCTGGCTAAGTTTAAGAGGGCTCCGGCCTCGCTCACATTTCAGACTGGCTTTATGGTTAATGAGGGGCTTATACCGCAACTCGCGGACAAGGGCGACTTAATCGTTTCGGACGAGCTAAATCACGGCTCAATAATTGACGGTTGTAGGCTGAGCCGAGCGGACAGAGCCATATACAAGCACAAGGATGTTGAAGACTTAGCCCGCGTTATGGAGGAAGCTGAAAAGCACGATCCGCCCTACAACCACATATGGATAATAACCGATGGAGTTTTCAGCATGGACGGGGACACAGCACCCCTACCAGAAATAGTTAAAATCGCAAAGGAGCATGGTGCAGGGGTTTATGTGGACGACGCCCATGGTGAGGGCGTTTTAGGCGAGGGCGGACGCGGAATAGTAAGCCATTACGGGCTTAGGCGAGACGAAGTTCATGTGGAGATGGGCACTTTTTCAAAGGCTTTCGGCGTCATAGGTGGACACATAACCGGAAGCGAAGAACTCAGAAACTTCGCCTACAACAAGGCTAGAAGTTGGCTGCTCAGCGGCGCCGTCCCGCCAGGAGTGGCAGCCGCCTGCATAGCCGCCATAGACGTCCTCGAGACAGAACCAGAGCACGTCCGGCGAGTCTGGGAGAACCGAAACCACCTTTTGGACGCCTTGCAAGACGCTGGCTTTGACACCGGCAACACCGAAACCCCAATAATTCCAGTCATGTGCGGCAAAAGCAAGGCTGCGAGAGATTTAGCGGACTACTTGTGGGCGAAGGGCATATTTGTTCTGCCAATATTCTACCCAATGGTGCCAAGGGACAAAGCCAGAATCCGCGTCCAAGTGTGCGCAAAACACACGACGGAACAGCTGGACAGAGCAGCAGAAGCCTTCAAAGAAGGCGGCAAAAAACTCGGAATAATCTAAAACCCTTAAAGCCTTCCACACCCCTATTTTCATTTAATGTCTGAAATTACCAGAGAAAAGCAGCGGTTACGAGAGAAAATTTGGCGTGAAATGGAAAAGTCTGGAGTGGCAACTTTTCCGCTGCCATGTTGGGGGAGAATCCCAAACTTTGTTGGGGCTGAAGCCGCCGCTGATAAACTTCGCCAGCTTGAGGAATGGAAAAAGGCAAAAGTTGTTTTTGTTAATCCAGATTCGCCCCAGCGCAAGGTTAGGGAAAACGCCCTAAAAGATGGGAAAATTCTTATTATGGCTTCGCCGAGGCTGAAGCGGGGCTTCATACTGATAGAACCTGCTAAAGTGCGGGGGAAAGAGCGCTTTGCGTCAACAATTAGGGGTGCCTTCCAGTTTGGGGTTGAAACCCAAGACTTTCCAAAACCAGACCTGATAGTTGAGGGTTCTGTGGCTGTTGACTTGCAGGGGCATAGACTTGGAAAAGGCCACGGATATGGCGATGTGGAAATAGAAATCTTAGAAAGAAAGTTTGGGGAAATTCCAGTTGCCACAACAGTTCATGACATGCAAGTGGTTGAAAATGTGCCCTTCGAAGAGAAGGATAGGAAAGTCTCCTTGATAATTACGCCTACAAGGGTTATACGAGTAACCCCGCAACTGCAGAAAATCTAGAGGGGGCTAGTGGCTATTGCTTTTCCCAAAAGCCAAAAGATGTTGGTTTTCAGCGGAGCTTTTCCAGGGCTTTGTCAACGTCGTCCAACCCAAGCCTTCTAAGGGTTTCGGATTTAGGTATGCCCCTCTCATCCCAGCCAACAAGCTCATAGTATCTGCGTTTCTCCTCATCTACACGAGCTTTTTCAATGGCTTTTCCCTTTAAGGGCCCTGATGGAAGAGGCTCATAAAATCTTGGCGGGTTGTCATCGTGGATTTCAGGATTCCATTTTAAGTCTGGACCGCCCAAGAGGAGCATGGCCCTCTGCAACTGTATTATTTTCATGGCTTTTGTGGCAACCCAATCCTCTTTTGTCAGCTCTATGCCCGTTACAGCCTTGTAAAAGTTGAAAACCAAAGTGCGGGATAAGCCGAAAACGTTGAAGTAACAGTAAACCCCTGAATCGTGGAAGGTCATCATAAGCTCGCTTCTAAAATCGTCCAGCGGCATACAAGCAGTGGAAGTGTGGTCTCCGCCTTGAACAGAACATGCATAAGAGTATATTTCTGGATAATCCTTCTCGCTTCGGATTCCATGGGCACCAACGCCTATACCCTTAACTTGCACGGCATAAGGCATAACATCAACGCCTTTCATTTCGCCAATTTTTAAGGCTGCACGATAAGTGCCCTCGGCTAAAATGTTGCCTATACCCTCTCTATAGGCGATTTTCTTGGCTAGGGCGGCGAAAGCCTCTGCGTCACCCCACTTCAGCTCTATGCCATCCAGATCCTCCTTTGTCAGTATCCCTCTTTGGAAGAGCTCCGCCGCAAAGCCCAGAACATTCCCTGTCTGTATGCCACAGAGCCCCAAATCATCTATAACTGAAGCCATGAAAACATTCTCTTCTGGAGTGAATATGCCCAAGTTTGTGCCCAAATAAGCTTGCAACTCGTAGTCTGGATTGTCGGTTATTGCACCCTTAAACCTGCCGGACCTTACAACAGCCAGTTTTAGGCATGTTGTCGGACAACCAAAATCCCCCCAATACTGTTTCACCCAAACCCTATTTTCAAACTCATTAACCCCGAAGCTTCTCTCGTCATGCCACTCCTCCTGCCAGTTCCGAACAGGCTCGGAGCTTGTTCTCGCCCCAACTTCGTAGCCGGCTGAACCCGTCCCCCAACGTCTCCAAAGCTCACTTTCATAGGCGTTGTTGCAAACCTCCTGCATAAGCGTCTTCACGCCTTCCAAGTCGGCAACCTCCGGAAGCGGTCCAGTGCCTTTGACGGCTATTGCCTTAAGCCTTTTAGAGCCCATCACAGCGCCGTAGCCGCCATAACCAGCAGCATGGGACCACTTGGCTGCCACAGCCGCTGTTCGCACCTTGTTCTCGCCGGCTGGACCAATGTAGAGGATTGATGGCTCTTTCCATTCGCCCTTCTGCGGATAACGAGCCTTCAAGAGTTCTCTGCATTCCCTAGTTAAAACGGCGGTTGTTTGCTTTGCATCCAAGCCCCAAATGTGGCTGGCGTCACGAATTTCAAGATCGGAATCCTTAACGAAGAGGTAAACAGGCTTTTCAGCCTCGCCAGCCACTATTATGCCATCATAGCCGGCACATTTCAGCTCCACGCCGAACTCCCCGCCAACAGTTGAGCCGACAACACCGTTGCTCTGCGGAGACTTGCCAGAAACACAAATCCGCCCGCCAGGGAAAAAGCCAGTAAGCGGGCCCGTCAAAAATAGCAAAAGATTTTCAGGTCCAAGGGGGTCAATAGTTTCCCACTTGCTGCCAAGCCGGTCCCAGAGGATTTTTGCGGCTAATCCCCTGCCGCCAACATAATCCTTCAAAACTTCATCGCTGAACTTTACTTCTTTGAAACTTTTGGCAGAGAGGTCAACCTCCAAAAATTTTCCAGCATAACCCCTAATCATACGTATCGCGCTCCATCCTCGCCGAAAATTTTAGCAGCTAAATCTCGGGCAATCTCCTCCGGGGTTCTGGCGTAAAGCTTATAGGAGTAATTTCCCCTAGGCACAATCCTTAAAACGTTCCAAAGCCCCTCTTGGCAAACCTTAACACATTGGGGGTCGCCACCGCACAAGTCGCAGATCAAAATTTTGTTCCCCTTTGGATGCAAGTGTGGAATTCTACCAGGACAAGCATCAATACATTTTCCACAGCCAATGCATGTATTTGAATCTACAATTACGGCCCCGGTCTCCTTACTCACTGAAAGGGCATTAACAGGGCAAGCTTCAACGCATGGATAATCCTCACATTGGGCGCAGAAGTGGGGAAACTCTATTCCAGGAGCGAGCATGAAAACCCTAATGCGGGAGGCTTCAGGCCATATGCACTTTTCATGGAAAAGTGAACATGCCACTTCGCATTTTCTGCAGCCGCTGCACTTTGAAAGGTCACGGGCAATCCATATAAGTGCCCTTTTTTCCGAAGCCAAACCTCTTCAACCTCTCCCCTAAACGTGAAACTCTTATTCTGGCTCTGGGCAGATTTAAGTTTGATGCCACAAAAGCCAATTTGTGAAAAGTCTTTAAAGCCGGAGACCTTAAGAAAAAGGGAGGCTAAGGCTTGTCGATGGCGGATATATTCCAACAGCTTCAACTGTGGCTGGAAAATTTTGCGGTGCAATACGGTTATCTTGGCATCTTTCTAATAAGCCTATTAGGCTCAATGTCAATATTTTTCCCAATACCATACACTGTAGTTATCTTCACCATAGCCCCATTCTTCGACCCAATATTACTCGCGTTAGCATCTGGGGCAGGCTCAGCCATAGGAGAGTTTTCAGGCTACTTGCTTGGGCTAGGAGGGAGAAAAATCATAAGCGAGAAACGCAAACACCAAATGGAAGCTCTATTGAAAATTTTCGGAAGATACGGTCCCATCGCTGTATTCCTTTTTGCTCTAACACCGCTACCGGACGACTTGCTTTTCATACCGCTTGGCGTGATGCACTACAGCCTATTAAAGGCGTTTATCCCAGCACTAATCGGGAAAATTTGCATGAGCCTAATAATAGCCTACAGCGCCCGCTGCGCCATAGCAATAATTGAACAAATATTCGGAATAGAAAGCAGCTGGATAACCGCCCTAATAAGCATGACACTAGCAATAATCCTCCTAATAATAGTCATCGCCATAATGTTCAAAATAGACTGGGAGAAAATAGCCAAAAACCTCGAAAAGAAAAAAGA
>Ga0272445_1000952_pt1 | contig 24306 bp, 23 predicted proteins | sample YNPCB0031_FD_194404 | JGI IMG/M metagenome (GOLD analysis project Ga0272445, IMG submission 194404) | Hot spring sediment microbial communities from Yellowstone National Park, WY, United States - YNP-CB-003-1 | ecosystem: Environmental > Aquatic > Thermal springs > Hot (42-90C) > Sediment... | reverse complement strand
GGCCGTGGAGATATACGGCCCGGACCCGCTCAGGGCAACCCTCGCCATCGCCGCCGAGGTGGAGCAGGACCTGGACTTCAGAGACGCCGAGGCGCGCCGCAACGCCCAGCAGCTCATGGCCATATACACCCTCGTCCAGAGGATTGCGCAGACGGCGGAGGACCGCGCCCCCAGCTGGCTGGATCTGTGGCTGGCGTCTGAAGTGGCGCAGATCCTGGAGAGGGTCAAGGAGGCATACCAAAGGGTTAGGGTGAGGCAGGCCGCCGTGGATGTCCTGTACAACGCCAAGTCCGCCTTCGACCAGTACCTCTCCATGGTGGAGAGGCCGTCTAAGCTCGCGGTCGAGGCCGCCAAGGCGTGGGTCATCGCCATGGAGCCCATCGCGCCGCACCTCGCCGAGGAGCTCTGGGCTGTGCTAGGCGGCGGGGGCTTCGCCGCGTCGGCCCCCTGGCCCTCGCTTAAGGCAGACCCCGCGGCCCTCCTGGCGAAGAGATACGTGGACATGTTGATAGAAGACGTGAAGAAGATACCCGCCTTCGGCCCCGGGACGAGGAAGGTGGCGGTCTACGTGAACCGGCGCTTCGAGTGGGCTAAGGCCGCGCTCAGCGGCGATATACGCGCCGCGATACAAGCCGGGGCGCCGCCGCAAGCCGCCAAGCGCCTCGTGGACCTCCTCAAGTCCCTGGGGGAGGAGGTCAGGTCGCTGGTGGCGTCTGTGGAGAAGTTCGACGAGCTGGAGGCGCTTACGTCCTACAAGCCCTACTTGGAGAAGACGCTCGGCGCCTCCGTAGAGCTGTACGACGCCGAGGACGCCTCAGCCCCCGACCTGGGCGGCAAGAAGAAGGCGGCGCTACCCCTGAAGCCGGGGATATACCTCTCCTCCTAGCCGGCCTGCGTCAAGTGCGGCAACACCTCCCTCTTGAATTCGTGGAAGAGCTCGTTGAGGACCTCCTCGTAGCTCGCCTTCCCCACCTCTATGGCGTCCATGTGTTGTTCGATGAGGCGCGTCCTCTCCTCGGAGACCAACTCGCCGAAGTTGCTCTCAAGGAATCGGTACACCTCGATGCCGCGTTTAGTGGGCACCATCAGCTTGTTGCGCCCAGCCACGTAGACGTAGTACCGCCTCGCCAAGACCTGGAGGATCCTGGCGTAGGTGCTCGGCCTGCCGATGCCCCTCTGCCGCATCAAGGCGAGGACGTCGGCCTGCGACAGTATCCTCCTGATCACGCGGTACCGCCTCACCACCACGTCAAGGGTGCCGGTGGGTAGCTCAGGCTCCACGGGGACGAGCTGATAAAGGACCTGGAACCCCTGGCGCTTCACGTTGACCGTCCTCTCAAGCTGGAGGACGTGGCCGTCTATCTCCACGGCGTATCTCGCCACCTCCACAACGCTGGGCTCCATCTGGCTCGCCATGAACCGCCTAAAGATGAGGTCGTAGAGCTGGTAGTGGCTCCGCGTAGGCCGTATGGCAAGTTGCAACACGCCCGCGTTCACCAAGCCCCTCAGCTCCTCCACGTCGATAGGCCTCGTGGGCCTAATGGCCTCATGCGCCCCCTCAGCCGCCTCGCCCCAGGTCCTAGGCCTAAACGCCTCCTCGCCGAACCTCTTGGCGACGTACTCCCTGGCGATGGCTATGCCTGCGGCGGACACCCGCGTGCTGTCGGTGCGGTGGTACGTTATCAACCCGCTTTCGAAAAGATCCTGCGCAAGCCTCATGGCGGAATCCGCAGAGAGGCCCAGTTTATTCACCGCGTCTCTCAGCAACTCGTCCGTGGTGTAGGGCGGAGGCGGGTTCACAGACCTCTCCACCCTCTCAAGTAGCTTTACGGCCACCCTCTTCTTCTTACGCAGAACCTGCAACACCTCCCCCGGCACCTGGAGCCTCAGATCCAAGTCGTCCAGCTGGAGGTCCACGTTGTACACCCTGTTTCTGAGAGACTCCTCGTAGGTCTTCACCACCCACCCCAACACCGGGGTCTGGACCCTCCCCGCCGAGAGGTTGGGGTTCTGGTACCTACTCTGCAGGATCTTGCTGAGGCCGAAGCCCAGCCACCTGTCCTCCACCCTCCTCACGATCTGGCCCATAACCAGCGAGTAGTTCACCGCCCTCGGGCTGGCTAAGGCGTTTAGGATGGCCCTCCTCGTCACCTCGTGGAACTCCACCCTCCTGATGTCGGAGACATAGGGCCGGAGGCCGAGGTAGAGGTCGAAGGCGATCTTCTCCCCCTCCGAGTCGGGGTCCGTGCCTATGAGAACGGAGTCTACCTCCACGGCGATGTTCCTAATCGCGGCGAGGACATCCAGCGGCCTGCAGTCGGGAGGCACGTCGGCGTCGTCCACATACACGCCGCCGCGGCACCTCCAGATCTTGTTGTAGACCGGCACGAAGCGGCCCTCCTTCACAAGCACAGCGTACTCCGCCCCGTCGTACCCGTCGTGTTTGAAGCCGCCGAACCAGCGCGCCACCACCTCCCTCTGCCCCGCGTCCACCCTCTGGAGTGAGGTGGGCAACTCGTATATGTGGCCAAGGGAGGCGGTGACCATCAACACGGCGTCGCCGGTGGACACCTCATATATCGGCACCCCATCTGTAATTATGAGGCTGGGCCTCCCGAAGAAGTTGGCTATGGTACGCGCCTTAGTCGGCGACTCCACCACCATGAGAACAGTGCGCAACAGCTCGACGCCCCTCGCCGCCGGCGTCAGCCTGCCCTCCACTATATCCCTAATAACCTTCCTATCTCTATCCACCTCCGCCAGCACCGCGCCGAGGTCCACCTCGTTTATGTGCCTAAACTCAGCCTCGTCGAACCTAAGCTTCAGCTCCCTCTGCAGGGCGTAGAAAACCTTCCTGTCATCCACCACCACCACGCTGAGGCCCTTGGACAAGCCGCCGGCATATAGGCGGGACGTCCTCCCGCTCCCCTGTATGTAGGTGGTCACGTCCGGCACAAGGACGTACAGCTCGCCATCTATGTAGGCCAACTTGACCTCCGTGGCGGACTCAACAGCCCTCTTCACCTCCTCCAGTTGCAGAAGCCCACCCACAAACTCCACAGCAGACCTCACCACCTCCACCGCGTGTCTGTCGAAGCTGGACAGCTCCGCCCCCTCCATGGACTTCTTAAGGGCCGCCTGGACGCTGAGGGCGTAGGGCGCGAGGCGCTTCAGCTGGCCAATAAGCCTATCCGCCTTATACCGCAGGTCGCCCGCGAGGACGGATCGGACGTTGTAGAGGAAGGTGAGGTAAGCCGGTATGGAGAACTCCTCAATCCTAACCCTAAACCGGAACTTAGGCACCCCCACAAACACCACGTACCTAATCACATGCGGCAGATCTATCCCCCTCACAAGCGCCGACCTCGCCGAGGCGAGCCCCACCAATACCGCCACCTCCCCCCTCTCAAAGGCCTCAAGCACCCCCCTCCGCGGCCGGAAGAAATGCTCCACCGCCAGGCCCGCCTCCTTCGCCCTCTCCACGATAGACGCGCCGAGGTCCCTGTCCTGCACATACACGATCCCCCCGGGGCCAAGCCTCCTGAGGAGCTCCACCACCTGCGCCGTCACGTCTTGCGAAGCCTCAACGTAGAGATCCACCACGTTGCGGAGCCCCTCCGCCCTCCCCCCAACGTCGAAGCCCAAGATCTCCCTAAAGAGGAGCAGACGCGTGGTCCTCCTCGCCTTGGCCAAGGCCCCCGAGGCCACAAACACCCCCAGCCTAAGCCCCCGCACCGCCTCCTGAAGCCTAGACCTGAGGGAGGAGACCTCCTGCGAAAGCCGCTCAACCTCCTTCAAATCCCCCGCCACCTCCGCCTTCCTCAACTGCCTCGCCAGATTTATCACCTCAAGCGCCATCCCCAGTACCTCCTCAGAAACCCCCATAAGCCTCAAGATCCTCTCTATGTTCTTGCTGGTAGCCCTCAACATGCTGTCCACATCGTCAGCAGCCACGAAGTCGAACCTGTACCTGCTCAACAACCCGAAGTACTTAGGCAGGAAGGCCGAGGTCACGATCAACACGTCGAAATCCCCCCTCTCCACAGCCTCCAGCACCCCCCTCTTCTCCCCCTCCCCCAGCAGGGAGTGGTAAGCCAGCGCCCTCAGCGACACCCCCGCCCTCTCCGCGTAAGCCACAAGCCTCCTGTGGGCCTGGTGCGCAAGCGCGGAGGTGGGGAATATCAGCAGAACCCTCCCACCCCGCCGGGCGAAATACAACGCCGACACCAACACGAAGGTGGTCTTCCCCGACCCGGTAGGCGCCACAACGGCGAAGCTCTTCCCCCTCACAAGACGCCTCGCCCACAGCCTCTGCGCCCCCCACATCTCGTAACCAACCACCCCCCTAAAGAAGGCAGAAAACTCCTCATACGCCCTAAGGTACTCCCCAACCCACGCCATATCCCTCAACGCCCTCCTCCGCCTCAACGCCTCCACCACCTCAGCCACAGACCTCGCCCTGACCTCCCTAGGCAGACACTCCCGGCAGGGGAGCCCAGCCGCCAGGCGATCCGACGTGATAGGCCCCCCGCAGTTGGGGCAGCTATGGAGATACACCACCAGAGGCAACTCCACGCCACGCGGAGACACAGCCAATAAAAAGGTTTACTTTTCAGCAGGACACGCCGCGGTGATACAAGAAGAATAGCCCGGGGCCGAGGCGGCAGACAAATTTATATAGCAGTGCCCCACGACGCAAATGGAAAAAATAGCGGAATGGGTAGACGCCTTCAACAAAATCGCCCGCAACGAAAACAACTTCCACAGCTTCTACATCCACAAAACAGGCGAAGACATCCAGGCAACCCTCACCCTCGAGGAGGTCGCCCCGGCGGATCAGTGCAGAGGAGGCTCCTTCGCCGCCGCCACAGTCGCCATGCAGGGAGGCAAGGCGACGCTGGAAATGACAACAGGCACATACAAGAAGTGCCCCACAGCCACGGGCTACGCCGCCGACTACACAAAGACAGCCGCCGAAAGACTCGACCTAGGCGACGACCCCGAACTCCTCAACTACGTAAAATCCATAAAAAACGAAGGCGACTTCATCGCCCTACTGGAGGCGGTAATTCAAGCCGCCGCTAGCCAATAAACACCTTTTTAAAAACCTCCACAAACCTGTTATACGCCTCGTCGCCGTAAAGCACCACGAGGACCCTCCTCACGCTCCTCAGCCGCGGCGCCAAGTCCCTAAAAACCGCCGCCATCTCAAAAGCCACCGCGTCAAACGGACACCCAAACACCCCCGTGCTAATCGCCGGAAACGCAACAGAGGAGAGCCCCAGCTCCTCCGCCTTAAGAAGCACGTTCCTCACAGCCTCCCCCACCTTCTCCACCGGCTCCACCCCACACCGCGGCCCCACGGCGTGGATGACGTACTTCGCCTTAAGCCGCCCCGCCGAAGTCACCGCCACACCCCCCACAGGTACAGGCCCAAACCTCCGCACCCACTCCCTACTCTCCTCCTGAATCACCCAGCCTCCCCTCCTCACGATAGCCCCAGCCACCCCACCCCCGTGCTCAAGATACGAATTGGCGGCGTTGACAATGGCGTCAGCCTCCACCTCCGTGATATCCCCCTTAAGAAGCACAACAGAGACCTCCCCCACCCGAAACTCCATACCAACGCCACAGCCCACACTTATAAACATACCCCGCCGACAAACCAGCCACACCCACGACGCCGCCCCCGCGCCACCCGGCACTAACAAGCCGCCACCCCCAACCAACCCCACGCCCAGCCCCAGCAACACGCAGAAACAGAGAACGCATCATCACGACGCCAAAGAAAACCACTATAGACTATATAAACTACGGCGTTTTTAAAACGTCGTGCAACATGCGCTTTACATCTGTTAAAGCGTTCTGCTGTTTCGGCGAGTTAAGTATGTAAAGCGGAGATCCAATTTATAAAACGTCGTGCAACTTCTCAGCAGACGCCGACGCCGAGACGAAGAAACACGCAAATACACACATCTCCACACCCGACACACCGACAAAAAGACAAAACCAAAATAACGTACCCAACAAAACCCCCGCACAAAACCCACATACCACCACCAACAAAACTTAAAAACCCAGAAAAACCAATCTCAAGAACCCCCAGCATCTCAAATAGAGAATTGAAAGTCGCTGATAGACCCTGCGCTTAGGAGGGGCGGCAGGCTGGCATCTCAAATAGAGAATTGAAAGAAGACGTCTGGCGCAATTGCCCACGTCGGCCTCAAGCGCCTGACGCATCTCAAATAGAGAATTGAAAGGTGTCCCACCTCAGCCTTGAGCACCTGCCAGGGTCCAGCGCATCTCAAATAGAGAATTGAAAGACCACCAGGAGCATATACATCGACCCATACGGCGACTACGTGATCGCATCTCAAATAGAGAATTGAAAGCTGCGGATCTTGCCCCTGGGGAAGGGGAAGTCGCCGCGCTTGGCATCTCAAATAGAGAATTGAAAGATTCTTCAGCAGATCGGCGCATACGTCGCAGACGTAGCCGCGCATCTCAAATAGAGAATTGAAAGATTACACAGCTGAAGATAATTGAGGAGGCCCTCTCCGCCATAGAGCATCTCAAATAGAGAATTGAAAGGTACTGCTACGGGCCAGGGGGCTGGCGCCCCGTCGATGAGGCATCTCAAATAGAGAATTGAAAGCGTACCCCCCGCTCTCAGCTGTGGCCCAGGCAACGGCGGGCATCTCAAATAGAGAATTGAAAGTCTCGTCCGTAAGCGCGTACCTAGGCTCGCCACGCGGCATGAGGCATCTCAAATAGAGAATTGAAAGTGCTTTTCTTCTTGCCACGTCTCGCCTTCCTCGCCTTCTTAGCGCATCTCAAATAGAGAATTGAAAGGTATCTCGTCCACGGGGACAGTCGGCATTGCGAAGTCTACGCATCTCAAATAGAGAATTGAAAGGTGTTCAGTCACCTTCACCGCCATGTAGTCGTCGCTTATCAGGCATCTCAAATAGAGAATTGAAAGCATGTCGTACGCCGGCGCGGCGAACAGGACGTCGAGCTTCTTCGGGCATCTCAAATAGAGAATTGAAAGAGAGTCTTCATTCCTCTCCCTGATAGGCCCCTGGCTGCATCTCAAATAGAGAATTGAAAGTCTTCCTCCGGACGCCCGTGGCGTTGGGCTTCCCTTGGATCTGCATCTCAAATAGAGAATTGAAAGCAGCCTGTTGAGAAGCACCACGTTTCCAGTCTTCTCGTTGCCGGCATCTCAAATAGAGAATTGAAAGTATTCGTAGATAAGCCAGCCGAAGCGCCGCGGCGGAATCCCGCATCTCAAATAGAGAATTGAAAGTATGGACAACAAGACGTGTATATCGTATAAGATCATTGCGCCGCATCTCAAATAGAGAATTGAAAGCGCCTGGGCAGGCGCCTCGGCAGGCGGCGGAGGAGTTGGTGGAGCATCTCAAATAGAGAATTGAAAGATACAGACTCATACGGAACGACCTTCTCGAAGACGGATATAGAGGCATCTCAAATAGAGAATTGAAAGCTTTACCCCTTCGGAGAAAAGTTTAAATATTCCCGAGTTTCGCATCTCAAATAGAGAATTGAAAGGCAACAAATTCGACGCAGACTTGGCGCTTCTTGAAGATCCAAGCATCTCAAATAGAGAATTGAAAGACAATGCGTAGTAGAGCTAGCATGAGTGCGGACTACTGCGTCAGCATCTCAAATAGAGAATTGAAAGCACAACTGTCGTGCAACGCCACGGCTTCTCGTTGCACTTCTCCGCGCATCTCAAATAGAGAATTGAAAGAATGTTCTACACGCATGTAGTAGTTGTTGTATACCTTTACAGCATCTCAAATAGAGAATTGAAAGGCCAAGCGTCCCGATTTTGCTACAGCTATGGCTAAGGTGTTCAGCATCTCAAATAGAGAATTGAAAGTTACTGAAACCTTGATAGCTACGGGCATGGCCATAGGCTTCATATGCATCTCAAATAGAGAATTGAAAGGACACTGTTTCGGCAACCCCCTCAATGAGGTGAGAAATAGCATCTCAAATAGAGAATTGAAAGATAAAGGCCATTAGGAAGATGGTGGAGGCTGACCCCGTAATTTCAGGCATCTCAAATAGAGAATTGAAAGGACACTACGCAGAGACATAAGCCGCAACCTTCCGCTTCACCGCGCATCTCAAATAGAGAATTGAAAGGCTGGGGCAACGCCTAGGCGCGGTTGTTTGCACGTACCAGCTGGGCATCTCAAATAGAGAATTGAAAGAGGCACTTGCAGGCGCTTTAGGTGGGATACCACCCCCACCTTGCATCTCAAATAGAGAATTGAAAGGCTCGCGCCTGAAGAGACGCGTTAGAGCCAAGGCGTCCTCCTCACGTGCATCTCAAATAGAGAATTGAAAGAGCTGTAAAGAACGTCGTCCCACTTCCAAGACTCGTTGCCAGCATCTCAAATAGAGAATTGAAAGGTCGTAGTGCGACAAGATGTAGACCGCCAAGGCGGCGCCGAACACGCATCTCAAATAGAGAATTGAAAGCAGCCACCGTCTCAGCAACCTCAACAGACTCCTCAATCTCCCCCGCATCTCAAATAGAGAATTGAAAGCTACGTCTTGACGTACACCCTAGGCGCCACGGGGCGCCGGGCATCTCAAATAGAGAATTGAAAGCCACAAAGTTCTGAGCCCCCTCCGTGGGCGGATTAAGGCCCGCATCTCAAATAGAGAATTGAAAGAGCGTGGCGTCTCTCTGCACGGCGTTATACGCCACGAGGGCGCATCTCAAATAGAGAATTGAAAGCAGAAATTCAACAAGCTCCTCAGTGGAGGCTCCGAGAAACAGCATCTCAAATAGAGAATTGAAAGTCAAGTCACTTATCAGCTCACCCACCTTGGAACATACGGGGGTTGCATCTCAAATAGAGAATTGAAAGATGTACTGCGCATATGCGTCCAGCGCGTGCTCCAAGTCGCGGCATCTCAAATAGAGAATTGAAAGACTGCGTATGAGTCTGAGCGGGTTGCTGAGACGGCTAGGTAGCATCTCAAATAGAGAATTGAAAGCACGGTAGACGACGAGTGGAGGGTCTTCGGCAACGACTGGGGCATCTCAAATAGAGAATTGAAAGCTAAGCCCGAGGTGCGGGCTAGGATGGCTGGCGGCATGACATACACAATGGCATCTCAAATAGAGAATTGAAAGGTCTTCAGCCTTCCGCCTAGGCGTCTACGGCAACGGCGTCGAACAGCATCTCAAATAGAGAATTGAAAGACGCCGTATTGGCAGGAGTGGGTCATCGGCAACTGGACGACGGCGGCATCTCAAATAGAGAATTGAAAGTTTTTTTCTTGGCCCGCCAGGGCCCCCTTCATAATTATATACTCTGCATCTCAAATAGAGAATTGAAAGAGCTTGCGTATGTACTCGATATGTTTCTTCGACACTATAGTAAAGCATCTCAAATAGAGAATTGAAAGGTGTACCACAGGGCGGCGACAATCAGCAACGCAAATATCCACGGGCATCTCAAATAGAGAATTGAAAGTTTTTTGAAGCCGCCGTAGAGCAGGCCATGTTTCGCCAGCACGTGCATCTCAAATAGAGAATTGAAAGTGCAGGAGAAGCAAGACCCCCGTAGCGGCTGGGCGATATACCGCGGCATCTCAAATAGAGAATTGAAAGTATTCATGCGGGTGGAGGACGTGCTTTACATGCCTGAGGTGCATCTCAAATAGAGAATTGAAAGCATATGCCCGGGCCGGGCAGTCCGTCGTACCACGACCCTATGCACGGCATCTCAAATAGAGAATTGAAAGCCTGCCTCCGAGCTGTTGCTTAAGCGCCGAATTCGGCGCCCTTCTGTGCATCTCAAATAGAGAATTGAAAGGCCGACAGGCGCCCCAGGCCTCCACCCAGCCACCTCCGAGCATCTCAAATAGAGAATTGAAAGTCACGCGCCCCAGGCGCAGTCTGTTGCTGGCGTTGTTGCTGGGCATCTCAAATAGAGAATTGAAAGTTCCCAGACTTGTCCAGCCACTGGTTGCAGCGGAACGGCATCTCAAATAGAGAATTGAAAGACTGGGCGCTTAGCGCCGCCCCTCCGCACTGCTGTGTGCTGACGGCATCTCAAATAGAGAATTGAAAGTTATCCACTTAGCCACCTCTCTATATTTCGATACGGCACCTTGGGCATCTCAAATAGAGAATTGAAAGCACTACGTAGTTGTCTCTATAATGCCGCGCAGTGGCACCATAAATTTCAGCATCTCAAATAGAGAATTGAAAGACAAGAGAGACGTTCACTCAGACAATCGATATGGTGGCAGACGCATCTCAAATAGAGAATTGAAAGACGACCCACTGCCAGTGCGGGTATGCGAAAACCGTGCCGTACACAGCATCTCAAATAGAGAATTGAAAGTGTGCGCTGGGCAGGAGGGCGAAGGACGTGGCGCTGGCGCGCATCTCAAATAGAGAATTGAAAGCTACTGGCATCGGCGCATACATAGACAACGTCTTCAAGAGGCATCTCAAATAGAGAATTGAAAGTAGTGGAAAAAAGGGGTCTTTTTTGGGGGGTCTGGACCCCGCATCTCAAATAGAGAATTGAAAGTGTTCTAGGCGCAGGAATTTCTATTCCGTTGTTGTTCCTTAGCATCTCAAATAGAGAATTGAAAGCAGGCTATGCGCCGAACGCGCCGAAAGGGCGCTTAGGTGGCGCATCTCAAATAGAGAATTGAAAGTGTACCTCACGCATACGCCCTTGTGGCATCCTTCAGCCGTCGCATCTCAAATAGAGAATTGAAAGTGTGTCGGTGCCGAATGGGGCGCCGGCATGGGGCTCCTCCCGCATCTCAAATAGAGAATTGAAAGTTACGCAATGTATGTCGCCACGCTTGACTGATTCATGTAAGCTGCATCTCAAATAGAGAATTGAAAGGTCGTTATGTATCTGTCTGTCCATACGCACCACGCCCTGCGTGCCGCATCTCAAATAGAGAATTGAAAGACAAGAGGGGCCACAAGACGGAGGGACTAGACAAACAACCCAGCATCTCAAATAGAGAATTGAAAGCATCGAGGTCTACGTCAGGAGGTTCAGATACGCGGAGGTGTGCATCTCAAATAGAGAATTGAAAGTCGACAGTTGTCGACGTAATGAAGTCGCTCCTGCTCCACATCTGCATCTCAAATAGAGAATTGAAAGTAGCCATGGCCGCCAGCCTTTTGGCGACGAAGCCTTTCGCAGGCATCTCAAATAGAGAATTGAAAGGTTACTCCGAAGGATTTGAAGTTCCAGAAGGCTCCCGATGACCTGCATCTCAAATAGAGAATTGAAAGTCAAAAATCTTGCGCGCCATGCGGAGCGACAAAGAAGCGTATGGCATCTCAAATAGAGAATTGAAAGCGCAACGGCGAGGGCTATGAGCTTATGCGCCGCGGTGATGCGCGAGACTGGCATCTCAAATAGAGAATTGAAAGCGTTGAGGTGAAGCTCGCGCGCCAAGTTGACAAAGACGCATTTCGCATCTCAAATAGAGAATTGAAAGCTCCATGACCTCTTCGGGACTCCGGGCCTGCCTGAGGGTTTGCATCTCAAATAGAGAATTGAAACGCGACTTACAGCGTCTGCCGACTGCATGGTGTCGGTGCGTGGGGGCCGGCAGAGCCGCGTGGTGGAGGGCCCTTGGGCTATGTTCCGCCGGATCGGCCGCAGGCGGCGCGTCTGTGGTTGCCCGCCAGCACGTCGGCCAGCTGGATCCCGGGGACCTTGTGGAACGGCCTAGATATGGTGCGCGGGATGGCGCGCGGGTTGACCAGCCCGTCGTCTACCACGTAGAGATGTGCCCTGAGTCTCCTCATGAGGGACCAGAGGGCCTCGGCCAAGCTCTCCTGTCCGCGGTAGTGCAGAGAGACCCAGGCCGTATCGAACAGTTTCTCGAGCTCCTCGGCCGCGGCGGCGCCGCCCCTCCTCCACAGCTCCCTCCACTTCAGCTCTCCTGCTATGCCGTAGCGCCGCCTGAGGGCATCTACGTAGTCGCTGAACGCGTAGACGTAGCTAGCAGGGCCCTCGTATACAATGCCAGCCAAGACGACGCAGTTACAGACGGCGGTCTGTCCCGAGCCGTCTATAAACGCCACGCGTCTCGTCACGCCGCCCGCCGTGGAAAGACTTTTAAATATATACGCCATAAAAAGAGAGATGTGGGCGGGGATGCGGCCCCGCGAGGGGCAGAAGCACCGCCCGAGCGGAAGAGCTGATGTTATATCCTAGCTCCGTCCGTCTGCTTGGCATCTCGGTGTTCAGTTTGCCGAGCTCTGCGCAGACCACGTTTATATCCTCCGTTCGAGGGATCTTACCAAGTGGCTTACTGTTGCGTTCGACAGACGCCTCTGGTCTTGGGAGTCGGCTAAGGCGCGTCCTCTGGCGTGTGTGGGGCGGACGCCGTATTCAGGCCCGGGCGAGCTCTCCATGTGGGAGGCCGAGGCGTTTATCGGACGGCTCGTGGATTTCGGCGGGCCTGAGCTGATGGCGACCGGAGGCGACACCTCCCCAGGCTCGCGGCATAGCCGCCCCTGCCCTTTCCTATTGCCTCGCTCAGAGGCGTACAGAGCACCGAAGGCTTGGCGGCCCTCGGGGTGTCGGGGGCCGAGAGAGGCGCCCCGCGGCCGCGGTGACTGAAGCCGGCGCCGCGCTTTGACCGCGCACAGTTAGGCCGGTCCTCTTCCATAGCTACGCGCATCGTCTTTATCTAGGAATGGGCGCAACCCACACGGAGGTGGGTCGCGTCACGGCTTAGGCCGCATTACGGTGATGCCCATGGCGTTGGCGACGGCGATCATCGCGTCGGGGTTTCTGTCGTGAATAAACGGCGTTATTACGTAGACGGCGTCGACCCCATAAACGTGATTAGACGCGTCTCAAAAGATAATTGAAAGAGCCGCGCCTTTCCGCGCTACAGCACGCGCTGGGCGCTCAGCACCTCATAGATAATTGAAAGTGTTCCGCAGGACTAACGCCGGTAGGAATACACCGGCGAGAGTCTTGAATAGAGAGAAGGATTGCTTTATATTTTACATATCTTGTGTGTGTCGGATTGGTGTTTGAATTGGTTTGAGGGTGTTTGTTTTGTGTGGTTATATGGTTTCTATTGTTGTGGGTGTTGTGGCGCACCATTTGCGGTACCAGCATCCGGGGCATTTGTTGGGGTGTGGGCGTGGTTGTGGGGTGTGGCCTGTGTATATTTGGCGGATTTTGTCGGCGGTGTAGAGGACTAGGGTTTTGAGGTCTTGGGTGAGGGGTATCTCGGCGGTTTCGCCGGTTTCGGCGTAGTAGATATAGCCTCTCTGGACTGCCTTGCCGTAGTGGGCTTGGGCGGCGAGCATGTAGGCGCCTAGCTGGGCTTTGTGGGGGGTTGGGACGCGGCGGGGTTTGGCGGTGTTTTTTACTTCCAGCGGGGCTGGTCTGCCGTCTATGATGAGGACTGCGTCTATGACGCCGCAGAAGCCCGCCCCTCTGAGCTGGACTGAGTGTTCCACGGCCTCTGCGCCGAGGGCCTTGGCCACAGCTTCGACGGCCTCTCTCTGTGTTTCTTTGCCTTTTTTCATCCTCTCGGTGGGGGGCTCGGCGAGACCTGCTATTATGTAGTAGGCGGCGGCTGGGCAGTAGAGGTACTGCCGTATCAGCGAGGGGTTAATGCAGGACGGGGCCGTCATGTCTGGGAGGCGGGGTGGGGCCTATTCTGATCATCGTGTCTAGCGTCTTTTTGTCTATTTTGAGGATTATGATGTCTGCGTTGGCGTTTTTTATGACGCGTCTTAGCCTCTCGGCGAGTTCCTTCACCAGCGCGGGCGGGAGCCTGCCGATGAAGGCCGACTTCTGGACGCGGGCGAGGCCGAATGCTTTTAGGGTCTCCGCCACTTTGTTCCTCACGTCGTCTTCCGTCACGTCGTAGACCACCACTACGTACATAGGGCCTTGGCCAGGGCCCGCGCCTCGCGGTGTATCTCCGCCGAGACAGGCCTCTTGGCGGCCGAGAACTCTTCGAGCACGGCCGCCGCGACGGCGAGGCGTGAGGCGTGGGTGAGGAGGCCGTCCTTTGTCTCCAGCTTGTGCCTCATATGGGCCACCACGGCGTCCACCCGGGGCCTCCACTGCTCCATGAAGTCCAAGACGAGGGACGGCCTCCCCGACTTGTCTACGTGGAGGAACCCCACGTAGGGGTCCAGCCCCGCCAGCAGGAGGGATTTGAAGCAGAGGGTCTTGAGGATGCCGTAGCCGTAGTTCAGCCCGGCGTTTACTGGGTCCTTCCCCTCTTGGTCTCTGCCGGGGAAGCCGGTCACCTCTCTGTACGCGGCCCAGTAGGCCTCCGCCGCCGCGGCCTCGGCCTCCAGCACCCGATGGGGCTCCTCGGCCCGGGCGAGGGCCTCCTGTGCTTTAGCCAGCGCCTCGGCGTATTCTCCATACCTCTGGAGCCTCCGGCGCCAGGTCTTGACGTTCTCCAGCTGGCCCCGGATCTTGAGCCAGACCCACCTCTTGGCGGTTTCCAGACCCCTCCCGTCGAGGGCGGCTTGGTACTGGCACCTCCTCTTGGCGCCGGTGGCGTCCCCTACAGGCTTCATGAAGACGCCTAGGGGCTCGCCCCTCTGGTCGAAGACCGCCACCACGGCGCCTGCCCTGAGGAGCGCCCTCAGCGCCTTGGTGGTTATGGAGATGCCGCCGGTCAGCAGAAGCACCTCGTCTACCTCGTGCAGTGGGTACTGCCTCGCGCCGTCTCTTCCCTCCACCACCAGGAGGCCCTTCCTGGCCCTGATCCTGGTGCCGTAGGTGGCCACTACGATCTGCATATGTGGTAGAAGGGGCAGGTCTTGGGGCACTGGGGCGGGGTGCCGGGGTCTCTGGCGGAGGCCACCACGTCCACCGCCTCGTCCCTCGCCTCGAGGAACTTGAGGCGGGGCCCCTCGCCGAGGTGATGGGCCTGGGCTCTGTACTCCACAGAGCCGTCCACCCAGATCTGGACGTGTATGCCGTAGTCTATGGGCATGCCGTACTCCGCCTCTATGGCCATGGCGTAGCCCGCCAGCGCCGCGTCGACGTTTTGAGAGGGGCCGAATTTGAACTCCACCACGGCGCCCAGCGCCACGCCGTCTGCCACCACGTAGCCGAGGCCCAGCGGCGCCCCGTCTACCGCCACCTGTGTGTGTATGGGCGCGGCGTAGAAGGCGGCTGAGTCCTTGCCCCGGGCGAGGCCGGAGGCCAGTACGTAGTGGTACTCGCCGAGGAGCCTCGCCGCCACGTATCTATAAAGCGCCTCTGCCTTGGGCTTGAACTCCTCCGGCGCGGTCTCGCCGGGGCCGGACATGGGGACACCTGCGTAGACGAACCTCCGGAAGTCCTCCAGCGCCTTGAACAAGGCGGCGTGGAGGGCGGAGCCCTCTAGGAGGGGCTTCGCGGGCTGGGGTCTCTCTTTGAGCACGTACTTTAGGTATAGGTTTCTGCCGGTGGGGCAGTAGCCGTAGGCGAAGTCAGACAGCGCGATGCCGAGGTGCGCAGGAGGCCTCACCGGCGGCTTGTCAAAGGACCACCCCCTCAGCTCAGGCGGCGTGTCGTGCTGGCCGCCTGTTATGCGCACCCGGCGGAGGAGTCTGGCTATCTCCATGAGGGTTAGCACGAAGTTTTGATCAACTTCCTGTATTATCCGTGACATACTGCAGTGAAAAGGCTTAAAACTGCAGGCGCCTGCAATTAAATGCGCCTCGCCGTCACGCTCGGCTTTGAGAGCACCCTGGTGATTAGGGCCGTGGCGAGGCTCCCCCGCGCCGATGACTACGTCCTCCTGCGGGCGCAGACCGGCACAGAGGGCGATGTCAAGTCCGCGGAGACCGCCGCCGACGTCATAAAGGCGCTGGGGAGGGGGCGGGACTTCGCCGTCGACGTCCGCGACCTGGCGAGGGGGTTAGAGCAGCTCGCCTCCCTCGACTTCGACGCAGTGGCGCTCGCCGGCGGGCCCAGGTCGCTGGTCCTCTTGGCCTTCGTGGCGGCTGCGCTGAGGGGCGCCAAGATCTACGTAGTTCCGGAGTACGCGGCTGACCCCTTCGACGCGACTGCTCTGACCGCTGCCTTCAGGCTTACTTGCCTAACTCCGGCGAAGCTCAGAGTCTTGGCGGAGGCCGACGGCCCAGCCGACGAGGTGGCGCGGAGGCTCGGCATTGACAGCTCCACAGCTTACAGGCATCTAGAGGACCTGGCGGAGAGGGATCTCGTAAGGGTTGAGGGCAGTAGGTCGAAGATGTATAGAACCGATACGGTAATTAGGACCCTTGCCAAAATGTTTTTGCAAAGGTCTACACAGCACTAATATTAGGTTTGTATACAGGAAAATTTATATATATTCACTATCCCGATCATATGGTTGGGGGTATAGAGATCGATAAAGAAACATTATCTGAATTCACGTCGCTGTTCAAATTCTACATCGATGCGGGGAGATACAGCGTTGTGGATCGGTTTGCCTACGCCATAAGTCCAGTAAGTGCGATCTATGCGCTCTACGAGGCTGTCAGAGAGATTAGAAGTGCTCTCGACCGAGCCGTTGAGGTCGAGTATGAAAAAGAAGGCAAAAAGAGCCGCGTCAGGTGTTGCGAATACGAAGAATATAGAGGCGAATGCAAGTGGCTTGTAGGCGTCGCAGGGGGCGAAAAGAAGTATTGCTGTCTCCCGTGTCCACATATACCCAGCGATGAAGCTGTGGCGAAGCTTGTGGAGGCTCTGAGGAGAGACGTATCTGTAGCTACAAAAATCGCCGCTATGGCGATGGCGTATAGGGCTAGAAGGGAGTAGTATGTTCCTCTCCTTCTCCCTACGGGTTCTGGTGGATGCCGAAGCCCTAAACATGGTTGAAAGCACTGGCAACTACACGAAACACAGGAGGGCCCCTCTGGTGGTCCCCGTGGAGGGCGGGTTCGAAATCCGCTACGTGCCGGCGGTAAGCGGGGAGTCGCTTGCCCACGCTTACCAAGCGATTCTGGCAGAACTTGCGAAGGAGCGAAAGTTGCCTGTCTGCGAGAGATGCGCCACAGGCGAGTTTCTTAAACATGCGGAAGATGAGATTTTTGGAGATAGTGAATGGGAGAAACAGGTTCAGAGCTACGCCAAAAATAAAGACGCCAAAAATAAAGACTTCCACAGCGCCGAAAAGACATTGATAACCAACTGCATGGTGGAGGACGTCGGAGGCTTCCTCTACACCAATGGCAATGTCAAGAGGACTTCACGCGCGGCGTTTGGCTACATGTTGCCAGCCAGAGACTTCGCACAAGCCGCCGCTGTCGAGCCCCAGTTCCACGTGAGACATGTGCCGTCTCAACCCGAAAGAGGTAAGCAGATGATATACTACGTAGAGACGAGCTCGGCGCTTTATGTGCTAAGTGGCTATTTGGATATTTGCGGTGTCGGCTGCACCTCCATGATACGTAGAGAGTGTCTGCAAGACGCTGACAAGCGTCGTGAAACCGCGTTAAAGGCGCTAGTGCTAATGCTGGCGAATCAGTTGTACGGCGCGAAGCGGAGCAGGTTTCTGCCAGCATGGACTGTGGCAAGTGCGGTCTTCGCCGCGGCAAAGTCTCCGTTTATGGTCACTCCTGGCCACGTTAAGGACTACATAGACGAGACGATAAAAAGAGCCAAGACCTATTCCAAGAATTTCGGCGACGAGGTCTTGATCTATTACTACATAAGGGAGGGTTATGAGAAGTCTCCTGCCGAAAGCGGCGGTGAGAAGGTGGCTGTGAATAAGCTTGGACAAATAGAGGAGCTAGCCGGGATGCTGAAATGGAAGTGCTCATAGTCCGTGGGAGACTTCACTGGGGATTTTCGGTAAAGTACCCGCTCCAATCTGCAGCACAGTTTCCGTTGCTAATCCCGCCGCCTACTACGCTGGTGGGGGCTCTTGCCTATGGGTGCAACGAAGGTGTCGAAACTTCCGAGGATAGAGTGTCGGCCGCTGCAAGGCTTCTTAATAACGTAAAATGGGCGGCGTTTGGATTTGACGAAACCCTCCGCGGCTTGCGGCTCTCTTTGTTGGCTGTGGCAGACATGTCGCGGAATATAGCTGCGCCATATGTGCGGAAGGCGGAGCAGGCACTTTTTGCGGTACAGGCTATGGGGAGAGTATATGCGGCTGGAATGCGCATTAAGATCGTATATCTCGGGGAGGGGCTTTCAAAACTTGTAAAATGTGGATGGCAGATCACGCGAATAGGGAGCAAGGAGTCTCTATTTGAGCCGAGTGATGTCGAGCTTCTTAAGGTAGAGAAAGTAGATGCAAAAACCTTCGCCACTTCGCTATATGTGCGTGCAGACGTGGCGAGACCTACTGATCCAAGCAAGGTTACTGAGTGGGAAGTGTGGCCTCTTGCCAAGGGGTCATTTCACTTCTGGAGAGGGGGGCCGCAGGAAGTCGTCAAACTTTACCTACCTCTAAGGCTTGAGGAGGTCTCTTACGAGAGTGAAAGGGTAATTAAGTTCGGCGAGGAGCTCTATGCGCTGTAGCAACCCCCCTCCCAGGGATACGCTTGGCTATATCTTCTACATGCACGCCTGTCCCCAGGGAGTCTCATGGAGCGAAGTGAGAGAGAGATGTCTTACGGCGGTCGACGAGGCCAGAAAGAGGAATATACGCGTATTTGTCTCAGGTAACGACAGTAGATATGTCGTCGGTGCGATGGCAAAGAACCTGGGTATAAAAACTGAGGGAGAAGGAAAGGCGAAGAAGAAAGGGAAAGGCGGTAGCGAAATCCTGTTAGATGTGCTTGGGGAGTTCTTTCGACGAGATATGGACGACCAGAAACACTACGCCATGCCGAATCTATTTAGGGCGACCTACTATGAGAACGACCGGAGTCTTAAGGACGTAGAAATGAAACTTACGGGGACGCAAGTGGCTCTTTCGTACTGCGGCGCTTTGCTTACATATGTTGGCGATGTATACCGCGGGTTAGAGGGTCAGATATATCTGCTGGCCGATGTAGAAAATCCAGTAAACTATGATGTTCTTCAAATCCTTGAAAGACTTGTGGAGAAGTACAGAGAGGCGCCGATAAAGGAGGCCAGCTTCGCGTTAAAGAGGCTCTATTTGTCCGCGTGCGTCGATAGACCTATCGAACCTGTGGAGCTATTCATTGCGAGAGGCAATAGAGCTACGCTTGTTGCGATAACTAGGTTCATGCTTTACGACTTGCCCGGTAAGGTCAGAGAAGACTTGATGCGGTCTATGGCCTTGCTCTCCAACGACAAGGTGTTTGAGTATGCTACAAAACTCGCAACTTTGTTGGAACTTTTCTTCGAGAGCACATACAGGCAGAGCGGGGGGAAGAAATACAGAAGGGTTGAGTGGCTCTATGAGGCCGGGAGGATGTTGGAGTCTTTAGCAAATATGAAGAGTGAGGAGAGAGATATGGCGCAAGTCAAGAGGTATGCGGAAATAGTGCTCCCGGCGCTAAAGAACCTCATACATGAAGCTATGTTAGAGATATGATGAGGAAGCTGGCGCGAGAGGTCTCTGAGAGATTTACCGGGAGGCGAGACGGCGTTGTGGTCTTCGTTGCGCCGACGGGCTACGGCAAGACCGAGGCGGCGCCTTATGCCTTTAAGAACAGCGGTATGCCGCGGGCGGTGCACGTAGCGCCTATGAGAACACTTGTCAATGCCGTATACGAGAAGTGGCTTAAGCATGCAACCAGCATTGGGCTACCTCAGGAGGAGGTGGGCTGGCAACACATGTCCGCTTACACATATGGAAAATCTCCATATTTTCTACGTAGGGCGGTCGCAACCACGTTCGACTCTTTTATCTATAACCTCTTCAAGATGCCTGTTGCTAGATTTGGTGAGGAGAGGGCGCACTATGAGCTCCCCAGATCTGCTATCTTCAGCGCCTTGGTTATATATGACGAAGTTCATCTCTACGGCGGAGATCCCGGCAACTCGGACGAAAAGATGTTTTCGTCGTTTCTCGCGGCGTATCGAAGTACTTTAGACAACCCATTGTTGGTTATCACCGCCACTCTTCCCAAGTGCGTATTGGAACAGCTTGAAAGAGAGGCCCGCGGAAGTGGGGTAAATTTCGAGATCGTGGACTATTACGAAACTCCAGATAGGGAGTTCGAGGAAGAGCTGAATAGAGTGAAGATAGAAACAGAGATAGTAGACTCGATAGATGAGGTGCGTTCGTGCGGGAAGACGCTTTACATATTTAACACAGTGGAGAGGGCGGTTAATTTCTATAGAAAGATAGAGAGCGGCGACGCGGTGTTGATACACGGCAGATTCACTGCGGCGGACAGGGAGGGAAAAGAGCAAATGATAGAAAAGGCTAAGGTTATAGTTTCGACGCAGGTCGTGGAGGTCGGAATCGATATAGATGCCGACACGCTGGTGACCGACGCCGCGCCTCTGACTTCGCTGGTTCAACGGGCCGGCAGAGTATGCCGATACCCAAGAAAGGGCAGGCGGTGCAAAGTCTATGTAATACGGGGCAACGGCGATGGGATATACGATGAGAAGATCGTAGAGAGGTCTCTTAAAGTTATTGACGCTGATTTTGACTGGAGGCATCCTAAAGATGCCATAGCTAAGGTATATGGGAACTGCAACATTGAGTACAGAGCAGGTATTGTGATGGGGCTTAGAGCCATCGATCTTCGTCCTTTTGCTACAACTAGTAATAGCGCCAGAATATTTGAGGAACTGTGCGGAGCGGTTAGAGACAGCGTATTGGTACCTGTATACGTCGCCCATGATCCACCCGAGACCTTAAGGGAGCTGGGGATGCACAGCGTTGCCGTGAGCGAGGGCTTGGCGAAGAAAATAATTGAAGCAGGGGGGAAGGCAATTGTCGAGGGAGCGGATGGGAGGCTGGAAGTAAAAGAGGGCTTGCAGAGCGGAAACATATGTCGAGAATTTCTCTCTAAGAAGTTTTTGGCGCTTTACTTTCCGCAGGGCTATAGCAGAGAATACGGGCTAGTCATATGATATTCTCGTGGCCTGGTGAGGACTTATTTGAACATGGACGCGATGTGGTGCTAATAGGTGAATGTCTCTTCCCAGAGGAGACGCGTTACTATAATGCGCTCCTGAATGAGCTTGAAAACCAAGACAACAACTGGTGGAGGGTAGCCGCGGCTCTTCACGACATAGGAAAGGCGCATAAAAAGTTCCAAGTGACGATCTGGAGAAAACCCAGCTTTACCTGCCACGAACTCCTCTCAGCACTCTACATCTGGGAGGCGCTAGAGGCAAGCCCCAAAATACGTGCGGCGGTCGCCCTCACTGTTCTATTGCACCATCATGCCATGGACCGCTTCGAGACATGTATAAAATCCGTAAAAAGATTCGAGACAGCCGACGGATTTACAGATTATGTGAGTAGATTTTCCAAATGGTTAGGCGTAGGTATTCGACCTATTGAAAACATCACCGCCGATATCGGAACTCTCATGAGGTGGATAGATCAAAGGATATACAGAATCGCCGTGATAGGGGTCGGCCCCATTGCCGTGGCTGATCACGTTGCCGCCGCGAGGCGGGGCGGTTACCCATCAAGGCTTTTGGAAGAACTTAAGCACGAAATAGGGGGACGTCTAGGGAAGTGTAAAGCAATATGATTGTAGAAGTTAAAGGGATTCTGGCAGAAAACGCGGTAATCAGCACATTTTCCGGGGCGATAGCGCAGTCCATCGTACTCTCTCTATTAAACAATCCAGGTCTTCACGGGATGAGACCAAAGCCTTTCACCGTATGGCCGCTCGTTGTGGATGGTAAGCCTCTGTGGGATAGGGGAATCATTAACTCCGGCGCCTTATTGGAATTGAGAGTTGCCTTCCTCGATCGTGAGCTTGGAGAGGAGTTTTTCAGCACTATGGCAAGCATGCGCCGATTTCTTTTATTTAAGTCGGAGGTAGTTATAAACACCATTTCGGCTAGGGAAGTAAGACCTGCCAGCGGTTCCTCATCTGCGTTTCGCGTTGAGTTCCTCTCGCCGACGCGTTTCGAGACTCCTCCATATGTGAAACGGCCCGCGCCAGTTTACGATGTGACGCCTAGGCCGCTGAATCTTTTCAAGTCTGCTGTCAAGACCGCCATGAGGCTGGGACTTGTAGATGCACGGTGGGCTCGGAGGTTTCTGCGGTGGGCCTACGCCTCGGTGGGCGTGGCGGACTTCGGTTGCCGCGGGAGGTGTGTGGTGTCTGTGCGGCTGTCGGGGGGCCGAAGGCTTCGGGGTTTTGTAGGGTGGGCTCTGTACCGAGCCTTCGAGACGTCCATGCTGGAGGACATGTGGCGTATGCTCTCCGTGGCGGAGGCCTTCGGCGTGGGGAGCAACAGACCGCTGGGGCTCGGGGCTGTCAGGGTCATGCCCCTGCAGTAAGGCTCTTTATGGCATTCATAGGCGGACGTGAGCGAGGCGTATGCGCAGGCTGTGTAAGACAGGCTGAGGAGCGAGGGTCGTGCTGTGGTTTTTGCGGTGAGAAGAGTGGGGCGTGGCCGGGTTAGTGGGCCCGCCGGGATTTGAACCCGGGACTTCCCGGTTATGAGCCGTACGCGGGGCTGGGCCCCAGGGCGCTCTGACCGGGCTAAGCTACGGGCCCTTTGTTACTGTTTTTGTTGTGATTTAAAGTTTTCTGCCGTGGCCGCGCGGTGGTAGGTGTGGGAAAAGTAGGTTTGTTGCGGCGGCTTCCGCTCTTAATCTTGGGCGCATCTTCAACATGGCGGCTTGATTGAAGGCTGGATGGGTTGGTGGTGGCTAGGTGACGAGGTCTAGGGCGAATTTGGTGATTTTCCAGGGGTCGTACTCGCCTTGGGGGTAGTGGGGCTCTCCGCGGGGCATTTCTATCTTTTCTAGGGCGTCTTTGGGGCCGAGGGCGGCGCATATGGCTTCTGTGGAGCCGGCGGCGGAGGCGGCGAGGGCGTCCTTGATCTGGTCTTTCTGCGTTAAGAACATGATTGCAGATATGTTGGGGTTTTTGGCGGGTCCTTTCCAGTGGTATGCGTAGTAGAGCGCCTGGGCTAGCTGGAGCCAGTGGGTGGCGGCGTCTGGTTTGACGCAGATGGCTACTGCGTCTTCGGTGGCTGTCTCGATCTTGTGGGGCGGCGTCTGGAAGAGGACCTTCTCGACTCTTAGGCAGAGGTCTTGGGCGCAGTGCACGTCAGAGCTTTACGTTTTCGAATATGTGCTTGCGGTAGAACTTCTGGGTGATCTGGGGCCTTGCGTTTGTGAGCTCGTCTTCTGGCAGTATGGAGAGGACGTCCCAGCCGATGTCTAGGGTCTCCTCGAAGCTGCGCCTCTCGTAGTAGCCTTGTTTGATGAACCTCTGCTCGAAGGCGTCGGCGAAGCGGAGGTAGCGGCGTTCTCTCCAGCCGAGGTTGCGTTCGCCGACGAGTGTGGCTAGGCTTCTGAGTTCTAGGGCTTTGGAGTAGGCCGAGATGAGGGTGTTGGCCACGTCTTTGTGGTCTTCCCGGGTCTTGCCTTCGCCGATGGCGTCTTTGGCGAGGCGGGAGAGGGACATGATGACGTCGAAGGGTGGGTAGATGCCTTTGCCCCACATGGCTCTGCTGAGGACTAGCTGGCCTTCGGTGATGTAGCCCGTGAGGTCGGGGATGGGGTGGGTGATGTCGTCGTGGGGCATGGTCAAGATGGGGAACTGGGTGACTGAGCCCTTCCTGCCGTGGGCCTTCCCGGCTCTTTCGTATATGGTGGCTAGGTCTGTGTACATGTATCCCGGGTAGCCCCGCCTCCCCGGCAGCTCGCCTCTGCCGGAGGACAGCTCCCGGAGGCCTTCGCAGTAGTTGGTCATGTCTGTTATCACGACGAGGACGTGGTAGCCCAGCTGCCACGCGAGGTACTCGGCGATGGTGAGGCCTACGCGGGGGGCGAGGATGCGCTCGGCGACTGGGTCTGAGGCGAGGTTGAGGACGGCGACGGCCCTCCTGAGGGCGCCCGTCTTCCGGAACTCGTCCATGAAGAAGAGGGCCTCCTCTGTCTTGATGCCGACGCCGACGAAAACCACGGCGAACTCCTCCTCGGAGCCCCTCACTGTGGACTGCCGCACCACCTGCGCCGCCATCATGTTGTGGGGTAGGCCGGTGCCGGAGAAGATTGGCAACTTCTGGCCTCTGACCAGGGTGTAGAGGCCGTCTATCGCTGATATCCCCGTCTCGATGGGCTCCTCTGGGTACTCCCTGGCGTAGGGGTTGAGGGGCTCGCCGTTGACGTCGCGGAAGTCCTCAGGCGGTGGGAGGGGCATGTGGTCTCTGGGCTGGCCCTTGCCGT
>Ga0272445_1000949_pt1 | contig 24338 bp, 19 predicted proteins | sample YNPCB0031_FD_194404 | JGI IMG/M metagenome (GOLD analysis project Ga0272445, IMG submission 194404) | Hot spring sediment microbial communities from Yellowstone National Park, WY, United States - YNP-CB-003-1 | ecosystem: Environmental > Aquatic > Thermal springs > Hot (42-90C) > Sediment... | reverse complement strand
GCAATAAAGAAAAATAAAACTGACTTTAAACGAAAATTTTCAAGGTTTTACCTATTATTTAGCAAAATTCCAAAGTTTTACACAAAAAAACAATTAAAAAGATAAAACTATGACTGAAATAAAGGGAAAAATAAGGGGCAAAAAAGAAGAAGAGAAAAATAGCAAAGAAAATAATAAAAAAATAATAAATCTTATTGTAATTTCAGGACCATCAGGTGTCGGTAAGACAACAATAATAAAGAAGATTTTGCAAGATCCAGAACTGAAAGATAAACTAATGTTTTCAGTTTCTCATACAACGAGGAAAAAAAGGGAAGGAGAAGTTGAAGGAAAAGACTATTTTTTTGTATCAGAGGAGGAGTTTATGAGAATGGTTGAAAGAGGTGAGTTTATTGAATGGGCAAAAGTTCACGGGCATCTTTATGGAACTTCCTACGAAAATATCAAATTAGCTCAAAAATCTGGGAAGTTGCTCATTCTTGATATAGATGTTCAAGGAGCTGAAAAGGTAAGAGAAAAAAAGGGAGATTCTGCTATATTCATCTTTATAAAGCCACCGAATTTGGACGAACTCAAAAAGAGACTTGAATTGAGAGGGGACACAAAAGACATAGAAACGAGAATAAATAACGCCAAAAAGGAACTTGAATTTGAAAAAAAATTTGATTACTCTATCGTAAACGAAAATTTAGAAAAAGCAGTTCTCCAAGTAAAAGAAATAATAAAAAAGTTCATTAACAACAACAAATAAGAAAAATCACTTTATTACGAGTAGAATTTCCAACGCCTCAATCTTTACTCTATAAAAAATAAAAAACAGGGGAAGAAAAATAAAAATCGTAAAAATAAAAATCGTAAAAAGGCAAGGATAATTCTCCGCATCAGAAGTTAGGTTCAAGAGTAAGGTCTGCTATAAGAATTGTTGAAAGATATTTTCCTTCATTCTCTCCTCCTTGATAAAGCGTTTTTTGTAGCTCACGAGATTTGTTTTGTTGCTCCTCAGGTGCAAGAGAAGATAGATCAAAGCTCCAGGGACCGAGCAGTATAAAACCTCCTTCTTCAAACATAATTTTTCCTTCAAATGTCAGGTCTTGAAGTTTTGGGAGCCCAATATAATTTATATCTCTTTTTGCTCTTTTATCTCTTCCAGTTATTGCAGTTTGCCCATCAAAAGACACATCAAATAAATTCCCTGTCATCATGGGATTGACATTATACTTTATACTTTTTGAGTTTATAGTGATTTCTTGGAAATTACATTTTACACCTCCCGTTTTCAAAAATAGAGCTTCATCTGGATTTGGACAACCTATATATTTTTTGGTTTGAATTGAACCCATAGTTGAGCCGAGCCATTCAAGAGGTTGCCAATAACCTAATCCCCCATCGGTAGCCCACGCACCAGAATTAGCATCAGGTTGCAATAGGACATCACATCCCTTTGAATCAAGCTCCTGAATATAACGAGGAACAAATGCGTCAAGACTTATAGCAACACAAATATCTACCTCTGTTCCCGGAATTCTAAATACCGAAAGTTCTTCGTATGTTCCAGATGAAAATTGAAGGTCTGTTTTTTCGGTTGGCACAAGATTTACTTTTCTTGTGTAGTGTTTTATTTCTCCTTGTGGAGAGAAAACAAAGCAAGTATTCCAGACATCTGATGTTGTTGCAACATAAAAATATGACTTATCTTTTACTACTTCATCCACAAAAGCAGAGATTGAAAAGCCATCTTTTGAATTTCCTTGAACTTTTTCCAAATAAGGGTAAGGGGAGTTTTGACAAGAGACCACCCAAACTCCGTAATCTTTTGCTATTTTTGAGAATGTATCAAAGAAAACTCTCCACAAAGTATCAGTTGCCGCAAGAAATAATGGACGAGCTAAAAAAGTAGAGATTTCTGGGAATTTGCTAATGTAATAAGATGCGGCATTTTGGAACTGATTTTGCAAAAGAGCAGCAGCTGCAAAAGAATTTGAAGCATTTTCTCTTGCGCTTTTTCCTCTTTTACCGAAGAAAAGAAGAGGTAATCCAGCATGTTCTTCAAAAACAAAAACATTCTCATACCTTTTTGATATATAAGGTTTTGCAAGTTCGGCAAATTTCACATAAGATTGAAAATATGATTCTTCTGTTTCAACATCTTTCAAAGTGAATTTGTGTCCAAAAGCGAAAAATCTTATAGTTTTTTGAGAAGGTAAGTTTTCCTCAAAGCTTCTCATTATAACATATTTGTCACCATTTTCAAAAGTGCCCTCCACCTTCGTTGTTGCAGTATCACCTCCCTTAATACTTCCTTCCTTTTTGCAGTGAGCTGAAATAAACAGAAAAGAAAATGACAGAACAGAAACCAAAAATCTCCACAAAACAGAGAAATCTCTACTTTGCATAAGAAAAAGAGTTAAGGATTTTGAATTTGAGGAATTCATAAGTAAGAATTTTTATTTATATATTTGTTATACTTATTTTTTCTTTGCTCTTCGCAATAAGCCCCCGTAGCTCAATAGGAAGAGCAGGGGACTTCTAATCCCCAGGTTGCGGGTTCGAGTCCCGCCGGGGGTACCATCTAAAATGAACCTCAAAAAAGTGAGCGAAGTAAAATACATCATAGAGAAAGAAGGAAAGATGAGAACAGATGCTGTGGTATTCGCAAATGAGAATATACTTCCAAAAATAGTAGAAGATAAATCTCTGGAGCAACTCAAAAATGTTGCTTCTTTGCCCGGAATTTTAGGAAGTGCAATAGGTATGCCAGATATACACTGGGGCTACGGAATGCCAGTCGGAGGAGTCGCTGCATTTGATGCAGAAGATGGAATAATTGGTCCCGGAATGATTGGCTTTGATATAAACTGCGGTGTAAGACTTCACACTCTCCAACTTGAAATAAAAGATATAAAAGACAAGATAGAGAAAATCGTAGATTCATTGTTTGAAATGATACCGGCAGGTGTAGGATTATCAGGTCATGTTGAACTTGGAAAAAAGGAAATGAAAAGAGTTTGCGAAGAAGGTGTTAGATTCGTAATTGAAAATTTAGGATATGGCTCACCAGATGAATTAGAAAACATAGAATCGTACGGCTGTATCCCCGGAGCAGATTTTTCATGCGTATCAGAAAAAGCGTATGAGAGAGGAAGAGATCAACTTGGGACCGTTGGTTCTGGAAACCACTTTGTTGAACTCGGATATGTTGAAAGAATTTTCAGAAAAGATATAGCTGAGAAGTGGGGAATTCACGAGGGGCAAGTCACTTTACTTGTGCATTCTGGATCACGGGGGTTTGGTCATCAGATATGCGAGGATTACCTGAAAGTTGCTTTGAGATGGTGTGAAAAAAACAAAGCTCCCTTGCCAGACAGACAACTTGCTTACATAGGAATAAACTCGCCCGAGGCAAAAAACTATATAGGAGCGATGAATTCGGCAATAAATTATGCTTTCTCAAACAGGCTTATAATCTCCCACTATGCAAAAAAAGCAATAGCAAAAGCTCTGGGGACAACGGAACAAAATCTCGGAATGAAATTGCTTTACGATGTTGCTCACAATACAGCAAAATTTGAAATACACAAAATAAACGGCAAAGAAAGAAAAGTCATAGTTCACAGAAAGGGGGCTACACGAGCATTTCCAAAAGGACATCCAGAACTCCCCGGAAAACACAAAGAAATTGGGCAACCGGTAATAATCCCGGGTGATATGGGAAGATATTCATATTTACTTGTTGGGAACGAAAAATCTATGGATGAAAGTTTTGGTTCAACATGTCATGGTTCGGGTAGAATGATGTCAAGAAAACAAGCAATAAAGACGGCCAGAGGCAGAAATATAAGAAAAGAACTTTTAGAAAAAGGAATAGTCGTAAGGGCAAGAGAAGTAGAATTATTAGCAGAGGAGATGTCAGAAGCTTACAAAGATGTATCAGATGTAGTAGAAGTCTGCGAAAAAGCGGGGCTTTCGTTGATAGTTGCAAAACTCAGACCGGTAGGAGTTATAAAGGGATGAATTTATTTTTTCTTGTTCTTTCTTTTCTTATTTTATCCTACTCTTATTGCAACAAATATAGTTCTACCTTCTCTATTTATCAAGAATAAAGCTGATTTCTGGTCTTTGAGAATATTAGCTATTTCTGATGAGTTTTTAACTTGCTTTCTGTTGACTTCAACGATTATGTCTCCCGGCATTATTCCTGCCATTTGAGCTGGCGAACCCGGCTCAACAGAAACGACTTTTGGACCATCAGGAGAATCTTGAATTGTGATTCCAAATTGCTTCAATTCTACTCCTTGCTCGGGGATCTGCCGTTGTTCTTGTGGTTGCTGACGAGCGAGTTGCTGTTCTTCTGGCATCTTCACAAGAACAACTTCAACTTCAAACTCTTTACCATCTCTCACAACCTTCAATTTTGCTTTCTTGTTGACCGGACTTAAAGAAACCATAATTGGTAATTGCCTCCAACTTTCAACTTTTTTCCCGTCAAACTCAATAATTACATCTCCTCTTTTTATCCCGACCTTATCCGCGGGTGAACCCGGGATAACATCTGAAACCAGAGCTCCTTTTGCTTCTTTTAGACCAAGCTGTTTTGCTATTTCAGGGGTCACCTCTTGAATATATACTCCGAGCCATGCTCTTTCAACTTTACCCTTTGCAATAAGCGTTGGAACAATATCTTTTGCAAGCGAAGAAGGAATTGCAAAACCTATCCCAGCATTCACAGACATACCAGATGGATTAAGTATAGCGGTGTTTATTCCGACAACCTCTCCCTTTATATTTATAAGAGGTCCTCCCGAATTTCCCGGGTTTATAGCGGCATCTGTTTGGATGAAGTCTTCATATCTTGTTATTCCCAAGCTTCTGCCTTTTGCAGAAACAACACCAACGGTTACGGTGTGCCCAAGTCCGAAAGGGTTCCCGATAGCTATAACCCAATCCCCTACCCTGAGTTCGTTTGAATCACCAAATTTCAGGTATGGCAAATCGGTAGCATCTATTTTTAAAATGGCTATATCTGTTGCCTCATCTATCCCAACTATTTTCCCTTTGAAAGTTCTACCATCCCACAATGTGACATTTATATCAGTTGCACCACGCACAACATGAGAGTTTGTGACTATGTAACCATCAGAAGAAACAAGAAATCCCGAGCCAAGACTTCTGGTTGGGACACGCCTTTGCGGCTCACCAAAAAACCTCCTGAAAAACTCTTCCCCTGGACCAGGACCCGGTCCAAAAAACCACCAGAAAGGATTTTGTTGTTCTTCAACCCTTGTGGTACTTATATTTACAACTCCTTTACTTACTTTTTCAACTATCTCCGCAAAGGAAGGTAAAGCTCCAAATTTTGAGGAAATAATTTCTCCTTCTTTTCCTTTTTCTTTTTCTTTCTCATCGCTTTGAGTATTCTTCTCTACCTCCGCCTCATCTTTCTTTTCCTCTTTCTTTGCTTTTTCTCCTGAAATCTTTTCTTTGACTTCCTCAATTGGATTGCCTATTTCAATTTTCCCTATTGTCCCTGATTCTATCCCTTTTGCCAAAAGATATACAAAACCACCGACTAAAATTATCCCCAAAATACTACGCCAATTCATAAATCAAAATACCTCCTCTATAAAAATAAAAATAATCACTTTTCCCTGACAATTTTATATTTTCTGAAAATCAGAAATTCAGCCCTTTATTTTTATTTTTTTTCTATTTCTTTATTTTTCTTTTTTCTATTTCCTTCTGTATTCCTGATTTGAGCTTTCCCTGAACTACAAGTTTTATAAGATGACGCCAACCAAAAACGAGAGGAAGTTTTCTATCCAAATCTGATACCTGAATATCTTCTCCCGATTTTTTGGCTTTTCTTTCAAGATATTCTCTATATCCTTTGAAAGTTATTAGCCCTTTTGGCCATCTCATAACTCCTCTCCTTGCGGAAATTTTGAGAAACTTAACTACTTCTTGAAACGATGGTATAGGATCTCCAACCACAACCCACTCTTTCAGCATAAAATCGTCAGAAAAATTTAATTCCATAATAACTCCCTCATTTTCTGTAAGATAAGAGGAGAAAAGCAATTTATATACTGAGAGATAGAAATCCCGAAAAGGTGTGTAGAGCTTATCTAATTTTTGAGGGTCTTCAATTCTGACTTCGCCCTTATAGCTCAAAGATAAAATTTCTTTCACAAGTTCCTCAAACGAAAATTTTTCTCTATCAATCAAAAGAGGGATAGTGTAGCACAAACAAAAGTAAAATGATTCAACGAATAGGTCAAAAAGTGTATTTTTTACGAGTTCATTTTTATAATACATAAGATATGAGCGTTTTGCAAATCTACCGACGACATAAATCTCAGGTGGATTAAGGATATAATTTTTGAGGTCCTGTAAAGATATTATATTGTACTTTGCACCTCTCCTTTCTCCGTCCACTTCAACATCTGCGAGATAAACCGAAGGAGGCAAAATTCTATTAAGCATAACATGAAGAAAAGATGAATGTACCTTTTCATAAGCATCAATAACAACATAAAAATCATATAGAGAATCTTGATTACCAGGTTCAAATAATTTTGAACCATACACTACAACTGCAAGGAGAGAATCTGAAAATCTGGCTTTGAAAAAATCTAAAAAAGCAGGTAAGAATTTATCCTCATAAGGAAAAAAAGAGAACTCCTTTTCTATAATCTCTCTTGCTTGCTCCTTTACACCAATTTCCATCTTTTATAAAAATCAGAGTTTCAAAATTAAAAATCAAGATTTCAAAATCAAAAAGTAGTTTATTTACTTATAGTGAAAGATAGCTCATTTTCTATTTTTTCAACTCAAACCTATCTTTAAAATGGGCTGATTATACTCCAAGTTCTTTCTTTCTTTTCTGTTCATTCTGCTTCTCTTCATCTTGGGGAGGTTTCTGATAGAAATTTTCCTCTTGAAGATTTTCTTCGTTTTCCTTTGGTTTAGGTTGAGATTGTGGGGTGAAAAATCCTGGAACCTGGGTTGGCTGTTGCTGATTCTTCTTGTCTTCCTCTTCTCTCTGAATACCAAGCATAAAATCGCTTATTTTCTTAGCTTTATCTTGCGGAAGCATGGACAATATTTTTCCTGCCCTTCTTTCTTCAACCAAGATGAGCACCTGCGCAGCCATATCTTCGCTCATAGAAGAAATAATTTTTGCAGCATCTTCTGGCGTAGAGTTAGAAATAATACGAGCCATCCTTTTTACACCTTCCTCCATAGCCTTTCTTTTCTGCTCTTGCAAAATCTTTCCTTCTTCACGGGGTGGAGAACTTTTTTCTTCTTGCTTCATCCTTTGCTTCAAGGCTTCAAGTAAAGTGTTTATCTGTTTTTCATATCCCTGTATTATAGATGATAGAGCCTGTGAAAAAGAATTACGGAGGTTTTCTAATTCTCTACTCCTACTGTTTTGAAGCTCCTTAATTTTAGATTCATAGTTTAGAACTAAATCGGAAATTCTTCTCTCGTAGCCATTAGATAAATCAAGAATTTTCTTTTCGCATGAAGATGAACTTTCTTTTATCTTCTTTTCACATAAAGATGCTTCTTCTTTTATCTTCTTTTCATATCCTGAGACCAAATCTGTGATTTTCCTTTCATAACCGGAAGAAAGCTGGGAGATTTTTTTGTCGCAATCGTCCTTTATTTTCTTAACTTCAACCTCCAATTTCTTCTCATAATCACTTTTGAGCTTTTCTATTTCATCTTGAAGCTTTTTTCTTTCCTTATCAAAATTTTTTGCTAAATCTTCCATCTTTTTCTTGAAGTCATCTGTGAGTTGAGCTATACTTTTATCTGCATAAGTGAGTTTCTTTTCATATTCCTGAATTTCCCTGCGATGTTTCGCTTCAATTTCCTTGATTTTTTTTTCATATTCCATCACAACACCTGATATTCTTTTTTCGTATGAGATAATAGTTTTTCTCTGATCAGCCTCAAATAAAAGTTTTTGATCTTGCAAGGCTTTAACTTTCTCCTCCTCTTTCTGTTTTACTTTTTCAAAGCATAAATTCTCAAGAGCTTGAACATCCTTTTTGAGCTTAATAAGTTCTGCAAGTTTAGCGGATATTTCATCTTCAAGCCTTTTGAGATAAGCTTCGCGCAGGAGCAAATCTTTTTCTTTTGATTTTATTTCATTAAGGCGCTTTTCAAGTGTTCCTATAAATCTTTCTAATGAAGGGGGATCAAAAATTACGGTGCACCCATCAATTTTTAGTGAATCCCTTTTTTTCTTTTCATCTTGGGCAGAAACGAAAGAATAGAAAAACAAAAGAAAAGCTCCAAAAACTAATATCTTTACAGTTTTATATTCCAACCTTTTACTTTTTTTGTCCTCTCCACTCTTGCTATTATTCCAGTTGATTTTCATAATCTTTTCATCATATTACATTTTTCCAAAACTTAAAAATGCGTAAATCTACTTTTACATTAAATCCAATTCCAATTAACATAGCAAATCATAATATAGCAACAATTACTCATTTTTGCCTTCTTCTTCGGAGAAAGACTTTTTTATAAGTATGAGTTCATCAGTAATTTTCTCTTGCTTCTTATTTAGGAGATTTATCTCGTTCGCCAAAACCTTGTAATATAATTTCTCAGCAAGGTCAGCTTCCTTTTTACTCTCAATATATTGTTGTCTCATTTCCTCCTCTTGACGGATAAAATCTATAAGTTCTCGCTCCTTCTTCTTCTTTTCATCTCTGAGCCCACTTATGTAGTTAAGGAATTGAGAAACATACAAAGGAGAAACTCCCTCTTCCATAAGTTTCTTTTCAAGTTCAGAATAAGTTTTTGATTTTTCATTCTCCAAAATATAAATTTCCTCCTCTTTCTGTCTTCTCCTACTGATAGAAATTAGAAGCTCCCTTTTTCTCTGAGTTTCCGATATTTTCTTAAAATCAAGATAGATTTTGTAAAGCTTTTTCATAATTCAATATTTCACTAATTAAAAATTTTAACAATTTTGAATTTTTTTCATAGCTACGAGAAGAAATTTTTTTTACAACTTTAAGAAAATCCTCAAGGTAGTAGTTTGCAAGTTTGATCTCCTTCCTCAACAAAGACAGAGCTTTTTCTTTTCCAAGAGTGTAGAGGATATTAGGAGCTCCTGATAATTCATCCTCTTTTACATCAGATATATCATCTAAAATCTGAAAAGATATACCAAAATGCAAAGCAAAAGAATTAAGAGAATTCTCAATTCTTTTCCTGAATTCCTTTTTTCCCAAAATTTTTTTATCCGAAAAATACAAAGGTAGGACACAGCTTATTTTAAAAAGAGATGCAGTTTTCTTTGTTTGGATTTGAAGCACAATATCTTGCAGATTTTGAGACAGATCTAATTTTTTTTGAGACCACATCACATCAAGGATTTGTCCTTCTATAACTGCTCCCATATAATATGCAAAAAACTTTACAGCCTGCGGTGATGAGAAAATCGGTATGAAAGAATAGTTCATAAGCAAATCTCCTATAAGTAATGATATTTCTTGACCGAATCTTTGAAAAAGCGGAGGTTCTCCTCTCCTCTCTTTCGGTTTGTCTATTATATCGTCATGAACAAGTGTAAAAGCGTGTGATAGCTCAACAGAATATGCAATATCAAAAGCTTTTTTTTTGCCTATCCCCAGAAGAAAAGAAATAAGTATAGTAATTATGGGTCTAATTCTCTTTCCACTTGACAGGACTGATGATTTTATAGCTTCAGAAATATAAGGATGAAACAAGCCAAAATCTAACTCAACTTTTCTGAACAAAAAATTTTCAAAATCACGCTTTAAGACTTGTATATCCTCCTTTTCTTCCATAACAAATACCTTAACTTAAACAAAAAGAGAAAATTTAACCCTCTTCCGGCTCGTTTTCTCCTTTCTGGATATTTAATTCTTTGAGTTTGTTTCTCAAAGTTCTTACTGTTATTCCTAAAAGCTGAGCTGCTTTTGTTTTATTTCCGCCAGTTCTTGCAAGAGCCTCTAAAATGAAAACCTTCTCCATACTTCTTATGTTGAGGTCATAAAAATTTGCACTAAAACCTAAATTTTGATCACCCATACGACCTACTTTACTATTAAATTTATTTTTGCGGTCTAATACTCTATTTTCTCCTCCTGATGATGATACACTACTCGAGCCTTGCAAATCTTTTTTAATCAAATGGTTATCTTTACTTTCCAAAATTGGTTCAAAACCATTACTCTTACCCAAGGCAGAAATAAGGTCGGAAGTTGAGAAAATTATATTCTCCGGCAAAACCTTGACATTTTTCTGCCCTGACCAAGAGAGTATAAAAGCTCTTTCAAGAACATTGTAAAGTTCTCTGACATTTCCGGGCCAATCATATTCAAAAAGTTTTGAGAGAAAATCTTTATCCCAAACTATTTCAACTCCATATTTTCTCCCAAGCTTTCTGAAAAAATAATCCGTAAGATAAGGGATATCTTCTTTTCTTTCTCTCAAAGGTGGAATTTTTATAGGGATAACAGATAATCTGTAATACAAATCTTCTCTGAATTTTCCTTCTTTTACAAGATTTTCAAGGTTTTTATTTGTGGTTGATATAACTCTGACATCTACGCTAACAGAATTGACAGAACCTTGACCGAGCCTTTCTAATTTTTTTTCCTGAATTACTCGGAGTATTTTTGGTTGCAGATGTAAAGGCATATCTCCTATCTCATCAAGTAAAATTGTTCCACCAGATACAAGTTCAAATTTACCTAATTTTCTTTTTTCAGCACCTGTGAAAGCTCCTTTTTCATATCCGAAAAGCTCTGCTTCAAGCAAGGTATCAGGGATTGCTGACATATTCACAGCTAAAAATGGTTTATGAGCTCTTGGACTATATTTATGTATGTATCTTGCGAGAACCTCCTTTCCAACCCCTGACTCTCCCATTATAAGAACGGTTGAGTCTGTTTTAGCTATTTTTCTTGCAAGAGCCGCAAGATTTTTCATAACTTCACTTCCTGCAATAAACTCAAACTCATATTTATCTTCAATAATATCTCTTATTCTTGTGATAAGTTCATCAGGTGAAGTTTCTCCCTTTCTTATAAAATCAACGGCTCCGAGTTTCATAGCTTCAACAGCAGTAGGTATATCACCAAAAGCAGTAAGGACAACAAAAGGAATATTTATTCCCAAAGATTTTACTTTTCGTAGCAAATCAAGCCCAGACATACCAGGGAGTTTTAAATCACACAACACAAGATCAAAATCATTTTCAGATAGAATCTCAAGAGCACTTTCAGCAGTATAAGCAACAGAAACTTTGAAATCTCTGCTCAAAAAATCAGACAAAGATTTAGCAACTTGGACATCATCTTCAACAACTAAAACACTATTCCCCATACAAGAAAAAATTTAAGAATTGAGTAATAAATAATCAAGAGCACAAAAGAGAAGGCTTGCTAACAATAATAAAATCCACCTTTCTCTATCTCTTTTATTTCTATACATATTTTTTCTCCTTTTTGATTTATCATCATAAAAGAGGAAGGGAAACAATCAAAAGCTAAAATAAGTACAAAAGCTAAAATAAGTAAAATCATTTTCTGAAATAAAATCACAAAGCAAAATTAGAATAGAAGAAAAAAAATGAAAAAGCATAAAAAGCAATACCAAAAACACAAAAAAGAGCTCAAAAGATTTGACCCAATTCTAAAAGAAATTTTCTCCGAAGCAATAGGAAAAATTCATTACTTAGCTATCGGTAGGAAAATAGGTAAAAAAGTAAAAGTCATATCTGCGGAAATAAGGTTAGTAAAAACTTTTCGCCCTGATATTTTAGTTGAAGCCGATGGTGAAATAATCCAAGTTGAAATACAGGCTCAACAAGATAAAACTTTACCACGTAGGATGTTTCGCTATTACTATGCAATATTAGAAAAATACAAAAAAGAGCCTACTCAAATAGTTTTATTCGTTGGTAAAGGAAATCCCCCACCATCAGAGTTCAAAACTCCAAAACTAACTTTAAAATACAAAGTTTTAGATATGAAGAAAATAGATCCAGATGTTTTTATAAAAAGTAAAAAACCAGGTGAGGTTATTCTGGGGATTTTGGCTGGGAAATTCAAAGATAAACCTCAAATAATAAGGAAAGTCAAAAAAAGAATTGCAGAAATTTTGAAAAACGAAGAAAAAATCATAAAATATATAGATAGCATAAGTTTTTTAGCAGGTTTATTTGATATTGAAATAAGTGTAAAACCTATGCCAATACAAGTTGACATAAGAAAAACTTTCCTTTACAAATGGGGGAAAGAAGAGGGATTAAAGGAAGGATTAAAAGAGGGAGAACAGAGAGGAATTATAAAAGGGAAAGAGGAAGGACTGAAAGAAGGGCTTATAAAAGGTTTGAGAGAAGGAATTTTTGGCATTGTTCAAGCAAAGTTTGGCAGTCAAAAAGCAAAACTAATCAAAAACCTTTTAGAAAAGATAAACGATATAACCCACTTGAAAAAAATAAAAAAAGAGGTGATAAGAGCAGAAACTTGGGAAGATTTCATTAAATTTCTCAAAAACTCAAATTCAAAAAACAAAAACTCAAAAGGAAAATAAGCGATAATTTTTCAGTCAGTCAGTCCCTAACTTTGCGCAGAGCAAACAAAATAAATGCAGGGAAAATCAAGTAAATTATGTAGAAAGTAACATTTGCACTTGAACAGCCATATATTGTCTGCTTTTGTCCCATATTTGCCTGTTTTTCTTCTCTGTTGTCAAAACTTGATTTATCTCCAAAGAAAATAAAAGGCGCACCACCTTCTCCTGAACCAAGACTCATAATATAAACAGGTGTATTTTTATTTTTATTAGTTCCATCACCAAGCTGACTATAATAGTTATCACCCCAGCACCAAAGAGAACCATCTTGTTTTATTGCACAGGTATGCCGACCTCCTGCTGCAACGGAAGAAACTTCTGATGATATTATCTGAACTGGCGTGTTCTTGTTCGTATTAGTTCCATCTCCAAGCTGTCCGTACCAGTTATCCCCCCAGCACCATAAAGAACCATTAGTCTTTATTGCACAAGTATGATCCCATCCTAACGCAACAGAAGAAACTCCTGATGACATTATCTGAACTGGTGTGTTTCTGGATGTATTAGCTCCGTCTCCAAGTTGTCCCAGATAGTTATACCCCCAGCACCATAGAGAACCATCCACCTTTATTGCACAAGTATGGTCTTTCCCTAATGAAACAGAAGAAACTCCCGATGGCATTATCTGAACTGGCGTGTTTTTGTCTATATTTGTTCCATCTCCAATCTGACCCGATGTGTTATTACCCCAGCACCACAGAGAACCATTAGTCTTTATTACACAAGTATGATAATATCCTAACGCAACGGATACCACTCCTGATGACATTACCTGAACTGGGGTGTTTTTAGCTGTATTTGTTCCATCTCCAAGCTGACCATACCCGTTATACCCCCAGCACCATAGCGAACCATTAGTCTTTACTGCACAAGTATAGTCTTGCCCTAATTCAACAGAAGATACACCTGACGACATTATCTGAACTGGGGTGTTTTTAGCTGTATTTGTTCCATCTCCAAGCTCACCATCTCCGTTAGCACCCCAGCACCATAAAGAACCATTAGTCTTTATTGCACAAGTATGAGAACCTCCTAATGAAACAGAAGTCGCTCCTGATGGCATTATCTGAATTGGTGTGTTTCTATCTGTATAAGTTCTATCTCCAAGCTGACCAAACAAGTTATTACCCCAGCACCATAGAGAGCCATTAGTCTTTATTGCACAAGTATGAGAACCTCCTGCTGCTACTTTTGCTGATACAAATACGCAAACATCCTCCTCATCTATTTGTCCGTTGCAGTTGTTGTCTTTTCTATCGCATATCTCTATTTTTCCGGGGTTCATATTTGGGTCGTTATCGTTGCAATCCCCTGTTGGAGCCTGGGATACATATCCAGTTGGTTGCTTACAGAAAACTTGGGTCGTTCCATCTGTATAGCCATCACCATCCGCATCCTTATAAAATACAAGCAACACCCCCTCATCTATTTCTCCGTTGCAATTGTTATCTTCACCATCGCATATCTCTGCTCTACCTGGGTTTATACTTGAATTACCATCATCACAATCCCCTGTTGGAGCTTGGGATACATATCCAGTTGGTTGCTTACAGAAAACTTGGGTCGTTCCATCTGTATAGCCATCACCATCCGCATCTTTGTACCACACAGGACACTCCTCCTCTCCTCCTCCTACAACACCTGTCCCTGCTGTAATTGTCAGAGTTGGTAGTGGTTCATATTCGCAAAGCTTTCCAACATCTTTGCACGAGTATGTAAATGATTGATTCCCTACCGTCACCTTTATACCTCCTGATGAAAACTCAAAAATTGCATTATTAACCTGAAATTTACCTCTCTTACTACACAGAAAATCTTCTGTAATACCGCTACCAAATTCTTCCTCAATAGCTTCTATTGTCTTGAACACGAACTCACCTTTCACACATTCATCCTTTGGCGAAGTATTAAAAGAATACTTCCCTTCTATCCTTAAATAAGAAATAGGAAAAGAGGATAACCTCTGAAATCTACTAGAAGCTAAGTTTTGAAACCCAGAAAAAGACATCGTTACCTCTATTCCGAAACTCTCAAATAAATACTCATCTCTCCTTTTATTAAGAATATCTTCGTTTGAATATGAACCAGACAACTTTATCCCCAATCTCATCATCCCACTTGTATCTCCACTTATTGAAAATTCTGTCATGTAGTTCTTTGCTACCGTTCTTAACTTCCATGCTTCCCTTCCCTCCCTTATCTCAGATACCGTCAAATCTTGACTCTCTATAAAATAGATAATTTTTAAACCCCCAGTAGTATCTCTAACAGAAATACCAGAGGGAATATTTCCTGCTAACTCCATATATCCCTTGATACTTCCTGTTGAAACCGTTGAAACACCTCCCTCATACACTTTGCAATCAGACAATTTTATATCAAAATTTAAGCGCTTTGTTGTACTACCCTCCACACTACATTTAACATCAGAACTTCCTCCTCCTGTACATCGCAACCCTTCCCTAATATCATCGCACGAAGGGAGAAAAGCCTGAGATAAATCTATATTCTCATTTTGTCTCTCAAAGATTCTATTGCTCCTGATGTCCAACAACAGAGAAAGAATACTATCAACAGCACCTCCTATACTAAATCTTGGAGCTGATCCCGGCATTCCAGACATACGACCTGTAATCATACGACCTGTTATCATACCAGCAGGACCGCCTGATAAGTTACCAAAGACTTTTGTCGCAGCATCCTCAGGACTTGTAAATGTCGTTCCTCCTATGGTTTCTCCTCCTGTCTTTCCTGTTTGAGATGATTTTTTTTCACATCCTGTTGATGATAGCCCGAAAAATACCATAATGCCTACCAAAAATAAAAGACCCCCAACCTTTTTTCCTCCTATCATCTTTTTTCACCTCTTTTTTATTTATTTCTATTTGTTTATGGATTAAATAAGCCCACACCTTTAAGTAACCGGAGAGGTGAAGGTTGCAGATCGACACCTTTTTACAAATACTAACTAACTCCGATAAATTAAAGGCGGAACTATTTAATCAGTTAATCTTAAATCACTTCAAAATAAAAAGTCAAAATTTTGAACAATTTTTGGAACCCTCATCAGACAAGGGAAAGAAAGCGATCAAAACCTGAATTTTTGCATCTTTGAGCAAAAAAATCAAATTTTTTTCCAGAAATTGTAATTTTCAAAAAAGAAGTTTGAAAATAAAGTTCTTTCACAAAAACGAATTCAAGATTACCAAATTGAGAAAGGGATAAACCGTAGATTATCTTGTTTGTGGGAAAGGGAAATCCTCCTCCATATGTTCATTCAAACCCACATTCCAGATAATTTGACTTTTTTAAAATTATAAATTAACAATAAAAAAAATAAAGGCAAGAGGAAAAAAATAAGGGAAGAATATAATGATAGCACTGTTAGAAAAAAGTAAGGTATTGGGAGAGATCAAAGTTTCTGGTTCAAAGAATGCATTTTTTCCGGCAGTAGGGGCTGGAATTGCATTAGGAGCAGAAAAAATAGTAATCAAAAACACTCCAAAAATAAAAGATGTTTTTGTTATGTTGGAACTTCTGAAAGAGCTCGGCTGCGAATACAAAATACAAAACTCCGAAGTAATAATAAACGCAGAAAAAATAAAACTAAATGATGTATCTCCTGAAAATTTCGGCAAAATAAGAGGGTCAGTTGTCATTTTTGGATCACTTTTGGGTAGATTTGAAAATGCAAAAATCCCGATGCCCGGTGGTTGCAAAATAGGCAAAAGACCAATAGACCAACATATAAAAGCTGCAAACAGTCTTGGATACAAAGTAGAAGAGAAAGAAGAATATGTTAAAGCTTATGGAACACCAAAAAAAGAAGGGAAAATAAAATTTGATATAAAAACAGTCACAGGAACAGAAAATGCAATCCTGATGTCAATAAACTCAAAAGTTGAAATAGAAAATGTAGCAATAGAACCAGAAGTCCAAGAACTTATAAACTACCTGAAAAAGTATGGAGTAGATATAAGGCTGGAAAACAAAGAAGATAAAATTTTAATAGATGGGACAAAAAGAAAGAAGATAAAAGAAGCAGAGTTCGAACTTATACCAGATAGAATTGAAGCTGGAACATGGCTAATTTTAGCAGCCGCAACAGAAGGAAAACTCAAAATAAAAAATGTAATAGCTGAACATATTAAGGCAGTTATAGATGTTTTAAAAGAATGCGGCGCAAAAATAAAAATTTATGAGAATGAAATAGAAGTTGAGGGAAGCGAAAAGTATAAATCGGTTGACTTACTTATAGCAGACTCTTATCCTGCATTCCCAACAGATCTACAACCTCAAATATGTGTTATGCTCTTGAAAGCCGAAGGAAAAAGCAGAATAAAAGACAACATTTTCCCTGAAAGAGTTTCACATATCTGGGAACTAAAAAAAATGGGAGCAGATATATCTTTGGAAAACGGAGAGATTATCATAAACCCATCAAAAATATATGGAGCAGAAATTGAAGCAAAAGATTTGAGAAGCACAGCAGCTCTGGTTATAGCTGGATTAGTAGCAGAAAAAAATCAAACAATCCTCAAAAACTTTGAACTCATAGAAAGAGGATATGAAAACTTTGTAAAAAAACTCAAAAATGTAAACGCAAAAATTGAGGTCTTTGAAGATGAAATTAGAAAAGAAGAAATAATAAAGGGGATTTCAAACTATGTACCCTATTCTACTTGAAATAGGCAAAATAAAAATATATACATACGGAGTTTTTATAGCATTTGCTTTCATAACCGCAGCAGAATATGCTGCCAGAGTTTCTCGGGAACTCAAATTTGAACCCTACTATATCCTTGATATAATAATATGGATGCTCATAGGAGGAATTCTTGGGACAAGAATTGCTTATATACTGATGAATATAAAAGACTACATTCAAGAACCAGTTAAGATTCTCAAAATATGGGAAGGAGGACTCGCATGGTACGGCGGTATTGTTTTATCTATAATACTCGGATATATATGGTCAAAGAAAAATAAAATGAGTTTTCTAAAAGTTGCTGATGTTGTCTCCCTTGCAGTAATTTTAGGACTTTCAATAGGGAGATGGGGATGTTTTTCTGCCGGCTGCTGCTACGGCAAACCCACAGAATTTGCACTCGGTGTTATTTTCAAAAACCCTCTTTCTCTCTCAATAACAGGAATAAAAATTCACCCAACACAAATATATGAAGCTCTCGGAATGTTTTTCTCGTTCGTGTTCGTCAGAGGTATGATGATAGGATGGCTCAAAAAAGAGAACGGAGAAACAAAGATAACAAAAAAAGACCTTTTTGAACTCAAAACAGAAATAATGTTAATAATCCAAATTCTACTTTTAAGACTTTACTATATGTGGTACGGCAAAGAAATTTCATTTCCACACCCAATAGACCTTGTCTTTTTACCAGGATTTGTACTTCTTCACTTTGGAGTAAAATTTTTAGGAATAGCATACGGTTTGCGCAAAAAATATTTTGAAGGGATAATCTTTGCTATGTTCTTTATGCTTTACGGAGCTGTCAGATTCTTTTTAGAGTTTTTAAGAGACCCATCCGGACTTTCAGGTTTCATAGTAGATAAAACAATCACCGCAAATCATCTTGTTTCATTTGTATTTTTTGTAATAGGAGCTTACTCATTAATAAGAGGAAAATTTGCTTTCACAAAATAACTTGCTTTCGCAAAATGAACCTTGATGATTATATCTCACAAGAAAAGTCAATTTCAGAGAAGGTTATAATCTTACCTAAAAACCTCCTCAATTTCCGCAAATTTGGAAAAATTATAAAACCTGAATTCATAGATGAGAAAGATGATGACTTAAAAAAATGTTATGATCTGTGGAAGAGTTCCGAAGGAATTAAACTCAAAGAGATAAAAGATAAAATATCCGAAATAGAGGATTTTTCAAACTACAAAAAAGTAAGAGGCATAGTTCATATCTTATCACAAATTTCACAACTTACAAAGAGTGAAGAGAACGCAAAAGAGATAAGAAAGTTTATTTTCTTGCGAGGTCCAGCTCTCACAGAAGACGAAAAAGAAAGAATAATTAAAGAGGCAGAAATTGAGTTCCAAACAAGAATTTCAGAAGACAAAATATGGGGAGATATAAATCCATACAAAGTTTTACTGAAAGCTCCTGAAATTTCAATTCAAGATATTTCAAAGATCTACAACTTATCGCTTGCATGCGGAATAGCTCTTTTATCTCACAAGATAAACTTTAAAGTAAGCGAGAACATAGGAGACATTATAAGGTTCGCAAAAAAGCTCGGACTTATGTATGACTCCACAAAAGAAGGATGGATCTCAGTATTCGGACCTGCAACTTTAATAAAAGAATCAACAAAATATTCCCTTTCTCTTTCTATTCTTGTATCAAAAATAGTAAGAAAAAAAAGTTTTGAAATAGAAATTGAAACAGAAAAAGGGGTACTTAAACTCAATCAAGAACACAAAAAGTTTTTCCCCGAAATTGATGAGGATGTAAAATTTGATTCATCATACGAAGAGCAGGTATCAAGAATAATTGAAGATGCATTTACGAACTTAAATCTCATAAGAGAACCAGAAGCGATATTTTTCAGAGAAGGGGTTTTTATTCCGGATTTCAAATTGACAAACTATGAAGGAAAAGAAGTTCTCATAGAAATAGCAGGATTCTGGACAGAAGACTACATAAAAAAGAAAATAGAAAAGTTAAAGAAATTCTGGGAGAGCTCACAAAGAAAAATTATAGTTTTGGCTTCCGAAAAACTCGCTCTATCTTTCGGAAATATAAAACTATCAGATGATGTCATAGTTTTCAAAAATGAATTACCTTCACTTGAACTCATAAAGAAAATAAAGGAGATAATACCTGACGCTAAAATAACAAAACAAAAAAATCAAATCCAACAAATTCAAATCCCAGATGAAATAAAAGAGAAAATAAAAGAAGGAATGAACATAACAGAAGTCCAAAAAATATTACAAAACCACAAATTAGATTTAGACCCAAAAAAAGTTGTTTCTTTGCTCGGATACAAAATAGAATGGCAATCAATATTTGACGGAATACTTAAAAAAGATAAATGAAAATTGAAAAGGAAGATAAACAAAAGATAAAAGATAAACGAAAAGATAGCCAAAAATCAGACAAACCCTATAACAATCTTACGGAATTTCTGCTATATAAGAATGTGAAAAATCTTCACTTATTATATATTATATTATGATTTTTCTCGTAGCTTTGATTGGAGGGATCCTTTCATTCTTTTCCCCATGCATTTTCCCCATCATACCAGTTTATATGACATTCTTTGCAGGTGTATCCTTGAGTGAAATAAAAAATAGCACAGGGATAAAAAGAAGGGTAATATTAAAATCGGTTCTCTTTGTCGTTGGATTTTCTCTCGCATTTTCAACTCTTGGAGCATCATCAGCGGCTGTAGGAAACTTTTTGAGAACTTTCAAAAAAGAAGTAATGATTTTAGCTGGAATTATAATTTTAATCTTCGGTCTTCATCTTATAGGAATAATAAGAATTCCGTTCCTTCTTGAAGAAAAAAGATTAGATGTTTCAAAAATTTCAAAAAAGTTTCCGGATTTTGCTTTTCCTTTCGTAGCTGGTTTTCTCTTCGCCTTCGGATGGACACCCTGCATAGGTCCAATTTTAGCCGGGATACTATCTATTGCGGCAAGCTCTGAAAATATTTTAGAGGGAATAACACTTCTTTTCGTCTTCTCCTTAGGAATTGGTATCCCATTCATTATTTCCGCAATATTGATCTCCACACTTATTTCTTATATGCAAAAAGTAAAAAAAATTTTCAGAACAGTTGAAATAGCATCGGGAGTCCTCCTTATTTTACTTTCTCCTATATTCATTTTTAACAAACTTGACTTAATTAGGATAAATTTCAAGAGCCTCGAAGAGATACTAAACATAGATCCAAAAAAATTCAATCTTTATAAAGTCAATTCGACAGACAAAAATTCGGTCAAAAAAGATACTGACATTATAAAAAGCATAATAGAAAAAATAGATTATATTGAACCAGTAAACGATATACCAAAAAGAAAAACTGACTTTATAATAGTAAATCTGTGGGCAACATATTGTCCCCCGTGCAAAAAAGAAATTCCATCGTTTAACCTGGCAGTAAAAAAATTTGAAGAACTGAGCATAATCGGAATATCAGTTGATGACAAACCAGAAGATATAAAGAAATTTGAATATGAAATAGGAGGTATAGAATTTCCAGTATTTTTACAGAAAGATATCATAGGTGAATTTGAGCCTTACTCACTACCTGAATCATACTTTTTCTACAAAGGTAAATACATAGGAAAAATTTCCGGAATAGTTGAATTTGAAGAAATAGAAAAATTTATGAAAAAAGATTTTTCTTTCATTGATGAACAATAAAAAAAACCAAAATATCACTCCCGATGCAGTCCTGATCCTATCCGCAGGAAAAGGAGAAAGACTGAAACCAATAACAAACTTTATACCCAAACCATTAATTGATATAGAAGGCGTCCCCGTTTTTGCTTTCTCACTTTTTTTAGCGTATAAAGCTGGTTTCAGAGAATTTATAGTAAATACCCATCATCTTGCAGAAATTCTTGAAGAAAAACTGAAAGAATTAGGCAAAAAGAAAAAATTGAAATTTAAACTCATAAGAGAAAAAGAACTTTTAGGAACTGGTGGAACAATAAAATATGTATTTGAAAAGTTCAAATATGAAAAAATTTTAATGATGAACTCAGATATAATTTGTGATGCAGATATTAAAAGCTTCATAAACTCGTGGTCTGTATTTGATTCAATCGCTCACATAATGATAAAAGAAGGAGAACTTGGAGGAGTTGATATTGATGAAAACACAGGAAAAGTCAAAAGAATATACGGAGAAGGAAAAGGAGGAAAATTTACTTTCACTGGAATCCACCTTGTAAAAAACGAAATAAAAAACTATTTGGAAGGTAAAATACCTTTATGCATAGTAAGAAATGGATATTCAAAAATATTAGATGAAAGTAAAAAAAATATATCCTTCTTCATCCACGATGGACTATTTTTTGATATCGGAACCCCCGAAAGACTAAACAGGGTAAGAGAAGCTATCAGTATAATGATGGAAAAAGAAAAAGAAAAATATAGCTTGTCTCCAACCGAAAAAAGGTTCTACAATTTCTTTGTAGAGGTAAAAAGTTTTTTATATGGGAACGAGAAGGAATGAAATTCCATTACTTAAAACCAAATCTTATAGCCATTCATAACTATCAAAAAGATAAAAAACCAAAGAAACCTTATAATTTTATTATATGGTCATTCATCAACAAAGAAAAAATAAACGAATAAACAAATCAAAAAAAATCTCACTCTACCTCTTATTACCAATTACTATATTTCCCCTGATCTTCATAAGATGCAACAAGAAAGAAAACCCAGATGTTACTCCCCAGATCGGAAAAGCACTAACCTATATTGAAAATGAACAATTTGGAGAAGCAGAAAAAATACTGAAAGATGTAAAAATTAAAGACCAACAAAACTGCGAAGCCTCTTACGGATTGGCACTAATACATCTCAGAAACTTGGTAGAAGGCATAAATTCAATCTTATCAATATTTTTCGGATTTACCGAACAGGGATCTCCTAAAATACCTAGTCAAGGACCTGAAATACAAAAATACACAACAAATTATTATTATGAAGATGAACCGAGAATAAAAATTTTTCTAAATAGGATAGCAAAAAAAGCCACGGTTTCGGACGCTATCTACACACTAATAAGACCAGCTTTCATACAAATAGATGAAATAGTAAAGAACACAACAGTAGTTCTATCTAAAAAATGCTATATAAATGTTGCATTACCAATAAAGATAGGAGTGGGGCAAAACATAATTTCATATCTTTATATCGGACAAAAAGGGGGACCAGCTAATAGATGGGGACCAACTGAAGCCGCTATATTAGGTTTCTTCACAAACATTCTTGACGCAATTTTGAAATTTATATTAGCAATAAATTGGGATATAAATATAGAAAAGCTCCTTGATCTTCAAGTTAAAATAAATCTTGAAGGATTAGAAAATCTGCTTGGGCAACCGAGCCAAATAGTTACTCCACAAGGAACAATACAGAACCTATCACAGACACAGCTGCAAATTCTTAATTCTGCTTTATCTTTTGACCCATTTGACACAGCAGTTTTATTTTCATCTCTGGCTTTTATATTTGATACCTCTCCAGATCTCCTCAGATTAAGAAGCGGCGGCGATAAAATTTTAGATGAGGTAGCCGAACATATTTCAGTAGCATCCGATCTATTTATAAAAACCTTTGAATTCATAACAAAATACTCAGATAAAAACTCAATAATTGCATACGAAGATCTTACAAAAGACGGTCTATCATCAGATGATTTTGTTGACCTTAATACTTTCAGAATCCCAGATTTGCAGAAGGGATTATTTGCAAAAATAGGAAACACAGAAATAAAATTTGATAAAACTTTGATCTCAGTACTTATTAAACCGTTTCTTTACAAAGAAACAAGAGAGAGGTATTTGAAGTTTTTCTCAAAAGCGAAAATAGCATTTGATGTAAAAAATGATAAGATAGATGACAATCAAAGATGGATAAGCATAAAAGAAGCATTATCTCTAATACCACTCATATCAGTTCAAGACACAATAAGATTTAATCCTAAAAGATTTCTTGATGGACTCAAAAAAAATTCAGAAGGATTTAGAGCTATCTTGCCTATATGGACAGATCTTACAGGCGACGGGATACCCGAATTCGTAATAGAAGCAGAATCAAAAAGTATAAACGATAAATTTTGCTTTGCACCACAGGACAGAATCAAAAATAAGTTTATTGTAAAACCTCTCATTCAGCTTCAAGGAGAGAAAATATCTTTTTCAAGATTAATAAGCATAATATATACAAAAGGAGAAATAACACAGGACTACTGGTGTCATATCTCTCCCGACCTAGATTATTCTGGAAACTATCAGATGGGAGTGTCGGCAGAAATGTTTATAAAAAATATTGATTTGACCGTTGAAACAAAGGAATTAATTTTCCAGGCTATACCTTGTGAGGCATTTTCAAAAGATGAAACAAATTTTGTATGCTATAGGAAAGAGAATAATCAAGAAAAAATGTTCGCAAAAATAAAAAATGATGAAGGTAAGATAAATGAATATGAAATAGAAAAAGCAATACTTGATAACCAAATCTACAAAGATTTTGAAAGCAAAATAATAAACCGATTCACAAAGCCAGCAACTTTTATGGGACAATACATAGTCCCATCAGTAAAAATAAAACCGGATAATGAGCAAAAATTGAACCTGGAGATAAGCTGGAACGACATAGAAATTCCAGATAACGATGTAAGCCTATATGATATAGAAATATTTTACCCGGACACAGGAACTTCATCATATCCTATCTTCCTTTCCGAAAGTGCTCCGGGAGTGAAAAGATGTGTTGGTGGAATATGCTCCGAAAAAGATGAAGACTGCTCTGGCGCAATATGCCTATATAATATAGGTGATATAGCTACAATCTTACAAGGAAATAGAAAAATTTGTCTGAGAATAAAAGCTTACACAAAAGAAGGCACAATAAGATCACATTATAAATGTCTTGAATTTCCACAAGGTATAACTTTAAACCCAAATGAAATAGATAGATTTGAAAAGAATTTCAA
>Ga0272445_1000948_pt1 | contig 24341 bp, 25 predicted proteins | sample YNPCB0031_FD_194404 | JGI IMG/M metagenome (GOLD analysis project Ga0272445, IMG submission 194404) | Hot spring sediment microbial communities from Yellowstone National Park, WY, United States - YNP-CB-003-1 | ecosystem: Environmental > Aquatic > Thermal springs > Hot (42-90C) > Sediment... | reverse complement strand
CCAGTCCGCCTTTATGGCCCTGGGGGCCTATGGGACCGCTTACGCTGCCCTAAAGGGGGTTCCTTTCCCATGGACGCTGGGGGTGGGGCTTGGGGCCAGCCTTCTTCTGGGTTTGGTGGCGGGCTGGGTAGCCTTGAGGGCCTCTGGTCTTTACCTAGCCCTGGCCACTGCCGGGCTAGGGGTTGTCCTCATCGGGGTGGTGCAGAACCTCCCTGCCTTGGGAGCCACGGATGGCTTGGCAGGGATTCCGCCGATAGTGGGCTCGAGGATCTGGTATCCCCTGGCCCTGGGGGTGCTCCTTGGAGGGTTCCTCCTGGCCTGGGGAATCTCCAGAAGTCGCTTGGGGCTTCTCATCTACAGCCTGCGCAACGAGGTGGCTTTGGAGGCCATAGGGGTGAGCCCTTTGCGGATTAAGGTCCTAGCCTTTCTGATCTCAGCTTTTTACGGGGGCCTAAGCGGGGGGATCTTCGCCCACTGGAACCAGGTGGTGAGCCCTGATGCCTTTAGCTTTGACCTGTCCATCCTTTTGTTAGTAGCCCTGTACCTGGGGGGAGCGGGTAGCCCAGTAGGGGCAGTGATGGGAGGGGTAGGCCTTACCGCTCTCGCGGAGCTTCTCAGGCCCTTAGGAGGGGCTTGGACGGGGTTGGTGTTTGGCTTGGCGGTGGTGGCCGTTTTGGTTCTGAGCCCGGGTGGACTCTGGGGAAAGGAGGAGGCTTGCTACGGGCGAAGAGCGTAAGCATGGCTTTTGGGGGTCTTCAGGCCCTTGCCGAGGTAGACCTGGATCTCACCCCAGGAGAGGTTCATGCCCTGGTAGGTCCAAACGGGAGCGGCAAAACCACCTTGGTTAACGTTCTTACGGGCTTTTACCGCCCGCAAAAGGGGGAGGTCTATCTGGAAGGGCGGCCCATTACTCGCTTCCCCCCCTGGCTTCGCGCTCGTTTAGGCCTGGTACGTACCTTCCAGACCCCTCAGCTGCCCCCGGGGCTTTGCACCCGGGCTTACCTTCGCCTTGTGGGAATGGAGCCGCAGGAGGCCCTGAAAGCGGGGCTTCCCTCTGGGGCTCTAGACCTGCCCGTGGATGAGCTTCCCTGGGGGTACCGCCGAATTCTGGAGCTTTTACGGGCCTTGGCCTTAAAGCCCCGGTACCTCCTTTTGGACGAGCCCGCCAGCGGACTCACCCCCTTGGAGCGAGAAAGGCTTGCGGATGCAGTACGTTCCTTGGCTGCCCAAGGTCTTGGGGTGTTGGTAGTGGAGCACGACATGGCCTTTGTGCGCCGGGTGGCTAAGCGGGTCTCGGTTCTTAACGCAGGCCTCCTCTTGGCCCGTGGGGGGCTGGAGGTTTTGGAACGACCTGAGGTAGTGGCCGCCTATATGGGGGAGGGGTATGTGGTTTGAGGTGGAGAGGTTGGAGGCCTTTTACGGAGGTCTAAAGGTGCTCCACGGGGTGAACCTGGGCCTGCGGGAGGGAGAGGTCCTGGCAGTCCTGGGTCCCAATGGAGCCGGCAAGACCACCCTCCTCCACGCCTTGATGGGCTTGGTGCGGGCGGAGGGCAAGGTGCTTCTGGAAGGGGTGCCCTTGGTGGGCCCTCCTGAAGTCCGGGCCCGGCGGGTGGGTTATGCGATGGAGGGGAGGCGTCTTTTCCCTGGGTTGACGGTCCGGGAGAACCTCCTCGTGGGTTTGGAGAGACCAGGGAAGGTAGACCTGGCTCCCCTTCTGGCCCTCTTTCCCCGCCTGGAGGTTCTCCTCTTCCGCCTGGCTTCTACCCTTTCGGGGGGAGAGGCCCAGATGGTGGCCATCGGGCGGGCCCTTCTCCGCCGCCCGCGTCTCCTCCTTCTGGACGAGCCTTCCTTGGGGCTGGCTCCCATCTTGGTGAAGGAGCTTGCGGAGAAACTGAGCGGGGTGTTCGCCTGGGGGGTCCGGGGGGTCATTGTGGTGGAGCAGAACCTGGGGATGGCCCTCCGCCTGGCTCACAGGGTGGTCGTGCTCCAGGGAGGCAGGATTGTTTTGGAGGCCAAGCGGGAGGAGCTGGATACCAGGGTGCTCCAGAGGGTTTACCTGGGAGAGCTATAACGCTAGAATGTTAACCGTGGAGGCCCCTTTTTCGGTTACCTTCGAGCCCGATGGAGATACATTCCCGGTACGTCCAGGCGAAACCCTGCTACAGGGAGCCCGGCGCCAGGGGCGGTGGCTTCCCTTTGAGTGCGGCTGGGGGGAGTGCGGCTTGTGCAAGGTTCGCCTTAGGGCAGGGAGGGTGGAGGACCTCTACCCCGAGGCCCCAGGCCTTTCTCCCCAGGAGCGAGCCAAGGGCCTGATCCTGGCCTGTCAGAGCCTTCCCCGTTCGGATCTGGTGGTCCGGGCCATAGCTATGGAGGCCCCGGCCCGGCCGGAGCTCAACGTAGCCGACTACAAGGCGGAGCTGGTGCAAAAGGACGAGGTGGGTCCGGAGATCTTCCATCTACGCTTCCGGTTGGATCGTCCCCCATCCTTCCTACCCGGTCAGTATGGAATCTTCACCCTGGAACCCACCCTTCGGCGAGCTTATTCTTTCATGAGCCTTCCGGGGAGCGTTGCTTTGGAAATCCTCGTCAAAAGGTACCCTGGGCGGCCAGGAAGCCAAAGGATCACCCATCTGGCACCGGGGGCTTTCTTAGAGGTGGAACTTCCCTACGGCCTCGCCTACCTGCGCCCCCGTCCCGGCCCCATTGCCTTAGTGGCAGGAGGGACGGGCATCGCCCCCATGTTGGCCATCCTCCGCGAGCTTTCCCGGGTTGGCTGGGAAGAAGAGGTCACCCTGATCTACGGTGCCCGTACCCCCGAGGAACTCGTCCTCCAGGAGGAGATCACCCTGGCCCTCCGCAACCTGCCAAAGGCCCAGGCTATCTATGCGGCTGAGCAGGCCCACCCACACTTCCCGGGCCTCCGAGGCAAGGTGACCGAGGCGGTTTCCTCCCTGCTGGAGGATGGGATCCCCCGCACCTGGTACTTCGCTGGCCCTCCTCCCATGGTCAAGGCGCTGAAGGCTCTTCTGCGGGAGAGGGGGGTTCCGGAGGAGAGTGTATTTTACGATAGTTTTGGGGTCTAGGTTCTCTCTTCTCTCTTGGGCAGGTTTAAGGAAAAGTCGCGGCTGCAAGCCCGTAGGTGGGCCTCGAGGGTTTCCCGGGCTCGCTTGGGGTCCCGATCCTCCAGGGCCTGGAGGATCTCCCGATGTTCCTGCAAGGAAAGGGGCGCCCGCTGGCCCAGGAAGGGGACGCTAGCCAGCTGGTAGCGTCCCAGCATCCAAAGATTGCGCAAGAGTTTCTCCAGGCGAGGCATGCGGGCGGCCCGAACAATGGCGCTGTGGAAGGCTCGGTTGAGGGCCTCGTACCGTTTTCCGTCCCGGGCCTGGGCCGCCTCCTCCGAAGCTGCCAGGATCTGCCTTAGCTCCCCCAGCTCCTCCTGGGTGATCTCCGTGGCGGCCCGTTCAGCTGCTAGCCCCTCCAGCACGGCCCGGATGGTGAAGACCTCGGCCACGTCCTCCGAGGTAGGCACCAGGATCCGGCACCCTACCTGGGGGATGATCTCCACTAACCCTTCCTGCTCCAGGCGCTTCAAAGCCTCCTGAATGGGACTACGACTTAAGCCCAAAAGCTCGCTGAGGGCGTAGGTGGAAATGATCTCCCCGGGCTGCCAGCGGCCCTCTAAAAGCCAGGAGCGGATGGTTTCGTACGCTTGATCGGCGCGGCGCAACTTGGGGTTAAGGGTAGACGCACTCATCATGCTTCCAGTCTAGCACGCTAGCGCCAAAAGGCTTCCTTTTCCACCAAAATCCCCTCCGACATCCAGAGGATTCTGGCTACGTCCACCGAGCTGGTGATGGCGCTCTCCACGGCCAGAAAGGAGTCCATAACCCCCGCCTTCTCGGCATCTACCGGGCATAACTCCTTTAGGCTGAGCATGTGCCCTTTGGGTGCGTGGAGGAGGCGTTCCCTGGCCACCCCGAGGTTCCAGCCCGCATTCTGGTATAGCCGGGCTGCGGTGTCCAAAAGAGCTTCCCGCAAAACCTGCTCGGCGGGCGCATTGCCCATGGCTTTGGCAGCCCAGGCCAGACTACTGCCCCCACCCGGCAGAAGGCCATGCTCCATGGCCCCCTTTACCGCCCGCAGGGCGTCTTCAAAGCGGAAGGTGGCTTCCCTCATGGCTTCCGCTGTAATCCCCCCAACCTGGATGCGTACTAGGGGATGGGCGAGGAACGCCAGGCGTTTGCGAAGCAAGGTCTTGCGATGGTTGGAACCTTCTTGGCGCAGACGTTGGCGAACGTGGGCCAAGTGTTCCTCAAGGGGGAAGGGGTTCAAAGGGACGAGGACTACCCGCTCCCCGTAGAAGCTGACCGCTGCCTTTCCCGGTCGGGGCGCGCCGTAGCCTCCGTACACTTCTCCTCCCGTCAGAATCGCCGCATCCTCCAGAAACCACCGGAGTGCCTCCCCGTGCCCCATGCCCATACCAGGGGGGAAGGAGGCGGCTACGCGGACCCCCTGGTGGCTCAACGTCTTCAAGGCCTTTTCTACGGCAGGGCTAATGCGCCCCATCAGGTAAAGGGCGGAGAAGGGCCACAGCTCTTTTAAGAATTTAGGAGACTCGAACCGCTCGCCCACCAGGACCAGAGCTTCTGGCCAATCCCCCTGGCCCTGGAGGCCGGGATGCCAGCCAGCCACTTTAAAGGCGTGCGCTTCCACGAGTAGGCGCGTTTCGCTCCCCGGGCCCTCTTCAACCACGACCTCCCCCAGCGAACCCGCCTTTTCCACCGCCTCCACCACCAGCTCGGCCACCTCCGAACTGCGGGAAACGGACTGAGCCAGAGCCAGTAGGCGCTGGGAGCTGGGTTCTAGCCGGAGCTGGGCCAGGGCTTCCAGAGCCTTGGCTAGGGCGCTCTTGGAGCCCTCTACGAGGTCGGGTGGTGTGGCTCCGGCGGCCAACCACTTGTACCCATACCGCACCAGTTGAGCTCCCAATAAGATGGAGGTGGTGGTTCCGTCCCCCGCTACCTCTGCGGTTCTAAGGGCTGCGTGCCGGAGGAGTTGGCTTCCCAAGTTCTCTAGAGGGTCTTCCAACTCCACGCTTTTGGCCACCGTAACCCCGTCCCGAGTAAAAGTCGGCGGGGCCCACTCCTGCTCTAAAACCACTACGCGGCCGTGGGGGCCGTAGGTTACCCCGACGGCTCGTGCCAGCTTAAGGACGCCGCCGATGAGCTTTTCCCGGGCACGTTCGGAATCAATCCAGATCTTTTCTGGCTTCATTCGATCCCAGCCTCCTTGATGGGGCCTGCGCTGTCTATTGGAAGTTCGTATTCTAAGGCCTCCTCCACCATCAGCCCCTCGGTGCGGGCCAGCAGTATCCCCAGGGAGAGGGCTTTCCGGAGGATCAGATCTACCACGGGGTATGGGTCCCAAAGGGGGGCAGGGCGCCCAGTAAAGACGTCTACGGGGCCCTGAGAGGGGTTCAGATGCTTCTGCGCCAGACCTGCGTTGGCCAGGAGCTGGCGATAGGGGGTCAGGAGGGCCTCCTTCAGTTCTCGGCTAATCCCATCTGGTTCTCGCAAGCCCTCAGCCACCTGGGCTAGGGCCGCTCCTGCGCCGGGAACCGCCCCCCCTTGCCGGAGGGCAGTCACGAGGGCTAGGGATTCCCGTATGCGCTCGCGGCGGTAGCGGGCCGTGGCCAAGGTGGGGCTACCCACCCAGAGCCGGACCCGGGGGCTAAGGTGGCGGATCCTCTCCATAAGGCGTTCCCGTTCGAAATCCTCCGCTTCCTCTAGCCGGCGAAGCAGGTGCCTTACCCTTTCTGAAGCCCTCCCCCCCCTAGGCTCTAAACGGATTCCCTCGTCCTCCGGCTTAGCCCATACGAGCTTGAGGGTCTCCGGGGAAGGGCACTGGGCCTCTCCCCGAATGTGGAGGGGCGAGCCGATGGCCACCGCCAGGTCTTCCAGGCGCTCCCGCCGCCATTCGGAGGCCTGGGGAGCTAGGTAGGCCGCAAGGGGTAGGCGGTGTCGGTTGAGGTGAAGGAGCTGTTTTACCCCTTCCCCATAAGCTGGCGCCACCACCAAGAGCGCCTGCCCCTGGTCCGCTGCCCAGGCCAGCATGGGCGCCAGCTCCTCAGGGTCCTCGAGGGGGTCTTGAAAGAGGGCTAAGAGGTAGCTCCGCTCTTCCGCCCCCAGCCAGCGGTCTAAGGGCGGGAAGGGCCAGGCGATACCCTCCACCACCTCTAGCTCTAGGCCTTCCTGTCCTTCCCTGGCCTCCACCTCAACCTCGCCCAGAGGGGAGCGCGTCAAGCCCTCCAGCAGCAAAGGGGCTTCGTTGGGACCTAAGGTCATGGCCGCCACCCGTTGCAAAGCCCCTTCCTCTAACCAGACTCGCTTGGCTTTGAGAGCGGCTAGGGCCTGTTCCCCGGCTTGACGCAGGTGCGTCTCCAGCTCCGAGGGGTTAAACCCCGCTTCCCGCAGTCGGAGAACTCCGTTGGCCAACCGAGCGGCCACCAGGGCCGCTTGCTTGGAACCATCGCCATGGGCTTGCCAGACCTCCCGGGCCACTTCGCGCACCAGATGTAGGCCAACCCTTTCCGCTAGAGAACCTACTTCGGCCTCCTCCAGAAGGAGATACCCTCTCCGAACGATCTCAGGAGGGGTAACGCCAAAAGGATCTCCCACGGGATTCTCCAGTAGGACCACGCGCCCTTTGGGACCGAAGGTGGCGCTCACCACCTCCAGGGCCCTGGAGAAACCTTTCGCCAGAGGGACGCGGGCCTTGGCGTGCAACAAAAGCAGCTTTCTGCTAGGCATAGGTACAGCTCCCCAAGAGTCTCAGATGCGTTGACCGATTCACCCTCTTGACATTCTGAGGGCTAGCATGCTAGGGTGTCAAGGGAGAGACAAGGGGGGTGGTTATGGGACGACTGGATGGTAAGGTGGCTTTGATTACGGGAGCCGGATCTGGTATCGGCAAGGCCATGGCCGAGAGGTTTGTCCAAGAGGGGGCCAAGGTGGTCGTGGCCGACATCAACGGCGAGAAGGCCGAGGCCGTAGCCCGGGCCCTAGCTCCCCATGCCGTGGCCTTGCAGGTTGACGTATCCAAGCTGGAAGACAACAAGCGGGCTGTGGCCAAGGCGGTGGAGGCCTTCGGTAAGTTGGACGTGTTCGTAGGAAACGCTGGCGTTTTTGACGGGTTCCTGAGCCTTCCCCAGATCGCCGAGGACAAACTGGAGGCCCTCTTTGACCGGCTGTTCGCCATTAACGTCAAGGGGTATCTTTTTGGGGCTAAAGCCGCTCTACCCGAGCTTCTTAAGACCCAAGGCAACATGATCTTCACCGCTTCCACTGCGGGTTTCTACACCAACCAGGGAGGAATAGTCTATACCATGTCCAAGCATGCGGTGGTCGGTCTTATCCGCGAGCTGGCCTATGAGCTGGCTCCGAAGGTTCGGGTGAACGGTGTGGCGCCCGGGGGCACCTTTACCGACCTCCGTAACGCGGTGGCTTTGGGCCAGGAGTTCGGGGACCCAGATAAGCACTCCCTCTTTGACATGCCTGGGCTCGACGAGTTTATCAAACAATCCACGCCCTTGCGGCGGGTCAACTCCCCTGAGGACCACGCTGCCGTGGCAGCCTTTTTGGCTTCCGAGGAGGCCAGGGGCCTTACTGGGGTAATCGTCCATTCCGATGGCGGCTATGGTATCCGCGGCGCCACCACCGCAGCCGGGGGGGATAACCTATGAGCAGGTTTAGGTCCTTCGCTTGGTTTCAGGATAGAAAGCGCCCTCCCTCGGAGTACGAGGAGGTTACCGCCTTCTTCTCCACGTGGGGTATCCCTTTCCTTCCTGAACAGGAAGGCAGTCCCTTGGCGGCGAAGTCGGCCCAGCCCTTCCTCATGAACCCGGACACTACGGCCATCCACGAGTTCTTTACACCTCATACCGTTCTGAAGAGCATCTACTGGGAGGGTTTTCGGGATCCCCACCAGATCTACTACAAAACCTACAATCAGATGCAGTGGGAAGCTGAGGCGGCCTTGGATCGGGTTCTCAACACCGCGGAGGAAGTAGGTCATTTTGACCGCTTACCGCGGGCATACAGAGACATGCTGGAGGCCACTTGGCCCCCTCTGCGTTTTCTGGAATGGGCAGTGGTAAAGGCCATGCAGGAGGTGGCCCACTATGCGCCCTCCTCTCCCGTGGATCAATGCGCCACCTTCCAGGTGGCGGACGGCCTTCGCTTTGTTCAGCGCAACATCACGTTTTCCATGCGTCTGGGCTTAGACCGGCACAAAGATCGCTGGCTGAAGGATGCCTTGTGGCAGCCCGTCAGGCGCTTGGCGGAGCGGATCATGACCATACGGGATTGGGTAGAGGCGGTGGTGGCGGCCAACTTGGGGGTACAGGAGGGTCTTCTGCACGGTATTTTCCCGGCCTTCACCGCCAGCGCCCAGGCGGTGGGAGATTTCGTCTTCGTTCACCTGCTCAAAGAGCTGGGGGCGGACCTGCAGCGGCATGTGGACTGGGCTCAGGCTCTAGTGGACTACCTTGGCCAGGACCCCAAGTACGGCGAGGCCAACCGAGCCCAGCTGGCTGCCTGGAAAGAGTTCTGGGGATCGGAGGCTGAGGACGCCTTCAAGCTCCTCAGGCAGGCTCTTGTTGGAGAAGAGGGGGTGAGGGGATGACAGAGGTCCGCAGCGACCTGCGACTGGAGCTTATGGCGGGAGAGGAGGCTGAGGCCATCGCCCGGGCGGTGCAAGAACTCAACCCAGAGGCCAAGATTGAGGAGTATCCCGGCCTTCTGATCATCCGGGTGCCGTCCAATACCCGGATGGTCATTGACCGGGTCAGGGTGGAAGAGGAGCTGGGGCGGCCCTACAATCTGAGGGATATCCAAACCATCATGGCCGCCTTTTACGGTTACTGGAAGGAAACATCTCCAGACCGCTGGGTCCTTGAGTGGATGGAGAGGTAGGAGGTGAGGCGATGGCCAAGAAGGTGGACTTTAGAGAGGCTACGCTTCGGCAACTTTACGAGAATTACGGGCTGACCACGGCAGATCTGGAATGGGAGCCCACATACGTGTCCAAGGATGAGGTTTCGCCGCCTGAGCGCCGGACTCGGCTTCCCGTTAAGGACTGGAGCAAGTTCGAGGACCCCTTTAAGCTGTTCTTCGAGGATTACGTCCGCGTCCAGGCAGAGAAGGAAACTGTCTTCCACGACGCCATTCGCTTAGCGGAAAGGTTCGGGGAGGCTAGGCGCATTAACCCCAGGTGGGTGGCAGGCATGAAGCTCTACTACCCCGCGGTGGCCCAGTCTGAGGCCGAAGCCCATCGCGGCCACCTGGGCTTAAGCCGCCACTCCCCGTCCCCTGCCTTGGCAATGGCTTCCTTCTACCAGCTCCTGGACGAGCTCAGGCATGCTCAGAACGACGTCCACGCCATGCGTTACTGGGTTCGTTACCTGGACGAACTGAAGAACTGGGCTCAGCTGTACCAGAACTTCTGGGCCATGCAGGTGTTCCGCTCCTTGTTTGAGGATATGGCGACCCCATCCGATCCCTTTGAGCTGGTATTTCACACCAACGTGGCCCTGGAAATGGGGTACACCAACCTACTCTTCGTGGCCGCGCCCACGGCTGGGGCCGCCAACGGCGACCGGGTGTTCGCCCAACTGCAGATGTCCACCCAGTCCGACGAGACCCGACACATCGCCCTGGGCCAGGCCACATTGCGGGCCCTTCTGGAGCAGGAGAACCGCGATGAACTGCTGCCTACGTTGCAGTACTGGTTTGACAAGTGGACCTGGCGGCATCACCGGGTCTTCGGGGTCACAGGCATCTTCCTGGACTACTTTGCTGAGAACAAGACCTTGAGCTACAAGGAGGCCTTCAAGAAATACTTTATTGAGGGCTACATTCAGGGCCTCCTGGAGGACTTTGAGCCCTTGGGTCTTAAGCCCCCCAGGTTCCTGGACGACATCATCAAGGAAGCGGAAAACTACCAGTCGCACCAGGTGTGGAAGCTGGCCTTCCAATACAACTATCTGAACTTCTTTGAGACCTTCCCACCCACGGAAAAGGACAAGGCTTGGCTACGGGAGAAGTACCCTAACTGGGATCAGGTGGTGGGATGGTACTGGGAGCAGGTGGAGCACGGGGATCCGGGCATCGTTCAGGGGCTTCCCCTTATCTGCAACCTGTGCCAGTTTCCCATCGTCTATAACCCCAACGACCCCGATCACCCCACCAACGGTTCCTTCCACCTCCGCACCACGCGGTACAACGGGCGTACTTACTACTTCTGCTCCGATGGTTGCCAGTATATCTTCGAGCACGAACCGGAGAAGTACGCTCACGCCAAGACCCTCACCGAGCTGGTCATCGAGGGGCGGGCTCCTGCGGATGTGGAAAAGCTTCGGGAGTACATGGGCTTGGAACCCGGTTGGGGGGGCAACCTGTTTGAGAAGCCGATCTGGAAGGAGTGGTTGGCTTCCCAGGGAAGGGAAGGCTAGAGGAAGGCTTGGGGGGTGTGAGTATGGCCATGTACGTGCGCTTGAAGGGTGAGTTGCCGCCCATCTTCCTTCCGGCAGGGCCCCCTACGCCCGTGGGAGAGGCTCTGGCCATGGCTTCTCAGATGTGGCGTAAGGACCCGACGAAGGCTCGCCTTCTCTTCCAGGGGCGCCCTCTGGAGGATCTCTCTAAGCCTTTGGCAGAGTACGGAGTGGGGCCCGACGACCTTCTAGAGCTGGAGGTGGTGGAGTGAGGCATGTGGTGGTCTGCGTGCACAAGGACTGCCCCATGAAGGGCTCCCTGCAAATCAAGGCGGCCCTCGAGGAACAGCTGGAGGAGGAGGGGCTTCTCTACAAGGACGTTGAGGTGACGGAGATCGACTGCTTCTCCCTTTGCCAGTACGCCCCTAACGTGGCGGTGATGCCGGACCGCGTGGTCTTCAGCCACCTCAAGGTGGAGGACGTTCCCCGAATCGTTGGGTTTCTTAAGGGAGGAGAACGTCCCAGGGAATTGGAGCAAGGCCCCCCCAGCTCTGCTAAGAGGGTGGCCTTGGAGAGGTGTGCCCTTCTTTTGGATCTCGAGGAGGCCTAGATGGAACTTAAACCTTTTGCCATCCAGATCCCGGATGCGGCTATCCAGGACCTAAAGGAGCGCCTTGCTCGTAGCCGCTTTCCAGGAGATCTCGCCAATGACAACTGGCACTACGGCACCCAGGAGGCGTACCTCAAGGACCTGATGGTCTACTGGCGGGACCGCTACGATTGGCGGGCCCACGAGGAGGCCATGAATCGGTACGCCCACTACCAGGTAGAGCTTGGGGGGCAGACCATCCACTTTCTGCGGGTTGAGGCCAAAGGGAAGCTCCCGCTCCTTCTTTTGGGAGGATGGCCTTGGACGTTCTGGGACTTTGCCGATGTACTTCCCCAGCTTAAGGGGGACTTTGACCTAGTGGTTCCAGAGCTTCCGGGCTACGGTTTTTCTACGCCGCTGAAGGTGCCCAAGCTGGGCTTCGTGGCCACAGCAGACCTTTTTCACACGCTCATGACCCAGGCCTTGGGGTACGAAAGGTATGGGGTTTACGGTGCGGACTGGGGCGCCTTGGTGGCCGAGCAGCTGGCGCACAAATACGAGGAGAGCGTGGTGGGGCTTCACACCTCCATGCCCTTCCCTTTGGACTTTGCTCCCATTCCCCCTGAGCTGTGGGCCCCCGAAGAAAAAGCCTTTGCCGAGCGTACGGCCCTCTGGTGGCAGTACGGCACGGCCTACTTCCAGATGCACGCCACCAAACCCCAGACTGTAGCCTACCTGGGTGATTCTCCCATGGCCTTGGCGGCCTGGATCGTGGAGAAAATCCACGGGTGGACCGATCACCAGGGCAACTTGGAGGAGGCCTACCCCAGAGAGCGGCTACTTACCACGCTTTCCATCTACTGGTTCACCAACAGCCTAGGTTCTTCGGCGCGCTTCTATGCGGAGAGCTTGCAGAACCCATGGCAACCGAGCCGGGAAGGAAAACCTGTGGTCCGTGTTCCCACGGGGGTAGCGGCCTTTCCCAAAGAGGTGGCCCAGGTTCCCCGCCGCTGGGTGGAGGAGTACTTCAACCTTAAGCGGTACACGCGATGCGACCGGGGTGGCCACTTCCCCGCGGTGGAGAACCCCAAGGCCCTAGCGGAGGAGCTTGGGGCTTTTTTTGGCAATCTGTAGGCTGAGGTCGCGGGCGCAGCGGTGGAGGTGTTCCTCCACCGCTTTTTTGGCGGCCCCGGGCATACCGGCCTCGAGGGCCGCCAGGATAACCTCGTGCTCGGCTACGGACTGCTCCATATAGTCCCGGAAGTGCTCGGCGGCCAGGAAAAGGTACCGGCTGGCATGCCAGAACTGCCTTAGGGCCTTGCTGAGGTAGGCGTTGCCGGAAAGCTGAACCAGGGTTTCGTGGAAGGAGCGGTTGGCCTCAGCGAAGGCCACATGGTCGTTGGCGGCATAGGCCTGGCGGCATTGGTTCTGGGCCTGGCGAAGGGGAGCGAGGGGGGGCCTGGCCTGGGCAACCAGCTCCGCAGCCACCTCTTCCAAGGCGCTTCGCACCCGAAAGACACTCGCCACCTCGTCTGCTCGCGGCAGGGCCAGTCGGTAGCCCTTGCGGGGAAGGGCTACTAGGTACCCCTCGGCCGCCAACCGCTTGAGGGCATCGTTAATGGGAGTTCGGCTAACCCCTAGGGCTCGGCTGAGGTCCCGAGCGGAGATAACCCCCTCGGCTAGAAAGGAACCCGAAAGGAGGCGGTGCAAAAGTTCCTGGTAGACGGCACTCTCTAGGGTTTTCTCAGCTACCATGCTTTCAATATACCTCTGTGTGCTACTTGATGTGTGCTACTTGACCCCAACCCCTGGGGCGTGAAAAAAGAGGGGGTGCTATGCTTCCAGACCAGGAGCACCCCCTCTACCCTCTTGACGCAGAAACCCTTCTTGCGGCTATCTACGCCTGGTTAGGTCACGGGCGTGAGCCCGTAGCTTGCTGACAAGCTCAAGGCCCTTCAGGCCCAAGGGTTCAAGCTCCTCCCAAAGCAAAGGCATCAAAGGCTGGCCGCGTTCGGCGGTTACGTGCGGATGCCGATTATGAAGGAGCAGGGCCTCTTCTGGAACCTAGCCTCTTCGGGGCTGACCCGCTGGGCCCTTCTCTCCACGGAAATGCCCGGTAAAGACCCGGTTCAGGGTGATGGTGCGGTCTTTGGGGCTCCATCGGATTGCCCCTTTCCCGTCAGGGAAACATCTTGCAGCCCGCTTCTACTGGGGCCTGGCGGCCTGGGTAAACCTGATCCTCATTGGTCCATAACCTCATTGGGAGCAGGGTCTCCCTCAAGATGGCCGGGGTGGAGCTATGAGGTAGCCCACGAAGGTATTGACATGCCAGTACTGTCCATGGTAGCATGCTAGTTGAAGCAAGCTTAGCTCAAGCAAGAGGGGTGAACACCATGGTTCAAGAGAAAGCAGGTAAGGAGAGGGCGCTTTGGCTAGTGGAGGAAACCCTTCGCTCCCTGGATGAGGGCTGGGTACCTGCCCGCATCTTTAACGATCCCGACATCTTCCAGCTGGAGCAGGAGAAGCTTTTCAACCGGGCTTGGGTCTTCCTGGCCCACGCTTCGGAAGTTCCCAAGCCCGGGGATTATGTGGTCCGCTACATCGGCCAAAACAGCCTCATTGTGGTCAGGGACGAAAAAGGCGATATCCGAGCCCACCTCAACGCCTGCCGCCACCGGGGCATGCAGGTTTGCCGGGCCGAAGCGGGCAACGCCAGCCACTTCCGCTGCCCTTACCACGGCTGGACTTACCGGAACGATGGAACCCTGGTGGGTGTCCCCGCGGGAACGGAGGCCTATGGGGATCGCCTGCGTAAGGAGGAGTGGGGCCTCATTCCCATCCGGGTGGAGATCTACGATGACTTCATCTTCGGCAACCTGAGCGAGGAAGCCCCTGGTCTTCTGGAGTTCCTAGGCGGGTTCGAATGGTACCTGGACCTCCTTAACCGCAGGAGCAAGGCGGGGATGGAGGTTGTGGGGGCTCCCCAACGCTGGATTGTGGACGCCGATTGGAAGCTGGGGGCGGATAACTTTGTGGGCGACGCGTATCACACCTTGATGACGCACCGTTCTGCGGTGGAGCTGGGCCTAGCTCCCCGGGATGCCAAGTTTGCCATGTATGGGGAGAGCGTCCATATCCCTGGGAAGGGCCACGGCTTAGGGCTCATCTCCGATCCTCCGGGCATCCCGCTACCCCCCTTCTGGAACTACCCAGAAGAGATCATCAGGAGCCTGCACGAGTCTTATCCCAGCAAGGAGCACATTGAGGTGGCCCGAAGGACCAAGTTCGTCCACGGCACCCTCTTCCCCAACATGTCCCACCTCAACGTGATGATCGCCAAAGATCATAAGTCCCCACCCACCCCTATGTACACGGTACGCCTTTGGCACCCTCTGGGGCCGGGCAGGATGGAGGTCTGGAGCTGGTTCCTAGTGGAGAAGGACGCTCCGGAGGACTTCAAGAAACTCTCCTACCTCACCTACGAACGCACCTTCGGCCCTGCCGGGGTCTTCGAGCAGGACGACACGGAAAACTGGCGGAGCATCACCAAGGTGGCTGGGGGCACCTACAGCCTGCGCAACCGCCTGAACTACGAGATGGGGCTGGGCCACCTGCAACCTGATCCCGCCTGGCCCGGTCCGGGCGTGGCCTACCCTCTAGACTACAACGAGGCCAACCAGCGCAACTTCCTCCGCACCTGGGCAGAGTACCTGCTCTCTTAGGGGTGTACCATGGCGCGGCCTTCCGACATGCAAAAACTCAGGGAAGAGGTGGAGGCCTTCCTCCTAAAGGAGGCTGAGCTCCTGGACGAGCTCCGCTACCGTGAGTGGTTGGAGCTCCTGACTCCCGATGTGCACTACCTGGCCCCTGTGCGCATTACCCGCGAGCGGGAAAAGGGTCCAGGCCTTGTAGAAGGTATGGCCCACTTTGATGAGGACTACGCCTCCTTGGAAATGAGGATCCTCAGGCTGGAGACTGAGTTCGCTTGGGCTGAGGATCCGCCTTCCCGCACCCGGCACCACGTGAGCAACATCCGGGTGGGGGAGCCTAAGGGGGATGAGATCCCCGTACGCTCCTATCTGCTCCTTTTCCGTTCCCGGGGCGACAGCCCCCAGTACGATCTCATCTCTTGTGAGCGGCACGACATTCTGAGGCGGGTCAACGGCAACCTGAAGCTGGCCAAGCGGGTCATCGTCCTGGATCACTCCAGCCTGCCCACGCATAACCTGGCGGTGTTCCTATGAGCGACGGGGCCTTGGACGAGCGCATTGTCCTCGCCAATGAGTTCACCGAGGTCTGGGTGCAAAAGGTCCGCACCCGAAACGGCGAGCGGCTCAGGATCTTTTCCCCCCGCCTGGGTTTCCAGATCGACCTGGATCCCCTGGAGTTGGAAAGCCTTACCTGGCAAGGGCCGGAGACCTTCTCCCGCTTCTTGGAAACCCCTTTCGGCCCGGGTGCGGAAATGCGAGCTCGGCCTCTTTCGGATCTGTTGCTGTTGGGAGGTGATGAGTGATGGGATGGCTGGATGGCAAGGTAGCTTTGGTCACGGGCGGTGGCTCAGGTATAGGGCGCGGCGTGGTGGACGCCTACGTGCGTGAGGGGGCCCGGGTAGGGGTGCTGGAGATCTCGCCGGAGAAGGCAGAAGACCTCCGCAGGGCCCACGGGGACAAGGTGGTGGTTACCGTAGGGGATGCCACTTTGTTGGAGGACAACGAGCGGGCGGTGGCCGACACGGTCAAGGCCTTCGGCAAGCTGGATGTCCTGGTTTGCGTGGTGGGCGTCTTTGACTATTTCGTGGACATCCTCAACCTTCCTAAGGAGAAGCTCTCCGAGGCCTTTGATGAGCTCTTCGGTGTCAACGTCAAGAGCAATCTGCTTGCCGTGAAAGCAGCCCTGCCTGAGCTTTTGAAAACTGAAGGCAACATCATCCTTACCCTTTCCAACGCGGCCTTTTACCCGGCTGGGGGTGGCCCTCTTTACGTGGCCAGCAAGTTCGCGGTACGGGGACTGGTGACCGAGCTGGCCTACGAGCTCGCCCCCAAGATCCGGGTAAACGGGGTAGCCCCTGGGGGCACCATCACCAAGCTTCGGGGCCTCAAGGCTCTGGGCCAGGACAAGATGAGCCTGGACCAGGTCCCAAACCTGGACAAGCTGATCCTGTCCGTGGTGCCCCTTCAGGTGGTCACTACGCCCGAAGACCACGCCTGGGCGTACGTGTACCTGGCCTCCAAAGAGAGGACCCGCACCGTCACCGGAACCATCATCCATTCCGATGGCGGGATTGGGGTGCGAGGGTTTACCAAGCTGGGCGGTCTTGTGGAGGGTTGAGTGGCCCGCCAGAAGTTCTCTGCCCAGGACATACGCGGGGTTATTGCCGTTGCGCCCACCCCGGCCAAGCCAGGTGCTGAGGACTTCCGCGCCCGGGACACGGTGGACCTGGAGGAGACGGAGCGGATGGTGAAGAGTCTCCTCCGGGACGGGGTGAACGGCCTTCTCACCAACGGCACTTTGGGAGAGATGGCCACCCTCACCCTCGAGGAGTGGAAGGCCTTCGCCGCGTGTGTTTGGGAGACGGTGAGGGCTCACGATCCGGACTTCCCCCTCTTTATCGGGGCTACCACCTTGAACACCCGGGATACCCTGGACCGCATCGCTTTTCTCCGGGACATGGGAGTGAGGGGGATTTTCCTTGGGCGACCCTTCTGGAGTGAGCTGGCTCCAGAGGCCATGGTTCGCTTTTACCGGGATGTGAGCGCTGGCTTCCCCGAAATGGCCATCGTTCTCTACGACAACCCCGAGGCCTTCAAGGGCCCCATCCCCACCCCGGTCTACAAGGAGCTGGCCAAAAACCCCAGAATCGTGGCGGTCAAGTACACCAGCATGTCCCCCAAGTTCCGGGCCGACATGGAAGCCGTGGAGGGGAGGATTCGCATCCTCCCCATAGAGTCGGACTGGCTCCAAGCTCGCGTTCTCTTTCCCGAGGAGGCGCTTGCCTGCTGGTCCAGCAGCGCGCTGTGCGGACCGGAACCGGTCATTTACCTTAAGGTAGCCCTGGAAAAGGGGGATTGGGAAGCGGCTCGCTGGGTCACCAACCGGATAGAGTGGACCTACGAGCCCTTCTTGGCCCGACAGAACTTTCGGGAATTCTCCAAGTACAATATCCCTTTGGAAAAAATACGATTTGATGAGGCTGGGTACGTACGGGCCGGTCCCGTGCGCCCGCCATACCACGTGGTCCCGGCCCCCTATGTGGAGGGGGCTCGGGAGAACGGCCGACGCTGGCGCAGGTTGGTGGAGGAGGTAAAGGCCAGGATGGCCTTGGAGATGGAGGTAGCGTATGGCAAAAAGGCGGCACTGGATTGAGCAGCTGGCCCATGTGGAGCTCCTCACCCCTAAGCCCGAGGAGAGCCTTCGCTTTTTCCGGGACCTTTTGGGCCTCGAGGTGACCGCAGAGCAGGGGGATTCCGTCTATCTGCGGGGCTGGGGGGAATGGTTCCACCATACGGTGAAGCTCACTGCGGCCAAGGAGGCGGGGGTGGGCCACGGGGCCTGGCGGGTGGAGAGCGAGGGAGATCTGGAGGAGGCAGCCCGCTTCTTGGAGGCGAAAGGTCTTGGGGTGGGCTGGGTTGAGGAAGGGGATCTGGGCCAGGGACGCACCTATTGCTTCCGCACCCCAGATGGCCACCAGGGGGAGCTCTTCTATGAGGTGGCCTACTTCCAACCCCCTCCCGAGAAGAAACCTGCGCTAAAGAACCGCCCCCAGAAGCGCCCTTACCGGGGAGTGGACGTGCGCCGGATTGATCACCTCAACCTTTTCGCTTCCGACCCCACCCCATGTCGGGAGCTTTTCCAGGAGCTTGGCTTTAAATGGCACGAGGGGCTTTGGGTACAAGGGCAGGTGGAGATCGGCGCTTGGATGGCCGTTTCCAACCTCTCCCATGACCTGGCCTTTATGCGGGACCCCACCGGAGCCAAGGGCCGCCTCAACCATCTGGCCCTCTGGGTGGACACAGAGGCGGAGGTGGTGCGAGCGGCGGAACTCCTGAGGGAAGCGGGGGTCTTCATTGAGTACGGCCCGGGCCGCCACGGCATCAGCGAGGCTTTCTTCTTGTACGTCTACGAGCCTGGAGGGAACCGTATAGAGATCTTCTCCGGCGGTTACCTTAACTTTAACTCCGACTGGGGACCTATCCTCTGGGAGTTTGAGGACCTGGCGGAGCGGGCTATAGCTACCGCTGTGGTGGGCGGACCACCTCCAGACTCCCTCTTTGCCTACGGTACCCCGGCGATCCCGCCCGAAGCGATTCCCCAGCCCTGAGGAGGACCTGTGCTAGCTGCGCGCCCCTTCTCTAAGCACGAGGCCCAGGCCTGGGCCCAGGCTCACCTGAAAGGCCTCTACATGTGTCCCCTGACCCCATTCAAGGAAGATTTTTCCCTGGACGAGAAGGGGCTTAGAAGGAACTTGCAGGCTTTTCTGGAGATGGGGGTGGACGGGCTCGTGGTGGGAGGGTTCTTCGCCGAGGGGTGGAACATGACCCTGGAGGAGTGGAAGGCCTACCACCGCATTGTGGCGGAAGAGGTGGGGAACCAGGTGCCCTTGTTCACTATCATTCTGGACTACTCTGCTTACCAGGCCCTGGAGCGCCTACGGTATGTGGAGGAGCTGGGCTATGCGGGGGCTGAGGTGATGAATCCCCCGGTCCAGCTCCGCACCGAGGAGGAGATCTACGCCTACTTCCGATTCTTGGCCGAGGGAACGAACCTCGCCCTCGTTCTCTACCGTACACCCGTCTCCGGTAAGGTTTACAGCCACGAGACCGTGGAGCGGCTTGCTGAGATCCCCAACATTGTGGGGGTCAAGAACGGCACCCTTGCCTGGACCGACAGCATCGCCCTTCGCCGCAAGGTGGCAGGGCGCTTGGTGGTTAGCGAACCCGACGAGGCCGTCTTCCTCTACGATGCCGGCTTCTTTGGGGGAAGGCTCCTTTACGGAGAGCTTTCCCTTATCCTCTACGGTAAGCAACGCCATCTCCTTAGGCGCTATACGGACCTAGTTCTTTCCGGCAACTTCGCCGCGGCTCGGCCCCTATCTGAGGCCCTAGAACCCGTGCGACAGGTCTACCGGGAGATTCTCCTGGAGCGCATTGCCCGTACCGCCAGCTACGTGGAGGCCCATCCCTACCTTAAGGCATGGTTTGAGCTTTTGGGACTGGCGGCGGGGCCTACCCGTCCCCCGGTGAGGCCTCGCATCTCGGAGAAGGAAAGGGCGGACCTGGCCCGGCGCCTGGAGGAAGTAGGGGTGCTATGAGGGTCGTGGTTTTCGGGGCAGGGGGTTTGGGTTCACTCCTGGGGGGGTATCTAGCCCTAGCTGGAGCGGAGGTGACCCTTGTGGCCCGCCCAGCCCATGCCCGGGCCATCCGGGAAAACGGCTTGTTGATCCGGGGCATCCGCGGGGAGTTCCACATCACCCAGAACCTTACCGCCGTGGAGCGGCCTGAAGAGGCGAAAGGGGTCTACGATTGGTTCTTCCTGGGTGTCAAGGCCAAGGACACGCTTAAAGCTTTGGAAGAAGCCAGGCCCCTGCGGGAGAGGGTTAAAGCGGCCCTTTCCTTGCAGAATAGCGTGGAGAAGGACGGGATTCTTGCAAGCTACTTCGGTGCGGAAAAGGTGGTAGGCTTTGCCACCATTGAAGGAGCCCGGCTAGCCGAGCCGGGGGTAGTGGAGAACACCCTGACTGTGCCCACCACCAACTACATTGGGGAGCTGGACGGCCGACCTAGCTCTCGCGTGGAGGCCTTGGCCCAGCGCTTTAACCAGGTGGGCTTGGGGACCCGGGTAGTGGAGAACATCCAGAAGGTGGAGTGGGAGAAGCTAGCTCAGATCTGCCTGGCCTCCAGCTGGGCCGTGAGCACGCTAAGCGGCCACCCGGGCCTTCGTTTTGCGGACGGGTTGGTGGTTCGGGAGGGGGCCGAGCACTTTGTGGCTTTGGCGAAGGACATCCTCGAGGTTTTCGCCGCCTTGGGGTACGAGCCCGAGAACCTCTTCGCCCCCGTTTCCCGCCTGAAGGAACTCCGGGAACTTGCCTTCCCGGAGGCGGTAGCCATGGTTCAGAAGATGGGGGAGGAACTCCGGGCCAGGGGTAGCCGGGCCACCACCAGCATGCACGAGGATGTGCTCCGTGGCCGGAAGACGGAGGTGGAATTCATCCTGGGTCCTTTCGTTCGGGAGGGGATGCGCCGCGGCCTTTCCATCCCGACCCTTTTGGCCGCTTACCGGATCATCAAAACCCTGGATGCCTACTTGACTTAAAGGGGAGGTGCCCATGAGTAAGAGAAAAAGATACCCAGCGAACACCTTGCCGGGCCCCATAGCCAACGGTCAAAGCTACCTGGAGAGCCTCCAGGACGGGCGCATGGTCGTCTACCAAGGGGAGGCGGTGGACGTTACCCGCCACCCGCTCTTCGCACCCACGGCCCGGGTGATCGCTAGGATTTACGACCTGATTGCCGGGGATCCTGAGCTGACTTACGAAACTGAGACTGGGGTCCGAGCCTTTACACCCTACCTCCTCCCCATGAACCGGGAGGACCTAGCCCGTATTCGCCAGGCTCAGGAGAAGGTGCACCGCTTCCACTTGGGCCTTATGCTCCAGGGACCTGAGTACAAGGGGCCGCTGATCTCGGGCTTGGGGGCGGCGGGTCCCTACTTTTCCCCATATGGGGACAACGTGGCCAACTACTACCGCTATGTGCGCGACCTCCGCCTTTACCCTGCCAACGCCTTTACCGACCCCCAGGTGGACCGGTCCAAGCGTCCCTCGGAGCTTCCTAACCCCGACCTGGTCCTCAGGGTGGTGGAGGAAAGGGACGACGGGGTGGTTATTCGTGGAGCCAAGATGGTGTCCACCACTGCCCCCTTTACCCACGAGCTCCTCATCCTGCGGTATGGGGGGGCTAACCGCCTCACCATGGAGGATGCAGACTACGCCTTTATCGGAGCAGTGCCCCTCAATGCCCCCGGACTCAAGCTCTTTCCCCGGAAGGTACACCGGCCTCAGGTGGCTCACCCCCTGGATGCCCCCTTCTCCCACCTGTTTGAGGAAACCGACGCTTTCCTCCTCTTTGACGATGTCTTCGTCCCCTGGGAACGGGTTTTCGTCTACCGGGATCCAGAGAAGGCGGACAACTGGCTTTCCCAGACCAACCTGGCAGTTTCCCTGATCTACGTGGATCTGGTGCGTTGGAAAACCCGTTTTGCCATTACCACCGCCCTGGCGGTGAAGGTGGCTAAGGCCAACGGGACCATAGGGTTTCGGGGTCAGCAGGAACGCCTGGGAGAGATGCTGGCATGGACGCACCTGATGCAGGATCTCGCTCTAGCCGCTGAGGCCAACCCCGTTCCCTACTATCAGGGAGTCATGGTCAACCCAGAGACGGTCTTAACCTACCGGGCTCTACGCCCCATGATCTACAAGCGCTTTACCGATCTAGCCAAGGAGGTGGCCGGCTCGGGGGCGGCCATCGTCCCCTCCTCTCTCAAAGACTACGAGGTTTTCCCCCAACTGGAGGAGTTTACCCAGGGGGCCAACCTGGGGGGGAGGGAGAGGACCAAGGTTTACAAGGCCTTCTGGGACCTTCTTCACTCCGACTTTGCCGCCCGCAGCGAGCTCTCGGAAAGGTTGCACACCGGCAACGTGAGCGATGTGCTCGTTCAGCTTTTCTTCGGAGCCCACGGTCTTGAGTTTGACCAGTACTTTGACGAAGCCATGGGCCACGTGGAGGCCCTGATCCGGGAGGTTTAGGTCTTATGCCAGGGAATCCGTGCTTTGGAGAGCGGGAAGGCCCCCCGTGGGGCCCCCAAGCGGGACCCTTTGTAGGTTCGTAGGAGCGTAAGCCAAGGAGGTGAGCAGGATGAAAGTGGTGTATCTCCCCGCGCTTCCCTTGAACAGCCAGATGTACGAGGCCCAAATCCAGGTTCTTCCAGGCCTAGGGGTGGACTACCCGGGATTTGCCGGTCGTCCTCCCCGGGAGGGGATGGCCTTGGTTGACTACGCCCAGGATGTCCTGGACCAGATGGATAGGGCCGGCATCCAGAGGGCCGCCCTGGTGGGCACCTCTATGGGGGCTCAGCTGGCCCTCTACATTGCCGCCCACCACCCCGACAGGGTGGAGAAGCTGGTCCTCACCGCCACCCACGCCCTGCCCCCTGTGCCACAGGAGGTGGAGATGTTCCACGGCATCGCTGCTGCCGCAGAGGTTCATGGGCCGGAGGCGTTGGTGGACAACTTCCTCCAGCTCCTCTTGTCCGAGAAGACGCGCCGGGAGAAGCCTCAGGTGGTGGAGAGGGTGAGGCAGCTTATCTTGGCGGCCACAGGCCAGGGGATGGCCCAGGCCTTCCGGGCTCTGGCTACCCGTCCTGATCCCCGCCCCTGGTTGGGAAAGGTGCGGGTTCCCACACTCATCCTCTGGGGGTCGGAGGACCGGGCTGTCCCTCCGGCGCACCGGGGCGTTCTCCTGCGCATCGGGGAAAGTCGGCTGGAGATGGTCCCCGATGCGGCCCACTATCCCAGCCTTGAGAATCCTGAAGCCTACACGCAGGCCCTTAGGGCTTTCCTGGAAGGTTGAGCCGTGGTGAAGGTGCACTGTTTGATTCTCAAGCGGTCCGGAGTCAAAGCTTAAGGTCATCTCGGGGCTGAGAGTGGCCTCCCGGATCCGCGACTCGGAGGGGAGATGCGGTAGTCTTCCAGGCGGATGGCGCCTGGGTGCCCCTGGAAGGAGGCAGGGACCCCGAGCTGGTTCAGGCCCTCGAGAGGGTCAAGGGCCTGGAGCCTGTGAGTCGAGGGGAGGGGGGGTCTATGGCAAAGCAGATGGGGTTGGAAGATCTTCTAGAACGGGCCCGTTATGTGGGTCAGGTGGCCCAGCAGAGGGCAGAGGAAGCGGAGGCCAAAGGGCAGATAGCCGAGGAGTTCATCGGAGCCCTTTTAGACAGCGAGCTTCTCAAGGTGCTCAAGCCAAAGCTCTTCGGGGGCTTTGAGCTGGATCCTTGGACCTACGTGGAGGTGGTTAGGGAGGTGGCCCGTCATGACATGTCGGCGGGCTGGCTCTACTCGGTGCTGGAGATCCACGAGTGGTGGCTAGCCTACGCCCACCCGGGGGCACAGGAGGAGATATGGGGGAACGGCCAGGTCATCACCGTGGACTCCGTGGCCCCCGTGGGCCGGGCCGAACGCGTGGGAGACAAATGGCGCGTGGAGGGGACCTGGCACTTTGTGAGCGGGGTCAACTGGGCCTCGTGGTGTGCGGTAAATGCCTTGGCCCAGTTTGAGGAAGGAGCCCCCCTCGAACCCGCCTTCTTCATCCTTCCGAGCTCTGATTACAAGGTGGAGCGCACCTGGGACGTGGTGGGCTTGGCGGGCACGGCCAGCAACACCGTGCGCGTGGAGGGAGCCCTGGTCCCGGAGCACCGCGTTCTCCGCCTCATGCCCATCGCTAAGGGCGGGGTCCCTTTGAACCCTGCCCTAAGGGACTCCGCCCTTTACCGGACGCAGTTCATCCCCATGCTGGCCACGGCCATCTACGCTCCTATCCTTGGCGGAGCCCAAAGGATGGTTGCGCTCTACGAGGACTGGCTGAAGCGGCGGGTCCGCCCTTACGCCCTGGGGTCGGCCGAAAGGGAGAACCCCGGGGCTCAGCGGCTTTTGGCCTGGGCGAAGGTGCACTTTGATGCCCTACACGCTCTCAGCAAGGCCCACACCGAAGCCATTTTCCGCCTGGGCCAGGAAAAGCGCAGTGCAGACGAGCCCCTAGTGAGGGCCCACCTTTTTGCCCAGCGGGCCTACATGGCCAACGGTGCGGTGGAGCTCGTGAACCGCCTCTTCAACGCCTCCGGAGGCAATGCCCTTTACCGCCGAAACCCCATCCAGCGCTTCTGGCGAGACGTGAACGCGGCTGCACAACATGTGGCCTTGGTCTACGAGGACGCTCTCTCCAGCCTGGGGCGGGAGCTGGTGGGGTTAAGCGGCCATCCCCTACTGTAATGGCTCCAGGGCCTGGGGCGTCACAGGCCCCAACAAGCCCTTTTCCTTTGTTTTTTTCGAACAGGCATGCGGCTTAATAATCAAAAGGCTGAGCTTCCCCGGGTGGGCTTGCCTTGCAAAGGTCGGGATAATGGGTGTATATTCCCGCTCTGATGGGCAAGCGAGGCTTCCTTCGCAGGGAGGCAAGCCCCAAGGAGGTGCTGGAACACTGCCTGCGCCTGGCCCGG
>Ga0272445_1000947_pt1 | contig 24346 bp, 20 predicted proteins | sample YNPCB0031_FD_194404 | JGI IMG/M metagenome (GOLD analysis project Ga0272445, IMG submission 194404) | Hot spring sediment microbial communities from Yellowstone National Park, WY, United States - YNP-CB-003-1 | ecosystem: Environmental > Aquatic > Thermal springs > Hot (42-90C) > Sediment... | reverse complement strand
TACCGTTAGACTCTCTTATATTTTTTAAAGCATAAACTCCATCTCCAGGGTTTCCAATAGCTAAACTTTTAGCAATTGTTTTCGGTTTCTCTATAGGAAAAATATCATTTAAATTAGATTTAAAAGCGTTTACGATAGATGAACAGCCTTCAGGTTGTGCTCCTATAATTCTTGTTTTCAATTCATTAATTAATCCAATTTCTATAAATTGCTTTAAACCTCTCCAAATACTACAAAGCAATGCTCCACTACCCATGGGAACTATAATATTATCTGGTGTTCTCCATCCTAATTGTTCACATATTTCAAAAATTAAAGTCTTTGAACCTTCTACATAATATGGACGAATATTCACATTTACTATAGCTAATTCGTATTCATCTATAGCTTCAGCTGCAAGTCTATTGGCTTCATCATAAGTTCCTTTTACATTAATTATTTTAGCTCCATAAATTGCTGCTTGTAGAACTTTATTTATTTCAATATCGACTGGGATAAAAACATAGCATGGCAGCCCGGCTTTTGCGGCATGAGCAGCCACAGCTGCAGCAAGATTTCCAGTCGATACACACCCCACTGTCTTAAAACCAAATTCAAGAGCTTTAGATACAGCAACTGTAGCAGGCCTATCTTTAAAAGAATTTGTAGGGTTCATAGTGTCGTCCTTTATGTAGAGTTTCCTTATTCCAAGTTTTCTAGCTAATCTATCACATTCACGTAGTGGAGTATAACCAGCTCCTAAATCTACAATTTTTTTCTCGTTTTCTATAGGTAAGAGCTCCCGATAACGCCAAAGAGAATTTGATCTACTTTTTAATACTCTTCTATTAAGTCTAATAGAATCCAAATCATAAACTACTTCTAGAGGGGCGAAACAATTATCACATGCATAAATTTTAGTTGGTGCAAACTCTTTACCACATTCCCTACATTTAAGTGCTTTTATATGACTATTCTTTCCTAGTCATAATCCCCCCTATAACATAGTTATAAATTAAAATAAACATCCATATATAAGCTTTTACGTTCTAAAAATACGGCTCTGTCAAGCTAAGTAATATGTATTACCTCTTATTCATAGTATTTTTTCTTATTTTTATTCTTAATGAAGGCTTAAATAAAATTGAATGAATTCTAATATAATTATAATCTATTCAATCGATCTAATAGATTTGTGACTCCTATCTATTAATTTTTTAATATTTCAAAAGCTTTTCTAAAAGAATTAGATCTGGAATAAGTATAAATTCCCATATAAAGCAATTTTAATAGGAGTTTTTCCCTTTTTAAAAAAACATAAAAAGAAAATTAAAAGCTTATAAATACATATTACTTAGCTTGACAGAACCTAAATATTCAAGTTTCTCATCGATATAAAATAAACATTTAGAAGACTTTAAGATTTACCTTTAAAGAAAAATCTAAGAAAACAAAAATAGATTACTTTAAAACATATAAATTTATAAGCAAAGTGATAATTAAAAAATTTAAAAATTTTTATTTCATTTATTAAGATACTTAAAAGCTGATAAAGCTGCCTTGCATCCTTCACCTGCAGCAACTACTATTTGTTTTTCAGGAACATTAGTAACATCGCCTGCAGCAAATAATCCCGGAACATTTGTTTCACATTTGCAATTCACAATTATTTCACCATATTCATTTTTATTAACAAAATCAACTATTTCAGAATTTGGAACAGAACCTATTTCTATAAAAACTCCTTGAACAGGTAAAAAAAATTCTTTATCATTTTTCTTAATTTTAATACCTTTAACAACTTTATCACCAATTATTTCCTCAATTCTAGTATTAGTCCAAATTCTTACCTTATCTGAAGCCATCGCTTTCTCAATTAATACTTTATCAGCTTTTAGCTGTGGGTTAATTTCTATGAGATTTATGCTTTTAGCAATTTTAATAAGTTGAAGAACTGCTTCCAATCCAGAATTTCCACCACCAATAACAGCAACGTCTAAACCTTCAAAAAGAGGCGCATCGCATATTGCACAATATGTGACACCTCTATTCTTAAATTCTTTCTCACCAGGAACTCTAAGCTCTCTAGGTCTTCTCCCTGTTGCTACTATCGCAGTTTTACTTAAGTAAAAATTTGAATCTGTTATGATTTTAAATAAACTATTTTCTTTTTCAATTTTTTTAACTTCTTCTATTTCTAATCTAAATTTATATTTTTTTAAATGCTCTTGAAATTTCGCTTTTAATTCTTCACCAGTAATGTATTGAAAACCAGTATAATTTTCTATTTCAGATGAAAGAACCACTTGACCTCCAATATTAATTGTAATCATCATAAAATCTATTTTATTACGAGCAGAATATATTGCTGCAGTTATTCCAGCAGGACCACCACCAATTATAATTAAATCATATATATGATTATTTTTCATTCTAACACCTCTTTTATAATAAAAAGTGAAAGAATATTTTAAATTTTTCTTTTAATACTTTATCTAAAAATATGAACTAAGACTCATAAGCTGTTTCCGTTATATCTCTTACTTTACTATAACCATCATTATCTCTATATACTTCAAGTATTGTTCTAAATGTTGGATTTGATTTTAATTCTGTTTGATGTGATATAATAATTATTTGTTCATATTCATTTGTTTCATATAGCTCGGAAATTGCTTCAGCTACTTCGCTCCTTTTCCTTTCATCCAATGGTCCAAAACCTTCATCTATTATTAAAAATTTTGGCTTCTTTGTTTTAGCATAAAGTTCAGCTATTGCTTTACCTATTGCTAATCTTATAGCAAAACCTATAAGTGTGCTTTCTCCTCCACTATATGTTTCATACCTTCTTTCATATCCTCCAGATATTATTTTAACTTCAACTTTTTGTTCTTCAGGTTTCGAACCTTTAACAAGTTCAATATTAATATCTATATCTGGATTGAATTTTTTAATGTAATAACTTGCATATTGGCTAATTACTTGAATACGATCTTCAAGCAATTTTGTAGGCAATGCTCTTGGTGCAAAAACATTTTCACTAAGAAGTGAAAGTGCTTCTTTATCTAATTTTAATTCATTAAGTTTCTTACTTAACTCGCTATACTTTTCCTTAGCTTCATTAATTTTCTTAATTTCTTCTTCTATTTGCTTTATACTTTGATTCACTTCTCCTAATTTCTGAATTTTCAATTTTATTTCTTCTACAATTTTTTCATATTCTTTATTAAGATTATTCTCTTCTATTTTCAATTCTTTCATTTCTTTATAGAAATCTGGTTGATTCTTTAATTCTTCTTCAATCTTTTCAATATCATTTTGAATATTAATAAGATTTTGTTTAAGTAATTTTATTTGTGTTAATGCATCCTTAGCTTCAATCATACTTATTAGAAGTTTTTGTGAATCTTCGATAGGTACACCAGTAAAATCTTCTATTTCCTTTTTAATAATATTTGAAAGTATTCTCATTTCTTGAAGTTGATTTTCAATTTTATTTAATTCTTCTTTATCAATCTTTTTCCCATTTATGCTTTCTTTTAATACTTCTAATCTTGCTATCAAATTGTTTCTTTCATTTCTCTTTTTTTCTATATTATTTTTTTCATTAATTAAATCTTTAAGTTGATTATTGATTTTTTCTATTTCCATAATCAATTTTTTATTTTCTTCTTCTAAATGTTTTTTCCTATTTTCTTTTGCTTGAATAGTAAGTTTTTGACCACATACTGGACATTCTGCTTCAATATTATTCAAAGTTTTAATAGCATCTAAAATGATATTTATTTTCCCTTGAATTTCAAATTTATAATTCCTAATTTCTTCTATTCTATTTTCTATTTCTTTAAATTTTTCATCAATATTAATAAATTGATTTAATAAATTTTCAATTTTATTTGCTTCTTCTATTTTATTAAGAAGTTCTCTATATGGTTTAATTTCCTTCTCTTCTTTAGCGATTATTTTGGATTGTAATAAATAATATTCATTAATTTTTTCTTGTATTTCATTAATTTTTTCAAGTTTCCAACTTGGATAATTCCCTATTTTTGCTTCTTTCATTTTAATTTGTTCTTTAATTATATTCAATTCTTTGTATTTTTCTTCTAGCATCTTATTCTTTTCTTCTAAAATGCTTAATTCTTTTTCAATATCACTCAATTTTTTTCTTATTTTATTTATTCTATTTTCTATTTCTCTTTTATGATATTCTTTTTTATCTATTTCTAATTCTAATTGTCTCCTTTCATTTTCTATATTTTCTTTTTTATTTAAAAGTTCTATTTCTTTATCAATATTTTCTTTCAATAATTGAATTTCTCTTTCGATATTTTCAATTTCTTTAATAACATTATTCTTTTTTTCATCAGTTTTTATTTTTAATTCATCTAATCCTATTTTGAAAAGATTTAATAAAAAATCTCTTCTTTGTGATGGTTGCATTTTTATAAAAGTATAAACATCACCCTGTCTTATAATTACTGAATTTAATAATCCATCATAATCTAAGCCCATAATATTTTTTAATTTTCTATCAACTTCACTTACTCTAGCAGTTACTAGAGTCCAATTTTTTCCATCAAATTCTTCAAGAAAAGCTTGTGAAGTACCTTTCTTTGCTTCAAATATTCTTTTTACTCTATATAATTTATCTTCTATTTTAAATGTAAGTTGAATTTCTGCTTTAGATGCTCCTTTCATTATAATATCTGCAAAATTTGTTGTATGGCCATAAGCACCTTTGCAAAGAGATGCTGTAATTGCATCTACAAAAAATGTTGTTTTACCTGCTCCAGTTTCACCTGTTATAAATACTGGATATTTTAATTCATCAAGATTTAATTCATAATTCTTATAAGTTGCAATATTATTAACTTTTAAGCTTATAAGTTTCATGAAAAATTCACTTCATCCATTATTTCTTCTGCTAATTTTTTCATGCGATTTTTAATTTTCTCATCTATATTCATTTTTTGAATAAAATCTAAAATTTGATCTCTTAAAGGCTTCCCTTCTATTTGTAAACTTCTTAAACCTTTATCATATTCTATTAAATTTTTATTAAATTCATATCCTGCAACTTTTATTTTTTGTATTAACATTTGTTCAATTTTATTTATGTTTATATTATACCATGCCATCTGATCTAGTTTAACCATAATTCTTAAAAGTGTTCCATTTTCAATATTGGATTTTTCAATAGCTTCTATAATAGTTTCTGTAGGATTGAAATTAGAACTTATAGTAAATTCAAGAGTTTTCATTGGTCTGCATGGTAAACTTTTTAATTCAACTTCCACTCCTTTATCATTAAAACTTGCAAGTATGAAACTTTTATTTTCATTCTCTTCTAAAAAGCTTACTTTCTCTATTGAACCAGAATAATAAACCTTTTTTGAAATACTTTGTGGTGTATGAATATGCCCTAAAGCTATATAATCAAATTTTTCTTCCATTAAATCACTTAATTTGATCTTAGGTTCATCTTGCAACCAATAAAAAATATTTTTATATTTTGCGCCTAAAACAATTAAATGAGCCATTAAAATTTTATAATCAACATTATTCATTTTTGGATTTTCTAAAATACTATTTATTTTTTCTTTTAATATTTTATCATAATCTTCATTTATATATTTAACAACTCTTGGATCTATATATGGAATAGGAACAATTCCAATAGATGCTTTTTTACTTTCTATAATAATAGGCTCATTAATAGTACTTTGAATATAATATAAACTTGGATGTTTAGCTTCAACTAATCCACGAATTGGATTTTGTCCTCCTTTAACTCTTGGTCTATCATGATTTCCTGCTATTATAATGATTTTTACTCCTGCTTCTGTTAATCTTCCTATTTGCTCAGAAAATTCTACAAAATCTTTTGGAGATGGATCACTTTTATGGAAAACATCTCCACATATTAAAAATAAATCTACATTTTCTTTTAAAGCTTCATCAACAATTTTAGCAAAATTATTATGAAAATCTTTTCTTCTTATTTCATCTATATTTGGTCCATGAACTTTTAATGTTGTAGTTGCTCCTAAATGTAAATCAGCTGTATGAATAAGTTTAAAGGAATTCTCTTTCAATGCTTTCCCTCCTTCCTAAAATTTCTTTATTTATTTTTCTAATTAAATTATTAAAGAAGATCTCAACAATATTATAATCCTTAACTTTTAATACTACTGGAAATTTCACAGCTTCTCCATATATAAGAACTTCTCTACTAGCTAAATTTGGAATGATATTTCTAAAAAGTTCTGGATGAGGGGAACCTAAAAGTGAAGATTTAATATCTTCTGTATCTGTTAATGTAAAAACAAAATTTGTCCATACCATACCTATAACATCTGGATCCAATTCGCTTGGTCTTTGATCTATTATAACAGTTATTACACCTTTCTTTCGCATTTCTCTAGCAATTTCTCCAAATGGTGATTGTCTATATACCTCTCTTCCTAAGAAATTATGTGCTTCTTCAAGGAATATCACAACTTTAGTTTCTAAAGCTTCCCCTTTACTTAATTTTTCTAAAATTTTCTCTCTAAGTCTTCTTGCTAATAAATTTGCAATCATCATGTATAATGGAGTTTCCTTCTCAAACCTACCCATGCTTATTGTTACATTTTTTCCTTCACTATCTAGAATATTATTAATTATTTCTTCTATTGTATCTTGTTCATTTTTTATAGTATAAGGATAATCTAATAATCTTCTAAGTTTAGTAGTTTGAGATCTAAAAGAAGATTCAGCAGGTGCTCCAATTTTTTTATTTATAATTTCACAAGCTTTTTCTCTAAGTTCACCTAAATCTTTTACATTTGATCTTTTCTTTATTTCTTCAATTAAATAGAAACCTTCATTAGTTTTGCCAAGTCTATCTTCATCATCAATATCTAAAATAAGCCCCCATATCCATAGATCATTTAATTTAAGATCCCTTGCTAATATTGTTTTAATTCTTGATAAATGATTAAGGAATGTTTCAGTAACACCAAAAATTGGACTAAGCATTCTAAGATCAGCTTCTGTAATTCTCGTATAATTTATTTTAAATTGTTTTAATCCTCTTTCTTTTGCAAAATATTCATCTGGAGTATATCTTAAAAAGAAATCTCTAAAAATGTATGCTATACCATTTGCTATTTTATTACCCATATTATCTTTTAGCTCTAAAGCATACTCTGAATGCATATCAAATATTAAAAGTTTAATCCTTTGTTCAACTCTTTCTTTCATTAAATCATAGGATATGATATATCCTGCTAAAAGATTCCCAAGGAAAGTTTTACCAGTGCCAGATTTACCATAAATAGCAAAACTAAGTTCAATCAATTTCTCGATATCTATTGGTATTTCAATTTCCAATCCTTTTGGAACTTTAGGTGTTCCTATATTCCAATGCGTTTTATAATTCTCTATACCAAAAAATTTTTTAACATCATCTTCTGAAACATTTCTTAATATCGAGAAAAAACTTGGCATTGTATCTGCTGTTTTTGGTTGTTCACTTGCTATTTGTGCTATTAAAGCAAGTTTTACCCATTGATTTCTTATCCTTTCTTTATAAACATCGATTGTAGCTTCTATAAAATCTTCTGAAACTTTCGGTCTAATTAAGCTATCAGCTTGATTTGAAGATTCTATTCCAATATCTGTTATTAAAGCTAGATATTTATGAGATTCTCCATGAATTGCTATTAATGAACCTAAAGGATAATTTTCAATAGATTCTTCATTTTTTAAATATGCTATAATCCCTCCACTAATACTTCCACGTATAATTCTTCCTAATTCTTTAGTATTTTCATGCATCATTTCAAAACCTCTTCTAGAATTTCCATATATGTTGCTATATCTTCTATTTCAGCTTCTATTAGAGCTTTTATGAAAGCTTTATAGAAACTTTTCTTATCTTGATTTATTTTTGATTTAATATAATCTTTATGATAATAAAGTAAATCATTAACTTCAATTATAGAAGCCCCTTCTTTAATATAATATTTTAGAAAACTAAAATCCCATAATCCATTAGGTTTAAAGAATGTATCAAGAAGATCGTTTTCTTTTACTATAAATGCAAGATCGTGCAATTTAGGCATACCAGCTCTTCTATGAAATATTTCAGGTTTTTCTGATGTTAAATTTAAATGACTTGTATAAACTATAGTTGATACAAAAGAATGATATCTCTCAAGGTCAGGATAAGTTTGATTTATTTCATTTCTAGATTTACGTAATGGTGTAAAAGAGCCTAATCTTGTTTCATGCGCAAGTTTCAATACTATTCCCAAAAGCTTAAATTTTTCAGCATTTATAACTATTATATTACCAACATTAATATTTGGATAAAATTCAGGGTAAATATAAATATCGAAAATTCCGCCTTTAACATTGGCAACTTCACCTATAGCTTTATCATTTGATGATAAAAGTGCATACCATGCTATGCTATTGGCCATCTTTTAGATACCTCCTTTCTTGAAAGAGTTTTCTCAATTATTGGAATTTTAAGTTTACGAGCAATTTCCAATTCGATAATTTTTCTATCATCTTTAGTTAAAACAGCTAATTCATGAGCTCTTTGAAGAGCTAAAGGATAACCTTCACCTAAAATTGATTGAGCTAAAACTGCTAAATGAATATCATCGATATAATTCTTAAATTTTTCAGGAAATTCTATCCTTAAAACATTTCCATTATCTATTTTTAAATAAAACGCAAGTAATTCGATATTTGAGTCTAATAAAGGCTTAGAATAAACTTTAAAATAAGGAGTCCTAGCTCCTATTTCAATTATATTATCTATTAATAATCTGTCAGGTATATGCCCATAAATTTGTAAGTCTTTATTCATAATTGCGGACATACCTCTTAATATATCTGAAACACGAGTATAAAATATTCCTATAGGAATAATATTCATTTTAATAGCTTCTTCAATATTATTTTCTAAAGCTTTGACAAGATTAATTCTAGATTCTTTATCAAAATTAAGAGTATATGCTAAGTTTAATGATTCATCAAGAAATAAAAATTTTTTATGATTACTTGAATTTATATTATTAAAAATTTTTAATAATGCTTCTTTCTCTGTTTGTTTTATTACAACTTTCTTTTCAGTATTTGTTAAAAAGCCGGGATATATTTTACAATAAGAACCATCTCCTCCATTATTTAATCCATAGCATGCATACCAATATCCAACATTAACAAGAATAATGTCTATAAAAAGATGTGGCCCAGAGTCAAAAACACTTGAATCTAAAGCTGCTATACTAAATCCTTTCTCGATTAAAATCAATAGTGGCTTATTTGAATGAATATTCAAATCTTCTTTTGAGAATTCATCTAAAATTTTCATCGGAATTCTTTCCTCAGGAAGAAGAGCTGAGTCATATTCAATATTATCAATAGGTTCAGATTCTATAAATTTAAAATAAAGATTTTTAATCTCATTTATAGTATTAATATTTGGAATTTTTTCAATTATATATTGAAAGTCTCTATCTAATGTACGCATTATTGTTAATCTTTTATCTTCTCCACTTAACCATTTCATTCTAAAACCTCAAGTTATTAATTGAAAATAGTTTAATAAAATCATAATAAAAGTATTTTAAAAAGTTTAATTTAATTTATTTTAAATAAAAAATTTAGGAAAAATGTTATCAAAAGTTATAGTTATTAAAGGAAAAGATCCTTTTCAAATGATAAAAAAAGGATTAGAATTTTTCGAAAAACCATATGAAAGAAAAATTATTATAAAGCCAAATTTAATAATAGATAAACCTCCTCCAACAACAACACCATGTGAAACAATAGAAGCTTTAGCAAAATATTATATTGAAAATAATTATGAAGTTATTATTGCTGAAGGTTCTGGCTGGATTGATACTTTTCAAGCTTATAAAAAATTAGGATATTTTGAAATTTCTAAAAAATATGGAATAAAATTAATTGATCTTAATAATGATGATTTTGAAATTTTAGAAAAACCAAATGCACTTTTTCTTAAAAAATTTGAATTCCCATCAACTCTTAAGAATTCTTTTATAATATCTGTCCCAATTTTAAAAGAACATTCAATAACTGGAGTGACACTATCTTTAAAAAATATGCTTGGTGCAACAATAGGAGAGAAAGCAACAATAGCTAAAAAAGGGAGATTTCATAAAAAACTTAATGAAAGCATAGTTGATATTAATCTTTACCTTAAACCTAAATTAGCTATAATAGATGGAAGAGTAGCTGGAATAGGAGGAGAGCTTGGAGCAATACCAAAAGAGCTTAATGTAATGATTTTTTCAAATGATTTAGTTGCAGCAGATGCTATTGGAGCAATTTATCTTGGTAAAAATCCTCTTAATATTAAGCATTTAAAATTAGCTCATGAAGTTGGGTTAGGAATGGTTGATTTAAATAAAATAGAAATTGTGAAAATTGAATGAAAGATTATCAAAGATTTTTAACTCCAGATTTTAAACCTTTTGATCCTTTAGAATTAGCTAGAATTACTGAAGAAATAGTAACTAGAAAAGGCCCTGAAGGAGTTGAAAGAAAATATACAAATTTTTATTCTGTACCAGTATATAGAGGTATTGCTACTGGTTATGCTGTAGGTTGTTGTTTACGTTGTATTTATTGTTGGTCAGATTGGTCAAGAGATTTTCCAGATAAATTAGGGAAGTTTTATTCTCCAAAAGAAGTTGCTTTAAGACTTTTTAAAGCAGCAGAGGAAGGGATAGTTTATTCTCCTTATTGGAGAAAAATAATTCCAAAAGTAAATAAGCTTCGTTTATCAGGATGCGAACCAACTATAGGTAAAGAACATTTATTAGCGGTTCTTAATTTTGTTAAAGAATCAAAGTATCCCCTTTTTATATTAGAAACAAATGGAATAATATTAGGTTCTGATAAAGATTATGTAAAAAAACTTGCTGAATTTAAAGATAAGCTTTATGTTAGAGTTTCTTTTAAAGCAGCCACTCCAGAAGGTTTTACCATGAGAACAGGTGCAATAGGGAAGTATTACGAATTACCATTTAAAGCATTAAAATATCTTTTGGATGAAGGAATTACTGCTAGAGCTGCGGCAATGACAGATCCAAGAGTAATGCCAAAAGAAGAAAGGAAGCTTCTAATTCAAATGCTAGATGAAATAGATCCTAAAGCAAATTATGATAAAACTTTAGAAGAAGAAGTAATAGATCCTTATGATACAACTATTAAAAGATTAAGAGCATTTACTAATAAAGAATTTGCAAAAAAGCTTGAGCAAGAAATTAAATCTATGAAAAATATTTAGAATCTTATAGTTGTACCTTTTGTAAAAATCTCAATAAAAATTAAAGCAAGCATAATAGCTAGAAAAATTATCGCTCTTGATTCTTTAACTTGATATAAAATTCTTGGCCCAATATAAAATTGTAGAATAAATGAATAAAAAGCTGCAAATAATGATATGTATGGTAGAAATCCAATTATACATGGTCCAACTCCATAACATAAAGCTTTCCAAGCATTTAATACTGAGCCTTTACCACCATAAGTTTAAAGATAAAATGCCAAAAATATTGAAAATAATAATATGATGATAGAAAAAATAAATATCAAGAAAGCTTCAATTAAATATGCAAAATTTCCAATATCGATATAATAATGTATATTTTAAAATTCTATATGCTAAAATTTAAGCTTGATACGCAGAAGATAAATCTGTACATTCAATCAAATTAGAGTTAAATTATTAAAACATAATTATATAACAAAATTTTATAATGATTGAAGCTTCTCTATTATATTTTCAATTAAAATATTTGCAGACTTTTTATCTTCTTCTGTTATTTTCCCTTTTGTTAATAAACAAGGTTCTATAAAATTCATTCCAATTTCTTGCAGTTCTTTCCTAATTTTTTCTGAAACTTTGCTTTCTCCCCATGTAAAATTAATAAGTAAACCAAATGCTTTTGGTCTAATGTGTTTAATTTTAATTAATTCTATCATATTTGCTATAAGAGGGAATATTGATGCTTCATATACTGGAGATCCTAGAAGGAAAATTTTACAATCAATTAAATCTGTAAGAATATAACTTGGATGAGTATAGCTTAAATTGTATGATATAACTTTTACTTTCTTTTCTTTTAATTTTCTTTCTAAATATTCCACAATTTCATTAATATGACCATACATACTTCCATAAATTATAAGAACTTTATCCTCGTCTTTTAAGCACCATTGTAAATATTTTGAGATAGGATATTCTATATTCTTTTTATAAATTGGGCCATGTGCTGGACAAAGAATTTTTATAGGAAGGCTATTAATTTTTTCTTTTGCTTTAATTACAAAATTTGAATAATGCGATACTATATTCGCGAAATATCTCTTCATTTCTTTTTCATAAAAGGACATATCTATTTCTTCATCAAAAATTCCTTTATTTAATGCCCCAAAACCTCCAAAAGCATCGCCCGAAAAAAGAATTTGATCTTCAATGATATAAGTAAAAATTGTTTCAGGCCAATGTAACCATGGTGCTTCAATAAATTTTAATGTTTTATCACCTAGAGAAAGAGTATCGTTATCTTTTATTATAATACTTTCAAAATCTTCTTTATAATATTTTTTTGCAATATTTATTGCAAGATGAGAACCTATAACTTTAATTTTTGGTGCTATTCTTAATATTTCTTCAAATGAGCCGCTATGATCAGGTTCTAAATGATTTAATATTAAGTATTCTATCTTTTGCGGGTTTACTATTTCTTTTATATTTGAAATAAATTCTTTTTCATAGTATTTATCAACAGTGTCTATTAATGCTATTTTCTCAGAACCTTTGATAATATATGAATTATAGCTTATTCCGTATGGTATTGGCCAAAGTCCCTCGAAAAGTATATTTCTTTTATCATTTACACCAATCCAATAAATATTTTCTAGAATTTTAATCGATGACATAAAATATTCCTCTTTTTTTAAAATCATTAATGAATATTTATTATTTAAATATTTAAATATTAAGGAAATAGCTTTAAGCAACCTTATATTATAAAAATGGAAAAAAAGAAAAAGAGGTGAAAAATAAAAATGGTTAAAACAACAGTTTCAGTTATAAAAGCGGATATTGGGAGTATAGCTGGGCATCATACAGTCCATCCTAAACAAATGGAATTAGCAAAACAAATGATGGAAGAGGCAAAAAAGAGTAAATTAATAAATAGCTATCATGTAACCCATGTAGGAGATGACTTAGAATTAATAATGAGTCATAATAAAGGAGAGAACAATTCAGAAATACATAAATTAGCATGGGATATATTTACAACGGTAACAAACAAAGTCTCTAAACCTTTAAAACTTTATGCAGCTGGACAAGATTTGCTTTCGGATACTTTTTCAGGAAACGTTAAAGGAATGGGACCAGGAGTGGCTGAATTGGAATTTGAAGAAAGAAGAAGCGACCCAATAATAGTATTCATGGCTGATAAAACCGAGCCGGGTGCATGGAATATGCCATTGTATAGAATTTTCGCAGATCCATTTAATACAGCTGGTTTAGTAATAGATCCAGCTCTTCATGATGGTTTTATCTTTGAAGTATTAGACGTAATGGAAGGAAAAACAGTAAGAATAAATACTCCTGAAGAATCCTATGATTTGCTTGCATTAATAGGAACTACAGGTAGGTATGTAATATCAAAAGTTTATAGAAAAGATGGACTTCCTGCTGCGGCTGCTTCAACAAGTAGATTATCATTAATAGCTGGAAGATATGTTGGGAAAGATGATCCAGTACTTATAGTTAGAGCTCAACATGGATTACCAGCAGTAGGAGAAGTACTAGCACCATTCGCATTTCCATATCTTGTAGCTGGATGGATGCGTGGCTCACATTATGGTCCTCTAATGCCTGTAAGCGTAAAAGATGCTGTTGTAAGTTACTTTGATGGGCCACCAAGAGTTGTAGCTTTAGGGTTCCAAGTTTCAAATGGTGAATTAATTGGCTTAAATGGTAGTGAACCTGCAGATCTATTTGCAGATCCAGCTTTTGATCGTGCACGTCAACTTGCAAATGAAATAGCTTTCTACATGCGCCTACATGGAGAATTTATGCCTGCTAGGCTTGGACCAGAAGAAATGGAATATACCACCTTGCCAGCTGTATTAGAAAAATTAAAAGGGAAATGGGAAAAAGAAAAATAGCATAATACTACTTAGTTTAAGCCAAACTATTCAATAAAAACCGGCTTTTTTATTAATAATTCTAATTCTTAAAATCTTCTTTCTTATTTTTTATTAGTAGCAGATATTTTTTTCATATAAAAAGAAAATTAGAAATACTTAAAATGATTTTATATTATTTTTACTTCTCCATTTTTATATCCTATGTAAACTTTACTTATCATACTATTTATAAATAATCCATGTTCAATTATTCCATATATATTATTTAATCCATCATTAAGTTTTTTTGGATTATTTATTTCTCCAAAATTTGCGTCTACTATAATAAAACCATTATCAGAAATTACTGGGCCTACTTTTCCATTTCCAATTCTTATATTTGCTTTCCCTCCTAAATCTTTCACTTTCTTAATCACATAATTTAAAGAAAATGGAAATACTTCAAGAGGTATAGGTTTATTTAATTTTCCTACAATTTTTTCTTCATCTATTATAACAATTGTTTTTTTAGAAGCTGCAAATAATATTTTTTCTCTTGTATGAGCTGCACCTCCACCTTTTATTGCATTTTTATTTATATCTACTTGATCTGCGCTATCAATTGTTAAGTCTAATTCTTTCTCGTCTAAATAATTTTTTATTGGTATGCCATTTTCAATCGCAATTTGCATTGATTGATAAGAACTTGGCACAGCTGTTATTTCTATTTTTTCTTTTTTTAAGTAGCTACTTAATTCTTGAATGAAAATCTTCATTGTAGAACCACTCCCAAGACCTATAGTATATCCATTTTCGATTTCTTTTAGAGCTTCTATAATAGCTAATTTTCTTGCTTTTTCAATTTGAATTAGATTCATATTTTTCTATCTCCTTAAATAAATCTTCAGCTTTTTTAATAGTTTCCTGTATTTTCTTCTTTAATAAATATTCATTATCCTTATTTTTCTTTAAAAAATCTTTGATTAATTCATCTATAGTTAATTTTCCTTCTTTAGTAAAAAAAGATGGTTTAGAGAATGATTTTTTCTCTTTTCCCTTTAAAATTTCTATGTTTAATTTTTCATAGAGTTCTTCTTTATTATGAATTCTTATTTTAGAAAATAAAGTATTTAATAAATAACAGAAAATAAATCCTGCAATAAATATTACTAATGAAAGAAAAATATCTAGCATTATTTTAACCATTTACGTTTTCTATTTCCTCCTTTAAATATTTTATATAGAAAATGTTTAAATATAAAAGTTAAATTAAAAATAAAATGGTGTGAAAATTGAATGAAGAATTCTTTGTGGGAGAAGCTTTAATAGGTACTGGAAATGAAGTTGCTCATATAGATCTTATTATAGGAAGTAAAAATGGTCCTGTTGGAATAGCTTTTGCAAATGCTTTATCTCAACCTTCCATGGGTCACACCCCTATGCTTTCAGTTATTCGTCCAAATTTACCAACAAAACCAAGTACCATAATTGTTCCTAAAGTAACTGTTAGGAATCTTGATGATGCGAACAAGATATTTGGCCCTGCTCAAACAGCTGTTGCAAGAGCTGTTGCAGATGCTGTAGAAGAAGGAATAATACCAAAAGAAAAATGTGAAGAATGGGTTATAATAGTATCTGTATTTATTCATCCAAAAGCAAAAAATTATAGAAAAATTTATCAATATAATTATGGTGCAACAAAAACAGCTTTAAGAAGAGCATTACAAAATTATCCATCAATAGAGAAAATTATTAGAGAAAAAGATAGATCTATTCATCCTATAATGGGATTTAGAGTACAAAGATTATGGAATCCGCCTTATCTTCAAGTAGCTTTAGACCTTGATTCTTTAAATGAAGTTGAAAAAATTGTTAAAGAGCTCCCATTAAGAGAAAGGATATTGCTTGAAGCAGGAACACCACTTATTAAGAAGTTTGGTGTAACAATTATAGAGAAAATAAGAGAAATAAGAATGGATGCTTTTATTATAGCAGATTTAAAAACAATGGATGTTGGTAGAATGGAAGTTAAGGAAGCTGCAGATTCGACTGCTGATGGAGTATGTATCTTAGGAGTAGCATCAAATGAAACAATTGAAAAAGCTATTCAAGAAGCACAAAAGCAAGGAATTTATTCAGTATTAGACATGATGAATGTTTCTGATCCTATAGAAAAATTGAAGTCTCTTAAAATAAAGCCGGATATAGCTTTACTTCATAGAAGTGTAGATGTTGAAAGATTAGCTGCAGAAAAAGGGAAAAAGATAGAAACAAAATGGGGAAATATATCGGAAGTTAAGAAAATTGTTAAAATGGTTGCAGTAGCAGGTGGAATAACACCACAAACAGCAAGAGAAGCATTAACTCAAGGAGCAGATATAATAGTTGTAGGAAGATATATTATAAGAAGTAAAGACCCAAGAAGAGCTGCAGAAGAGTTTCTTGAATACATGCCTCCAGATGCAGATACTATGAGATTAATATTAGATGAAGATGAAATACCTGGAGAATAAACAAGATTTTACAATTAAGTAATGCAAAAAACATGTTATTATAAAGAATAATTTAAAACCAATAATAATAGATTTTCGGGGAAGCTAGTTTAAATAGAAAGCCATCGAACGGTGTGTCTAAAAATTAATTATTATGGATAATATTAATTAATAATTCTATAAAAATTTATATAAAACATTTTATTATTTATTGCAAATTTTAGTGAAAGAAATGCTCATATTATGGATAATATTATTTAGCTTTTTAAGTAGTATTGGAGTTATTATTTTAATTGCAGCTTTCCTTTTTATTCAAGAAAAAGTACAAAAAATCCTTATCCCTTGCCTAATTTCTTATGCTACTGGAACGTTGCTTGCTGCATCTTTATTAGGATTAATACCTGAAGCTTTAGAAAGCGGGTCTTCTTTAAAATTAACTTTGTTAACTGTCTTAGGAGGAATTATTCTATTCTTTATTCTTGAAAAAATTGTTATTTTACGTCATTGTCATGAATTAGAATGTGATAGACATAAAACTGCAGGATATATGGTTATTATTGGAGATGCATTTCATAACGCTATAGATGGTGTCGTTATCGCTGCGAGTTTTTTATCATCTATACCACTTGGCATAGCCGCTGGCATTTCAGTAATAATGCATGAGATCCCTCAAGAAGTTGGCGATTTTGGAGTACTTCTTTATAGTGGTTATTCGAAATGGAAAGCATTACTATGGAATATTATATCTAGCTTAACAACTTTAATAGCAGCAATAACTGCTTATTATGCTTTAGGAATAATAAGTGCTGTAACTCCTTATGTTATGGCAATTTCTGCAGCAAGTTTTTTATATATTGCTTTAACAGATTTATATCCAGAACTTCATCATAGAGGAGGATTTCGAAATTCAATTTGTCAGTTTATCATAATGTTAATTGGAGTTGGGACTATCCTTTTACTCTTACAATTCCATTTATGAACTGCTAATCTTCATAATATTTTAGGGTAGAAATACATAAAAGAAAAACCTATGATGTCGCTCAACCAATGACTTACCATTATTGGTATTAATCTTTTAATTTTAATAAATATTAAGCCATATATAAACCCGAATATCGCTGTAAATAATGTATGTATTGATACACTATGCCATAAACCAAACAGTACAGCTTGAATTATTATAGCAATCAAAATTTTATTTCTAAGTTTGTGTATTAATCTAGATTGAAGATATCCTCTCCATATTATTTCTTCACATATACCAGCAGTTAATGGTGTAATAAGTATACTATAAAGGGCTAAAGTTAATGGGATTCTTTTATATTCATTTATCATTTGGTTCCACATCCCTTGGCCATATAACACATCGCTCATTATTGGTTCTATTATTTGAAAAAGCAGTATGGATAATCCTATTAAACTAATGATTATAATTATTAATAGCCATATTTTATTCTTAAATGGACCTATAATCTCTTTAAGAGATTCTCCTTCATTTTTTAAGAAGTAATATACTAATGAAGTAAGAAAGATATGATAAATTGACCAAAGTATTGGTCCATACATATACGTATAATAGAATGGACTTTTAAGAAATTCTTCTAAAGATGTTATAGATATTATTATCATAGGTGTAATTAGAATATTCAATATTAAAGGCAATATAGCTACTATTATAATATGTGAATTAGGTATTGCTTTAAATTTTTCCATAATTTTTTATCTCTAAGTGATTATATAAATCTTATCTTTAAAATTTATAGAAAATGATTAAATAAAAATTTCTAATAGTATTTGCAATTTAATGATATAAATGGCAAGCTACTTTATGATTTTTTCTTATATTTATTATAGTAGGTTCTTTTTCTTTACATACTTCCATTGCATAAGGGCAGCGTGGATGGAATCTACAACCAGATGGTGGATTTATTGGACTTGGAACTTCTCCACTTATAATATTTACTTTTCTTTTAATTTTAGGATCAGGTATGGGAACAGATTCTATTAACATTTTAGTATAAGGATGCAATGGTTCATTGAATATTTCATAAGATTCAGCAATTTCCACAATCTTGCCTAAGTACATTATACCAACTCTTTCACTCATATATTTAACAATCATTAAATCATGCGATATGAATAAATAAGATAAATTGAATCTTTTCTGAAGCTCTTTAAGTAAGTTAAGTATCTTTGCTTGAACTGAAACATCTAAAGCTGAAGTTGGTTCATCTAAAACAATAAATTCAGGATTAAGAATTAATGCTCTTGCTATGCTTACTCTTTGTCTTTCTCCACCACTAAGCTCATGAGGATATCTATACATATATGCTTCCATTAAGCCCACATTTCTTAATGTTTCTATAATTTTATCATTAATTTCTTCTTTTGTTAATTTGAAATGAGTACTTAAAACTTCACTTAACATAGTGTTTATTGTCATTCTTGGATTTAAAGATTGATAAGGATCTTGAAAAACAATTTGCATTTTTCTCCTTAATTTTTTCATTTCTTTCTTTGATATTCTAATTATATCTTGATCTTTGAATATTATACTTCCTTCTGTTGGTTCGATTAATCTAATAATAGTTTTTCCTAAAGTTGTTTTTCCACATCCAGATTCTCCAGCTAAACCGAAAGTTTCTCCTTTTCTAATATCTAAATCTATTCCATCTACAGCTTTTACCCATCCTAAGGTTTTCAGAAAAGTTTTAACTGGATAATATTTTTTTAATCCTATAACTTTTAATATTGCATTATTCATTTTTTCTCACTATAAAGAAAACATGATACTGAATGATTTTCTGTAATATTCATTAGCATAGGTTTCTGTTTTTTACATACTTCCATTGCATAAGGGCAGCGTGGATGGAATCTACAACCAGATGGTGGATTAAATAAATCTGGAACTTCTCCACTTATTGTTTCTAATTTGGCAGTATTTGCTTTAGGAATAGATTTTAAGAGACCATATGTATAAGGATGCAAAGGATTATCATATATGTCTTCTACATTTCCAATTTCAACAATATTACCAGCGTACATTACAGCTATTCTTTCAGTAAGTTGAGCAGCTACAGCCAAATCATGCGTTATATAAAGAATTGAAGTTTCAATTTTATTCTTTAAATCTCTTAATAATTCTATGATTTGCGCTTGTATACTTACATCGAGAGCAGAAGTTGGTTCATCAGCTATTAAAAGGTCTGGTTTGCATGAAAGAGCCATTGCTATAAGTGCTCTTTGACACATTCCTGTACTTAATTCATGAGGGTACGAATTAATAATCCTTTTTGGATCTGGAAGACCAACCATTTTAAATAAATTTTCAACTTCTTGTAAACTTTCCTTTTTACTTAAATTTTTATGCGTTATTAAAACACGTGTTATTTGTTCTCCAATCGTAAATACTGGATTAAAAGAAGCCCTAGGATCTTGAAAAACTATTGATATTCTTTTACCTCTAATCTTTTTCATTTGTTCTTCATTCATTTTTACTAAATCTAAACCATCAAAAATTATATTGCCATTTTTAATTATTCCATTTGGAGGTAATATTTTTAATATTGAAAGAGCTAGTGTGGATTTTCCGCATCCAGATTCTCCAACAAGACTTAATATTTCTCTTTTCTGTAATTTTAAATATTCAATATCTAAAGCAGAAATCACTCCTTCATAAGTGTGATATTCAACTTTTAAGTTTCTTATTTCAAGTAGCGATTCCATTTTATCTCCTCCAAAATCTTCTTGATCTCGGATCTAAAACATCTCTTAAACCATCCCCAAGCAAATTTAATATAAGAACTGTAACAACTATAGCTAATCCAGGAAAAGTAGCTATCCACCAACTAGTTAAAAAGTATATTCTCCCAATATTACACATTAAACCCCATTCAGGTTGAGGAGGTTGAGCACCTAATCCTAGAAAGCTTAATGATGCTGCGGTTAGAATTACTGAACCAAGGTCCATTGATGCTTGAACTATTAATGGAGTTAAGCAATTTGGTAAAATATGATAAAACAATATTCTAAATTCACTAATTCCAGCAGCTTTTGCAGCCTCTATAAATTGTTTCTCTCTTATAGAAATTGTTTGCTCATAAGCTAACCTACTATACCAAGGCCACCATGCTATCGCAATAGCTATCATAGCATTTGTTAATGATGGCCCCAAGCTTACTGAAATTGCAAGAGCAAGTAAAAGAGGGGGAAAGCTTAAGAACATATCAGTTATTCTCATAATAAATTCTCCTATAAAACCTCCGAAGTATCCACTAATTACACCTAAAGGCAAACCTATAATTAATGATAAAAATATCACTATCAAACCTATTGTAAGCTCAATCCTAGTACCATATAAAACTCTACTGAATATATCTCTACCTAAATCATCGGTGCCAAATGGATGTTCCAATGATGGTGGAAGAAATACTTTTTCTGGATGTGTAACACCTAATGCATCCTCAGGATAAGGTGCTATGTATGGTGCTATAAGAGCTATTATAAATAATAATGTTAAACCAAACAATCCGAGCATACTTAAACTATTTTTTCTAATAACATAAAATGTATATTCAAATTCCCTTACTCTAGGACCTTTAAAAAATTCTTTTGGATTAATAATTTTAATTAAAGATTTCTTCATAAAAATCACCTTAATCTAATTCTTGGATCCAAGTAAGCGATAATTACGTCTACTATTAAGTTTAGAAAAAGGTATATGAAAGCTATGAACAAAGTTATGCCCATTATTGCTGGATAATCCACAGATATTATTGCTAAAGAAGCATACCTTCCTAACCCTGGCCAATCAAAAACATATTCTATTAAGAAAGTTTCCGTGAGAGAATATGCAAAACTAAGAGCCAGAATTGTTATAAATGGAGGTATTGCATTTTTTAATGCATAAAAATAATTTATTATTCTATCTGGAATCCCAAATGCTCTAGCAGTTCTAATATAATCTTCTTCAAGAGTTTCTATCATAGTTGCTCTTATCATTCTTGTTGCTAAAGCCATTGGATAAGCTGCTAAAGTAAGAGCTGGTAAAAGCATATGAGAAAGAACATCAAATAGTGCAGTCCAATTTCCACTTAATAAACAATCTATTGTATAAAAACCAGTTATTCTATTAATAGGTGAAAAAATTGCTACATTAGGACTTATTCTACCACCAGCAGGAAGAATACCTAAATGTTTAAAGAATATTAATTGAAGAATCATACCTAGCCAGAAGCTTGGCATAGAAGCAAAGCCAATAGACGCTATTCTATTAAAGTGATCTATGTGACTATCTTTTTTAAGAGCAGAGAATACCCCTAATGGTATCCCAAAAATTATTCCTAACATCATTCCACTAATTATAAGTTCTAAAGATGCTGGAAGAAAAGTAAGCATATCTTCGATCACAGGCCTATGCGTTCTAATCGATATACCTAAATTACCATGTAAAAGATCGTTCATATAAATGAAGTATTGAATATATAGAGGTTTATTTAAACCCAATGTTTCTCTAGCAAGTTCTACTTGTTCTTTTCTTGCATGTGGACCAACCCATAAAGCAGCTGGGTCCGTAGGTATTACACGAGTTAAAGTAAATGTTATTATTGTTATTCCAAATAGTACTATGAAACTTAAAATTAATCTTCTAAGTATATAGTAACGAAAAGTTGAAATAGCTATCACCCTCTATAAAAAAATATGAGGGGAATTTTAACGTATTCCTTATTCTTTCTTATAGCAATTATACCAAAATACGATATGTGGATAAGATGGATCATCGATGTAACCCATTAAATCTGATCTCATAGCTCTAACGTAATCTTGGACGTATACAAATATTGCTGGAGCTTCATGCACAAGTATTTGTTGAGCTTTGAAATATAATTCTTTAGCTTTTGCTTTATCCAATCCGCTAGTAGACCATGCTTCATCTATAAGAGAGTCAAATGTAGAATTCTTCCAATATGCCATACCAAAGTATGGTACTTCTTCAGAGTGGAACTGATTTACAAGGTAAGTATAAGGATCGCCACAAACATCAGGCCACCAATACATAACAAATATATCTTGACGTTGCTCTGCTGGCCCCTTAGCTTTTGCCCATTGTTCATCCCATGGCATACTTCTAATTACCAAATCTATTCCAAGTTTTGCTAATTCTGCTTTATACAATTCTGCAGCTCTTCTTTCATCCTCATTTCCTGCAAGATAAGTAAGCTCTAAAGTTCTATCAAATCCATTTGGAAAACCGGCTTCTGTTAAAAGCTCTTTAGCCTTTGCTATATCGTATTTATATTGAAACAACCTATCATCAAAAGCCCACATTCCATGCGGTATAGCTCCTTTTGCTTGGACTCCGTATCCATGTAATACTGTTCTTATAACTTCTTCATATGGAAATGCATATGATAATGCTTGTCTAACTTTCGTTATATTTAATGGATACCTTTCAGTATTAAAGAAAAAGAACAAATTTTGGAAAGAATGTGTTACTGAGATTTTAATATTAGGATTATTTTTAAGAGCTTCTATGTGCTCATATGGCAATGCTTCAACAATATCTACTTCCCCAGCTTCTAATTTATATCTACGAGTTGTTGGATCTTCTATACCTTTTATTATAATTTTAGTGAAGTGAGGTTTATTCCAACCTCCCCAATATTCATCAAACTTCTCTAGAACTACATAATTTTCTGCTTTATTCCATTCAACCCATTTATAAGGACCAGTACCAGCATCATTACCTTCATAAAACCAATCCTTCCCTTTCTCCTCAGTAACTTTTGGATCCATTATAAATGCACCGTAAGGTGATGCAAGTATTGAAAGTAATGGTGCCGGATGTTCTAATATTATTTGCACTTTATATTCTTCTATTACTTTAATTTCTTTTATTGGAGTTAATAGAAAAGCTGGGCCAGCTCCTAAATTTTTAGTTCTTTCTAAAGAATATTTAACAGCATTAGCATCAAACTTATTTCCAGTATGGAATTTAACTCCTTTTCTTAATGTAAATGTCCATGTTAATCCATCTTCTGATACGCTCCAATCAGTTGCTAATTGAGGAACAAATTTATCTTCAGCTGTAATATAATGAACTAATTTTTCATACACATTATTTAATACCACTATTTCATTAGAGAAAGATTCACTAGGATCAGCAAATATTACTACATCAGAAATCATACATTGAACTGCAATTTTCTCTAATGGAGTTGTAGTAACTATTGTTTTTGGAGTAGTTGTAGCAATTGTAGTAGGTTGAGTTGGTTTATAAAAATAAGTAAATGCAACGATTCCTATTATTGCTAAAATTGCAATAATGGCGACGATTATTGCTATTTGTATTTTTGTAATAGCCCTTTTCATGTCTTTTATTTAAATAATTTCTGATTTATAAAGTTTATTTTAAATAAAATTTTAATTTATTTTCTTAAAATAAAGTTTATATTTTTAGAAAAAACTTCATTTCTTTCTCATTTTATATAAAAGCTTAAAACGTTACCATATTAAATATATTATTCAAGAAAATTAAGAAAATATTTTTAAAAAAAGAGTTAACCTATTTTATAAATCTAATTATAATTATAGTAAAGTTTAAATAAGATAAAAATAAAAATTAAAACATGTATTCGTTAACTTCTTTTGAAGAAATTGAAGCATTGGTTTATGGTGCTACATTTTTTGGTACT
>Ga0272445_1000940_pt1 | contig 24411 bp, 22 predicted proteins | sample YNPCB0031_FD_194404 | JGI IMG/M metagenome (GOLD analysis project Ga0272445, IMG submission 194404) | Hot spring sediment microbial communities from Yellowstone National Park, WY, United States - YNP-CB-003-1 | ecosystem: Environmental > Aquatic > Thermal springs > Hot (42-90C) > Sediment... | reverse complement strand
TACGAAAAACCTAAATTTTTATAATTTTTTTAAAAAAATCTTAAGTTTACATAATGTATATTATCAGAACTTAATTTATTTTTGATTTATTAATTCTGACTCTTAAAAATTTTGTCGCTTAGACTTTTAATCAAGGGAATTTCCCAATAATAACCACGCCACCCGTTTACAAAGCCCACGATTACCAAATAAAGATATAGCAAACCCAAAATACTTCCAATAATACTTCTTATTAGAAAGGCAATAATTTTAAAAATTATTCCGATGATAAAAATTCCTCCCAAAAAATTTTGGAAAATTAAATTAATAACCAATAAGGCTAAAGAAACAATTATTAAAAGAATAAACAAGGTCAAACCTTGTTTTGCGTGGTGACAGGCGAATTCATCATCTTTAGTAAAAATCAAGGGAATAATACCGATTAAGGGAAAATAACTCAAACCAGCCAAAATTCGACTTTCGCTACTTCTTTTTTCCATTTTATTTATAATACCAATTTTTTCTTTAAAATCAACAAATTTATTATTGAATTAAGGTTCAGCTCAATTATAATATTTTAATGAAATATTTTTATTTTATTATTCTTTTGCTGGCTTTTTGCGGATATTCCACACGAATACCTTCCCATATGGCGTATAAAAAAATTGCCTTGGCATTTGTGGAAAATAAAACCTTAAAACCCGAATTAGAAGTTATCCTTACTCAGGAATTGGAAAATTATTTTAAAAGTATTCCCCAAATAAAATTGGTAAATATTGAAGACGCCGAATTAATTATCTCGGCCGAGATTAATAATTACGAAAAAGTTCCGGCAGTCTACGATGCCTTTCAAAATGTTAGCCAATGGCAGATAAAAATATCTTGTCAAGTAAAAGGGGAAGAAAAGAATACTGAAAAAATTGTTTTTAATTCTTCTATCAACCAACAAGTTAATTATCAACAAGAAGAAAAAAATGAAGAAGAGGCAATTAAAGAAGTGATAAAAAAAATTGTTTCCGAAATTTATCGTCAACTTTTTTCTCAATGGTAATTGAATTAAAAATTCAAAAAATAATTTTTGGTGGTTTTGGTTTAGGCGAATATGAAGGAGTGAAAGTATTTGTCCCCTATACTTGTCCTGAGGAAAAATTATTGGTTAATATTAAAGAAAAAAAGAAACATTATTGGTTAGGTGAAATAAAAGAAATTTTGGAACCTTCACCCTTTAGAATCAAACCTAAATGTCCCATATTTACTCAATGTGGTAGCTGTGATTTTCTCCACATTGATTATTTTTATCAATTAGTTTTAAAAAAATTAATAGTAAGCGATACTCTTCAACATTTGAGCAAAATTTTTTTCCCGCTCAAAAATCCCCTTCCGGTTTTACCCTTTAATTACCGAAATAAGGTTCAAATGGTAATAAAAAAAAATGAAAAAATTTCAATTGGTTATTATAAAAAAAACACCCACGAAGTTATCGAAAATCCTAACTGTTTAATTAATCCGACAATTTTTAACGAAATCAGAAATTCTTTTAGACAATTTCTGGAAGAAAATAACTTTGAAATTTATGATGAAAGAACCCAAGAAGGAAATTTAAGATTTTTAGTAATGCGTTTGGGAATGAAAACTGACAAAATATTATTAATTATTGTTGGTAAAGAATATGACAAAAGAATTGAAAGATTTATTGATTTTTTATCGCCCGAAATAAAAAACAAAATTACTGGTTTCCTTTACAATTTAAATCCCCTTCCTAAAAATCGCATTTTGGGTTCTGATTTTATAGTTATTTGGGGTAACCCTTTTTATTTTGAGGAATTATTAAATAAAAAATTTCGGATTTCTGCCAATTCTTTTTTCCAAATTCATCACCAAGCTACCGAGAACTTATTAAAAAGGGCTTGGGAATTAATAGCTCCGGAAAAAAATGATACCATTTTTGATCTTTACTCGGGCGTAGGAATTTTTAGTATTATTCTTTCTCCTTACGTAAAAGAAATTGTTGGGGTCGAAAGCGAAAAGAATGCTTATGAAGATGCTTTGTTTAATAAAATAATTAATAATTGTTTAAATGTTAATTTTATTTTGGGAAAATGTGAGGATGTTTTATCCCAATTGACTAAAGCCACCAAGATTATCGTCGATCCTCCGCGGAAGGGATTATCACCAATAGTAATAAAAGAATTGGTAAGAATTTCACCACCGGTAATTTTGTATGTTTCTTGTAATCCCGCAACTTTTGCTCGCGATCTAAAAACTCTTTTAACGTTTAATTATGATATTGAAACTATCGAGCTTATTGATATGTTTCCTCAGACTTACCATGTAGAAATTTTAGCTAAATTAGTAAAAAAATAATGGAATTTTTAATCAAAGGAAAAATTTATTATCGAAAAGAATTTTTGGAAGGTGCCCTTTTAATTAAAAAAGATAAAATTTGGCAAATCTTTTTAACAAAAGAAATCCCTCTTAATTATCCCCTTATTGATTATCAAGATAGTTATATTCTCCCTGGTTTTATTGATTCTCATATTCATCTCTTAGAACTGGGACTTTTAAATATTTTTCCTGATCTGAGTGAAGTTACTTCTTTGAATGATTTATTTGACATTATCAGCGAGGCAAATAAAAAACTCTCGGCCTTCCCTTTTTTACTTTTCTTTAACTTCGATTTAGAAAAAATCAAAGAAAAAAGGTTTCCTCAGCGAGAAGAATTAGATAAAATTGTTGATAAAAAAATTGTAATTATTTCCCAAAAAGATGGCCACACAGCAATTTTAAACACTTATGGACTGATAAAAATTTTTAATCAGGATTTTTTTCCGGGAATGGAATTGGATAATTATCGCCAACCTACCGGTGTTTTGCGAGGATGGGCTAATGAGTTTATTCATAAATATTATAAAAAATACTTACCGGATGATGTTAAAATATTAGCCTTTCAAGAAGCCGAAAAAGTGATAATAAAAAATGGAATAACTACTTTTTGCGCTTTAGTTGGCGAAGAAGAAGATAATTCTTACGAATTACTTTTAGAAAATCTTTCCCGTTTTAACACTGAGATAATAATTTTTCCTCAAATTAAAGATATTGAAAAAGTTAAAAGTTTAGGTTTTAAAAGAATAGGCGGTTGTCTGCTTATAGATGGTTCGCTCTCTTCTTACACCGCCGCCTTGTCAGTTCCTTATGAAGATAATCCCGAAACTAAAGGAATACTCTATTTCTCTGACGAAGAACTTTATCATTTCTTTAAAAAAGCTACCGAAGCTGACTTACAAATCGCTGTCCACGCCATTGGTGACGAAGCAATTAGACAGGTTGTGAGAGTTTACGAAAAATTTTTAAAAGATAACAATTTAAGACATCGGATCGAACATTGTGAGGTTTTAGATTCCAGCCTAATTAAAAGAATAAAAAAATTAAATTTAATTGTTTCGTGCCAACCCGCCTTCGAATATTTTTGGGGTGGTAAAGGAAAATTATACGAAAAAAGGTTAGGAAAAAGAATAAATTGTACTAATCCCTATCGGAGTTTGTTGGATGAAAACATAATTTTAATTGGTGGTTCCGATGCCCCTATTACTCCGCCTAACCCATTGTTAGGAATTTATTCGGCAGTAAATCACCCCAATGAAAAAGAAAGAATTAATTTAAAAGAAGCTATTGCGCTTTTTACTCAAAATGGTGCCTACGGAAATTTCTTGGAAGGAAGTAAAGGGTTGATTGAAAAAGGTTACGATGCTGATTTGGTAATTTTAGAAAATTTACCAATCAACGATTTTAAAATAAAAATTAAAGCCCTATTTAAAAAAGGTAAAAAAATTTGGGAGAATTAAAGATTTTGATAAAGAAGATAAAAATCTTTTAAAGAAATCTCTTCCGGTCTTCTTTCCCAATCAAAAGGAAGTTTTTTTAATTCTTCTACTTTTTCTTTATTAAAATTATTTAAAAGAATATTGATTATCTTTTTCCTTCTTTGAGAAAAGATTATTCTTAAAAATTTAAAAAAATTTTCATAATCTACTTTATAAAGAGGTTCTTTGAGGGGAATTAACATCATTACCATTGCTGAAACTTTGGGCGAAGGTGAAAAGTATTTCCGGTCAATTACAAAAAGGCTTTTTTTTATAAAAAAATTATCAGTTAAAATAGTCAGCGGTGAGTAATCTTTAGTTTTTGTTTTGGCTAATAATCTTAAAGCAAATTCTTTCTGAAAAGAGAGAATTGCCTTTTGAAAGTTTTTATAATATTTTAACAGCCAAAAAATGAGTGGTGTGGAAATACTAAAAGGAATATTGCCAACAATCACCAAATCCTTCTTAGTTGAAATATCATATTTTAAAATATCTTGACAGATTAAAGTTAAATTAGTAACGTTTTTAAATTTTTCGGTTAAAAGGTCAACTAAACGTTTATCAATTTCTATTCCGTAAACAAACTTAGCTTTTTTTATCAAATATTCCGTCAAAACTCCATTCCCCACACCAATTTCCAAAACTTCTTCTTCACCAGTTAATTCTAACACCTCAACAATCCTTTGGGCGATTTTTTTATCAGCCAAAAATATTTGTGATAAGGATTTTTTGGGCTTAACTCTTTTAATTAATTGCGAAAAGTCTTCTAACATTTTCTTCAATTTTCTTTTCTAAATCATTTATTTCTATTCCCAAAAGTTCACTTACTTTTTCATAAATATATTTTATATAAGCCGGCTCGTTCCGCTCGCCTCTTTTCGGAACGGGTGCTAAATAGGGGCAGTCGGTTTCTAAAAGTAATCTTTCAATAGGTGTTTTTCTTATTAACCGGTGGAGGCGTTCACTACCAAAGGTGATCACCCCAGAAAAAGAAATATAAAATCCTAACTCAATTGCTTCTTTTAAAATCCCTTCATTACCCGAAAAACAATGCCACACACCCTTAAAATAACCAATCTCTTTCAAAATTTTCAATCCTTCTAAATGGCTTTCGCGAAAATGAAGGTTCATTGGTAAATTTAACTCTTTGGCGATTTCAATCTGTTTTTTAAATATTTTAATTTGGTTTTCTTTTTGGGAATAATTTTTATAAAAATCTAAACCAATTTCCCCAATGCCACAAATTTTTTCATTTTTAGCTAACAAATAAATTTTATTTAACTCTTCTTCTTTTACCCAGTCGGCTTCGTGGGGATGAACACCAACGTTGCCGTACAAAATTTCGTTATCTTTAATAAGTTGGACTACTTTCTCACTATCACGAATGTCGACACCAACAACAATGATCAAATTAACACCGGCTTTTTTAGCTCTTGCCAAAACTAAATTTAAATCATTATTGTAATCTTCCTCGGTTAAATGGGCGTGAATATCACAAAACATCAGCGAACGACACTTCCTGGTGGCACATCTTTATCAGTTGTCAAAATAGCAATGGCCTTTTCTTCGCCCACGGCTAACAACATTCCTTGACTCTCTATTCCTCTAATTTTAGCCGGTGCTAAATTGCTAACAATAATAACATTTTTCCCAATTAAATCTGTAGGTTGATAAGTCTCCCCTATTCCGGCAACAATCTGTCGCAACTCTTTTCCCAAATCTACTTCCAATACCAATAATTTATCACTTCCCTTTACTTTTTCACAATTTAAAACTCGACCAACTTTTAAATCAATCTTTTTAAAATCATCAATAGTGATCTCCATTTTTCCTCCTTTTAACTTCTTTAATTGTAATTCAATTTTTTCATCAGGTATTTTGTTGAACAAAATTTCAATTTCTCCCAAAGTGGGTTTTTTAAGCAAAAAATCTTTTTCTAAAACGTCATCCCACTCAAATTTTTCAATATTTAAAAATTTTCTTAGCTTCTCACAACTGAAAGGCAAATAAGGACGAAAAAGAATTTCCATACTCTTTATTAATAATAAACAATTAGCTATTGTTTTTTCACACGCTTTTAAATCAGTTTTTAAAGTTTTGAAAGGAGCTTGATGGTCAAAATAGCGATTGCCAAAAGTCGGCAATTTCATCAATTCTTTTAAACCGTTTTTTATTTCAAATCTTTCTAAAAAGTTTTCCGTTTTTTCTTTCACCGCTTTAATTGTTTGTAAAACTTCGTTATCCAATTCCCAATTTTCTGGTATTTTGTTTTTTAAACTTCTTTTAATGAAAAGCAAAACTCGGTTAATAAAATTTCCTAAAATATCGGCCAGTTCATTGTTAACTTTTGTTTGAAAATCCTTCCAAGTGAAATCAACATCGCTGGTTTCCGGCAAGATAGTGGTTAAAGCATAACGTAAAAAATCGGGCGGGAATTCTTTTAAATAATCGGGAAGCCAAACTGCCCAATTTTCGGAGGTTGAAAGTTTCCTCCCTTCCAAATTTAAAAACTCATTTGCTGGGATATCATCAGGTAAGATATAATCACCATGAGCCATCAACATTGCTGGCCAGATAATTGCGTGGAAAACAATATTATCCTTGCCAATAAAATGGATTAACTTAGTGTCGGTCGAAAACCAATATTCCTTCCACAAATCTTTTCGGTTATTTTTTTCTGCCCATTCAATGGTTGAAGAGATATAGCCGATAGGAGCATCAAACCAAACATACAAAACTTTATTTTGAGCTTCGGTTAATGGCACTTTCACTCCCCAGGGCAAATCACGGGTAATCGCTCGGTCCTCAAGACCCTGATTAATTAAACCCAAAGAAAATTTTTTCACATTATCTTTCCAATACTCTTTAGTCTTCAACCAGTTTGCCAATGGTTCTTTAAATCTACTTAAAGCAAAATAATAATGAAAAGTTTCTCTCATAACTGGTGGGTTGTTGCAGATTTTACATTTAGGAGCAATCAACTCTTCCGGTTCTAACCAACGACCGCAAATTTCACATTGATCACCGCGAGCATTAGGATTTTGACAGTAGGAACAAGTGCCATAAATATACCGGTCAGCTAAAAACAATTGACAATTTTCACAATAGAATTGTTTTACCTTTTTTTTATAAATATAACCTTTTTCGTAAATTTTTAAAAAGAAGTCTTGCGAAATTTTGTGGTGTAAAGGAAGTGAAGTACGGGAAAAATTGTCAAAAATAATTCCCAAATCAAAAAAGGCTTTTTTAATTCTTTCGTGATAATAGTCAACCACTTCCTTGGGTGAAATATTTTTTTGTAAGGCAGCAATAATAATTGGTACTCCGTGTTCATCCGTTCCACAAATGTGGATACAATCTCGCTTTTTTGATTTTTGATAACGAACATAAATATCCGCGGGCAAATAACAACCAGCCAGATGTCCTAAATGAATGTCACCGTTGGCATAAGGTAAAGCACTGGTTACCAAAATTCTCATAAAAAAAATTATAAAAACAACAAAAATAAAGTCAAAAAAAAGTTAAATTTTTCGAATCTTACTTATAAAAAAACCTTCACATTCATTATAATGAGGATAGAGGCGAACACATTTTTTTAATTCTTCGTTTTGAAAATCTCGCCAAACAGTAATTCCCGGAGAGGTTTTTATGCCGGGAATAGTTATTTCCTCTAAATAAGCATTGGGATATTTTTGCAAAAGGAAATTAATAACCCCTTCATTTTCTTCGGGAGCAAAAGTACAAGTGGAATAAACCAAAACACCGCCTTTTTTAAGACTCTTAAAGGCAGAAATGATTAAATTTTTCTGGATCTTCGCCATTTTATTAATGTAAAATTCACTCCAATGATTAAAAACTTCATAATTTTTACTTATTGTCCCTTCACTGCTGCAAGGAGCGTCTAAAAGAACTTTATCAAAATACTCAAAAAAAAGATTACCAAATCTTTCGCCTCGTAAATTAGTAATAACGCAATTTAATACCCCCATCCGGTCAATATTACCCGTGAGCGCTTTAATCCTTTCCCGATTCACATCATTAGCTACTACTAAACCGGTATTTTCCATTAAGGCTGAGATTAAAGTTGTTTTGGAACCGGGGGCAGCCGTTAAATCCAAAACCTTTTCGTATTTTTCTGGCGCCAAAACAATAACTGGTAACATCGAAGCACTGTCTTGAACATAAATATAACCTAAAAAATGTTCTAAAGTATTACCGATAGCAACCTCATCGTTTTCCTTTTTTAAACGAAAGGCATACTTATAAAAAGGCAAAGGTTCGCAATCATATTTTTTCACAATTGGTAAAACTTCTTCTTCTTTTACTTTTAATGGGTTAATTCTTATTGAAGTCCTCGGTCTTTTTTCTAAACTTTTTAAAAACAACGGAAAATCGGGAATAATCTCCTGATAGCGAATTAAAAATCTTTCCGGAATTTTCAAAGGCAAGCCAATCGTTTTAAAGCTAAAAGTTTTTCGTTTTGGGAAATTTTGCTTTCTTTTATTGCTTTTTCTAATAAGCTGATTGTTAACTCGTAATCTTTTTTAACTATTGGATAAGGATGACCATCCTTACCACCATGGGCATAGGCAAAAATTCTTACATCCCGAAAACTAATCTCTTCGTTATAAACCAATTGAGCAATTAAGCTTAAAGCCCTTATTGTTTTTTGACCAACGCCTTCCGTATTAATAAGCGAAAGAAAATCCTTTGGTTTTTCTTCATAAATTTTTTTCAATTTTTTCTCTAATCTTTCTAAGGAAAGATTTTCCCTTATTATTGAATGTTCCTTGGGCAAACGCAAACTCAAAAGATATTTCAATTCTTTTAAATTTTTTTCCGGTTTTTCAAAAGAAATTTCCCAGATAGTATTTCTTGCTTTTTCGTTTTCATAGGCTACCAGATTTAAAACCTTTTTATGGGTTTTCAAGGAAACCACCGCTTTGTGCGGTTCGCACACATAACTTTTTAATTCTCTCGAATGCCAATGATATCTTCGGGCTAAAGAAGTTTGGGGATTCATTCCTTGTTGGACGACTACCCATTCACCATTCTTAGTAGCAAAAATTGTGTGATGGTAAAGGGAATAGCCATCTTGGAGGGCAACCGAGTCTATTTTCGCAGTAGTTTTGGAAGCAAAGATTAAGGGGGAAACATTTATTCCGGTTCTATAACCAATCTCTTCCAATTCGTAAGGGGTATTTAAAGCGGTTTTACCTTTACCGCCGGCAGCAATAATTTCTGAAAGGGAAAGATTTTTGATAGCTGTTTTTAAGGCAGCACAAACAGTAGTTGTTAAGCCCGAAGAATGCCAATCAAACCCTAAAACACAACCAAAGGCTTGAAACCAAAAAGGGTCGGCAATCTTTTCTAAAAAGAAATCAGGGTCTTTTTCTATTAGAAAAAGTTCAATAACCTTTTCACTTAATCTCACCATTAAAGAGAAAAGCCAACGGGGAGTTTCACCGTAATGAAGCGGTAATTCACAAATTTTAGGCATTAATAAATTTTAAATTGAAATAAATAAAAAGTCAAAATATAATATATTTCTATGAAATTAAAGGGAGTTTTACTTTATTCCGGAGGGTTAGATTCCACATTAGCTGGGCTTATCTGCGAAAGATTAGGAATAGAAGTTTATCCTTATCATTTAAAAACTCCTTTTTGCCAATGTCCGTCGGTAAAAATTCCGGAAGAAAAAATTCCTTTTTTAAAAAAAATCAAATTGGAAGTTGCGGGTGTTGATTATGTGAAGAATGTAGTTTTTACACCCAAATATGGTTATGGCAGCGGAATGAATCCCTGCATTGATTGTCGGATATACCTCTTCAAAAAAGCTAAAGAATATTTAAAAACAATTAATGGTGATTTATTGATTACCGGCGAAGTCCTTAACCAAAGACCGATGAGTCAACATCTTCACCAATTAAAAATTATTGAAAAAGAAGCGGAGGTAAAAGGTATAGTTTTAAGACCATTATCGCAAAAACTTCTTCCGCCGACTATTTTTGAAGAAAAGGGATTAATTAATCGGGAAAATTTTTATGCCATCAAAGGAAGAGAAAGAAAAGAGCAGCTAAAATTATTACAAGAATTTAACATCTTTGAAATTCCGCCAACTTCTTGTGGTTGTCTTTTAGTAGATAAAAATTTTTCTAAAAGGTTAAGGGATTTTAAAAATCACTTAAAAAATGATTTTGATTTATTAGATATTGAGGTCTTAAAAATTGGTCGGCATTTTCGGATTGATGGTAAAAAATATATCTTAGGACGAAATAAACAGGAAAACGAAAAACTACTTAAAATTGGTGAGCTTAAAAATTTCTGGATAATAATCCCCAAAAATTTCAATGCTCCGCTTTTAATCACCCCCGAAGAAGAAATTGATAAAACCCCTTTTTATCTTATTCTTGCCTATACCAAAGAAACTAAAAAAGATTTCCTTTTTATCATAAAAAAAGGAAGAGAAATAATAAAAGAAGAAGATATTACTTTAGAAAAAATTCCCCAAAGGGAAGATTTTTCTAATTATAAGTTATAAATTGACTTTTAATATTTTCTTTATAAAATAAAGAAATGATTGAATTTGATAACGTCGCTAAAACTTATCAAAATAAATGGACCGCCTTAGCTAATGTCTCTTTTAAAGTAGAAAAGGGGGAGTTTCTTTTTATTACCGGCCCCACGGGTGCCGGTAAAACCACAATTTTAAAATTAATTTATGCCGAAGAGTTGCCCACTATTGGTCGGGTAGTAGTTAATAATAAAATTGTCAATACTATTAAGAAGAAAGAAATTCCTTTATACCGAAGAAATATCGGAATAATCTTTCAAGATTTTAAATTACTTTCTGACCGGACAGTTTACGAAAATTTAGAATTTGTTTTGAAGGCGATTGATTACAAAGGCGATGAGATTAGAGAAAAGATTATTAAAACCTTAACCCGTTTAGGTTTGGTTCACAAAAAAGATTGTTATCCCTATCAATTATCGGGCGGCGAACAGCAAAAAGTAGCAATTGCTCGGGCTTTAGTAAAAGACCCGGAGATTATTTTGGCTGATGAACCAACCGGCAATATTGATGAAGAAGCCAGCCGAGAGATTATTAACATTTTTAAAGAGATAAACCTTTTGGGCGCCACCGTTATTATGGCAACCCATCACCAAGAACTTCCCCAAATATTAAAAAAAAGAAGGTTACATATTGTTGCTGGTAAAATTGTCTATGACGGATTTTAATTTTATTTTAAAAGAAAGTTTACGGACAATAAGGAAACGACCACTTTCTTTCTTTTTGTCAACCTTTGCCTTTGGTCTTTGTCTTTTGATAATTTTACTCTTTTTGCTTTTAACCTATAACCTTTTCCTTTCATTAAGGATTGCCTACGACCGAATTGAAATCTATGCTTTTTTAGATGAAAAGGTTTCCTTTTCCGAAATAAAAGATAAAATCAGTTTGATTAATGGGGTTGAAGAGGTAAGGTATATTTCCAAGGACGAGGCTTTAAATATCTTAAAAAAGGAATTACAAGAAGAAGCCACTTTCTTAGAAAATCTGGAGCGAAATCCTTTGCCACCCTCATTAAGAATCCGTCTTTCACCGCAGGCCAAATCAGTAGCGGAAATAAAAAGAATTGAAGATAAACTAAGATTAATTCCGGGAATAAAAGATGTCTGGGCGGGAGAAGAATTGGTGGCTAAATTAATAAAAGTGTTAAACAGTATTATTGTGATTGATATTGGAATTTTAATTATTGTGGCGATTTCAGTTATCTTTATCATTTTTCAAAATATTGAACAAAGCCTTTTTGTCCGCCAGCGGGAGATTGAGATTATGAGTTTGGTAGGTGCCAAAGATTATTTGGTGAAATCACCATTTTATTTAGAAGGAATTTTTCAAGGAGTTTTGGGAGGGCTTTTTTCTTTTATCATTCTTTTTGTTATTTACCAGATTATTAGTCTCAATGTTGTTGCTTTAACCTTTCCTACCGCCCTTTTACTTTCTTTTGCTTTGGTTAGTGGTGCCTTACTGGGTATCATCGGTTCTAATATTGCTTTAAACCGCATTTTGAAATGAAAAAATTTATTCTTCTTTGGTCTTTCTTTTTTAGTTTAATCTTTGCCCAAGAAGAAATTACCGCTGAAGATATCGAAAAAAATAAACAGGAACTTTCCGAAATAAAAAAGAAATTAAAAGCGGTAGAAGAAAGATTAGAAAATTTAAAAAAGGAAGAAAAGGGGATTTTAAAAATGATTGAAGCGATTGAAGAAAAAACCAATCTAACCAAAAAATTGATTAATCAACTAAATACGACAATTAAAAATTATGAAAATTTAATCACCAATTTAGAAAACGATATCAAAATAACCGAGAAAAAAATTGAAGAAAAGGAAAAAGATATTGATAAACTGGTTATTCTTTTATACAAAATTAAAACCCGTCTTCCTTTAGAAATCTATTTCTCCAATAAATCGTTGCCCGAAGTTTATTCCAAATTGATAAATCTTAATTATATTGCTAAGGAGAATCAAAGCCAAATCTACGAGTTATCCCTTTTAAAAACCAAATTGGAGAAGGATCGAAAACAACTGATTTTAGCTTGTGAAGAAGTGAAAACTTTAAAAGAAGAGAAAGAAATGGAAGAGAAAAGGTTAAAGGAAAGAAAAGAAGAACAGAAAAGGATTTTAAGAAAGATTCAAACCGAAAAAAGTGAACAAGAAAAAATTCAACAAGAATTAAAAGATGCGGAAAAGCGCTTAGCCAGTTTGATTGCTGAATTGGAAAGGAAAAGAGCGAGAAGAAAGTTACCGCCTGGTGCCCATTATTTAGAAAAAGAGAAAAATTTTCTTCCTTGGCCAGTTCGGGGAAAAATTATTAGTTATTTTGGCAGTCAATCCCATCCGAAATATCAAACAAAAATAAAAAACCAAGGTATTGATATCCAAACAGAATTTGGCGCAAAGGTAATTGCGATTGCTCCTGGTCGAGTAGTTTATGCTGACCGCTTTCGCGGCTACGGCAATATGGTAATTATTGACCATGCTGAAGGTTATTATACGGTTTATTCTAACCTTTCGGAGATTGCGGTGAGTGTAAATCAAGAAGTGAAAGCTAAAGAAGTGATTGGTCTTGCGGGAGAATATCTCCATTTTGAATTAAGAAAAGAAGGTCAACCAGTAAATCCTTTAGAATGGTTAGCGCCGTAGATAACTTTCAAAAAATAGTCGGTCATAAAGAGACAATTGCTTTTCTAAAAAGATTAAAAAATATGCCCTTTATCCATTCTTTAATTTTCTACGGAAAAAAAGGAATTGGTAAAAGAACATTGGCCTTGATTTTTGCCCAATATTTAGCCTGCTTGGAAAAAGAAAAGGCTCCTTGTGGCGAATGTTCCCATTGCCGAATGATTGGTGATTTAGAATATCCCTATTTAGAAATTATCTTTCCCGGCTGGGAAAATATAAAAACCATAAAAGATGAAGAGCGATACGAAGCCTTACTTGATTTGAGAAGCCAATATCGGCTTTTTGAGATGCGTCCGGAAACTTCGAAGAAAGAGAGCATTACTATTGATGTTATTAGGGAAATAAAAGAAAGAATAAAGATGAAAGCCGATGAATATCGGATTTATCTTATTATTGATGCGGAAAGGATGACCCAAGAAGCGGCCAATGCCTTTTTAAAAACCTTAGAAGAGCCACCGGAAAAAGTATTTTTCATTTTAACTACTTCCCAAATTCACAAACTACCAACCACTATCCGTTCCCGTTGTTATCTTTTAAAATTTTCACCCATAGAAAAAAAAGCGATTGAAGAATTTTTGGTGAAGAAAGGTTATTCTTTGGAGACCGCCAAAAAGGTAAGCGCTTTTAGTTTTGGCAGTTTAAGGACCGCCTTGGAACTGATTAACCGAAAAGAAAAAATTTTTTCGGAAGAAGTAATAAGATTTGCGGAAATAAAAAAAAGGGAAAGTGGTTATTATTTCTTTAGAAATTTTTACGAAAAATATAGCGAAACCGATTACGACACAATCGTTTCTTTTATTAAAGACTTAATCTTTCTTTATCGGGGTTTATTATATCAAAAATTAGGCTTCATCAATCTTTTTGAAATTGACTCCCGTTTAAAAGTAATTGCGGAAAGAAAAACTTATGAAGAGATAATTATTTCCCTTTATAAACTTAACCAGCTTTATGAAGAGTGTGAATATAATCTCAATAAAAAACTTATTCTTTTTCATCTTTATTCTTCTTTGACCGATGAAAAGAGCCTTACTTATCAATCCTTGGATATATGATTTTAAAGCCTACGATTTTTTTCTAAAACCCTTAGGGCTTTTGTATCTGGCAAGCTATTTACGGGAACATAATTTTGAAATTTTCCTTATTGACTGTCTCGATCGGAATCATCCGTTGATTTTGAAAAATTTTAAAATAAAAAAAGATGCTTACGGTCGGGGGAAATTTCCTTACACTTTTATTGAAAAACCAGCCGTTTATAAAGATGTGAAAAGAAGATATAAATGTTACGGTATGCCCAAGGAGATTTTTTTAGAAATCTTAGAAGGGATAAAAGAACCCGACTACATTTTTATCACTTCGGTAATGACTTATTGGTATTTAGGAACCTTTGAAATGATTAAAATTTTGAGAGAAAGATACAAGGCAAAAATTATCCTTGGTGGCATCTACCCCACTTTGTATTACGAACATGCTCAAAAATATGCCAATGCGGACTTGGTAATTAAAGGGCGGGCGGAAGAAGAACTTCCTAAATATATTGATAATCTCAAAAAGAAGAATTTTTTTGACCTCCCCTATCCAGCCTATGATTTGTATCACCATCTTGATTATGTCTGCCTTTTAACATCTCTTGGCTGTCTTTATCGCTGTCCTTATTGCGCGGTTAACTATTTAACCAAAGGTTTTCAGGTAAGAAGGGCAGAAGAGGTTTTAAAAGAGATAAAGTATTATTACGAAAAACTAAAAGTAAAAAATATTGTCTTTTATGACGATGCCTTGCTTTTAAATCCGGAATTCAAAAAACTATTGAAACTGATTATTGAAGAAAAATTGGCGTTAAATTTCCATACTCCCAACGGACTTCATCCCCGTTACTTAGATGAAGAGACCAGTTATCTGATGAAAAAGGCAAACTTTAAATCAATCTATTTAAGTTTAGAAACGGTTGATGAAGAATGGCAAGAAAAATTGGGGAATAAAGTAAAAACCGAAGAATTTTTAAAAGCCTATAACAATCTTCTTAATGCTGGTTTTTCTCCCCAAGAGATTGAAGTCTATCTGCTAATTGGTTTACCCAATCAAGATTTAGTTACTATCAAAAGAAGCATTCAATTTTTATTGCCTTTAAAAGTAAAAATCCATTTAGCCGAATATTCCCCCATCCCTTTCACGAAAATGGGGAATACCTTTCCTTTTCTTTTGGAACCGCTATTAACTAATAACGCCATTTTTCCTTGTTTAAAGGAAGAAGAGAAAAAAAAGCTAGAAGAATTAAAAAGTTGGTTTCACCAAATAAGCAAAAAGAGTTAATTTTCTTGACCTATTTTTCTTTTTATTTATAATTTCTAAATGCATTTTCATTTACCAATTGAAGAAGAAGAATTAGAGAGAGGTAAATTTGATGTTAAGGTATTAAAATTTCTTCTCCCCTATTTTAAAAAACATATCTTCTTATTTATCCTCATCAACTTTCTTTTACTTTTAGGAACCTTTATTATGATTATTTCTCCAGTTTTAGTAAAAAGAATAATTGATGTCAATCTTTTAAAAAAAGATTATCACGGACTATTAATCACCGTTTTTTTCTATGCCCTTTTAACTATTACCCAGTATCTTTTAACTTTTACCCAAAGGGTTCAAATCACCAAATTGGGAGAAAAGATCGCCTCCCAAATGAAAGCCGACCTCTTTTACCATCTCCTCTATTCACCCGTTACCTTCTTTGATAAAACCCCAGTTGGTAAGATTATCACTCGAAACGAATCGGATATTGAAGCCCTAAAACTCCTTTTTACCTCCACTGGTGTTACCCTCTTTCAAGACTTGGTTTTTCTTATTGGTATCTCTATTGTGATGATTATTGTTAATCCCTTATTATACTTAATCCTCTTTCTTTTATTTCCCCTTTTCTTCTTTGCCTTTTATCTCTTTTCCAAAAAGATAAGACCAATCTATTTAACAATTAGAAGAAAAGTTGCCGAAATTAACAACTTACTTTCTGAAACTTTACAAGGTCTTTTTATTATCCAAGCCTTTCAGAAAGAAGATTATTTTAAAAAGAAAATGGAGCTTTTGGGAAAAGAAAAATACGAAAAAGAGGTAAAAGGAATGAGTTTCTGGTATCGTTTATGGTATTTAATAGATTTTGGTGAAGTTTTAGCCCTTACCTTGGTTTTATTCTTTGGTTCTTTATGGGCTCTGAAAGGAAAGGTAACCATTGGTACCTTAGTATTATTTTTCTCTTATATCATCCAATTGTTTAGACCTTTAAAAGGACTTTCCGATTTGTTAAATGTCTTTCAAAGGGCAGTGGCGGCTGGTGAAAGGGTATTCTCTTTAACAAAAATGGAAAGGGAAGAAAGCGATTTTAAAGAAAAGTTAGAAAAGAAATTGGAAAAGGGCATCCGATTTGTTAATGTGAATTTTGCCTATGTTCCCGAAATACCAGTTTTACATAATATCAATCTGGAAATTAAGAAAGGAGAAAAAGTTGCCTTGGTTGGTGAAACGGGTAGCGGCAAAACGACCATCATCTCTTTACTTTTAGGCTTTTACCAACCAACGAGTGGTGAAATCTTTATTGATGAACTCCCTTATTCAAAAATCAAAAAGGCTTTTATAAGAAGATTAATCAGTTATGTTCCCCAAGAAATTATTCTTTTTCCTGGTTCGGTAATGGATAATTTAAGATTGTTCAACAACGAAATACCTGAAGAAAAGGTCATTTGGGCAACCAAACGATTAAAAATTTATGAAAGGATAATGGATTTTCCCGAAGGTTTTAACACCAATATTTTAGAAAGGGGAATAAATCTTTCTTTGGGAGAAAGACAACTATTATCTTTTGCTCGGGCAATGGTTTTTGACCCCCAGATAATTATACTTGATGAAGCCACCTCTTCGGTTGACCCTTATACGGAATTATTAATCCAAGAAGGACTTTTTCAACTATGGGAAGAAAGGACAGCAATCGTTATTGCCCACCGACTTTCCACCATAAAAAATGTTGACCGAATTATAGTTATTCACAAAGGGAAGATTGTGGAAGAAGGCAGTCACGAGGAACTATTAAAAAAAGAAGGCTATTATTATAAACTCTACCAATTACAATATGTTTAAGAAATTATTAAAACCGGTATTACCCAAAAGGGTATTAAGTTTTTGGAAAGAAAATCTTTCTCTTTTCTTCTTTTTACTTTTTATCACCCTTTTGGCTACTTTCTTTTCCTTAAGCTTTCCTTTACTTCTTCGTTATATCATTGATAGTATCCAAAAAAAATTGGCAAAACAATTGGTAATCAAATACATCCTTTTACTTTTATCTTTCGGTTTCTTTCGTTCACTCCTTTCTTCTATCCTGCCTTTTTTGCGAGGAAAAACTAACGAACAGTTCGCCTATAAGATAAGAAACCAAATCTATTATTCTTTATTAAAAAAAGGGGTAACTTTCCTTAATAAATACCCTTCAGGAGATGTGATTGAAAGGCTTTCCGAAGATTTAAACGACTATGCCTGGTTTTGTTGTTCAGGTATTTTCCGTCCCTTTGAAGGAATTTTTACCATTATAATTGCCCTCATAATTTTACTAAAAATGAATCTCCTTTTAACCATCTGTGCCCTTTTTCCGATTTTCCTTGCCTTTTTTGTTTGGTATAAACTTGGTCCCTTATTTACCAAAGCCTATTATACCTGGCGGGAAAAGATTTCTTTAACCTACAATTTCTTTTCGTCATCCTTTTTTGGTATAAGAATTGTAAAAACTTATCTCCTCTTTGAAAACCTTCTTAAAAAACTTTGGGAAATTCTAAACGAAAGGATTAAATGGGCAATAAGGGTGGCAAAATTGGAAGCCAAATTAGGGATTTTTTATACGGCAATTGCTGAGAGTTCCATTTTAATTATCTTCTTACTTGGTGGCTACTTAGTGATTAAAGAAAAGATTACCATTGGTCAATTTGTTGCCTTTAATGCCTATGTGATTATGCTTTTAACACCAATGTTTGATATCAGCAACTTCTTTATTGCTTCAAGAAGGGCAGTTGCCTGCGAAGAAAGACTTTTAGCCTTAGAAAGTTTTCCGCCCGATGTGGAAGAAAAAAAGGAAGGAAAAATAATAACCGATTTTGACGAACTAATCTTAGAAAATCTTTCTTTTGCTTATAACGAAGAAAAAGTATTAACCAACATCAACCTAATAATTAGAAAAGGAGAGAAGATTGGTATTGCTGGCACTGTTGGTAGTGGCAAAAGCACCTTGGTTAAAATCTTATTAAAATTGATAAAACCAAAGGAAGGCAAAATCTACTTCAAAAAGGATGGCGAATCTTTTGATTATGAACAATTGAAAAACGAAAATGTCCGCCAATTTTTTTCCTATGTTCCTCAGGATTCCTTCATCTTCTCGGATACCATTTATAACAACCTTCTTTTTGACAAAAAACTAAAAGAAGAAGAACTTAACTATTTCATCAACTTAGTTAGTTTCCAAAAAGAACTTAAAGAAATGAAAAACGGCATACTTGAACTGGTTGGTGAAAGGGGTACCGGACTTTCTGGTGGGCAAAAACAGAAATTATCCCTTTTAAGAGCCCTATTGGAAAAAAGAAAGATTCTTATTTTAGATGATGCCACTTCCAACTTAGATAGCGAACAGGAATTAAAAATTATCAACCAGATTATTAACCAATTTAAAGAACTGACAATCATCATCATCTCCCATCGGTTATCAACCTTACAAAATTGCGAAAGAATCTATGTCCTTGATAAGGGAAGAATTGTTGAAGAAGGAAATCACGAAGAACTACTAAAAAAAGAAGGTCGCTATTACCAACTTTACAAAAAACAGCTACTAAAAGAAGCCATAGAAAAAGTTTAACCCTTAATTTAATAGGGTTTTATTATCACCTTTAAGAAATTTTTTTTATCTTTTTTAAAAAAGTAGATACCGGGTTTCAGCTTTTCTTTAAAATTAATTCGTTTACCAGTAATATCATAAATTCTTCCTTCTTTTGAAAGATTAAAATTATTAGAAATAGAGAGACGAATTTTAGAATCTTCTTTTACAGCAACTTCAGAATTTAAACTAATAACAGCCAGGTCGAAATAAGTTAAAGGGTTATAACTTTCTCCAGCAACATAGATATTATTATCTGAACCATAAGCCATACATAGGGCTCGGTCAGGACCATTTACTCTATCATATCTATAAAGAAATCGCTCATTTCCATTTGTATCCAAACTGACAATGATAAAATCAAGATGGGTAAAAGAGTCATAACTTTCTCCCGCTGCATAAATATTATTATCTAAGCCATAAACAATTGACCATGCCCTATCCCAATAATTTGCAGGTCCATTATAACGGTAAACCCATCTTTCTTCTCCATTCCTATCTAAACTGATAACTATAAAATCCAGGGAAGTTCCAATTCCTTGACTTTCTCCAGCTATATAGATATTATTATCTAAACCATATACAATTGACTTTAAGCAATTAACTTTATCCCAGGAATCGGCAGGTCCATTATACTGATAAACCCATCGCTCTTCTCCCTCATTAGTTAAACTAATAGCGATAATATCAAAATTATTACCTCTAGTTATTCCGGATATATAAATATTATTATCTAAGCCATAAACAATAGAGTAAGCAAAAATTCCGTGGGGATAATAGGGGTAAACCCATCGCTCTTCTCCCTCATTAGTTAAACTAATAGTAAGAAAGTCGTCACCGGTTGCGTAAATATTGTTGCCTAAATCATAAGCGAGTGACCAACAACCACCCCACCGTTCTTCATATTTATAAAGAAATCGCTCATTTCCATTTGTATCTAAACTGATAACTGTAAAAAAAGGTCCGGCGGTGTCCTCAAGAGATCCACCTACATAGATATTATTATCTAAACCATAAACAATTGAATAAGCCTCATCCCAACCATAAACAATATTTCCCGTACGACGATAAACCCATCGCTCTTCTCCCTCATTAGTTAAACTAATAACAATAAAATCAAAGTCATATTCTCCTCTTGTGCGCTTACTACCTCCGGCTACATAGATGTTGTTATCTAAACCATAAACAATTGACCATGCCCTATCTATATCATGGGCAGGTCCATCATAACAATAAACCCATCGCTCTTCTCCCTCATTAGTTAAACTAACAACAATAAGGTCATACCCTGTGCTGTCACCACCATAATTACGTCCGGCGACATAAATATTATTATCTAAACCATACACAATAGAGCAAGCATAATCCCAATCATTTCCAGGTCCATCATAATAATAAGCCCACCTTAAATTTTGAGAAAAAGTTAAAGAAAATATAAAAAAGATTAATGTTCTCATAATAAAATTTAAATTATTCTTATTGTCTTCCTAAACCTGGTAGAAAACCAACAACCCTGCCTCCAAAAAATGCCCACATTCCTTCTTTAAATTCTCCTGTCGGTAAAGGACCTAAACCATAAACTATCTTTCCATAAGTAACATTAGTGTCGGGTTTTATTATATCTATCCAGGTTCCTTCATCTACCCAATACGCTTTAATATCATTTGTGTTATCTCCTCTTAATACATGAAAATATGAGGAATCTTGAAAAGGTCCTGGTACTTTTCTGTTGCCAATTACCCCAAACATTCCAATTGATGAATTATCTAAACTATTCCAAGGAATATCTGTAAGAAAGTTCCAGGTATTTGATGGAATATCATATCTCAAAATCGCCATATCATAACGAGAAAGGCCGCGAAGAGCATAAATCTCTTTTGTATAACCTGGCACTGGCGCAATAAAGAAGGATGGATTAAATGTCATCCTTGAATTACTTCCGTGAGGAAAAGGTGGGAGTGTTTGAAAATAGGAAAGACCGATTAAACTTTCTATATTCTCATTATTAGAAGGAAGACAAAAATGATAAGCCAAAAACCCATAAGCAGTATCCCATCGGTTTAACACGCCTTTGGAAATATAAATTTTTACATATTCATAAGGACCTAATGGCGATTTTACTATTTCACCAGTGACAATATCAGAACCATAACCAATTGGTTCATCATCTGGAACATCAGGAAGATTATACCATCTGCGCTCCCTTACATCATACAACCAAAATTCATTTCTTTGTCGTGGAACAAGAGGATCTCTACCAAGAATACAAAAGATTAGCTCTAAATCGTCTTTAGCAAAATAACAAATACTTGCATATTGATGTCCAAATAAAACGTAAAGTTTTCCATAATTTTTCAGTGGCGAAAAGTCTGGTAAAATTGGATTGCCATAACACATTACTGTACCTGGACATTGGTGATAAGGTGTCGTAGTTGGATAAAACCATTGGGAATAAGTAATTCCTAAAATTAAAATAAAAAGTATCTTTTTCATTTTACCATCTTTTTGTTAATTTTTAACGCTATAATATTATAGATAAAATTATTAAAAAAAATCAATATATAAATTTTGATATAAAAATGGGTCTTTTGTTGGGACCCAATGAGAAAATTTCAAAAATAGCACATTTTAGATTTTCCCTTTCTTCTAAACCCCTGAAAATTTTTAAAAATAACCTTTAAGTAAAGCTTATTAAGGCTAATAATAAAGACATAAGAGATGCTAATAGTAAATAGCAAGAAAGGTCTTCTGGTATAAAAATAGAAAACAAATTTATTAAAGACATTAATAAGGCTTTTAATAACAAGATTGAAAAGGAATAAGAGGGAAGGGTAGAGGTAGCCGTACCCTGTACTATTCCCCCTACGAAATAAACCCTTTACAGGACCGAAGGTTTTCAACTCATCAATACTAATTCTTAATTCTATTTTTTTAAAAATCTTTTCTTTCTCCTTAATTACTTTCATCATAATATATAAACGAAAAATTTAATTTTATCTTACCCTTGATTTTTTGATTGACAGAAAGAAAATTTTTTTATATTATTAAAATTGAAAGGAGGTAAAATGAGAAAGAAAACATTAATTTTAATTTTACTTTTCATAACTTTTATTTTTGCTCAAGAATGGGTTGCCAGATATAATGGACCAGCTAATGGTAATGATAAGGCAACAGCGATTGCGGTAGATAACAATGGCAATGTCTATGTGACCGGTTATAGCGATGGGGGAAGTACCTCTTTGGACTTCGCAACAATAAAATATAATGCCAATGGACAACAATTATGGGTTGCCCGGTATAATGGACCAGCTAATGGTAATGATAAGGCAACAGCGATAGCGATAGATAACGATGGTAATGTTTATGTGACCGGTTATAGTTATGGACAAGGCACTTACACTGATTACGTAACAATAAAATATAATTCTAATGGACAAGTATTATGGATTAGAAGGTATAATGGACCAGGTAATCGCGATGATGTGGCAACAGCGATTGCGGTAGATCACAATGGTAATGTCTATGTGACTGGCTATAGTTATGGACAAGGCACTTACACTGACTACGCAACAATAAAATATAATTCTAATGGCCAAGAAGAATGGGTTGCCAGATATAATGGAGCAGGTAATGATGATATGGCAACAGCGATTGCGATAGATAACAATGGTAATGTCTATGTGACTGGTTATAGTTTGGGACTGGGCACTTCTTTTGACTACGCAACAATAAAATACGATTCCAATGGACAACAATTATGGGGTGTCAGGTATTGTGGACCAGCTAATTACGTGGATGAGGCAAATGCGATAGCGGTAGACAACAATGGCAATGTCTATGTGACCGGAAGGAGTTATGGACAGGGCACTTACACTGACTACGCAACAATAAAATATAATTTCAATGGACGAGAATTATGGGTTGCCGAGTATAATGGACCAGGTAATCGCGATGATGTGGCAACAGCGATTGCGGTAGATAACAACGGTAATGTCTATGTGACCGGTTATAGTTGGGGACCTGGTTATGACTACGCAACAATAAAATATAATTCTAATGGCCAAGAAGAATGGGTTGCCAGATATAATGGAGCAGGTAATGATGATATGGCAACAGCGATTGCGATAGATAACGATGGTAATGTCTATGTGACTGGTTATAGCGATGGCGGAAGTACCTCTTTGGACTACGCAACAATAAAATATAATTCCAATGGACAAGAATTATGGGTTGCCAGATATAATGGACCAGCTAATGGTAATGATAAGGCAACAGCGATAGCGATAGATAACGATGGTAATGTTTATGTGACCGGTTATAGTTATGGACAAAACACTAATTATGACTACGCAACAATAAAATATAGTGCCAGCGGACCAACTATTGAAGAAAAAGAAAATAAAACAATATTAAAATCCAATTTGTCAAAAGAAAATCTAAAAATCTATAGCATCCTTGGTAAAGAAGTTAATTCCTCTAAAAATTTAAAACCTGGTATCTATTTTATAGAAACAAAAGAGAAAAGTAAAAGAAAAATTGTTATTGTAAGGTAAAAATTGACAAAAAGGGAGAAATTTGGATTAATTTATCTTATTGACAAAAAGGAAAATTTTTTTTAATATTTAGAAACTAACATGGAGGTGAATTATGAAAAAGAAATTATTAATTTTATCTATTTTTCTTTTAATTATCTTAGGATGCAAAAAAGAAAATCATCCTCCAGTAATTAGTTCTATCTCTGTTTCTTCTTCAGTAATATATCCAGAATCAACTTATACTTTTGAATGTGTTGCCAATGACCCCGACGGCGACAATCTAATTTATAATTGGACCTGTACTAATGGCACACTTTTGTCTACCTCTGGAAAAACAGTTAAATGGACTGCGCCCGAAAGGTCAGGGACTGCTATCATATCTTGTGAAGTACGGGATGGAAAAGGTGGAAGCGATAGGATGGATAAAAGTGTGACTATTAAACCTATCACAATTAAAATTATTGACTGGGAAGGATGGCTTTGGAGCGGATATTTTCGCTATTGGACTGAATATTTTAAAGAAGATTGGAAAATTCAGGGATATTTTTCGTCAGATCAAGAAATCTTCTTTTATATCTTAGATGCTACTAATTATCAAAGATGGTATAACGGTCAACCTTATACAGCTCTTTTTGAGGTTTGGTGGTCTTACGGCACTAACTTTTCTGCCGTTCTTCCAAGATCCGATTATTATTATTTTGTAATTGAAAATATTCTTCCTGATGATGCATATTGTCATGTATTTGTCCAAAAAACCTCTCCCTAAAAATTTATAAAATCTAAAGAATTTGATATTTTAATTATTTTTTTTAAAATTATTTGATGTTTAAAATCAGGATGAGGGAAGAGTGGTGTAAGGGTTGTTATTTTTGTATTAAAATCTGTCCAAAGAAGGTTTATA
>Ga0272445_1000933_pt1 | contig 24516 bp, 28 predicted proteins | sample YNPCB0031_FD_194404 | JGI IMG/M metagenome (GOLD analysis project Ga0272445, IMG submission 194404) | Hot spring sediment microbial communities from Yellowstone National Park, WY, United States - YNP-CB-003-1 | ecosystem: Environmental > Aquatic > Thermal springs > Hot (42-90C) > Sediment... | reverse complement strand
TAGAGAGCTTGAAAAAACCCGTACCCGCACCCCAGCTTATATTTTGGGCGGACATATTTGTCGGTGGGGGTGGTACTATGACGAGGGAGGCGGTTATACTCGGAACTCCGGCCTATTCCGTCTTACCACAGCCCGGATATTTGGATAAAAAACTTTCGGAGATGGGCCTTTTAAGGTTCGTTGAGGATCCAAAAGAGATAAGGCTTGAGGGGAAGGATAAATTTGAGATGAGAAGTTTCAACCCAAACATCAGGGAGGATATACTAAACATCATCCTTGAAGGCATAGAAGGTTAATTAAGGTTTTCCTAAGTTCTTCTATCCCTTCCCCAGTTTTTGCGCTTACGGGGAAAAATTCAAAGGGTAAGTTTGGAATTTCGTCCAGGAGGTCTATTTTGTTTAAAACAACTATCCTGGGTTTCTCTAAAATTTCCCCCCTGAACTTTCCTATTTCACGAACCAAAACCTCGTACTGCCTTATTGGATCCCGCGTTCCGTCAAGGACGAACATAAGCATCCTAACCCTATCGAGGTGTTTCAAGAATTCCAAACCTAAACCCTTACCTTCCGAAGCCCCCTCTATTATACCCGGAATATCTCCTATGGTTATTTCGCAATATGGGGACCTAATTACCCCGAGGTTCGGTGAAAGCGTTGTAAATTCCCAATCCCCCACCTTCGCCCCGGTACCAGTCAAGGCGTTAAGGAGGGAGGTTTTACCGACGTTTGGGAATCCCACAAGTCCCACATCCGCCAAAACCTTTAATATTAATCTTATCCTCCTTTTTTCCCCGGGTTTTCCCAAAGTTCTCTTTGATGGGGATCTTGCGGTGGAGGTTGCAAAATGCTTATTTCCCAAACCCCCCTCCCCTCCCCTTGCAACTAAGATCTCCTGCCCTCTTTCTAAGATTTCTCCAATTATTTCCCCCGTATCCTCATCCAATATTACCGTCCCTATGGGCACCGGTATATAAAGATCCTCCCCCTTTCTCCCGTTCAGATCTCCCCTCGCATTCTCCCCATCCTCCGCCTTGTAGTACCTCTTGTACTTGAAATCAAGGAGGGAATAAAGGGAAGAACTTCCAACAAAATAAACGTTCCCACCCCTTCCCCCATCCCCACCATCCGGTCCCCCTTTTGGCATATATTTCTCCCTTCTAAAATGCACCGCACCATCCCCACCTTTACCTCCCTCCACAATTATTGAAACCTCATCTATAAACCTATACTTTCCCATCCCTAACCTTTCTTAGATCCTCCTCCACCATTATCCTCACAAGTTCCTTAAAGGTCGTCTTCGGTTCCCATCCCAAGATCCTCTTCGCCTTAGAATAATCCCCAACCAAAACATCCACCTCTGCGGGTCTATAGAATTCGGGCGAAACCTCAACCAAAACCTTACCCGTTTTAGCATCCCTCCCCTTTTCCTCCAATCCCTTACCCTCCCAATATATCTCAAAGCCCGCCACTTTAAACGCCTCTTCAATAAATTCCCTAACAGAATGGGCTTCACCGGTAGCCAAGACAAAATCATCCGGTTTATCGTTCTGAAGCATAAGGTACATACCATAAACGTACTCGGGGGCATACCCCCAATCCCTTTTAGCATCAAGGTTCCCTACAACGAGTTTGTCTTGTTTCCCGTACTTTATCCTTGCCACCGCAAGGCTAACCTTCCTCGTTATGAACTCCGTTCCCCTAAGGGGGGATTCGTGGTTGAAAAGGATCCCAGAGCAGGCGAAGATATTGTAAGCTTCCCTATAATTTACCGTTATCCAGTGGGCAAAGAGCTTTGAGATTGCATATGGACTTCTGGGATAAAAGTAAGAATCCTCGTTTAGGGGCAAGGTTTTAGCTTTTCCAAACATTTCGCTTGTTGAGGCTTGATAAAACTTCGTATCAGGTTTAACCGTCCTTATTACCTCCAATAACCTTAAGGTGCCTAGGGAGTTTATATCCGAGGTTAATATGGGTTGTTCAAAGGAGGCGGCGACAAAGCTTTGGGCGGCGAGGTTGTAGATCTCGTCGGGTTTTATTTTCTCTATTGTCCTGAAGATGTTGGTGAATTCCAAGAGATCCATATAGACGACCTTAACATCCTTATCTATCCCGAGTTCCTTGAGCCTCCAAAAACCCCCTTCCCCGCTCCTCCTATCCGCCCCATAAACCTCATAACCTTTTTCCAAAAGGAGTTTCGCAAGGTAGGCGCCATCCTGTCCCCTTATACCAGTTATGAGGGCAATCTTTGGCACAAGTGGGGATTTTAAAGCTTATCATAAATCCGGTATTTTACCCAGCAAGTACAACATCTCATACAACGCTGAGTTTAAGGGTATCTTGTATTCCTTGTGATTTCTTCTTATATTCAAATATACCGTCTTTTTCTTCTGCCAAAGATCCAATTTGCTGTAGGGTGTCCTAAAGGATTCGCTTTCGTAGAGGGACAAAGAGAGGACCGAAAAGAGAAAGAGATTTTTCTTTTCCGAATAAACTTCCTCCCTTTCCCAACCGGGGCCTTTTGTGGAAAATACCTGAAGGGCGGAGTGATAAAACCATTCCTCATCAAGCATAAAACGATGGTCCTTTACGCTGGCAGGCTTTATGGCTATGGCGGTGCTGAGCTTATCATTCTTTATTTCTAACTTTTCTTTTAGCTTTTCAAACTCGGTGGTGTATATAACAAAACATTCCTCCTCTGCCCTTTCGGATATATGGGCTGTGGGCAACTCGGAATACTCCACAAAAAGGCTCTTTTGTTTTATTTTTTCCCTCTCTTGGGATTGGGCAATGATCTTCTCTAAGTAAGAATCCTCCCACTTGCCAGCGGTTATAAAGCAAAACCTAACATCTTCAAAAGAAACTTTATCCTCTATCCACCTTCTTAGCCTGTCCTTTTCAAAGTCAAGCCCACCGGTAAGTAGGATGGTTTTGTCTTCCACTTCCACCTCTGCCCTGTTTCCTTCTACCTTTAGCGAGTAAATTTCATACAAAAAGTGCCTGTAGGGTTTGGCATCAGGGTTAAACCTCTGGTAGCAAAAGCCCGTGGAGGGTTTTTCAAGGATAAGGTAGATGTTTAACTTTTGTGGAAGTTCAAAACCTTCAAACTCAAAGCTTAGACCTTTGTAATCCTTTAAAAGACTGATGAAAAGGTTTTTGAAGATAGAGGTTATATGGTTTTTGTCTGGGTTTGGCTTAGAAAGGACTTCTATGGTCTGTTTATTTAAGGTTTGCACCGGGATGCCAAAGAAATCATAAACAAAGTTAAAGTAGTCCCAAAATCCATAACCACCATTTTCTTCCCGCACGTCCGTGTTGAGAAGCAAAAGGGCTCCCACCAAGCTCTTTTCCCTTTCCACAATAGCTTTCAGGTTTTTTATCCTACAGGCAAAGTAAAGGAGGCTAAAAAGTAGATCCAGAGAATCTTCATGCTTTAGATTATCAAGGTCAAGCTTTTTAAGTTTTTCTAAGTTGGGTATGATGCCCTCTATTGGTTTGGGTTCTTTTGCTAGTTCTATCTCTGCGTTGCCTACGAAATTTTTTGCTAAGCGCAAAGCATTTTTAAAACCTTTCTCAAAGTCCTTTAGCTTTCCTTCTAAGCCCTTTTCATAAAAGATGTAGAGTTTTATCTTTCGGCTTGGTGCAAAGAAGGTGCCGTAAGTAAGTTTTCCTTCTTCTTGCTCTTTTCTAACGAAGGCGGCCAAAAGGTCGTCCCTTTCTCCTTTTAAAAGCTTTTTTAGGGTTTCCTTCCAGTCCTTTCTGAGCTCTTCAAGAAACTCTTTGCTTTCCCATTTTTTCAAAAACTCCAAAAACTTTTGCTCGGCAACCCCTTCGTCTTCTGTCTTATAAAGACCTTTCCTTAGGGCATACAAAAGATCCTTCCATAAGGGCTCATCGGACTTTAGTTCCTCAATTAGTTCCTCTGCGGTTTTTCTTTTCCAAAAGAGCCTTGCCCTGCTTACAAGCAGAGAGTCCGAAAAACCTTTAAATTCAAAGGGCGCTACATAGCCCACCAGCTTAAGATAAAGAGGATTTGACTTTATGTTTGGGTCCATGTAATCTTCCAAAATTTGGATAAATTCCCTTACCCTTGAGAGCTCCTCTTTAATTTTTGGATTGTCCGTTAGATTTTTCCAAGCTTGAAGGACCTTTTTCCTACCCTCCCAAATTTTCTCCCTGCTAACCTGTGTGCCATCTTCCCCCACCAGCTTCAAAAATACAAGCCCGCTTCTTTTGTCTAACTCCTGACCTGCCACCCTTCCCACCACCAAATTGAACTTTTCGCCCTTTTTATACCTATCAAACTCAAACCTTTTTGAACCCTTTAGGGCCCTAAAACCACGCATCCAGACCACATGGTCCTTTTCATACCGGGCAACACCCTTTAGTTGATAGTTTGGATTTTGCAAAAAATTTTTCATCTCATCCCTTAGGATTTTTAGGTCCTCGGATGACCTTTTTTCTCGCTCAAGTAGCCGATAGATCAAGATAGACCAATTTTTGGCATAATCTTCCTTTCCAGTCCAAAAAAGCCCACCGTATATATAGTCGTTGGAGGAGAAATAGGAACCCTTGGCAAACATTTCAATGCAATCTAAGCTTTCCCTTCCTCTTATTTCAAATTCTTTTTCTTTCATATTACTCCCCCAAGAGATTCATTATAAACTCGACAGGAAACTTTGCAAACCTGCCACTTAAGACCTCCTTGTATGGGTAATCCTCTCCCAAGGGTACGCAGGCGTATTCCTTTTGAGGTCCAACAAAACAGTATGTAATGGGTTTTACGCTTCCCATAAGCGTGTCTGCCTTACCCCTGCCTATCCTTCCCGTTATCTTAAATTCAACTTTTTCATTTTCCCTCAAAAAATGCTCGGTTAGAACCAAAGCATAGACAGGAATTATAGTAGGCATAATTTTTGAAGTATAAGGCAGGCCACCTTCTATGAAGCCTTTGAGCTCATCCGTTTTTTCCTGGTTATGGTCTTTTAGTATTTCTTCTAAGCCCTCAAAAAGCTTTTTTATCTTCCCCCTCTTTTCGTTATCAAAAGCGTAGCGCACCTCCTGTTTTTCAAAAAGAATGTATGGATGGTAGTATTCAAGCTCTTTTTTAAAATCAATCTGCACTACACTTACAAAGATGGCGGAAAGAAGGGTGTTGTATAGCTTTTCCACTTTCTCTTTCTTTTCCTTGTCTTCCACAAGGGGAATGATGTTTTCCAGAAAGCTTAAAAATCCCTCTATATCTGCCACCTCGTTTGGTATGTATCTGGTAGCGTATTGGCTTGGCAGTGGAACAAGCACCTTTTCTTTGCCACTTTTTACAAACTGCTCCACTATGCCAAAAACAACCCTGTCTAAAAGGATCTTTTGATTTAGTGTATGCTTTGTTATCAAAAGCCTTAGGATTTTCTCGTCCGCCTCGGGTGGTTCATACTCCAGTATTTTTTCAAAGAATTCATCCCTCTGCGGATATATGGGATATACGAGATGAAGCTCTTTTGGAATTTTCTCCGTTTCTTCGTCCCCCCTCGCCCTTGAGATGGCTTGGATCATCTCCACCAAGTTGGACTCAATACCAAAGTCCGTAATGATGGCGTATATCTTGTTTATAGGTTTGTGAGGTCTTGAAAGGTCTATGCCCCTTGAAAGGGCGGAGGTAGAAAGGATAATGTCCTCGCTTCCTTGGTTGATCCTGTCTTGGCTTTTGCGGGAGTCCGCGGTGGCGATCAAACAGCTATATCCTTCACCCTCAAGGTGGGTTTTTAACATAGCCAAAAGTTCTTTGCTTTGCAGGAACAAAAAGGCGGTTTGACTGTGTTTGTCTTTAAAGGTGAGTTTTATGTACTCGGCTATTCTGTTTGCCAGTTCCTCATCAGACTTTTTAACATCATCCATAAAAAGGAATTTCCTCTTTACTATTATCTTGGGAGAAGGATAGCCATGTTTTGCACGGACGCTGACCTCTATGTCTTTATGCTCAAAGTCCTCCTCCTCTTTGAAATCTACAATAACCAAAGACTCGGGCACAACTTTAAACTTTCCATACTCTTCAAGTAGCTTTTTTAGTATTGCAGGTGAGTAGCCGTTGGCATCAAAGAGATATAAGTTTGCTTTTCCGCCTTTTTCTTTAACCTTTTCTAAAAAGTTAAACATCTTCTCAATGGCATAAAGTCCGTTGCTGTGCCCCAAAAATTCATCCAATATGATGTGAAAGGTGTATTGGTCTGTTATACTTTTAGAAAGAAGATTATCTAAATGCTCCGAAGTAGCTTTTCCATACTGACTTTCCACCAATGCCTGTTGTGTGCAAAGGGCCCATATGATGTCGTTTTTATCCACCAATTTTTTTATCTGCTCTACTGTTCTCTTTAGAATGCCGCTATTGGCGCTTAAATTTCTGTAGGTGTCTCCTCTGTTTTCTACATAATTACTTTTGCTGTTTTGCCTCTTTTCATATACCAAACCTATGCTTTTGTTGGATTTCCTTAAATATTCCAAAACCTTTTTGTATTCCTCATCTTGTGGGTCTATGCCTTCTCCATTTCCTTCCAAGGCATCCGTTAAACCTTTTAGCTTCTTATACTCCCTATCCACCAATACCTTACGGGTTGCCATGTAAAGGACTATGTGCTTTCCCTCTTGCATAAGGATGCGGTTTCTGGTTTGGGTGGTCTTTCCCGAGCCCGCAGAGTGCAAAAGGCAGAGGGCTTTTACGTCTTGAGTCTTTGAAAAGAACTCATCCAACTTTTTCTCCACATGTTTTCTTGCCTTGTCTATCTTTCCCGGCTCTATAATTTCCTCAGTGTTTTCTTTTTCCTGCATCTCTTCTTTGAGCCTTTCTATATCCTTTGGCACCTCCTCCAAGAGCCTTTCCCTTCTTGCCCTGTTCTCCGCCACCGCCTGCGAGTATTCCCAATCTATTTCTTTGATCTCTTCATAAAGCTGTCTTACCTCTTCCCTATAGTGAGAAAGGTCTTCTCCGTTCCAATAGAACCTTGCAGAGAAGGGCTCCGCCAAAGGATAAAATAGGGAAAGGCTAATTTCCCGCACATCTTTGGGTTTTTCTTCACACAGGTAATCCACCCCGTAAGAGACCACCTGAAGAAAACCCTTTAGCTCTGGGTTTGCAGTTTTCAAAGACAAGAGCTCCTCCTTCATTTTCAAAAGACTCAAGACGAACCTTTCAAAGCCCACCTCTCCCAAGGACACATTCACGGGCAAGCCATAAACCCTGTAGGGAATAGTACCTTGCCCTATATCCAGCAGAGCCCTTATGTCTCCCTCTGCACCCCCAAGTTTAAGATCCACCACATATAGAACTCCATCCGCTATAAACAGCAGGTCTGCGTTAGGATAGATGCCCGCAATCTGACTACTCTCTCCCAGTTGGTACTTTATAAACCTTATATCTTCTATATCTCTAAAGCCCTTTCCGTAGAAGGAACCTTCGTAATAGCCAAGCAAAAACAAAAATCGCAAGGTATTTTTATCGGTTTGTCCCAATCCCAAATTTTTAAGCTCTTGCGGAGGGTTTCCCAATTCAAAGGGCACATGCTCTTTAAGTTTTTCCCACGCAAAGGCGATCTCCTCTAACCCATTTTTAAGAAACTTAGATTTTATTTTTTCAAACCCACCCTCTTTAAAGCCCTCGTAATCCTCCACCCTGCCCCTCAAAAAGCCCAACTTAAAGGCAAACTCAAAAACATCGCCGAGAATTATATTTTGAGGATTCGCCATAGTTAGGAATTTTAAGGTTCAAATCATCGTTATAATACCCGCCTCATGCACGTTCGCATGCTGAAAGTTGATGTTGCCTTACCCAAAAACAGATGGAAGGATCTATTAGATCTTATCGCAAGGTTGGGTTTTTTCCACCCGGAAGAGTACAAGGGTGAAAACAAGGCGGTTTTGGATGATAAAGAGGAGGAGTTGAGGGGTAAGGCTAAGATGGTTTTAACCTTTATACGTGAAATTGAGGAGTTTTTTGGGAAGTTGGAAGGTTTGCCCAACAGGGGAGAACTGAACTTTGAAGAGGTTAAGAAAATTAGGGATGGGTTAATGACGCTGGTTAGGGATATAAACGGTTTTGAGGAGGAGCTTAGAAAGCTTATGGATTATTATGAGATAGCTGAGGAGATGGGGAAATTGGGTGGGGAAGGGTTTGAGGTTTTTGCAGTGGTTTTGGGTAGGGAGGAGGTGGGTTCAAAGGAGATGTTAAAGAGGTGGGCGGTGGAAAACGGGGTTGAGCTCTTTGAGAGAATAAAGGGAGATAGGGTTCTGATGTTTTTAAGGGCGAAGGCTGAGGATGCACCTAAAGTGAAGGAATTTTTGGAGGGAAATTCCTTCCCTGTTGCAAGGCCCCCAAAGGGATATAAGAGCCTTGAGGAGGTGAAGAGGGCAATAGAGGTGGAAATCCCAAATGCAATAAAAAATTTGAAGGAAACCGCAAGGATCTCCTTTGAAGGTATAAAGGAGTTCCTTGAGAGGCAAAAGTTCTTGGCGGAAGAAATAATGTTTTATCTGGAGGCGAAGGAAAGGTTTTTGGCGTTTTCAAAATTTTTGGTTTCGATTAAGGGTTGGATCCCGGCGGAACTTAAAGGGGAATTTGAGGGAGCAATAAGAAATCTTGATGAGAAAGCTTTTGTTAGGTTTTCCGAGCCAAAGAATTACGAGTATGAGAATGTCCCCGTCGTTCTAAAGAATTCCCCACCCGCATCTTATTATCAGGCTTTCCTTGAAATATACTCTCCCCCCGTATATAAAACCGTTGATCCCTCCGTATTTATATCCCTCTTTTTCCCGATATATTACGGATTTATGCTTGGGGATGCGGGGTATGGGATAGTTGGGATGTTCCTCTTCTGGCTCCTTTCAAACTCCTTTAAGGTCGGATCCGTAGGTTATAACCTCTCCATGGTGTATTTTATAAACTCAATCTTTGCCACGATCTTTGGGTTAATATTCGGCGAGATCTTCGGGGACTTTGGGATCAAACTGGGGATAATTACCCCGATTTTCCATAGAACACACGAGGTGATAGACCTTATCCTTATAGCGGTTGGGTTCGGTTTCTTCCAAATTCTTTTGGGTATGTTGCTGGGATTTTACAATTATTGGATTTTGGATCATAAAAAGCACGCTTACTTTGAGCTTGGTAGGTTCTTTGCCATATTGGGGATCCTTCTCCTTTTAATTTCTAACTTTAAAATGCCCGGAATAACGCCCGAATGGATGTACGAAATACCCGCGGAGTTGGGGTATGCTGGAATGCTTTCCATAGGGCTTGGCGTGGTTTTAACCTTAATCGGTGAAGGACCCTTGGGATTGATAGAGATATTTTCAGCTTTTGGGAACGTATTATCCTACGCGCGTCTTGCGGCGGTGGGTTTGGCTTCCGCAATACTTGCGGAGATAGCCAATAAATTCATAGAGCTTATGCCCGTACCTGCCTTTGCGATTTTGGTTGGGGTTGCGTTTCATATGTTAGCATTTGTTTTGGGTATAGTGGATCCCACTATACAGGGGATGCGTTTGCAATTCGTGGAGTTCTTTACGAAATTTTATGTACCCGCGGTTAAGTTGTTTAAACCTTTGAAAAAGGAGGGAAAGTATGGAGGGGAATTTTAGGAAATCGTTTGGGATAATTTTTGTACCCGTTTGGCTTTTGGGTTTCTTTTTGATAATGACAGTTATACTTTTCTCGCATCTTGATTCTTTGACGGAGAAAGTTGAACAATTTGGTATTTGGCCCTTAGTCGGAGCTGGACTCGCTGTAGGTCTTCCTCTCCTTGGATCCGCAATCGGGATAATACTTTTCCTCCTATCCAAACCCCCAATGAATACCCAAAGTAGTATGGCTTTAATGATATTAATTGAACCCGTGATATTGGGAGCAATAGTTTCATTTTTAATCCTGGTTATGTGAAAACTATGAAGAGGTTTTTAGGGATAATTATTTGGGTAATTACTGCTCTCTCTTTGCTATTTAGTTTATTGATGGCGGATGGGGGAACGGATAAAGGAATAATTTATCTTACGGCAGGGCTTGCAGTGGGACTTCCAGGCTTAGGCTCTGGGATCGGAATGGGACTTTTCTTTCTATCCAGGAGGCGTAAGAGAGACGAAACGGAGGAGTTAAAAAAGGAGACTGAACAGTTTGATCTCAGAATAATAGCAGTGTTATCGCTTTTTACAGCACCCGTTATATTCGGTTTTGTTGCCGCAATTTTGATATTAACTTTTGGAAAACAAGGAGGTGGAATATGAAGAAGCTTCTTAGGATCTTTTTGGGCTTAAATCTTGCCCTTGTTTCAACTTTCGGCATTCTGATGGCCGCAGAAGCCCCTGCGGGTAAAGGCTGGGCGGTATATCTTGGTGCCGGACTTGCTATAGCCCTTTCCGCCATAGCTACGGGTTACGCCCAGGCAAGGATCGGTTCCGCGGGCGCGGGTGCTTTGGCGGAGGATAAAAGCCTTCTGGTTCCGATCTTGGCTCTATTGGCCCTTCCAGAAACGATCGTGATATTGGGGTTCGTGGTTTCCATACTCATACTGATCCTGTAAGGTGGAAATAAGGGAACTTTTAGAGAGGGAGGCCCGTTCTAAGGTCAAGGAAATAATATCCGAGGCCGAGGAACGGGCCTCATCTATATTAAGGTCCGCCGAAGAGGAAAGGGAAAGGGTGCTTGAAGGGTACAAAATTAGGGCTCAGGAGGGCTTTCTGAGGGAGTACAACCTCGCCATCTCCAAGGCAAGACAGGAAGCAACGAGGATGATTTTACAGGAACAGCTTGAAATCCTGAAACTGGCAAAAGAGAAGGCTAAGGAGAAGCTAAAAGAAACCATAAATGATAGGGAAACCTACAAAGAGATCTTCAAAAATCTCGTGGATGAGGCAATAAGATATATGAAGAGGGATGTTGAAGTGAGGGTAAACCCTAGGGATAAGGGGCTGATTGAGGAGGTTTTAAGGGAGCTTCCGAGCGAATGGGTTATGAATCCACCGCAGGATTTCTCCGTTTGGGACGTGGATTTAAAGACTTGGAATGTGGTTGAGGATGATAAGGTATGGGCGGGTGCCCTTTTCGTTGATAAAAGGAGGAACTTTATTCTTAACAACGACCTTTTGATGCGTCTTGATAGAGCCTTCAACACTATGTTGGAAGAGTTTAAGGGAGAGCTGGGGGTTGAGGAAAGAGTTTGAAGGGGTTTTTAGGGAGATCCAGAAGGCGATCGTAGGAAACGAGGATGTAATAGAGAAACTTTTGGTATCCCTACTTTCGGAGGGACATGTTCTACTCGTAGGGGTTCCGGGTTTAGCTAAGACCCTGATGGTTAGGGCATTCTCAAAGACCCTTGACTTAACGTTTAGCAGGATCCAGTTTACGCCAGATCTTATGCCTACGGATATAACGGGGACGGAGATATTCAGGGATGGGAAGTTTGAGTTTTCAAAGGGACCAGTTTTCGCAAACGTGATCCTTGCGGATGAGATAAACAGGGCGCCTCCTAAAACCCAATCCGCGCTCCTTGAAGTTATGCAAGAAAAGAGGGTAACCTACGGTGGAAAGGTTTATGATGTTCCAAGGCCCTTTTTTGTCCTTGCAACCCAAAACCCAATAGAACAGGAAGGAACTTATCCTTTACCGGAGGCACAACTTGATAGGTTCCTAATGGAAATAGACTTGGGGTACCCTTCCTTTGAGGAAGAGGTAAAAATAGCGGTTTTGGATGGGTTCAGAAAACTTGAGGAAGTAAGCAAGGTTTTGGACAAGGATGAGATTGGGAATTTCCAGAGGGAGGTTAGGGAAATACCCGTACCCGAGCATGTGGTAAATTACGCTGTATCTTTGGTGAGAAATACAAGGCCCGAAAACCCGGATTCTCCAAAAATTGTGAAGGAATTCGTCAGGTATGGGGCAGGTCCTAGGGCTTCTCAGTTTTTGATATTATCATCAAAGGCTCTCGCATTTATTAGGGATAAAGCAGTGCCAACAACGGAGGAGGTAAGGGAGCTCTTTCCTTACATAGTTAAGCATAGGATAATCTTGCATTTCCGGGCAGAGGCGGAGGGGATAAAGGTGGAGGAGATATTGAATGATGTTTTAAAGAGCGTTAAGGCGGATAGGTTTTAAGATAATTTCCCTTTTGGGGATAAGGGTAACTTACAGGAACATTTACGGTGCAAGGATGGTTTTGTATAAGGATTATGGAGCAATTTATGTTTGGGGTAAGGGTGAAAGGGGAACTTTGGATTTTATAGCAAAGAACCTAAAGGAGGGAGATGTGTTTGTTGATGTTGGAGCTTATGTGGGATTTTTCACAATATTTGCAAGTAAAATCGTGGGGGAAAGGGGTAAAATTTTAGCCTTTGAACCCAACCCTACCGCATACTCTATACTCCTAGAAAACTTGAAATTAAACGGGTGCAAAAATGTTAAAGCTTTCAACTTCGCCCTAGGTTCAAAGGAGGGATGGGGTTTCTTAAAGGTTAAGGGAATTTCAAGCGATACCGCAACTTTTTTATACGGCAAAGGGGATTTAAAGGTTAGGATTAGAAAACTGGATGAGGTTTTAAAGGAGGAGGGAATAATTAGGGTTGATATGGTGAAAATTGATGTGGAGGGTTGGGAAAACGAAGTTTTAAAAGGGATGGAGCAAACCTTAAAATTTAAACCTATACTCATAGTTGAAAACGGACCCTTGTTTTCCCTTGGTTATTTTTACCTTTTGGATTTGGGATATAAGGCTTACAGATTCACCATCAACAAAAACTTTGTTTCCCTCTTAATTGAAGTTGATGACATATATAACGCCCCCATATACGACAATATAATTTTCATTCCGAAATGAGCCAATATGCGCTTTTAATCGGACTTCTGCTCATTCTATTTGCGTTGGCGGTGTTGGTTGCTTATTTAATAGCAAGGATAAAGGAACTGTCCGAACAGGTTAAGGAATACGAGAAAAATATCGCAGTTTTAAACAAGCAGGTAGAGATATTGGAAAAGGAACGGGCGCAACAGGATAGGATTAAAGAAGAGTACGAAAATCAGCTTGAGGTATGGAAACAGAAGAATGAGGAATTGTTTGAACAGCTTAAAGAATACGAAAAGAATATCGCGGTTTTAAATGAGCAGATGGACAAGTCGGCATATGAACGGGCGCAAAAATTGTTTGAGGAATGGAAAGAAAAGGAACTTGAAGTTATTAAGAAAGATTACGAAAATCAGTTTGAGAAATGGAAGCTGGAGTATGAGGAGAAGATCAGAGAGGATGCTGTAAAAAAGAGTTTATCAACCATTTTGGGCAAAGTGGGTGAGGAGATTAAATTGAACCGAAGGATTTTAGGCATATCGGAACCCCCATTGACTATGTTGCTTTTAAAGGACTATCCAATGGAAAGGTTGAGGAGATAGTGTTTATAGAGGTGAAGACCAGTAATTCCCCTTCCCTGTCGGATCGGGAAAAAGAGGTAAGAAAAGCGGTGGATGAGAAAAGGGTAAGATTCGTCATGATCAACTTGAAAGAGGAGCTATATAATTTCCGTTTTGAATGAAGGTTTTTGGGTTTTATAGGGAGGATGCGCCCGGTGTTGATTTAGCCTTTTCCACGTTGCTACCAAAACCGATAGAATACATCCTATTGGGCGATAGAGTTTTAAGTTTTAGTAAGATCTCGGGATATATTTATGGGTACAAGGGTGTAATATTGAGGTATGGTGATCTGGAGACAGGTCCGATATTTTACTCGGATTCTGGATTTTTCTCCGACAGCATAGGCGCCCTATACTTGGTTGGGGTTCCACCGGATTACGAAAAATGTAAGGAATTTATAGAGAAGGGGGATTTTGAGGGATTTACCCCCTTGAAATACACAAAGAGGATAGGGGGGAAAGTGAGGATAAGATTTGAAGGTGGTTTAAGGTTTGAGGTTTTGGGAGAGGGAGGAGTTGAAATTTTTGAGGGGGAAATTGGAAGGTTTGAAGTTTTACCGCAAATTTATGGGAAGCTTTGGTTTTTAAAGCTTGCCCTTATGAAGGGAGAAAAAAGGAAGAGGGCTCTGACGGTTGAAAGATGGTTTCAAACCCACTCGTCCTGAAACACGAACCACATATCCGTGTATTTATAAACGAACTCGTAAAGGTTTTGGGCGAACCATTCAAGGGCATCGTTAATATCCTTCGGGTAATAGGGACCCAAAATATATCCTCTGTATTTTCCTTTAGGGCCCGTTGGAACTCCACACCCAAAGGCCAATGGGGTTTTTGTTTCAACGGATAAAGAGGCAAAACCCGTTGGAAAGTACTTTTTACCCCTACCGAAGTCTAAGATTATCCCTTTCTTTTTAATGTCCCTATCCGAAACGAGATAAAGGAACTGTCCCTCCTTTATCGCGGAAAGGAGAATTGGATAAGAGCCACCCATAGGGATTATCTTCATACCGAACTTCTCCCTCCTCTTCAAAAACTCCCTATACCATTCGTTTGAGGGAACCTCCGCCACTGCAACACCCGGAAAACCCAATAGGGATGCGAAGTTCGCCAACATCTCGGGCATACCTATGTGTGCGGTGGTAACTATCAGAGCTCTACCCTTCTGTTTGAACCACTTAAACACCTCCAAATTTTCAACACTTTCAAGCCTACCTAAAACCTCCTCCGCGGTCATATAAGGTAAATAAAGGGTATCCGTTGTAAGTCCCCAAAAGTTTATGAATGTCCTTTCCCAGCCCTCCGTGTTTCCCCTTACCATAAGGAAGTTCTTCTTTACGACCCCCGCCCTCCTCCTTGCAAGCCTTGGCTGAATTTTACCGAAGGATATTAAAAGTTCCTGCGTAATCTCATAACCCAAACTGTAAGATGCAAAGGTGAATGCTTTCAAGAGAAGAAGGGTAGAGTTCCTTTTAAATTCCACCCTCAAGGTGATATTTTAAAGTTTTCAGCCTTATAATATTCGTTGCTATGTTGATGCTCCTTTTGAGTTTGGAGAAGGCGAAGGATTTTTCCCTTAAGGGGATAGACGGGAAGGAGTATAAGCTTTCAAACTTTAAAGGTAAGGTGGTGGTATTGGACTTCTGGGCAACCTGGTGCCCACCCTGTAGGGCATCCCTACCCTTCTTTGAGGAGCTTCATAAGAAGTACAAGGACAAGGGGCTTGTGGTTGTTGGAATAAGCGTTGATATAAGCGAGGGAACGGTTAAGAAATTCGTCGAAAGCAAGGGTTTAACATATTTAATACTCCTCGATAAGGAAAACCTCGTATCCGACCTATACAACGTCTTCTCAATACCCACCACCCTAATAATAGACCAAAAGGGGAACATAGTAACGAGAAAGGTGGGATTCTCGAAAGACCATGCCCACTACTACGAGGAGACGGTAAGGAAATTACTTGGGGAGAAGTGCGAAGGATACCCCTGCTAGCATACGAAAAATCTCCATCTCCTGAAGAGGTAATAAAAAGGGCTGAAGCTTGGGGAAAGATATTTTCCGCAAAGGATAAGGGAGAGCCAATAGAAGTGGTTATAACGAAGAAGGTTAAACCCCAGATATACGAGATTTTATTTGAAGACACCGTTAGGGGGCTTTTGAAATCACCCGAGGAGCATAACATAGGCGAGAAGGTTAAGGCGAAGATCGTGATCGCGGATTATGTCAAAAAGAAGCTCAGAACAAAGTTGTACAAAGAGGAAAAGGTTCTTAAAGTGGGTTCAGTAGCAAGGGGTAAGGTATTGAAAGTCTCAGGGGATGGAGGGCTCGTGGTTTCCGTAGAGGGTAAAAAGGTGTATATACCAAAAAATAGGCTTGGATCCGCAAGGACGTTTTCCCTAAAGGACCTTAAAAAGGGGGAGGTGGAGTGCCTAATTTTGCGGGTAGATAGGGGAAAGGTAATTGGTGAGATCTTAAGGGTGAGAATATGAAGTTCTTCCTTTTGACCATTATTATTTTCTTATCTTGCGGTGGTAAAAAGGAGAAGAAGGACCCTTGGGATGAGTACCTTCCGAAGGTTCAGGCTATGTTCGAGGAGGCGGGTTCCGACACATCCGCACTAAGCGCTCTATCCGATTCCCTATACAAATTTTATAAGACTCATACCGAAAGCAAGGGTAGAAAGGATGCCTTATATTATGCCTGCAACTGGGCTTACGCCTCCTTTAACTTCGTAAAAACCGTTGAGAGATGCGGGGAATTTGTCCAGCAGTATCCCGGAAGCTCCAAGGCCGAGGATGCTTACAGGTTCTTAGGTTATTCCCTGTTGAACCTTAAGAAGTTTGATCAGGTTATAGAGGTTATGACTCAATTTATAAACAACTATCCGGATGCCGCAACTTTGGGGTACGCATACAAATACAGGGGTATAGCCTTAACTTACAAGGGAAGGTATAAAGAGGCGAGGGCGGACCTTGAAAAAGCCAAGGTTATGCTTGAGGCCCTTGGGAGATACGAGGAGATAAAGGAGATAGATGAGGCCCTCAAAAAGTTAAAATAAACCCGCTTATAATTCCCGCTTATGATAACTTTGTCAAACCTTTCGCCTAAGCCTGGCGCAAAGAAGGAGAAAAAGAGGGTAGGAAGGGGTATTGGTTCCGGATTGGGAAAGACTTCGGGAAGGGGGCATAAGGGTCAGAAGGCGAGGGAAGGAGATCCAAAGCCCGTATGGTTTGAAGGGGGACAAACCCCGATTTATAGGCGTATCCCAAAGAGGGGATTTAAAAGCCCTTTCCCTAAGGAGTACGACGAGGTGAATTTGGGGCAAATAGATAAGAAGTTCTCACCGAACGAAATCGTCAGCCCCGAAACTCTAAAGGAAAGGGGTCTTATAAAGGGCAAGCTTGAGGGGAAACTTATAAAGATCTTGGCAAAGGGTGAGCTCACAAAACCCCTAATCTTTAAGGGGATACATGCCTTTTCAAAGAAGGCTAGGGAAATGATAGAGAAGGTGGGTGGGAGGATAGAGTAGATGGAGAGGATTTTCAGGGTAATAAGTGGTCTCTGGGAAGTAAAGGATATAAGGGATAGGATCCTTTTTACCCTGATAGTCATATTCTTCTATAGGGTGGGGACGCACATACCCATACCCGGCGTAAACGCCTCCGCTCTGGCGGAATACTTCAGGGTAGCTCTCCAGAATACATCTTTCGGGATGTTTGATATATTCGCGGGGGGAGCTTTATCAAGGGCGGCAATTTTCGGTCTGGGTATAATGCCCTATATATCCGCATCAATAGTAGTACAGCTTTTGTCATCAACCGTTCCCTATTTTGAGAGGCTTCAGAGGGAGGGGGAGCATGGGAGGAGGATATTGAACAGGTATAGCAGGTGGCTGACGGTTTTAATATCCGCCCTCCAGTCCTTCGGTATAGCTTCCTTCCTCCAGTCCCTCACGAGTCCATCCGGACTTCCCGTTGTTCCCAACCCGGGCCCCTTATTCCTAATCTCCACCATGCTTTCCTTGGTAGGAGGCTCGGTCCTTTTGATGTGGATGGGTGAGCAGATAACGGATAGAGGAATAGGGAACGGGGCATCGGTTTTGATATTTGCGGGCTCTTTGGACTCTCTACCTAACGAAATAATAAGCACCTATACCCTTTGGAAGAACGGGGCAGTTTCAACCCAATCTGTGATATTTATGATAGTCTTTTTAGTGGTACTTACGGGTTTGGTGGTGATCGCAACGGAAGTCCATAGGAAGGTTCCAATAAGCTACGCGAAAAGGACGGTGGGAATTTCTCCCACGCGTCAGACGGGATACCTTCCCCTAACCATAAACACCGCGGGGGTTATGCCCATAATATTCGCCCAAAGTATCCTCCTATTCCCACAAACCGCCTTCACCTTCACAGGTGAAGGTTTCTTTTCGGGTTTGGCAGCGTATTTCCAGCCCGGAACCTTAACACATGACATTGTTTACGCTCTACTTATAATTTTCTTCGCCTATCTTTATACATCAATTGTTTTCAACCCAAAGGATGTTGCGGATAACCTCCAGAGGGCCTCTGCTTTTATACCCGGCGTAAGGGCGGGTGAGGAGACGGCGGAATATATAGACAGAATAATGACGAGGCTCATACTTCCGGGTGCTTTATTCTTCTCCCTTGTCGCCATAGTTCCTTACCACGTATCCACAGCCTTAAACATCCCGTTATACTTTGGTGGAACGAGGCTTTTAATAATCGTCGGTGTCGCCTTAGATATACTCCAAAAGCTGAACTCTTACCTCATTATGTACAGGTATGAAAGCCTTGTGGGAAGAGCGAAAGTTAGGTCATGGAGAGGAATAGGTATAGAATAATATTTTTGGGGCCTCCGGGAGCGGGAAAGGGTACCCAGGCGGAGAGATTAGCGGAGGATTTAAAAATTAAGAAGATCTCCACTGGGGATATACTGAGGGAAGCGGTGGCAAAGGGGACGGAGCTTGGACAAAGGGCCAAGTCATATATGGAAAGGGGGGAACTCGTACCAGACGAGATAATTTTGGGGATAATAGAGGAAGCGATAAACGATGAAGAGGGCTTCATCCTTGACGGCTTCCCAAGGAACATAAATCAGGCTAAGGCTTTGGACGAGATGCTTTCAAGGAAAGGTTTAAATATAACCCACGTAATATTCCTTGATGTTCCCGATGAAGAGATAATTAAGAGGATAGCTTACAGGAGGGTTTGCTTAAAATGCGGGGCAGTTTATAACCTGATATTCAACCCTCCCAAGGAAGATGAGATATGTAACAACTGCGGTTCAAAGCTCGTTCAGAGGGAGGACGATAGGGAGGAGGTTGTAAGGAAAAGGCTGGAGGTTTATAGGGGTAGCACGGAGGCTTTGGTAAAGATATACGAGGAGAGGGGAGTACTAAGAAGAATAAATGGACTTGGGGATAGGGAAGAGGTTTTCAGGAGGATAAGGGGGGCTTTATGATAATCCTCAAGAACGAGCTTGACCTTATAGGCATGAGGGAATCCGCGAAGATAGCATCCTCAGCTTTGCGCTTGGCAAAGAGGATCATAAGGGAAGGAATAACCGCCAAAGAGATAGACGAAGCCTTAAGGGATTTCATCATATCAAAGGGGGCAAAGCCTTCGTTCCTCGGGTATAAAGTTGAAGGAAAAATTTACAATTACAGCACTTGCGTTTCCATAAACGAGGAGGTGGTACACGGTTTGCCTTTGGAAAGTAAGATCCTTAAGGGTCCTATGCTGGTAAAGGTGGATGTTGGTGTGGAATTTGACGGGTACCACTCGGATACCGCCTGGACGTTTTCCCTTGGGGATGTTCCCGATAGGATGGTTCTTTTGATGAAGGCTACCAAGGAGGCCCTGTATAGGGGGATAGAGTCCGCAAAGCCCGGAAAGAGGGTATCAGATATAACTTACGCAATATACGAAACCGTAAAGAGATACGGTTTTGAGCCCGCAAGGGGGGTTACGGGTCATGGCATAGGCTTGGATCTCCACGAGGATCCCCTAATATTCAACCACCCAGATGATATAGATTCGGATTATAAGATAAAGCCTGGTATGGCCCTTGCGATAGAACCTATGATCACCGCGGGAAATGGGCATGTGAAAACCGGAAAGGATGGTTGGACCATATCCACCAAAGACGGAAGCTGGTCCGCTCATTACGAGCATACGGTGTTCATAGGAAAGGAAGGACCAATAATACTGACGGAGGATATAGATGTCTAACAAGATGATCCAGATGGAGGGGACGGTAATAGAGGTTTTACCAAACACCCTTTTTAGGGTTAAACTTGACAACGGAATCGTGGTTTTAGCGCACCTTGGAGGGAAGATGAGGGTGAGGTTTATAAAGATAGTGCCAGGTGATAGGGTGGTTGTGGAAATAAGCCCTTACGACCTAACTAGGGGTAGGATCATTCAGAGAAAATGAAGGTAATTGAAACTTCAATAATAGGGGGAAATTACGAGCACTTTTTCTGCGAACCCTTCGATTACGATGGGGATTTTCCGTATGTTTTTATAAAGATTGAAGGGGAAGAAAAGCCAATATTGGTTAAGATCCTAAAGTTTAGGGACCCGAGACCTAAGGATAACCTAAGGGTTGCAAGCTTCCACAGGAACACCTCGCCCAACGAGGTAAAACAAATTATGACAAATATGGTTAGGGGAATAATCTGGGAGAATAAAATACCCGCGAAGGTAAAGGATTCATCTTTTGACCCTAAAATGGGGGTTTTAACGGTAGAGTACGTATCGGAAAAACCTCAGGATTTTAGATCCATTGTCCCATTTTTGGCAAAGCACCTTCACGTTAGGGTGGAATTTGTTTTTAAGGATTACGTAAAGTACGCACAAGAGGTGGGTTTGATAGATAGGTGTGGGCTTGAGCTATGCTGTAAGGTTTTCTTAAAAAACATACCCACGGTTTCGCAGGATATGGCAAGGAGGCAGTACCTGTTTGCCGCTCCGGATAAGCTCACGGGTGTATGCGGGCGCCTGTTATGCTGTTTAACTTACGAATTACCATTTTACGATGAGGTTTCCCAAAGGTTTCCCAAGCTGAATACAATTGTAAAAACTGAAAAGGGGGAAGGTAAGGTTATTGAGGTAAACGTTATCGCGGGTTATTACGTTCTATTTTACGAGAATGGGACAAAGGAGAAGGTGAAGGTTGATATATAAGATCCGCGAAAAATTCTCGGATTTCCTTGATGAGCTTGAAAAGTCGTTGGAAAGGGAAGCGGAAAATTTCAATATACCAAAATATCTAATAAAGGGCAAGAGGCTCAGGGGGATTATTTCTTATATAAGCGGAAATATACACAAGGTCCCAAGGAAGATTTCTTTGAAGGTTGCCTATGCCCTTGAGATGGTTCATGGTGCGTCATTAATACACGATGATATTATGGACAACGCGGAAACAAGGAGGGGAGGGAACGTCCTAAACCGTATCCTTCCAACTTCCACCGCGGTGATAATTGGGGATATTTTATTTACCAAGGCTTTGAGGGAAATTTCGGAGTTTCCTTTGTTTTTCAGGAGACTTACAAACGCGGTTTATGAGATGGCTTTGGGACAATACATTGAGGATACGGTGAAGATTTCCGACGAGGATACATACCTTGATGTAATATACAAGAAGACCGCAACTTTATATGAAGTGGCCTTTGAGGCTGGGGCTTTATTGTCGGGTTTTGAGGATCCGATTTTGAGGGATGCCGGTAGGATGTTCGGTATGGCGTTTCAGATCTTAGACGATTGTGAAGACTACTTAGAGGATGAAGGAAAGCCCACCCTACCCCATATACTTGAAAGCTTGGGAGCAAAAGACCCAATAACCCTCTCAAAAGATAAAGCCTCGTTCTACCTCAGGGGGGCGGAGTGGAACCTGGAAAGGTTGGGGTATTTGGGGGAGTTTTGGGATTTGCTTGAGTATATGTGGGAAAGGGTATGAACTTCAGGAAAATTCTGGAGGATATGGGTTTGAAGGTGGAAACCGATATAATCGCGGATGACCTAATATCCGCCCTAAACATTTTTTCCGTCCCAGAGGGGTACTTTCTTAGGGAATGGGAGGATCTTAAAAATTTTTTTCAGGGTAGGTTTAATGAGGGAGAAAGTTTAAAAGTACTTTCGGTGGGGTGCGGTAGGGGTGAGGAGGTTTATACGATAAAATATCTATGCGAAAAACTAAACTTAAACTGCTACGTGGTCGGTTTGGATCTTTCCTTAAAGAACCTGATTATGGCAAGGGGAGGGATATATACCTCCTTTTCCTTGCGCGGGGCAAGGGAAAACTTTCTGATACAATGGGGAAATATGTGGAGGGTCCCTTTCAAATACTGGAAGGGGAACGATTTTGTCCTGGGAAATCTGCTAAGATTACCTTTTAAAGATTGTTCCTTCGATGCGGTAATTTGCAAGAATACCTTGATGTATATAAGGGAGGAGTTTTTAAGAAGAGCTTTAGAGGAGATGGAAAGGGTGGGTAGGTTTGTGTATCTTGGTAAGTTTGATGTACTCCACTTGAAAAATTTGGGTATCCTTTAAAATTTTCCCTTGATCTCCGCGGTTATACCTTTTAGGAACGAAGAGAAAAACTTAATTGGAGTTTTGGAGAGTTTGAAAAAGAGCCTGAGTTTCTCGGGGGAGGATTACGAGATAATAGCGGTGGATGATGGTTCAACGGATAGGACACCAGAAATTTTGAAAAATTTTGGAGGGATAAAGGTGATAAGGATAGATAATAAAAGTGAGAGTGCGGTTGGAAAGAACTTTGCCCTTTGGTTGGGGGCAAAGGCATCAGGGGGGGAAATTTTGCTATTTTTGGATGCGGATGTAAGGTTGGAGGAAGGCTCAATCAAAAAGGTTCTACCGATTTTAAATTCTTACGATCTCGTATCAATAAGTCCAAAGCAGATAAACGATTCACCCCTTTCCGCGAGTTTACAACCCTTCGTTTTTAAGTTCCTTTCATCAATTTACGAACCAAGAAAAATTTCGGATCCGAAGAGCAAAGTGGTTGCGGCGAATGGGCAGTTTATTATGATAAAACGAGAAGTTTATTTTAAGGTTTGCGGGCATAAAGCGGTGATATCAAGGGTCTTAGAAGATGTTGAACTTGCAAGGAACGTTAAGTATTCGGGTTTTAAGGTATTCTTGGGAAATGGAAAGGATTATGGGATAAAATGCAGGATGTATGATAACTTTAAGGATATGTTGGACGGATGGTCAAAGAACTTATACTTTTTATCCTTCGGAAAGATATATCTTCCCTTAACCTTTGGACTTATGCACCTCTTTGAGGCTTTGGCCTTTTTATTTCTTATCATATACTTCGCTGGGGTGAGAGATTACGGGCTCGCGTCCGGAGTTTTTTTACTATCAAACCTTTATACATTTTATACCTTCAGGAACCATCAGGAATTTTATACGATATTCCACCTCCTTGTAGGCTCAATCCTCTTCATTTTTGTTTCATTAAGGTCTTGGTATTGGGTGAAGTTCAAGGGGGGAGTTTATTGGAGGGGGAGATTCATAAAGGTTCGCCCTTAAAATACCCCATAGATGATCTTGGATTTTCTTAAGGAAAGGTTCGGGATAGAAGAGGGGGTTTTTGAGGGTTTTAAGTTTGTTAAGTTGGGGGATGATGTTTGGATAATGTCCGAGGATGTACCCCAGAAACTGCACGGTATAAACAGGGTTGGATTGAGGTTCGCAAGGGGCATTTCAAGAAATCCGAAAATTACAACCGCCGTTTTTCAGCTCTTCGGAAAATTTGCAACAAAGAATATCATCTATATAGATGAGGAACAGCTGAAGGATTACATCATGGGAAAGGACGTTGAGGTGGGGGAGATAGAGGGGGTAGAGAGAGGGCAAGTGATAGTGAAATTCAAAGGGGATGTAATAGGTTCGGGACTTTACGATGGAAGGGTAATAAAGAACCAGATACCGAAAGCCAGGAGGATATTATGAACAGGAGGGAGGAGTTTAGGGTAAAGCTTGAAGAGATCCTGAAGAGGGGGGATAAGGAGGAACTTGAAGAATATGCGGTTGAGGCTTTAAAGATGGGCTGGTATAAATATTCCTATTACATCGTGAAGAGGTATCTGAAGCTGGGGTACGAATATTCAGAAAGCATAGATTTCTCAAAGGGTGTTGTTACAGCTATGATGGGGTTTAATATGAGGAAGGCATACAAAAGGGCAAGGTTTAAGGACACGAAGATGTACATCCTTGAGATAGTGGGTTTGAACGATAAGGCTTACCCTTACTTTGAAGAGGCTTTTGAGCCTTACAAGGAGGAGATGCCCGCTTCGTATATGTACAGGTATTATCTTTACAGGATGTTTAAGGGGGAAATTCCCGATGTGAGGGAGGATTTTGAGTTTAGGACGGAGGTTGAAAGGAATAACATTAAACTGGCAAAGGGGGTTGTGGAGATGATGAAGGGGAACCTTGAAGACGCACAAAAAACACTCTATGAAAACCTTCAAAATACTTTGGATCGTGGGTACGACCACACTTCAATGTTCATCTTTAGGTTTTTGATCCCCATAGTTTATAAGCTTCAAGGTAAGGAACCCGCTAAAACCCTTTTGAGCTTAGCTAAGGATGTAGCGAACGATACGGGAAACAGATGGTTCTTTGAGATGTTTGAAATATACAGGTGGTTCCTTGATGGCACATTTCCCGAGTATGTTGAAGATAAAATAAGGTTTTTTGTAAATAGGTGGGCAATGATACACGAGCTTATGGCGAGGGGCTACCTGCACAGGGAGGGGAAGGATCAATCAAGGAGGATAGAGCATATAGTAAAGAATCACCATCATTTTCATGATCTGAAGGTTTTGGAGATGTTTGGGGTGATCAGGTAAAGGGAAAATGGGGCTTAAAAGCTAAGGATAGGGCAAGCCACCCCACCGACCACCTCATAAAAACTCTCTTATCGTTTTTACCATTAAAAACCCTTCCATTTTCATCAACAAGATTCCTTAAAGCCCAATCCTCCAATTTCTTCGCTCTACTTTTATCCCCAAATATTTTAAAGGTTATTATTG
>Ga0272445_1000932_pt1 | contig 24530 bp, 25 predicted proteins | sample YNPCB0031_FD_194404 | JGI IMG/M metagenome (GOLD analysis project Ga0272445, IMG submission 194404) | Hot spring sediment microbial communities from Yellowstone National Park, WY, United States - YNP-CB-003-1 | ecosystem: Environmental > Aquatic > Thermal springs > Hot (42-90C) > Sediment... | reverse complement strand
GGCCCTGATGGTGCGAAGCGCCCTGGGCCTAAAGGAGACCCCCAGGCCCAGCCACCTAGCGGACGCCCTGGCCATCGCCCTCACCCACGCCTTCTACGCCCGTCTGGGAGCGGCCAAGCCCCTTTGATCCTGTTTCCTTCGGCCTACCATGCCTGGTAACTTCCCCAGGAACCTTTCGCCGGGGCCCCCATGCTGGCGCAAGCCAGCATGGGGTGGTATGAGGGCTATATCCAGCCTTTGCGGGCGGCGTAGCGCAGAAGCTCGCTCCGCGAAGCGAGGCCCAGCTTCTCCATTCCCCGCTCCCGGTAAGTGGCCACGGTCTTCTCGGAGATCCCCAGCTTCTCCGCCACCTCCTTGTGGGAAAGCCCCTGGGCCAGAAGGCGGAGGACCTCCTCCTCCCGGGGCGAAAGGGGAGCCTCCTCGGCGCTTTCCCGCACCAGCTCCATGGCCAGGCGCATGGCCAGAGCGGGGTTCAGGTACCGCTCCCCCCGGGCCACGGCCAAGACGGCGTCCAAAAGCTCCTGGTCCACGGCCGCCTTGCTGACGTACCCCTGCCCCCCGGCCTGAAGAAACCCTCGCACGTACTCCAGGTCCTCGTGCATGGAAAGGGCGAGAAGCCTGAGCTCGGGGAACCGCTCGCGAAGCCTCTGGCAAAGGGCGATGCCCGTGCCGTCGGGGAGGGAGACGTCCAGGATGGCCACGTCCGCCTGGACCTTCTCCAGAAGCTCCAGGGCCTCCCGGCAGCTGCCCGCCTCCCCCACCACCCGCACCGGGCCCCTGGCCTCCAGCAGGTGGCGGAGCCCGCTCCGCACCAGAAGGTGATCCTCCACCAGCACCACCCGGATCATGCGGCCACCCCTATGGGAAGCCTAACCTGGACCCGGGTTCCCTGGCCAGGAGCGCTTTCCACGGAAAGACGCCCGCCTAGGAGCTCTACCCGCTCCCGCATGCCCAAAAGCCCCTGGCGTCCCGGGTCCACCGCCTCAGGGTCAAACCCCCGGCCCTCGTCCTCCACGAAGACCCGGACCTCCCCCAAGACCTCCACCACCCCCACCGAGGCCCGGGGGCTTCCCGAGTGCCGGGCCACGTTGGTGAGGGCTTCCTGTACCACCCGGTAGACCACGGTCTCCAGCTCCTGGGGCAGGGGACGGGTGAGGTGGAGGGAAAGGTCCACCTCCACCCCCGTGCGCTCGGCGTACTCGCGCACGTAGCGCCGGAGGGCCGCCTCCAGGCCCAGGTGGTCCAGGACGCTGGGCCTGAGGTCCAGGGCCAGGCGGCGCACCTCGGTCAGGGTATGGCGGGCCAGCTCCTTCAGGGCCTCCGCCCGGTCCCCGGGGAGCCCCTCGAGGCCCAGGATCAAGCCGGTGAGGGCCTGGCCCACCTCGTCGTGAAGCTCCCGGGCGATGCGGGCCCTCTCCTCCTCCTGGGCCTTGAGCCAGGCCTTCAGAAGCCTCGCCCGCTGCGCCTCCTTCTCCGCCAGGGCCTCGTAGAGGCGGGCGTTCTCCAAGGCGGTGGCCAGGGGTCCTGCCAGGGCCTCGAGGAAGGCCCTCAACCAGGCCTCCTCCACCTCCGGCCGTCCATGGAGGACCAGGGCCCCGTGAGGGGGGACAGGCACCGCGACCCCCTGGGGCCGGACCACGACCTGGCGGGAAGCCAGGGCCTCCTGGGCCAGGGAGGCCACCCCACCCAGGGGGCAGCGGTCCCGGCAGGCCTCGCAGTGCACCACCCGCCCGGAGAGCCAGAGATCCCCACAGGTGAAGCCCAGCTCCCGCACCAAAAGGCCCAGCACCCTCTCCGAGAGGGTGGCCAGGTCCAGGGCGTGCATCTCGGAAAGGAGGCGGTTTAAAAGCCTTAGGTCCCGCTCCCGCCGCCGCACCTCGGCCCCCATGGCGTTGAGGGCCCTGCCCAGAGCCCCAAGCTCATGGGGGGGCTCGGGGAAACGGGCTGGCTGCCCCTCTTTCAGGCGGCTGGCTTCCTGAACCATCAGGGAAAGGGGCTCCAGGAGGCGGGCAAGAAAGAGGTAGCCCAGAGCTCCCCCCAGACCCACCGCCCAGAGAAGTCCAAAAAGGCCCGCCCACACCACCCTTGAGAAGGAGGCCACCAAGGGGGTCCGCTCCAGGCCCAAGCGCACCACCCCCGCCTCTCCTCCCATGATCCCGGCCTCCACCTGGTACACGGTCTTGCCGCCCACCTGCAGGACCTTCTCCCCACCCAAACGGGCCAAGGCCTCGGGTACCCCCCCGCTTAGGGTATGGGCCACCACCTCCCCCCGGGGGTTCAGGATGTAGACGTAGGCCAGGTGGGGGTAGCGGTCCTTAAGGTGGCGGAGCTTCTCCTCCACGGCCAGCCGATCGGAAAGCAGAAGATCGTCCAGGACCAGAAAGGACAGGTCCCGGGCCAGGCCCCGGGCTTCCTGCCAGAGGGCCCGTTCCCCTTCGGCCAGCAAAAAGAGCCCACCTCCAAGAAGGAGCATCCCCCCCGTGGCCAAGGCGGCCAGCAGAACGGTGAAGAAGAGCTGCTGCACGAGCCCCCACCTCACGGCAACACCTCCCGGGCCCGCCGGTAGACCAGGCGGTACGCCTCGCCCGTAGCCGGAACGAAGCCCTCCAGGTAAAGGGCCTTCAGGGCCTCCCTGCCCTTGGGCGTGGCCGCGAAGGCCAGGATGGCCTGGCGCAGACGCTCTTTGCTCTCCTGAGGAAGCCCCTTAAGCACCACCACCGGAGGGGCGGGGTCCTGGGGCCCTTCCCAGAGGGGACGAAGCCCCGGCACCCCCAGGGCCTCGTACACCACCGCGTCCACCGCCGCCCCCTCGGCCAGCCCCTCCTTCAGGGCCATCAGGGCCCGGTCGTGGCCATAGGTGAAAAAGGCCCGGGCAAAAAAGCCCTCTCCCAGGTCCCGGGCCGCCAGCCGGGGCCAGGCGTGGCCGGTGTTGGAAAGGGGATCGGTGAAGGCGAAGGGCTTGCCGGCCAGTTGCTCCAGCTTCCGGTAAGGACCATCCGCCCGCACTAGGATGAGGCTCCGGTAAGGGACTTTTGGCTGGGTCGCCAGGATCACTTCCAAAAAGCCCTCCTCCACCCCCACCCCTGCGGCCAGGGAGCAGAGAAACCCCATCTCCGCCTCCCCGCGGCGAAGGGCCTCGAGGACCCCCGCGTAGGTTCTTCGGCCGAAGACCTCCACCCGCACCCCCAGGACCTCCCCCAGCCCCCGGGCCAAAACCCGGTAGGGCTCGGCCTCCTGGGGCGAGCGCATCCCCGCCACCACCACCCGCACCTCCCCACCCGCCACCCCTATCCGATAGGGCGGGGCCAGGGCCACCTGGGGAGGCCTGGCGCAGGCCACCAGGAGGAAGCACAGGAGAAGAAGCCTCATTACCCCCAGCATAGAAAAGGCTCAGGGGTACCAATGTCCCAAGGCCTGTCGGGAAAACTCCCGACACCTCTGTCCTACCTCCCACGGATACCCGGGCGGGGCCGAGCCGCCTAGCCTGGGGGAGGAAAGGAGGTGGGTATGGAACACACCCCCATGAACCCGGAGGAGAGGCGGCGCTTCCTGGCCAAGATGGCCAGCGCCGTCTTCGCCTCCATGGTGGCCCCCGGGCTCGCCCAGGGCACGCCCAGGCCCGAGGCGCCGGAGCCGGTGAACGAGGACGTTCTCCTCAGGATGCAAAAGGACCTGGAGCGGGCCCTGAAAAACCCGGGCCGCAAGTGGGGCATGGTCATTGACCTCAGGAAGTGCGTGGGCTGCCACGCCTGCACCGTGAGCTGCATGGCGGAAAACCGCCTGCCCCCCGGCGTGGTCTACCGCCCGGTCAGCGAGGAGGAGGTGGGCACCTACCCCAACGTCACCTACCGCTTCGTCCCCAAGCCCTGCATGCAGTGCGACAACCCCCCTTGCGTCCCCGCCTGCCCTTACGACGCCACCTGGAAGCGGCCGGACGGCATCGTGGAGATTGACTACGAGCTCTGCGTGGGCTGCGAGAAGTGCATCCCCCCCTGCCCCTACAACTCCCGCCACAAGGACGAGGGGGCCTACTGGACGGAAGGGACCCCGGGCCAGGGCAAGATGCCCTACGAGGCCCTGCCCGTCTACGAGTGGAACAAGAAGGTGGCCCGGGAGGACGAGGCCGGCCCCATGGACAAGGTGCGCAAGTGCCACTTCTGCCTGCACCGCATAGAGCGGGGCCTCCTCCCCCAGTGCGTGGTCACCTGCATCGGCCGGGCCACCTACTTCGGGGACCTCGAGGACCCCACCTCCCTGGTCTCCGAGCTGATCAAGAAGCCCAACGTCATCCGGCTGAAAGAGGAAGCGGGCACCAAGCCCCGCGTGTACTACCTGGTGTAGGAGGTGCGTATGGAAAAGCTTTCCCGGCGGGAACTCCTCAAGCTCTCGGGCGCGGGCGCCCTCCTCGGGCCCCTGGGCCTTGCCCTGCAAGAGGCCAGCGCCCAGGGCATGGAGGCCTACGAGGTGCAGCTGCCCGAGAACACCATCTACTCCTCCTGCCTCCAGTGCAACACCGGCTGCCCCATCAAGGTGAAGCTCTACCAGGGGGTGGCCAGCAAGATTGACGGCAACCCCCTCGCCCCCTGGACCTTCCGCCCCCACCTTCCCATGGCCACCGACCCCAACACCCTGGCCAAGGTGGACGGGGCGCTCTGCCCCAAGGGCCAGGCGGGCATCCAGACCGCCTACGACCCCTACCGCATCCGCCGCGTCCTGAAGCGGGCGGGCCCCCGGGGTAGCGGCAAGTGGGAGGAGATCCCCTTCCACCAGGCGGTGAAGGAGATCGTGGAGGGCGGAAAGCTCTTCGCCCACCTGGGAGACGAGCGCCACTACCCTGGCCTCAAGGAGGTCTGGGCCCTCAAAGACCCCGAGGTCATGGCCCGCATGGCCCAGGCGGTCAGGAACATCTGGGCGGAAAAGGACCCGGCGAAGAAGAAGGCCCTGGTGGAGAAGTTCAAGGAGGACTTCAAGGAGCATCTCCACACCCTCATAGACCCCGACCATCCCGACCTGGGACCCAAGAACAATCAGGTGGTCTTCGCCTGGGGCCGCCTGAAGGCCGGACGGGCCGACTTCATCCGCTGGTTCTTTGGCCAGAGCTTCGGCACCGTAAACCTCCACGGCCACACCACCGTCTGCCAGGGCTCCATGTACTTCACCGGCAAGGCCATGAGCGAACAGCCTACCTTTGATGGGGCCGGCAAGCTCTCCTGGTCGGGTGGGGCCAAGTTCTACTGGCAGGCGGACCTTTCCAAGGCCCGCTTCGTGGTCTTCGTGGGGGCCAACGTCTTTGAAGGCAACTACGGTCCGCCCCTGCGGGTGGGCTGGATCACGGAGAGGGTCTCCAAGGGGGAGCTGGAATACGCCATCGTGGACCCCAGGGGGCAGAAGGGGATCAAGGAGGCCAGCCGCTGGATCTCGCCCAAACCCGGGCACGACGCCGCCATCGCCCTCGGCGTCATCCGCCTCCTTTTGGAGTGGGGCAAGTACGACGCCAGGTTCCTCTCCGCCGCCAACAAAGGGGCGGCCAAGGCCATCGGCGAGGCCAGCTGGACCAACGCCACCTGGCTGGTCAAGATGAAAGACGGCCAGCCCGAAAGGCTCCTGCGGGCCAGCGACCTGGGCCTTCCCAAGCCCAAGGCCAAGGTGGGGGACAAGGAGGTGGAGCTGGACGCCCCCGTGGTCCTGGTGGAAGGAAAGCCCGTGGCCTTCAACCCCAACGACGAGGCCCAGGCGGTCTTCGGAGACCTCTTCGTGGACACCCAGCTTTCGGGTATCCCGGTGAAGTCGGCGCTAGAGCTCATCAAAGAAGAGGCCTTCAAGCACCAGGTCCAGACCTGGGCGGCCTTCGCCGGGGTTCGGGAGGAAGACATCCGCTTCCTGGCGGAGAAGTTTGCCCAGTACGGCAAGAAGGCCGTGGTGGATGTGCACCGCGGGGCCAGCCAGCACACCAACGGCTTCTACAACGTCTTCACCTGGTGGACCATCAACGCCCTCATGGGGAACTTTGACCATCAAGGCGGCTTCGTCCAGGCCAGCACCTACGACATCACCGGGGGCAAGGCGGGCGGCCCCTTCCCTCTGGCCAAGCTTCACCCCAAGCCCCTAAGCCCCTTCGGCATCAGCCTGATCCGCCACGACGTCAAGTACGAGCAAACCACCCTCTTTGAGGGCTACCCCGCCAAGCGGCCCTGGTACCCCCACGCCTCCGACGTCTACCAGGAAATCCTCCCCTCCGCGGCCCAGGGCTACCCCTATCCCGTCAAGATCCTCTTCCACTACATGGGGGACCCCGCCTACGCCCTCCCCGGGGGCCACGAGCAGATCCGGGCCATGCTGGACCCCGACAAGATCCCCCTGATCGTGGCCTTTGACATTGTCGTGGGCAACACCTACGCCTTCGCCGACTACGTCATCCCCGACCTCTCCTACCTGGAGCGCTGGGAGTTCCACGGAAGCCACCCCTCCATCATCTGGAAGGTGCAGCCCGTGCGCCAGCCCGCCATCGCCCCCATCCCCGAGGAGGTGGAGGTCTTCGGGCAGAAGATGCCCATCTGCCTGGAAAGCTTCCTGATGGCGCTGGCGGAGCACCTGGGCCTGCCGGGGTCCGGGGAAAAGGGGTTCGCTAACGGCATGCCCTTCACCCACATGGACCACTTCTACCTGAAGCTGGCCGCCAACCTGGCCTTTGGCGAAAAGGCAGATGGCTCCGAAGCCCTTCCGGAAGCCAGCGAGGAGGAGCTCAGGATCTTCCGCCAGGCCAGGCGGCACCTGCCCCCCTCGGTCTTTGACGAGAGGCGCTGGCGGGAAGCCGTCGGGGACGAGAGCCTCTTCCGCCGCACCGTCTACCTGCTGAACCGGGGCGGCCGCTTCCAGGAGTTCGCCAAGGCCTACGCCGGTGGGGACCTGGTGGCCAACCGCTACGGCAAGCAGATCAACCTCTTCCTGGAAAAGCAGGCCCTCTCCCTCCACCCCATGACCGGAAAGCCCTACTGGCCCCTGCCTGCCTACTTCCTCCCCTACCAGGACGCCCTGGGGCGTCAGCTCCGGGACCCCGGCTACGGCCTCACCCTCCTCACCCACCGGGACATCCTGATGACCAAGAGCCGTACCGTCTCCAACTACTGGCTAAGGAGCATCAAGCCGGAGAACGCCATTCTGGTCAACGCCGAGGACGCCAAGCGCCTGGGACTGAGGGACGGGCAGCTGGTGAAGGTGGTTTCGGCGACCAACCCTAAAGGGGAGTGGGACCTGGGGCCCATGGGCCGGAAGCCCATGGTGGGGCGGGTCAAGGTGGTCCAGGGCCTGCGCCCGGGGTGCGTGGCCTTCCCCTTGGGCTGGGGGCACTGGGGCTACGGGGCCACGGACCTGGTCGTCAACGGCCAGGTCATCAAGGGGGATCCCCGGCGGGCCATGGGCGTCCACGCCAACGCCGCCATGCGCCTGGACCCCTACCTGAAGGACATGGCCCTCACGGACACCGTGGGGGGTAGCGTGGTCTTCTACGAGACCAAGGTGAACCTGCTTCCGGTCTAGGCCGCGTCCCCCCGGGCCTCCGGGGGGACAAACCTACCGGGATACCTGTGATAGTGTGTTGACGGAGGGTAGGCATGATCCCTGCGCTAAGAACCGCCCAAGACCCCACCCGCTTCGCCCTGGAGCTCATCCGCACGCTGATGCTCATCCTCTGCCTGGTGGGCTGGGTCATGTACCCCCTGGAACTCCTCCTCCTGGAGCACTGGACCGAGGCCTGGCAGAGCCGGATCCCCTTCCTCGTGGCCGTTCCCGGCTTCGTCTTCACCCTCTGGGTCCTCTTTGACCGCAAGACCCCCTGGGTGCGCATCGCCTTCATCCTCACCATGTGGGCCTCGGTGCTCACCGGGGTTCTGGGGGCCTACTTCCACCTGGTCTGGAACATGGAAGGGGACATTAACTGGAAGTTTGAGGCCGCCATGGAGGCCATGGCGGGAAGCCGCCCGGTGCTGGCGGCCCTGGCCTTCACCCACATGGGGGTGACAGGGCTTTTAAGCATCTACCGGGCCCGCTAGGAGGTGAGGGATGATAGAGGCCTTGATCCGCGCCGACACAGAAGAGAAAAGGCTTCTGGAGTTCATCCGGAGCGCCTTTCTCCTCATCGCCATGGTGGGGTTCGTCTTCTACGGAATGGAACACTGGGTTTTGGACCACTGGGCGGAGTCCTGGCAAAGCCACATTCCCTTTTACGTGTCCCTGGTGGGCTTTCCCCTGACGCTCCTCATGTTCTTTCACCGGGGCAGGTGGGTGCGCTATCCCTTCCTCCTCTGGATGCTGGTCTCCGTGGCTACGGGGGTGGTGGGGGCCTACTACCACCTCCTCTGGAACGCCCAGGATGCGGAGGTGAACCTCTTCAGCCTCGCCGGCTTCCTGGAGGCCTTCAAGGGAAGCCGCCCGGTGCTGGCGGCCTTGGCCCATACCCACGTGGGCGCCGTGGCCTTCGTGGTGGGAATAACCATAAGGGAGTGAGGGAGGTAAGCGATGAAGAGAGCGGTTTTCGGTTTTCTGGTGCTGGCCCTAGGTCTGGTGTTGGCGCAGGCCCCCAAGGTGGACGGAAAGATCGCCCCCGGGGAGTACGCCAAGAGCTACAAGCACGATAAAAGCGGCTTCACCCTTTACTGGAGCATCGTGGGGGACACCATCTACCTGGGCCTCGAGGGGGAGAGCAAGGGCTGGATTGGCCTGGGGTTCCTGCCGGAAAAGACCGACAAGAAGAAGGGGGCTGACCAGTACCTCTTCTACATGGACGGGGGCAAGCTGGTGGCCCTGGACATGTACCAGACCAAGCGCACCGGGTCCCCGGTCCCCGACGAAAAGGAGGGGGGGAAGAACTCCATCCTGGCCGCCGCCGCCACCTACGAGGGGGAGCGGTGGACCGTGGAGTTCAGCCGCAAACTGAAGACCGGCGAGCCCACGGACATGGACATCACCCCCGGCAAGAAGTTCTTCCTGATGCTGGCCCACTCGGACAAGATGGACCCCAAGGAGGAGCACAAGAAGACAGCCCGCTGGTACGTGGAGGACTTCGCCTTCTAAAGGCGCCTTGGGCTCCGGGGAATCCCGGGGCCCTTTCTTTTAAGGAGCCCTATACCCTTGACTTTTACAAACTCATGGGTACTATAAGGCCATGGAGCGGACGGCGCGTCCCATGCCCCTCCCCCTCCTTCTCTTCCTCCTGGCCTCGGCCTGGCTCTCCTTTGCGGTCTATAAGACCTCCGGCACGCGGCTTCTTCTGGCCTTCTGGGTGGCCATCCTCCTGGGCCTAGCCCTCTTCCACGCCAGGTTCGGCTTCGCCTCGGGCTTCCGGCGCTTCCTCCTCACGGGGGAAAGCCGCCTCATGCGGGCCCACTTCCTCCTTTTCGCCCTCACCGCCCTCCTTTTCTTCCCCTTCCTCAAGGAAGGCGAGGCCTTCGGCCAGGCGGTCCAGGGCTTCCTGGTGCCCCTGGGGGTGGCCCTCTTCTTGGGAGCCTTCCTTTTCGGCCTGGGTATGCAGCTGGGAGACGGGTGCGCCTCCGGCACCCTCTACCACACGGGAAGCGGGGACAGCCGGGGGGTTCTCGTCCTCCTGGGCTTCATGGCGGGCTCCCTCCTTGGGGTCTACCACCTCCCCTTCTGGCAGGGCCTCCCCGCCTGGGCTCCGGGAAGCGCCCTCACCTGGTTCCCTTCCCCCTACCTGGGCCTAGCCCTCTGGCTCGGCCTCTTGGGCGGCCTGTACCTGGGGGTGAGCCTGGTGGAGAAAAGGAGAAGGGGCAAGGTGGAGCCCCTCTTCCGCCAGGAGGCCACCCACCCCCTCCTGGGCCCCTGGAGCCTGGTGGGCGGGGCGGTGGTCCTGGCCTTGGGTAGCCTCCTCCTTCTCCTCCTCCAGGGGCGGCCCTGGGGCGTAACGGCCGCCTTCGCCCTCTGGGGCGGGAAGCTGGCCGAGGCGCTGGGGGTTCCCGTTTTGGACTGGGCCCTTTTCAACGCTCCCGACTTCGCCGAGAAGCTCCAAGACAGTGTGCTTCGGGACCCCACCAGCGTGACCAACTTCGGCCTCTTCCTGGGGGCCTTCCTGGGGGCCGCCTTGGGCGGGGCCTTGCGCTTCAAGGACCTCCGAAAGATTCCCTGGAGCACCCATCTGGGGGTCTTCCTGGGCGGGGTGCTCATGGGCTACGGGGCCCGGCTGGCGGGAGGGTGCAACATCGGGGCCTACCTGGGAGGGACGGCCTCCTTCAGCCTCCACGGGCCGCTTTGGGGGGTCTTCGCCCTCCTGGGCACCGCCCTGGGCCTTCGCCTCAGGCCCCTCTGCCGCCTAGAGAACGAGCTAAATGCCCGCGCTTTGGTTTCGCAACAAGGGGTGCCCAAGTCGGGGCTGTAGAAGGGCTTTTCTGGGGCCCCCACCGCGGCGAAAGCCGCGGTGGGGTACTTAACACCGGAGGTAGCCCGGCAGGACCTCCTCCAGGGGCGTGGGGCGGGGGACTAGGGCCAGGACCTCAGGGGAAAGGGGGGCGGTGTTGCCCCCCTTCAGCATCACGTACTGGTCCTTGGTAAGGGGGGCGAAGGGAAGAAGGCTCATGAGGGGCACCAGGAGGTCCATGAGGGCAAGGGGGATGGGCAGGAAAGGCTTCTTCCGCCCCACAGTCTCCATCACCCTCTCCAGAAGCTCCCGGAAGGTGTACTCCCTGGGCCCCACCAGGTCGTAGGTCCCCAAAACCCCCCGCTCCAAAGCCTCCACGAAGGCCAGGGCCACGTCCCCCACGTAAACGGGGCGGAAGGGAAAGCGCCCATCCCCGATGAGGGGAACAAAGGGCAGGGGGCCGCAGATCAGGTTTTTCAGGACCCGGCCGAAAAACTCGTCGCCGGGGCCGAAGATGAGGCTAGGGCGGAAGATAGTCCAGGAAAGGCCGCTTTGCCGCACCACCTCCTCCCCCTCGGCCTTGGTCTCGTAGTAGCGGCTCCCCGTGCCCCTCCTCGCCCCCAGGGCGGACATGTGGAGGAGGCGGCCCACCCCGGCCCTACGCATCCCCTCCACCAGGTTCCTCACCCCCTCCACGTGGACCGCCCGGAAGGTCTGGGGGCCTTCCCGGATGATGCCCGCCAGGTAGATGGCGGCCTCCGCACCCCTCAGGTCTGGGACCTCCCGGACGATGTCCCCCTGGAGCCAGACCGCTCCCGGGGGAAGGTCCATGGGCTTCCGGGAGAGGACCAGGGGGGTGTGCCCCCGCTCCAGGAGAAGGGGCACCAGGGCCCGGCCCACGAAGCCCGTGCCCCCCACCACAAAGACCCGCATCCTAGGCGGCCTCCAAAACCCCTTCCGCCGCCTCCTCCAAGGCCCTCAGGTCCAGGAGGTAGACCTTGCGGTAGGCGGTGGCGATGAGGCCCTCCTGGCGCAGGTCGGAAAGGATCTTGGAGACCGACTCCCGGGTGGAGGCGGTGGCGTCGGCGATCTCCTCGTGGGAGGCGGTCACGTAAAGGCCCTTTTCGTCGCGGAAGGAGGCGGGCGTGTCGGCCAGGAAGAGGAGGTAGCGGGCGATGCGGGACCGGAGCTCCCCCGTCTGCAGGTGGGTCTCGTAGGCGTGGACCCGGCGCATCTGCCGGGCCAGGTTTCTGGCCACGGCGTGGAGGGCCTCGTGGTTCATGGCCCTGGGGTCAAAGCCCTGGACGGCCACCTCGGTCATGGCCTCGGCGGTGTAGCGGTAGCGCTTGCCCTCCAGGGCCTCCTCCCCGAAGTAGTCCCCGGGCAGGACGTGGCGGAGGGTGATGAGGCGGCCATCGGGCAGGAGCTCCACAATGCGGACCAGGCCCTCCTCCAGGCGGTACAGGGTGTGGGCGCTTTCGCCCCTCAGGTAGATGGTCTCCTTGCGGCCGAACTTCTTCATGCTTCCTCCTCCTTTTTGGCCTGCCACAGCTCCTGGGCCAGGCCCTCGAGGCCCTCCACGTACCGGGCCCCAAGGCGATGGGCCTCTTCCGGCGAGGCCCCCCGCCCCCCCAGGTAGACCCTGGGGCCCAGGGAGGCCAGGGCCCCCTCGGGCAGGGCCTTCAGGTGATCGGGGAGGGAGACGGAAAGGACCACGGCCCGGGCCCCCAGGCGCTCCGCCAGGCTCCGGAGGTCGGGGAGGGGGATATCGGGGCCCAGGTAGAGGGCGGGAAGCCCCCGGCGCCTCAGGGCGTAGGCCGCCAGCATGGCCCCGATTTCGTGCCGCTCCCCGGGGGGCGTGGTCACCAGAATGGGGGGCCCCGGGGGGAGGCCCGCCAGGTCCAGAAGCTCCTGGAGCCTGGCCCGGAGGAAGGTGGTGGCCAGGTGTTCCTCGGCCACCCCCACCTCCCCCTGGTGCCAGGCCTCTCCCACCCGCTTGAGGACGGGGACGAGGAGGCGGGTGATGGCCCCCTCGGGGCCCAAAAGCCGCACCCCCCGGCGGAAGAGGGCCTCGGCCTCCTGGAGGTCGGCGGCCAAAAGGGCCCGGTAGAGGCCCTCCTCCAGGCCCTCAAAGGAGCCCTCCTGGGCCAGGTAGCGGCGGATGGCGGCCTGGGGCGTGGCCCCTTCCTCCAGCCAGCGGCGGATGGTCCTTAAGGCCTCCACCTCCTCCTGGCGGTAGAGGCGGTGCCCCCCGGGGGTGCGCTCGGGCCTGGGGAAGCCGTAGCGGCGCTCCCACTGCCTGAGGACCTCGGCGGAGAGGCCGGTCATGGCCTCCACCTCGGCGATGGTGTACACCCCAGGACGGGTCATGGCTTTAGCTTAAGGGGTTGTTCAGGTTTTGTCAAGCTTTGGTTCACCTCGGCCGAGTGTGGCCGGGGCAAAGGTCTCTTTCCTGAAGTATCCTGAAAGTGGAGGCTATATGGAGCCCGACTGGAACGCCCTCTCCCGGGTGATCCGGGCCCACTCCGCCACCTTTTACTTTGGAAGCCGCCTCTTTCCCCCGGAGGCCAGGAAGGGGGCTTGGGCGGTCTACGCCGCCTGCCGCCTGGGGGACGAGGCCGTGGACGGGGAAGGCGGGGGCGAGGAGGCCCTTGAGGCCTGGTGGGAAGGGGTGGAGCGGGCCTACGCCGGAAGGCCCCGGGAGAACTGGGAGCGGGGCCTCACCTGGGCCCTGGAGCGCTGGCCCATCCCCTTTGAGGCCTTCGCCCACATGAAGGAGGGCTTCCTCACCGACCTGGGCCCCGTGCGCCTGAAGACCGAGGAGGAGCTATTCACCTACTGCTACCGGGTGGCGGGCACCGTGGGCCGGATGATGGCCCCCATCGCCGGGGGGGCCCTCGAGGCCGAGGCCAAGGCCATCCGCCTGGGCCAGGCCATGCAGCTCACCAACATCCTGCGGGACGTGGGGGAGGACCTGGCCCGGGACCGGCTCTACCTGCCCCTGGACCTGTTGGAGGCCTATGGGGTGAAGCTAGAAGACCTTCAGGAAGGCCGCATCACCCCCGGCTACCGGGCCCTCATGGCCCACCTGGAGGCCAAGGCCCGGGCCCTTTACCGGGAGGGCCTGGAGGGGCTCCGCCACCTCCAGGTGGGGCGGGCCGCCATCGCCCTGGCCGCCTTGCAGTACCAGGGCATCCTGGACAAGCTCCGCCTCCAGGGGTACGACAACCTGAGGCGCCGGGCCCACCTCAAGCCCTGGGAGAGGCTTTTGCTCCTCCCCAAGGCCCTACTGGCGGCGCGGCCATGAACCTGGTCTGGCACCGGGGCGACCTGCGCCTCAAGGACCACCCCGCCCTCCTTCAGGCCCTATCCCAGGGACCCCTGGTGGGCCTGGTGGTCCTGGACCCCAACAACCTGAGGACCTCCCCCAGGCGGCGGGCCTGGTTTTTGGAGAACGTCCGCGCCCTCAGGGCCGCCTACCGGGAACGGGGCGGGGCGCTGTGGGTGGTGGCGGGCCTCCCCTGGGAGCGGGTGCCGGAGGTGGCCCGAAGGCTGAAGGCCAAGGCGGTCTACGCCCTCAAAAGCTACACCCCCTACGGCCGCTACCGGGATGCGAGGACGGAGGCGGCCTTGGGCGTCCCCCTCCACCTCCTCCCCGCCCCCCACCTCATCCCCCCGGACCTCCCCCGGACCTACCGGGTCTACACCCCCTTCAGCCGGAACTTCCAGGGCCTGGACCCGCCCCTCCCCGCCCCCGAGGCCCTCCCCAAGGCCCTCGAGGAGGGGGAGGTCCCCAAGGAGGACCCGGGCCTCCCTCTGCCTGAGCCCGGGGAAAGGGCGGCGCGGGCAAGGCTTCACGCCTTTTTGGAGGCCAAGCTCCCCCGCTATCCCCTGGAGCGGGACCGCCTGGACGGGGAGGGGGGCTCGAGGCTCTCCCCCTACTTCGCCCTGGGGGTCCTCAGTCCCCGGGAGGCAGCCTGGGAGGCCCTGAGGCGGAGGGACGAGGGGGCCAGGAAGTGGGTGGCGGAGCTCCTCTGGCGGGACTTCTCCTACCACCTCCTCTACCACTTCCCCGAGATGGCCCAAAGGGCCCTGGACGCCCGCTTTGAGGCCCTGCCCTGGACGGAGGACGAGGAGCTCTTCCAGGCCTGGTACCTGGGGAAGACCGGGGTGCCCCTGGTGGACGCCGCCATGCGGGAGCTCCAGGCCACCGGCTTCCTCTCCAACCGGGCCCGGATGGCCGTGGCCCAGTTCGCCGTCAAGTACCTCCTCCTCCCCTGGCAGAGGGCGGAGGAGGCCTTCCGCCACCTCCTCCTGGACGGGGACCGGGCGGTGAACCTCCAGGGCTGGCAGTGGGCCGGGGGCCTGGGGGTGGACGCCGCCCCCTACTTCCGCGTCTTCAACCTGGTGGAACAGGGCCGGCGCCACGACCCGGACGGGGCCTGGCTCCGGCGCTTCGCCCCGGAATACCCCTCCTACGAGCCCAAGGACCCCGTGGTGGACCTGGGGGAGGCCCGAAGGCGCTACCTGGCCCTGGCCCGGTCCTTGGCAAAGTAGCAGGGAACCCACACTCCCCTACCCCTGCCCGGTACCCTGGTTCTATGTTCCCGGTGCGCGACCCCCAAAGGACTCTGAGGACCATCTCCCTCTTCCGTTACGGCATGGCGGGCCTCTTCCTCCTCCTGGCCTCCTTTCGCGAGGAAAAGCTCCTCTTCCTGGGCCTGGCGGTCTTGGCCCTGGTGATGGCCCGCACGGGGTTCTGCCCCGTCATCCGCCGCTAGGGTATCTTGGCCCCATGGAGCGCTTAGACCTCAAGGAGGCCCTGCCCCACCTGAAGCGCCTCCAGCAGGACCCCCTTGCCGTCCTCCTGGAGTGGGGCCGGGCCCACCCCCGCCTCTTCCTGCCCCTGCCGGGCCTCCCCCTGGCCCTGGTCTTTGACCCCGAAGGCGTGGAGAGGGTCCTTCTGGCAGAAGGGCTCACCAAGGCCACCTTCCAGTACCGGGCCCTCGCCCGCCTCACCGGCAGGGGCCTCCTCACCGACTGGGGCAAGGGCTGGAAGGAGGCCCGCAAGGCCCTCAAAGACCCCTTCCTTCCCAAGGCGGTGCGGGAGTACCGCCCGGCCATGGAGGCCGAGGCCGAGGCCTTCTTCGCCCCCTGGCGGGAAGAGGTGCGGGACCTGGACCACGAGATGCTGGCCCTCTCCCTGAGGCTTCTCGGGGTAGCCCTTTTCGGCAGGCCCCTTTCCCCAAGGCTGGCGGAGCTTTCCCTGGAAGCCCTGGACCGCGTCATGGCCCAAACCCGCTCCCCCCTTGCCCTCCTCAACCCCTTCCAGGAGGCCCGCTTTCAAAGAGCCAAGGCCGCCCTCTACCGGGAGGCCGAGGCCCTGATAGGCCACCCACCCCTCTCCCTCCTCCCCCGGGAAAGGGCCCTCGCCGAGGCGGTGACCCTCCTGGTGGCCGGGCACGAAACCGTGGCCAGCGCCCTCACCTGGTCCCTTTACCTCCTCTCCCGCCACCCCGAGTGGCAAAGCCGGGTGGCCGAGAGCGAGGAAGCCGCCCTGGCCGCCTTCCAGGAAGCCTTGAGGCTCTTCCCCCCGGCCTGGATCCTGACCCGCAAGGCGGAAGGCCCCTTCGCCCTGGACGGAACGACACTTCCCCCAGGCACCACCCTGGTCCTCTCCCCCTACGTGACCCAGAGGCTTTACTTCCCTGACGGCGAGAGCTTCCGGCCGGAGCGCTTCCTAGAGGAGAAAGGAACGCCGTCGGGGCGGTACTTCCCCTTCGGCCTAGGGCAGAGGCTCTGCCTGGGCCGGGACTTCGCCCTCCTGGAAGGCCCCGTCGTCCTAAGGGCCTTCTTCCGCCGCTTCCGCCTGGACCCCATCCCCACCCCCCGGGTCCTGGCCCAGGTGACCCTACGGCCGGAAGGGGGGCTCTGGGCAGCCCCCAAGCCCCTAGAGGTGCGGGCATGACCTACCTGGAGTTCCACCTGCTCTTTATCCTTCCCCCGCTCCTTCTCCTCCTCCTCTGGACCAGGCCCAGGCCCCCTAGGCTTTGGGCCTACCTCCTCATGCCCCTCATCGCCTTCCTCTACACCACCCCCTGGGACAACTTCCTGGTCTACCGGGGTGTCTGGGGCTATCCCGAGGACCGGGTCCTCCTCCGCATCGGCTACGTGCCCCTGGAGGAGTACCTTTTTTTCCTCCTCCAGCCTCTCCTCACCGGGGCCCTCCTCTTCCGGCTGGCGGGGGCTCCGCCCCCGGGGGGGCCGGGCCTCTTCCGGGTGGTGGGGGGAGGGTTTTGGCTCCTCGTCGCCGCTTTGGGGGTGATGCTCCTGGCCCTTGGGGGCGAGTACCTCTACCTGGGCCTGATCCTGGCCTACTTCGCCCCCGTCTTCCTCCTGCAGTGGGCCTTTGGGGGGGACCTCCTTGTGGCCTGGCGGAAACCCTTCCTCCTGGGGACGGCCCTCCCCACCCTCTACCTCTGGTTCGCCGACTTTTACGCCATCACCCGGGAAGGGATCTGGTGGATTTCCAAGGAATATACCCTGGGCCTCAGCCTGGCGGGGCTTCCTCTAGAGGAGATGCTCTTTTTCCTCTTCACCAACCTGGCCGTGGTCCAGGGCCTCCTCCTGGCCTGGCACCCCGAGGCCCTGAGGCGCCTAAAATAGCTCCCATGGAGGCCCTTCAGGAAAGGCCTTTGGGGAAGCTCCTCTCCGCTATCGTGGGAGGGTTTCTGCTCCTAAGCCTCAAGGGAAGCCTCCGGGGCGTGTACCTGAAGGGGGAGGTGCCCAAGGGGCCTCTGGTGCTGGCCATGAACCACCACAGCTTCTTTGACGGCCACCTGGTCTGGCTTCTTTCCAGGCAAAAGAGGCGGATGGCCAGCCTCCTGGTGGCCGAGGAGAACCTGAAGGCCTTCCCGGTGCTTAGGCTCCTTGGGGCCCTCGAGGCCAGGCGGGTCCGGGAGGCCCTGAGGCGCCTTAAGGAGGGGGCCTGGGTGGCCCTTTTCCCCGAAGGGGAGATGCGCTACCCCGGGCCCCTGGGCCCCTTGAAGCCTGGTGCGGCCTGGCTGGCGAGGCGGGCTGGGGTCCCCCTCCTCCCCGTGGCCTGCCGGGTAGTCCTCAGGGGGTTTGAGCACCCCGAGGCCTTTCTCCTGGTGGCCCCGCCCCTTTCCCCGGACGGGGACCTGGAAGGGGCGCTAAGGGGGCTTCTTCAGGAGCTGGACGAGACCTTAAGGCGCACCCACCCCAGAAAGACCCCGGAGGGCTTCCGGGAGGTCCTAAAGGGAAGGCGGAGCCTGGAGGAAAGGCTAAGCCCCCTGGTGAGGCTTTTTCGCTGATGGGCGACTTCTTCTTCGGGGTCTTTCTCTTCCTCCTCATGAGGTGGCTCGCCCTCCTCTATAACCTCCTCCGCTTTCCCCGCCTCCGCCCGGCCCCCACGCCAGAAAGGCCCACGGCCTCCATCCTGGTCCCCGCCCGGAACGAGGCGGAAAACCTGAGGCGCACCCTCCCCGCCCTCCTCCGCCAGGGGGCCCTCGATGTCCTAGTCCTGGACGACCTCTCCGAGGACGAGACGGCCCGGGTAGCCCAGGAGGTGGCCGGGGGGCATCCCGGCTTCCGCCTCCTCCGCGGGAAGCCCCTCCCCCCGGGCTGGCGGGGGAAGAACTGGGCCTCTTGGCAGCTGGCCCAAGCGGCCCGGGGGGAGGTCCTGGTCTTCACCGACGCCGACGTCCTCTGGGAGGAAGGGGCCTTGGGGGGGCTCCTTTCCGCCCTGGAGGGCAAGGACCTGGTCTCGGCCCTGCCCCGGCAGGAGGGGGTGGTGGAGGCCTTCGTCATGAACGGGCTCCTCTCCTTCCTGCCCCACCCCGCCCTGGAGGCCCTGCGCCTGGCCAACGGCCAGGTCCTGGCCTTCCGGAAGGAGGCCTACTGGGCCATGGGGGGGCACAGGGCGGTGCGGGAAGAGGTCCTGGAGGACGTGGCCCTGGCCCGAAGGGCGGGCCGCTACGGCCTCTACCTGGGCGTGGCGCTTTTCCGGGTGCGGATGTACAGGGGCTACGGCGAGGCCCTTAAGGGCTTCGCCAAGAACTTCCTGGACATCCACCTGAAAAACCCCGCCGTCCTCCTGGGCTCGGCGTTCTACCACCTGGCCCTCTACACCCTGCCCTGGCTCCTCGGCCGCTTTGACCTGGGGCTTCTGGGCCTCTTGGAGCGCCTGGCCGTCCAGCTCGTCCTCAAAGGCCCCCTCCTCCCCGCCCTCCTCACGCCCCTGGCCCCGCTCCTCCTCCTGCCCGTATACCTCAGGGCCCTCCTCCCGGGAAAAACCTGGAAGGGCAGGCCCCTTTGACAGTACCCCATGCTGGCGCAAGCCAGCATGGGGTGGCATAAAAGGTGGGCCAGGCCCATCTTTCCCGGTAAAGGAGCCTGGTAGACTCCTCCCATGCGCGCGGTGGTGATCGGTAGCGGGGTGGGCGGGCTTTCCGCCGCCATACGGCTTGCGGCCATGGGCCTAGAGGTCCTGGTCCTGGAAAAGCTCCCGGGCCCTGGGGGCCGGGCCTTCGTCCACCAGGCCCAGGGCTTCACCTTTGACATGGGCCCCACGGTGATCACCGTCCCCCCCTTCCTGGAGGACCTCTTCGCCACCAGCCCAGGAAACCCCAGGCTCTACCCCGACTTCCCCGAGGAGGAGGGGCTAACCCACACGGAAAGGTACGTGAAGATCGTCCCCTTGGACCCCTTCTACCGCATCCACTTCCCCGACGGCACCCACTTTGACTACAACAACGACCGGGACCACCTCCTTTCGGAGATCCAGCGCCTGGCCCCGGAGGACCTCCCGGGCTACGGGCGCTTTGAGGCCCACGCTAAAGCCCTCTTCCAGAAGGGCTTTCTGGAGCTGGGCTTCACCCACTTCGGAAGCCTTCTGGACCTCTTGCGGGTGGCCCCGGACCTCCTCCGCCTGGACGCCGTGCGCCCCCTCTTCCCCTTGGTCTCCCGCTACTTCCGAAACCCCAAGATGCGCCAGGTCTTCTCCTTTGAGTCCCTCCTAATCGGGGGGAACCCCCTCTCGGTCCCCGCCCTTTACGCCATGATCCACTTCGTGGAGCGGAACTGGGGGGTCCACTTCGCCATGGGGGGGACGGGGGCCCTGGTCCGGGGCCTGGTGCGGAAGCTGGAAGAGCTCGGCGGGAGGATCCGCTTTAACGCCCCCGTGCGCCGCATCCTCACCAGGGGCAGGCGGGCCGTGGGCGTGGTCCTCCAGGACGGGGAGAAGATAGAGGCCGACCTGGTGGTCTCCAACGCCGACTACGTCCACACCTACGGGGAGCTCCTCGCCCCCGAGGACCGCTTCTGGCACAGCGACCTCCGCCTCAAGCGCACCCGGCTTTCCATGAGCCTCTTCGTGGCCTACTTCGGCTTCAGGGCCCGGGGGGACGAGGGGGAGAGGATGAGGCACCACAACGTCCTCCTCTCCCACCGTTACGAGGAGCTCCTCCGGGACATCTTCCAAAGGAAGGTCCTCCCCAACGACTTCGCCCACTACCTCCACCTCCCCACCCTCACCGACCCCTCCCTGGCCCCCCCGGGCCACCACGCCGCCTACACCCTGGTGCCCGTGCCCCACAACGGAAGCGGCCTGGACTGGGGAAGGATCGGCCCCGAGTACCTGGAAAAGGCCCTGCGCTACCTGGACGAGGCCGGCTACCTGCCGGGCCTCATGGACCGGCTGGTCTACACCCACTTCGTCACCCCGGACTACTTCCAGTGGACCCTGAATAGCCACCTGGGCAACGCCTTCGGCCCCGAGCCCGTCCTGTGGCAGACGGCCTCCTTTAGGCCCCACAACCGCTCCGAGGACGTGAAGGGCCTCTACCTGGTGGGGCAGAGCTACCAGCCGGGGGCGGGGCTTCCCAGCGTGATGATGTCGGGCAAAATGACCGCCCGCCTCATCGCCCACGACCTGGGCCTGGAACGGGCCCCCAAGGAGCTTCTGGAGGCCAGGGCTTGAGCACGCTGGAGAGGAAGCGGAAGCACCTCGAGGCCTGCCTCCACGGGGAGGTGGCCTTCCAGAAGACCACCACCGGCCTGGAGCGCTTCCGCCTCCGCTACCAGGCCCTCTCGGGCCTCGCCCTAAGCGAGGTGGACCTCACCACGCCCTTTTTGGGTAAGACCCTGAAGGCCCCCTTCCTGATCGGGGCCATGACCGGCGGGGAGGAGAACGGCGAGCGCATCAACCTGGCCCTGGCCGAAGCCGCCGAGGCCCTGGGGGTGGGGATGATGCTGGGCTCGGGCCGGGTGGTCCTGGAGCGCCCCGAGGCCCTGAGGAGCTTCCAGGTGCGGAAGGTGGCCCCCAAAGCCCTCCTCGTCGCCAACCTGGGCCTGGCCCAGCTGAGGCGCTACGGGCGGGAGGACCTCATCAGGCTGGTGGAGATGCTGGAGGCCGACGCCCTCGCCCTCCACGTGAACCCCCTCCAGGAGGCGGTGCAGCGGGGGGACACCGACTTTAGGGGGCTTCTCGCGAGGCTTAGGGCCCTCCTCCCCCTCCCCTTTCCCGTCCTGGTCAAGGAGGTGGGGCACGGCCTCTCCCGGGAGGCGGCCTTGGCCCTAAAGGGCCTCCCCTTGGCGGCGGTGGACGTGGCCGGGGCCGGAGGGACCAGCTGGGCCAGGGTGGAGGAGTGGGTGCGCTACGGGGAGGTCCGCCACCCCGAGCTCTGCGAGATGGGCGTTCCCACGGCCCAGGCCATCCTCGAGGTGCGGGAAGTCCTCCCCGAGGTGCCCCTCATCGCCTCCGGAGGGGTCTACACGGGGACGGACGCCGCCAAGGCCCTGGCCCTGGGGGCGGACCTGGTGGCCGTGGCCAGGCCCCTCCTCAGGCCCGCCCTTATGGGCGCTGAGGCCGCCGCGGCCTGGATAGCCGACTACCTGGAGGAGCTCCGCACGGCCCTCTTCGCCGTGGGGGCGAGGAGGCCAGTGGAGGCCAGGGGAAAGGTGGAGGCTTCGCCGGGGCTTTAGCCACGGCGGGGTGCTCAGGAACTCTTCAGGTCCATGAGGGGCTTGGGGTAGGGCATCAGGAGGGCCTGGGCCTCTATGTACTCCTGGCCGAAGCGGAGCGCCCAGGAATGGAGGAGGGCCAGGGGGGCCTCGAGGGGCGCCCGCTCCTCGCGGAAGTCCAGCAAAAGGTCCAGGAAGTGGGCCTTCTCCCTGGCGCTTAGGTCCTTCTTGAAATGGCCGAAGGCGTGGAGAAGGGCATCGGCCATGGCCCCCAGGCGGTAGGGCTTTTCCGTGGCCCTGAGGAAGCCCTCCTCGTAGGCCCGAAGCACCTCCTGAAAGGCCTTCCCCCGGGCCTCGCCCAGAAGCCGGCCCAGGGCCCGGGTCTCCTTCTGGTTGTAGGCCATGAGGAGGAGCTTGTAGCGGGCGTGGAAGGCCATGAGCTCGCCCAGGTCCCTAAGTCGCCTAAGCCGGGCCAGGCCGAAGATGCGGGTGAAGAACTGGGCCCGGATGCGGGCGCTGGTGAGCCTCCCCTCGTCCTCCTTGGGCAGGAGGGGAAAGGCCGCCATCACCGCCTGGGCGAAGAGGCCGGGCCCGTGGCCCACGGCGCCCCCCTGGTCGGCGTAGGCGTAGACCTTGGCGTCCTTGAGGGCGCAGGTGGGGGAGCGGTTTTTCAGGATAAAGCCCTCCACCTCCCCCAGACCGGAGAGGAAGGCCCGGCTGAAGGCCCGCATCCTTTCCGTCAGGTCCTCCCCCGTCTTGGGCTGGACCATCCTGGGCCCATCCTCGCCCCGCACCAGGCGCACCGTGGGCCTGGGCACCCCCAGGCCGATCTCCACCTCGGGGCAGACGGGCACGAAGTCCACGTGCGCCTTCAGGGCGGCCACAACCTTGTCGGGGATCAGCTCTCCCGAGTAGCGCACGGCGGCGAAGCCCAGGCAGGCGCTCACCACCAGGCGGGGCCTGGGCCAGGCCTCCAGGGAGGGGTTCGGGGCCTCCATGGCCTTATGCTAAGGGCTGGCCTCGCATCTTCGCACGGCTTTCACACGGCCCTGTAATATTGTCCTCTGAGGGGAGGCGATGAACCCTCGAGCCCAAGATGGGCGCCATGGGACGAGGGGGAGCTAGTGGCGCAACCGGCCCCTAAGACCTTTTAGGAGGTGCAGAGATGAAAAGGAAGCTGGTTGCCCTCATGGCCCTTCTGGCGAGCCTAAGCCTGGCGCAGACCACCAAGCAACACACCGTCACCGTCAACATCCCCTCCGTCCTCCAGCTCGATCTGAATGCCACCGATTACCTGTTCGACTTCGCCAATGCCAGCCTGTCGGGCACGGAGGCGGTGACCGTGGGCGGCGCCCCTTACACCAAGGCCTCCCAGGCCGCCTACGAGAGCTTCCTAAACGCCGCTAGCGGTGCCCAGGACTTCGCCCCCACGTCCCTTGCAGGGACGGGCGGAGCCGACTACGGGACGGTGAACGTCCTCACCAACCACGCCCAGTGGACGGTGAAGATCGACTCCATTAGCGGGAGCCTCACCTTGGGCAACGGCCGGGTCAAGGTCTTCGCCGAGAAGGCGAGCGGCAAGGGAGCCTCCTGGACCACCACCCCCACCCCCATCACGGCCGCAAGCCCCCTTACCCTCTTCAGCGCCGGCAGCAACGGCCAGGGGAAGAGCGTCTACAAGCTCTACTACCTCTTCACCATGGACATCAACGATGACATTCCCCTCTCGGGCATCAACGACGAGCAGATCACCGTCAACCTCCTCCTCACCTCGCCCTAGGCTTTAGGCTTTCTCCACGGCCGCTTCCTGCACAGGCCGGAAGCGGCCTGTATGCTTAAAAGGGGAAACGAAACCATGAAGCGCCCCCTAGTTGCCCTCACGGGCCTCCTCCTGGCCCAGGCCCTGGCCCAGGTGGACCTCACCCTCTCCCCCGCCCGGCTGGAGCTGGTCCTGCCCCCTGGGGGAGAGGTCACGGAGACCGTCCGGGTGCGGAACGGCCTGGGGCGGGAGGAAGCCCTAAGCGTAGCCCTAAGGCCCTTCGCCCTCACGCCCCAAGGGGACGTGGCGGAAAGCCCCGAGCGGAACCTCTGCCCTCACCTCACCACCACCCCCACGGCCTTCACCGTGCTCCCAAGGGGGACCGCCGAAGTCCGCCTCACCCTGAAGGCCCCGCCCGGAGCCGAGGGCACCCTGGCCTGCCTGGTGGTCTTCACCGCGCAACCTAGGCCCACGGGTCTGGGAGGCCTCCGGATCACCGCCAGCCCCTCCCTGGGCCTCGCCGTCTACCTCACCCTGAGGGGAACGGAAAAGCCCGCCCTCCGGGCCAAGGTAGGGGGCGAGGGGAAGGCCCTTCCCGTCTTGCTGGAAAACCCCGGGAACGTCCTCCAGCGCCTCACGGGGGAGGCCCGGGTCTTTGACGGGGAGGGGAAGGAGGTGGCCCGCCTCCCCATCGCCGAGCTCCCCGTCTTCCCCGGGGGATACCGGGAGTTCGCCCTGGAGCCGGAAGCGCCCCTTCCCCCAGGGCGGTACCGGGTGGTCCTGATCCTGGAAAGCGCCTACGGGCGCTACGCGGCGGAGGGCGTATGGGCCGTGCCCTGAGCCTTTTCCTCCTCGCCTTCCTCCTTCCCAAGGCCCTGGGCCAGAGCGTGAACTGCGATGCCACGGACCTGGTATACGACTTTTCCGCCCCCGGCTCCCTCACCTGGGTGAACGTGGCGGGCCAGGACTACTACGTGGCCAACCAGGCCTCCTACCTCCTCCTCCTGGGCGGCACGGGCTCCATGCGCTTCCTCCCCACGGCGGTGACGGGGGGGACTTTGTACCGGGTGGCCTGCACGGTGCGGACCCCAAACCGGGACGCGATCAGGGGAGGGGCGCTTTGCGGGGCGGGGAGGAAGTTCTGCTTGCGGGTGACGGACGTTTCCGGTTCTCTCCCAGTGGACTGGACCTCGAGGCTCTACGTCCTGGTCCAGGTAGTCTCGGGGACCGCCACGAGCTTCGCACCCGCGCCCACCCTTCTCTCCGCCGTCCCCGACAACCGGGGCCTCGCCGATATAGGGAAGAACACCACCGCCGTCCTGCACATCTACTACTGGGTTGAGGTCAGCCCCTACGACCTCTTCCCCACCCTGCCCGCCACAGGCGCCCTCACCCTCACGTACCAGCTCCAGGGTGACTGAT